>Ga0265297_10000986_pt1 | contig 72746 bp, 89 predicted proteins | sample Munlanlwell13791_FD_192502 | JGI IMG/M metagenome (GOLD analysis project Ga0265297, IMG submission 192502) | Leachate microbial communities from a municipal landfill in Southern Ontario, Canada - Leachate well 137-91 | ecosystem: Engineered > Solid waste > Landfill > Unclassified | place...
GGCCGATGGTAGTTTAGTCGTAAGGCTATGCGAGAGTAGGTCAGTGCTCCTTTAAATAAAAAATCCCACTGTTCATGAAAATGAGTAGTGGGATTTTTTATTTACCCCGAGGCTACCTTAATATAGCTTCTGATACAGGTCGAACGAGGGGTAACTGAACAGGTTTGACGAAGTGTAACTGATACAGGTTAAACGAGGGGTAATTGAATAGGTTTAATCCATGTTAGATTCCGCTTCTTTCTACGTCAATTATGACAGGAAGGAGGCACGCAAAGGAAATAATTAACTTGACAAAAGTTATAAATATATATACAATTGTATATACAATCCATTGCGTAAAGAATTAATGAAGGGATTTAAATGGAACTCACTGAAGAGTAAAAGATTGAAACGCACAAGAGGCGTTTCATTTGAAGAGATTGCTGCTGCGAAGATTGTAGATTTTAAGGATAACCCGCACAGGCAAAATCAGCAAATGCTGCTTTTTGAATATAGAAACTATATTTGGCTAGTTCCTTGCGTTGAAACGGAAACGCATTTATTTCTAAAGACTTTATATCCAAGTCGCAAATACACAAAACTTTATAAGAAGGAGAAATCTAATGAGAAAAATCAAGTTGACTAAACAAGAGAAGGCTGCTGAGGATGCGTTGTTAAGAGGAGAATATGTTAGTGTAAGCAAAGAAAAGTTTGCTGAAATAGCCTCTGCGCTTGAGGCTAGAAAAAAAGACGCCGTTTTGAATATCCGCGTAAATAGTTACGACTTAGAGCATATTAAGCAAAAGGCGCAAAAATTAGGTATCAGATATCAAACCTTTATTTCGGAGGTTCTGCATAGTGTTGCAGAAGCGTAAGATGAACAAAAAACTTAAGAAGATTCTTAAGCGTATAGAAAAAAGACCAATTGATCCGCTTTCGTTTCATTTGAGGCGGTTGGAAAGTACAAAAATGTTTTATGAGCAAAATCCAAATTTGCCGTCAAACGTAAGAATGGCAAATGCCCAATTAGTACAAAATAATATAATAGCTATTCAGAAACGGCCAAAGAAACGAAAAAGACTTTGTTCTATTTAGACAGATAAGTCTTAGCATTATGCTACAAGGAAAAGGCGCTTGAGAAATCAGTGCCTTTTTTTATTTACCCCCGAGACTACCTTAATATAGCTTATAATACAAGTTGAACGAGGGGTAATTGATACAGGTTTGACAAAGTGAATCTAGAAACACGTTTAAGCAGAGGGAAAAAGACCCCTAACTAATATAATAGTTCATAATTTTGGTTTGACGCAGAGTAATTGAATAGGTTTGAGCTTATGAGCAAATTGATCAGCTTTAAGGAATTAGATTCATTCTCTAATATTTATAGGTTAATCAGTATACTTCTACAATCATAACTACAGTATCTCATACTATTGATATAAGATAGCTAGATAATCTTTAAAAAATAGTTGACATACACAAATAATATGGTAGACTATAACTAGTCAAATACATTAAGGAGGTGTATATGGGGTTTGAGCTATTCACTAAAAAAGGTGGAAGGTCTACTGCACCAAAGATAACTATTGCAAGAGCAGGATATATTGGTTTTAATACAGCAACTATGGAGAAGTATCTAGCTAATAAGAAGTTTATTCAGATGTATTGGGATGATAATAGGGGCTTAATAGGATTTGTTCCTCTTGATAAAGAAAAAGATGATGCTTTCAGCCTATCTTTACATGGTAATGGTCCTGGTTCTATCGCTGGAAAATCGTTTCTTAAACATTACGGAATAGATTTTTCTAAGACTAGAAGTTTTACGCCAGAGTTGATTGAAAAAGATAACATGTTAGTAATTAAGGTTAGATAGTAAAAAAAAGCGGGTTTCCCGTGTGACCGAGAAAGCCCGCTAAGTAGGACACAACAACAATTCAAGCTTGCGACCCGAAAAGAGAGTGCCCTTCTCTATTTAAAAGTATATCATCTCTTTGTTCGGCTTGTCAAGTAGGGAAATTAGAAAAAGGAGGGGTGATATATGATCAGAAAACTAAACTAGTGAGGTGTAAAGTTGCATGAGGAATAAAGGTAATAAGTTATATCATGTAGTTGAATTTGGGGTGTGAAAAAACTAACTTTTAACATTAGGAGGTTTATATGTCTTTGCAAATATTGGTTTATCGCTCAAAACCAAATCCGGCAGGTAAGGACAGGGCTTATGGTTATCCGCAACAACAGCAATTACTAGGAGAGTGGGTAGATTTGCAGAATAATGGAGATGTCGCTGTAAATTTATCGATTTTAAATCTTTGCCATGTACAATTTTCTAGTCAGGGGGTTCCCGAACATAAGCCAACAATCTACTGGACAGGGAAATACGGAGAAGTGTTAAATCCTGGTCAGATATTGCGTGTGCATACCGGGAGAAGTGGATATATTGGCAACATGGCGTATGACGACGCGCATGGCGTTTATTCTCATGCTTTTGCTGAAAAGGGTAACTTTGTTTTGAATAATAATTATGGAGACGTAGTAAGCGTATGGTGGAAAGGTCAGGATAGCGAGTGGAATAGAGGAGATGCGGCAAGATATGATTCTAATCCTCCTGAAGGTGCAATTTTAAGACGCGTAGGTGATAAATTGATACCTTAATTTTAGCTGCTCTTGTGTTTTTAATTGAGAACATTATATTTGATTACAGCTATAACGTTTATTATGATTTCAAAGTATCCCAAGCCATTTTCAGGGCTTGGGATACTTTGTGCTTCGCACAAAGTACTGCGCTAGACAAAAGATTAAGGTGCTTGTTTTTGTTGACAAGCATATTGAGAGGGGTACAATAAGGCCAATAACTAGGATATTGTTTGCACCATAGTCGCAATTCGAGGGGTGGTTTCAAGAAAATTTAACCGTCATTATTATTTATACGTTTCTATTGATATATTGAGAAGAGGTGTATAGTGTATATTTTTATAGATACTCAGATATATTTAGATTACTCTAGAATGAGCAGTGATACACTCGTGTCTTTGGAAAAATTATTGAATTTTATTAAGCGTGAGAAGGGAAGCGTTAAACTAGTTTTGCCTGCTCAGATAGAGAATGAATTCTATAGAAATAAAAATAGAGTAATAGGGCAATCCTTAGAAGTATTAAAAAGCGCTGTAAATGTGTTAACTAATCTTTCCAGATTATCGGCAGATGATAAGATAAAAGATAATTTAGAAAAAATACATAAGGGCTTAGAAGCAATTCTTACTGATAAAAAGTCATATATCAATAAATTAATAGATTCCTTATTTGAATTAGCAAAAAAATATGAAGACGATGATGTTTTTGAAAAGGCGTACAAAAGGATGGTCAGGGGAAATCCTCCTGGTAAGTCTGGTAGTATTGGAGACGCAATAGCCTGGGAGATATTATTGGAAAATTGTATTGATGAGCCTCTTTATGTCATCTCAAAAGATGGAGATTGGGCCGATGAACGAGAGATTAGCGAATTAAAAACTTTCTTATCATTAGAATGGAAAAAACGCAGCTCCGAGAAAATCTTCCTGTTTAGGAGTATCGGGGATTTCCTCAATAAAGTTTCTAAAGCAAAGATATCTAAGGAGGTCATCCAGGAGGAGAAAAGTATCCCTATAACAACAGCAGGGCCTTATGTTCATTATCCAATGTATTCTACTAAATTCGATCCAGCACAATATGCTATTCATTCAACCTCTGGTGGGACTATAAGTTATGCATATCCGTCTGGTAAGATATTGTCTTCGGTAAATGATTTTGATGATAATTTTATTCCCATAACATATGAGCCAGGAGTATGGTTTGTTCCACCTCCAGGAGGCGAAGAAGGTATTAATAAGAAATAGAAAAAGGAGGCTCTTATGGAATCCAAAAACACCTGCATCTGCACCGCAATTCTCACCGGCGCCGGCATCTTACTACTTTTGGCCGCAGCTTTCGACGTTCTTCCGTTATCTGACAACCTGGTTATATTTCTTGCCCTCGCTTGTTTTATCATTAGCGGGATAGTCAAGAAAGTCACGAAAGGTATGAGTAGCTGTTGTAAATAAGATAAGGAGACGTATAGAGGAATTTGATAAGTTTATGGGGTAAGGAATAATATAGGTAAGCAATCTCTATGGACCTAAGCTTTAAAAAAGGCTTGGGTTCTTTTGTTTATAGAATATAATATAAGGAAAGAAAGGATGGCCTATTTCATATGAAAAAAACATTTCGCGTTTTAGGGCTTTTGCTTGTTTGTATAGCGGTTGCATTTTTAATGCGCCTGTATTTAAACAATAAAACCGCTACCTCAAAAGACGGGACAAAGATTGTTTATTCCGTATTCGGCAATGGTGAGCCGGCATTGGTCTTTGTGCATGGATGGTGCGGCAGTCGCGCTGTCTGGTACAAGCAAGTGCCGTATTTTGCCAAAAAATACAAGGTCGTGGTTCTTGACCTGGCCGGTCACGGCGCATCCGGCAAACAAAGGAAGGCCTATACGCAGGAGGCCTTTGGCGAGGATGTAGCCGCGGTAGTGAATGCGGTAGGGTCTGATAAAGTTATTCTCATCGGCCATTCCATGTCAGGTACAATAATATTGGAGGCAAACCGGCTGATTAAAGATAAAGTAATCGGGCTTGTCGCAGTTGACACCCTTGAGAACTTTGAGTATATGGCCACTCCGGAAGATAAAATAAAATACATTGAGCCTTTGAAAAAGGATTTTGTAAAGAATTCCGGGCCGTTTATGAGAGATATGTTCAATCAGAACGCAGACCCCAAACTGGTTGAGCTGGTAGTCAGGAATGTTGCCCACTCTAATCCGGAAATCGCGATTAATACAATGGAATATTATTTTGATACCCCGGTCATCCCGCTTTTGGCTGATGTAAATGTGCCATTATGGTGTTTGAGTTCCGACCTTTGGCAGCAGTATCAGCATCCAGAGATTAACAGTAAGTATCTTAAGTCATATCATTTAAGGATAATGCGGGGAGTAGGGCATTTTCTGATGGTTGAGGCCCCGGATGAATTTAATAAGCAATTAGAAGATATCATTAATCAGATCGCAAAATAGCGTATTAACCAATTTATGATTATCTTGTTTCTTTTAATCGGGATATTATTTGGTTTTATACTGGCTGTTTCCTTGCGGCAGAAGAAACCTTCCCAGCCTCAAGGGTTTCCGCAGCAGGGACCTATCCCGCAGCAGAATCCGTCGTATTTAGAGGATAAGATCTGGTATGAAACAGAGCTGGATTTCCTGTTTAAATTCAATGAAAAGTTGATTTCAGCTTTTGGCTATCAGGATGCGGTGCGCTGTATTACTGAGGCAGCGCATAATTTCCTCTCCATTGAGCGGACTGTTTTTCTTACCTGGGATAAAAATTCAGAGCAGTTTACCCTGGCTTGCGCAATGGGCTGGGGCAGCAATCGCAGCCAGAGCCCTTTAGTAATCGGCAAGGACAGCATATCCGGATTTGTGATACATAACCGGGAGGCATTGGTAGTCGCTGATTTGTCCAGGGAGTCGTATTTAAATAACCTGAATAAAGAGGAGTATTTGCAAAAGGCGTTTATCAGTGTGCCGGTCATATATAAAAATGAAGTCTTAGGGGTGTTACATGTCTGCGACAAGAAGGCTCCCGGGCCTTTCACGCAGAGGGAGGCCTCGGTAGTTATGAGCATCGCCCGCGTAGGCGCGATTACCCTGCAGAATGTCCGGCTGTATGAGCAGGCCTTAAAGAGAGCGGAGGAATTGAGGATAGCTTACGATGAATTAAAGGAAATGCAGGATAAGCTGACCCAAATGGAGAAGCTCAAGGCCATCGGCCAACTGGCAAGCGGCGTAGCCCACGATATAAGGAACCCGCTGGGGATCATAATACAGGGGGTTTCTTATTTGGAGCATATAACACCTCCGGCTGAAAAAGAGCAGTTGGAGACCTTGTCCATGATCAGGGACAGCGCGCAAAGGGCAGACGGCATCGTAGTCTCGCTTCTGGATTTCTCCAGGTCCACAAAGCTGGAATTGCGCCCCGAAGAGATCAACTCTATACTGGAAAATTGTTTGAACCTGGTAAAAACAGAATTAAAACATATTAAGGTAACCAGGCAGATTCAGGAAGGCCTGCCAAAGGTTCCGGTAGACAAAAACAAGCTGATGCAGGTATTTATCAATTTGTTTATGAATGCGGCTCACGCAATGCCCGGGAACGGGGAGCTTACCATCCGCTGTTTCCTCAAGAAAACAGAAGAAGTTATTATTGTGGAAATTGAGGATACCGGCACAGGGATTTCCGAAGAAAACCTGAAAAGGATATTTGACCCTTTCTTTACTACAAAAGGCCCGGGCAAGGGGACCGGCCTTGGGTTATCAGTAAGCCAAAATATCATTAATTTGCATAAAGGGATAATGGAAATAAGCAGCCAGGTTGGAAAAGGGACTAAGGTTACCGTTACTTTGAGAATCTCTAAATAGGGAGGATAGATGGGCAAAAAGAAGATATTGATCATTGATGACGAAGAGAATTTCTGTAATTTGGTAAAGAAAAATGTGGAAAAGACGAATGAGTTTGAAGTGTATACGGCGACAAACGGCGATGACGGGATTAAGTTGATTAAGGAGCTAAAGCCGGATTTGATATTGCTTGATATAATAATGCCGGGCTTAGACGGCGGAGACGTTGTTTCTCTGATAAGGAGCGATAACAGCATAAAAAATACCCCTATCGTGTTCTTGACCTCGCTGGTAAGAAAAGAGGAAGATGGTTACCAGGCAGGTTTTACCAAAGGGTATTCGCTTTTAGCAAAGACAGTAACTGTGAGAGAACTTATAGCTTGCATTAAGCAGAATGTCATTTGAGCTTGGTTAATTTCTTAATCAATGTATAATTAAAGTATGAAAGGAGGATCAAATGGAAAACAAAAATACCTGCATGTGTAATGCGATTCTAACTGGTATTGGGATTTTGCTTCTTCTGGCGGCGGCTTTTGATATTCTACCGTTAACTGATAATCTGGTTATATTTCTAGCTTTGGCATGTTTTATTGTCAGTGCTGTAATCAAGAAAATATCAAAAGGCACGAGTAGCTGTTGTAAATAAAATAAGGGAGGTGTCAGATGGCAAAATTCTTTATGTATGGAAAGTACACCAAAGAGGCGCTGGGGGATATTTCTGCCGATAGAACCGGCAAGGCACTCGACGTAATAGCAAGGGCCGGCGGTAAGGTGAATTCCATGTATGCACTTCTGGGCAAATACGACATAGTTTTGATTACGGATTTTCCCGGAGTTGCCGAAGTTATGAAGGCTTCAGTTGCGTTAAATAAGCTCACTAATATTGCCTTCACCAGTTTCCCCGCGATTACCATAGAGGAGTTTGATAAGATTATTGCGTAAGGGAATAAGCAGGCGTTTTTAAATTTAGGGATCCCAAGCTTGAAAAGAGTTTGGGATTTCTATTTTATGAGGTATAATCAAAGAATGATTGCTATAAAAATTGACAGGAATACATGCAAAGGCGATGGCAGGTGCGTAGAGATCTGCCCGATCAAACTTCTGCGCATGAATGAAAAAGAGCATCTGCCGGAGTTTATTCCCGGCGGCGGGGATATCTGCATTAATTGCGGGCACTGTTTCGCATTTTGCCCGTCCGGCTCCATAGAGTTATCTACAATGAATCACAAGGGTTCAATGAAACTTGACCATTCTAAATTACCAACCGCCCAGCAGGTAGAACTGCTTTTAAAAGGCCGGCGCTCGATTAGAACGTATAAAGAACAGCCGGTAAGCAAGGAATTAATAGAGCAGCTTTTAGATTGCAGCCGGTATGCGCCTTCCGGGATTAACCGGCAGCCGGTTAACTGGATAGTTATCAATAGTAAAGAGAAGGTGCATGAGCTTTCAGCTTCTGTTATAAGCTGGATGGAAGGGCTATTAAATGCCAAATCTCCAATGGCGGAATCATTCCGTTTTGACCGCCTGGTTGCATCCTGGAATAAGGGTGAAGATATGGTTTGCCGGAAGGCGCCCTGCGTTATTATTGCTTACGGGATCAAAGATGACCCAATGGTCCCGCAGTCATGCACCATCTCGGCAGCTTACCTGGAGCTGGCGGCATTTGGTTTTGGCCTTGGTGCCTGTTGGGCCGGGTATGTGAATATGGCGCTTAATATGTCGGATGATGTTGGAAAACTTGCCGGTTTATCAAACAGGGCAACAGCCGGAGCAGCAATGATGGTCGGGCATCCTAAATATCGCTATAGCCGTATACCTTTTAGAAATACAGCAAAGGCCATTTGGAGATAATAACCATAAAAGAAAAGGGGTGTTGTATGAAAAGGTATTTTTATTTATTTTTTATTTTAGCATTTGCATTGGTTGTCTGTGGTTGCGCGTCAAATAAAACAAGGGTAGCTGAAGGGGCAGGTATCGGAGGAACCGTCGGGGCGCTGGCGGGAGGAATTATTGGTTATCAGAGCGGCCATCCTATACAGGGAGCTGCGATAGGCGGAGTAATCGGCGCAGGCACAGGAGCAGTAGTAGGAGCGCAGATCAAGAAGCCGGCCCAGGATGCTTCATCTCAAGTTCCGGTGCAGTTGACTATACAGCAGATAGTTGATTTGACTAAGCAGGGCGTATCCAGTGATGAAATCATTACTAAAATTAAAGCTGCAAACTCCAAGTATGTTTTAACCGCGGATGATATTAGCTATTTACAGAAGCAGGGGGTAAGCCAGCGGGTTATTGAAACAATGCAGGCTATGGATAAGTAAGCTGTATAGGCTTATAATACCTTTATGCCAAAGAAATATTTATTTTTCCTATTTTTTATTTTAACTCTATCCGGGTGCCTCACTCTGGAGAAAACTTCTGCCGTAAGCCCTGAGAGGTTTGCGCTCGGGACTATCCAAAATCCTATTGTGGATAGCAATATCACATTGTCCGAAGCCTTGAGGAAACCTGCTCCTCCTGAATTCAAAAGAAAGCAAAGGATTGTAGATGTGTTGTATTATTCTTTTGACGGCAAGATCCATAGGGGGCAGATTGTTATTGACCGCAGGCTTGTAAGGGATATTCAGCAGGTATTCCAGTCCGCCTTGGAAACTAAATTTCCCATCAATTCCGTTATACCAATTTCGCATGACCGGTTCCATAAGAATGGGGTATGGAACAGCGATAACCAATCTATGTTAGCCAACAACACATCCGCGTTTAATTACAGGAAGGTAACCGGAGGAAAATCACTTTCTATGCACTCGTATGGTTTTGCTATTGATATTAACCCGGTGCAGAACCCTTATTTTAAAGGCAGTATCGTGCTGCCTGAAGGAGCAATTTATAACCCGGTTGCTCCGGGGGCTCTTACAGCCGCCTCTCCTATTGTAAAAACTTTCAAGCGTTTAGGCTGGGACTGGGGAGGGGAGTGGAAATCCCTGAAAGATTACCAGCATTTTGAGAAAGTCGCGGAATAATTGTTTAACTATTTGCAGCGGGTTTACAGAATGGCAAAAAGTAAAATTTTTTATCCATATATCCTTTTCTTAAGTTTAACCGTAATTTTCCTTTCCGGCTGCGTATATCTGGCCCATTTGGATGAAGCTATGTTTATGAAAAGTTTAAAAGATAGCCAGGGAGAAATGCAGGCTGAATTAAAGAAAGAGGAAAAATTATATAATAAGTTGAAAACCGATATTGATAGAGGCCGGTTGAATCACTTAACAGGAAAACGCAGGATTTTTTCTCTTTACGGAGAGCCAGCTTTATGCAGGCCGGCTGAAGGCCAGGCCGGTATCAAGGAAACCTGTATTTACCGGAATCCCGCAGGGGGATTGCTATCAGAGGTAATCCTGCTCAATTTAGATGGGCAGGAAAGGCTGTATTCCTGGCAGATCCAGGATTCGGGAAAATAAAACCCGTAAAAATTACGGGCCGCTTGGATGTTTTATTGATTTTCGGGAGGATATGTTTAGCTTAACTGTGGCTAAAGACGGGAATGAGTTAGTAATCATATTTGGGGGTTATTTTGATCTCCGGCAGGCAGGGCAATTCTATAAACAAACCTCTGAGGTTATCCCTAAGCTAAAGAAGGGTTTTAGCGTATTAACAGATATGTCTTCTTTAGAGCATATGGATATAGGCGCCAAGCCTTATATTGAAAAAACTATGGATTTGCTAAATAAGCACGGCGTTTCTAAGGTTATAAGAATTATCCCTGACCAGGGAAAAGATATAGGATTAAGCATATTAAGCCTGTTTCATTATTCTGCCGGAGTAGCCGTACATGTTTGTAAATCTCACCAGGAGGCAGGGGAGCATTTAAGCCAATAAAAAGGGGCAGGCAGTAAAATACTAATGAAGCTTTTAGGAGGGGCCTGCCGGTTTATTTATTGACAACTTAAAGAATAGTGCTAACATTATTTCAATATAGCAACTTTCCTGAATTAAACCAATTAACTAAATGAGAGGGGGTGAATTCAAAATGAAGAAGATTCTTTTTGTACTTCTGGCGCTTTGTTTCGCGAGCTCTTTAGCTTTTGCTCAGGATGCTCCTCAGCCTGTTGTTGCAACTACGGATACGGAAACGACTACCGTTGCTGCAGCGGATACAGCTGCACCTGAAGCAATGGTTTTAAAGGGCGATATTATTGATAATATGTGCGCGGGTATGCATAAAGAAACTTTGGCTGAATTTGTTAAAACACACACTAAAGAGTGCGCCTTGATGCCGGATTGCGTGGCCAGCGGTTATTCTCTTTTTGCCGATGGTAAGCTTTACGCGTTTGACCAAGATTCAAACGCCAAGGTAGCGGAGTTCCTCAAGAATGCTGACAGCAAGTTACAGGTAACAGTTACTGCCAAGCAGGTTGGCGATGAGCTGAGCTTAGCCTCAATCGAAAACCAGAAATAATCCTATTTAATACCTATAAAAAGGCCTCTTTTGAGATTTAAAAGGGGCCTTTTTTGCTGTAGCAGGCAAAAAACACCCTTTACAATTGGGAAAAAAATATGCTATACTTTGAACAAAGGGGGGATATATGTGTAAGCCACGGGAACCCCAATATTGCTGGCAGTTTTGGTCATGCGTAAAAGCTGTCCGGGAGAAGTGCCTCATCTACCAAAAGAATTACGGTAGAAGGTGCTGGTTGTTGTCCGGCTGCCTTGCCATGGTTAAGCGTAAATTCAATAATTGCTGGGAATGCCCCTGGTATAAGGAAATTAGCTTTGCTGAAGCTGAAAAAAGAATTTAGCTACCCTGCCTGTGTAATTTCTGCCTTTAACCCAAGCCTCTTCATAATTGATAATCACAAAATATAGAGGAGTAATGTATTTTATGAAGAAAGTTTTCTTGAGTTTCGCCCATGAAGACGCCTTAAAAGTGGAAAGGCTGATATCTTCGCTGAGCTGCCCGGATTATGAGCTGGATTTCTATGCAGGGCCCCTGGATTTAGATTTTGACGCGGAAGGCGCAGAGGCTGTGCGCAGGGCAATAGGAGAGAAAATAGCCGGGTGCAATCTTGCGGTCTGCCTTATAGGGGAGAATACGCATAAAAGCAGGTGGGTTGATTGCCAGCTGCGTAAGAACAGGAACAAGGGGAATAAGATTATTGCTATGGCCTTAAAAGGTGTCCAGAGCGCTGTATTGCCTGATGTAGTTAAAGAAGAATTTCTCAACTTTTATCCCTGGGATCCGCAGAAGCTCAAAACGCTTATTACCGATGATACGCGCAAGCCTTTTAATAATTCTTTGTGATGTGAGCAAATCGCGATAGATGAGTTTTCCGCAATATTACTGATCCCAGTAAATTTATGTTGGGATTTTTGTTTTATTAGGGTAAAATACAACCATGGCAATAGCGCGGATTACTCAAGGATGAGGTTTTAAGTCCTTAAGCAAGCGATAGCTTTAGGCGGGAAAATAGCTTAAACAGGAGGGATGCATGAAAAAATCTATCGGAGCCATCACCATTGTTTTTCCAACACCGGTTTTTGTTGTAGGTACATACGATAAAGAAAATAAGCCAAACGCCATGGTTGCTGCCTGGGGAGGAATTTGTTGTTCTGACCCGGCCTGCGTGAGCATCTCTTTGAGGGAGGCCACGTATACCTACGCTAATATTTTGTGTAGAAACTCCTTTACCATAAATATTCCTTCAGAGGCCTACATTAAAGAAGCGGATTATTTCGGCATCGCTTCGGGCAGGAATGAAGATAAGTTTGCCTCAACCCGGCTTACCCCGGTAAAGAGCGAGCTTGTGGATGCTCCTTATATTAAAGAATTCCCCCTTGTCCTGGAATGTACTATGCTGCACGCGGTCAAGGTAGGGTTGCACACACTTTTTATCGGACAGATTAAGGATGTGAAGGTGGAGGAGGATGCATTGGCAAAAGAAGGTTTCCCTGATATTGAAAAAATAAAGCCCATGATTTTTAATCCCGCCAGCCGTACTTATTATGGCGTGGGCAAATTACTGGGCAGCGCATTTTCTATCGGGAAAAAATCATAATGGCGATAAAGAAGACTCAACTGATTATGATTTGGTTCCTGCCGCTTATCGTAATAGGCGGGTTATTTTTTCCTCTGCTGGGTTATCTAATGGTAGGGATGATGGCGTTTTTTCTGGTAACCTCATTTTTCAGGGCCAGATATTGGTGCTGGAATTTATGCCCCAGAGGCGCTTTTCTGGATATTGTTATGTCAAAGTTTACCCTGAATAAACCGTTTCCCGGTTTTTTTGCGCGAGGGTGGTTCCGTTTGGTTGTGTTTATTTTGCTGATGGGATTTATGCTGTTCCGAATTTTCCGCTCAGGGGGTAATTGGGTAGTTATAGGAGCTGTTTTTGTGGGGATTTGTTTGATTACCACTATTATCGCGATTATTCTGGCTGTGTTTACAAAGTACAGGGGTTGGTGCGCGATTTGCCCGATGGGTTTTCTCCAGGAAAAAATAGGCAGGATAAGGGGAAAATAAGAAATGGCAAAAGCTATACAGGACAAGCGCGTATTAACCGCCTCGCAGGCTAAGTCCCTGGATAAGAAAGCCAATGAAAAATTTGGTATATCTACTCTTCTGCTTATGGAAAACGCCGGCCGCAGCATAAGCGAGGAGGCATTGAAAATCCCGCAAAGCTTGAAGGGAAAAATCGCTATATTTTGCGGCACGGGTAATAATGGCGGAGATGGTTTTTGCGCTGCCAGGCATTTATTGACAGCTGGTATAAAGCCGGATATTTATTTAGCCTCCAGAAAATGCGATGTTAAAAATGAGGCCAAGGCCAACCTGGATATTCTCTTGCGGCTGGGACAAAAGATAAAAGAGGTAAACCCCGATAATCTTTCTTTGATAAAACCGGGGATAGGAAAATATAGTTTAATTATTGACGCGCTTTTAGGCGTAGGGCTTAAAGGCGAGGTAAGGCATGTTTATCAGGAGCTCATCAATATAATCAACGCTTCAAAGGCATATGTTTTATCGGTGGATATCCCCTCGGGATTAGATGCTAACTCCCAAAAGGCGCCGGTTGGTTGTATAAAAGCGGATAAAACCGTTACCTTTGTCGCTAAAAAGCGCGGCATGGTTTCTAAAGCAGGTAGAAGATTCTGCGGAGAGGTATTGGTCAGGAGCATCGGAATTGCGTTATAAAAAAATTGCGCTAATAGCGATGGTTGTGGTTTTTTCCTGTGGAGTGGCAAGCTTTGCGGAAAATTTCAGCTTTACCATGGATGAGGGGGCTTTTAATAGTTTCCCCGCGCCAAGGCTCAGATATCCTATCTATGAGACGGCTATCCTAACCGGAAATGATCCGCTGGAGTTTAAGTGGTGGAATGATGTGATAGGGATACGCGGATTTATCTTTAAGATATATAAAGGATATAATATGTATGCGGCAAATCTAATCCATAAAGAAGATTTGCCTCCCGAGGCGTCTTCTGTTAAGATTAAATCGGATCTGTTTGAAGAGGCCCGGGTTTATACCTGGTCTTTAGTCCGTGTTTCGTTTGCAGGGTATAAAAGTGACAGAAGCTTCAATTCTTTTAAGGTGATTAAGGAGAAGCAGGGAAGATGAAAAGCAAGAATTTATTTTTTAAAAGTTTTTACGTAAAAATTGCGTTATCTTTTATCCTTTCTTTGTTGTTTGTAGCGCTCCTGGGTAATTATATTCTTTTAGAGTTTAGTTTAGAGGCGCAGTTTGCCCAGCTGCGGGGAAAACTTAAGATAGCCGCGCAGACTGCCGTACTTTCAATAGATGGAAATGAACTGTATGATATTCCATTAAACCGCGAAGGGGTAAATACGCCTGCTTTTAGAAAAGCGGCTTCCCAGTTATTAAGGATAAAACAGGCTAATCCGGTGATTAAAGATATTTACATAATGTCCAGAACAGAAAAGCCGGGTATTTTTCAGTTTGTGGTTGACCCCAGCGTGCTTATCTCTAAAACTCCCCAACCAAAGGTAACCTCCTGGCCGGGTGATAAATACGATGCCCGGCGTTTTCCGGCGATGCTCAAGGCTTTTTATGGCCCCAGCGTGGATACTGAACTGGGTGTTGATGAGTGGGGCAAGTCGCTTTCAGGATACGCTCCCATCTTAGATAGGAATAACCTGCCTGTCGCCATACTGGGTATTGACGTAGATGCCAACGATATTCATCTTGCGGAAAAAGGTTTGTTATCCAGGGGGATATTGGTTTTGTTGATAGGTGTTATTTTTGCCCTGATTCTTGGTTCTATATTGTCCGTAGGTATCATTTCTCCAATCAAGAGCCTGATCGATGGTACAAAACATATAGCGGAAGGCAATCTGGATTACCGGGTAAAAATTTCCTCCCAGGATGAGATTGGCCAGCTTGCCTTATCTTTTAATGATATGGCCGCCAGCCTTTCTGAGGCGCGGAAAAAACTACAGGATTATTTCTACCGCATGGTACAGGCTATGGTGCGCAGCCTGGAGGCAAAGGATCCGTATACGGCCGGCCATTCAGACAGGGTCAGCCAGCTATCCTATGATATCGCGATTAAGATGGGCACCGATCCTAAAGAAGCGGAATTATTAAAGAAAGCGGCGCAGATGCATGATATAGGCAAGCTGGGGATACATGAGGATATCTTGAATAAGAAAACCGGTTTGTCGCAGGGGGAATGGGACCTTGTGCGTAAGCATCCCGAGGTAGGGGAGGAGATATTAAAACCGGTATTTTTGGATGCGCAGATGCTTTCTGTGATCAGGTCGCATCATGAGCGTTATGACGGAACAGGTTATCCCGACGGGTTAAAGGCGGATGAGACTACAATTTCTGCCCAGATTGTGTCGGTGGCGGATGCCTATGACGCGATGACTACATCCCGTTCTTATCACGCAGCAATGCCCAAAGAAGAGGCATTGGAGAAAATAAAGGCGGGTTCCGGAACCCAGTTTAACCCCGCGGTTGTTCAGGCTTTATTTAGTGTATTAGAGTAAAAAGGAGCGGACTATGAAGGTTTTGGTAGCGGCTGTCGCGGATCATGCCTGGGTTGAAAATGGATGCCTGTCTTTATGCAGGGCCTTTGACAGTATCAATGTTGATAAGTTTCCATATGTGATACCGCGCATGAGCGTTGCCTTGCGCCTGTTGATTAACCGGCTGGAGGTAGGGGAGCATAAATTAAATATCTCCTTAACTGACGCCGATGGCCAGAAATTAATGAACAGCGATATAAAAATAAACTTTCAGTTCCCCCAAAGCATGGTGCCCGAAGCCTCTTTTTCCTTCGCGCTTAACGGCCAAAACGTCGCTTTCCAGAAACCCGGTGATTATGTGGTTAATATATTAATTGACGGCAGGGTTGAGGGGAGCCTGCCGCTTTATGTAAGAGAGGCCAAAGCTGGCGGCAATCTGGATATCCCGGACAGGATTTAAATAGTCATATTTTTACTGGACAAACAGCGGAAATGTGTTATACTCAATTCCAGTAGTAAATAAAGGATTAGAGGTTTGTAGGCCGCGAGGTTTAGAAAACTAACCTTCGCGGTTTTTTCTTTCTGCCGATATTTGCTATAATTTCTAAGGAAGGGGGTAGTAAATAATGGCAAAGGGAAAAGTAAAGTGGTTTTCAGACCAGAAAGGTTTTGGGTTTATCACACCTGAATCCGGTAGCGACGTATTTGTGCATCACAGCGCGATCCAGGGTGAGGGTTATAAATCGTTGGCTGAGGGTCAAGAGGTAGAGTTCAACATCGAAAAAGGACCTAAAGGCGAACAGGCTACGAATGTAGTCAAGCTTTAATACTGGTAAGAATAGCCTGGCCTCAAATTTTTGGGGCCAGGCTATTTTCTAAGATACCCCGCGCTTATATGGATTTGCGCGGGTACGCCCTTGTGGGCGAGGAGGTTAAATGAATACGGGAAAGATCAAGAAATTAATCCGCGACAGAGGATTTGGTTTTATCAGTGATACCGATGGCAGGGAGGTGTTTTTTCATCAGAATAGCTTAGTTGAAACCAAATTTGACGCTCTTACCGAAGAGCAGGCAGTTACTTATGATATTGAGAAATCCGATAAGGGCCCGCGCGCGGTTAATGTGCGTATTGCCTAATTAAAACATCGCGAGTTTAAGATCCCAGGTACTTAAATGTATTTGGGATTTTAAGCAAAAAATAGTATAATCTTGAGTATGAAGAAAAATAAAATAACCGATAAGGGCATTGATTGTTTTAAATGCAAGAAGCAGGCGGATTGCTGCCGGCTTGGGGCCTGGATTGACCTGGAGGAGGCCAAAAAGATATTGTCGCTTGGCATAAAAGGCGACTTTTTCCATTTGGAAATAGATAAGGAGTTTCCTTCGGGGTATAAGGTAGGCACCAGCTATGAGGATGAGCCTTGTGTTTTTCAGGACCCCGACGGATTATGCAGGATACACAAGATTGATTATTCCCTTAAACCGGTGACCTGCAAAGAATTTCCTTATGAAGGAAACAAGATTGCTCCTATCGCCGATGTCCTATGCGTGGAGCATATGTCACGGATAAAGAAGGCCAAGTCAGGCAAGAAAAAGAAATAATGGATAATCAAAAGCCGAAAAAATGGTATTTCAGGACCTGGGCGCTGGTAGTTTCTTTTCTCTCTGTGGGGCCTTTTATGCTGCCGTTAGTCTGGGCCAACCCCGGTTTTAGCAAAAAAACAAAGGTTATCATCAGCGCGGCGATCATTATTTCAAGCTATCTGCTGAGTGCGGTTTTCTTAAAATCATTAAATTCTTTAAACGAATATTATAAACTTTTACAACCATGAAATATAGCAAAGGCACAATCGGCCGGGTTTTCCTCTTGAAATTTGAAAATAAGGATATCTTAATCGACAAGCTAAGCCTTTTTGTAAAGCAGGAACGTATCAAGGCAGCGACGATGGTTTTTATCGGCGCGCTTAGAAGAGGAAACCTGGTTACCGGGCCCAAAAAGCCGGTAATTCCGCCGCAGCCAAACAAGCTAACCTTTAAAGACGGCTGGGAGGTAATGGGTATAGGTACGGTTTTTGTTAACTCTATAGGCCCGCAAATACATATTCATAGCAGTATGGGCAAGAAGGATAAAGTTTTAACCGGATGTCTGCGCGGTAAGTCAGAGGTATTTTTGGTTATTGAGGCGGTGGTTTTGGAGCTGAAAGGGATCAAGGCGAGTAAGGAAATCGATGCTCAAACCGGGCTCAATTTGTTAAGCATCATTTAATCCTCCCCCCGGCCTTGAAATTCAACCAAATATAGTATATACTTAGCCTGTAGTTGTCCTGCCACGGTAATAAAGGTGTTTTGCGGTAAACCTTTATCATCGTGGTTTTTTATTTTTACGGCATTAGCCCCGTAAAAGTATTTCGCCTCGGCTTAGTCCGAAGGGCTTGAATTCTTGGGAGGCTTCTTGTTTAACCGCTACTGGGGTAAAGACAGGCGCAGGTTCCAGCGCTTACTTTTAAATTTAACTATCTGGTATAAGGTGAGTGGGCCTGAGCATCTGCGGGCTGAATTTGGCGAGAAGGATATGGAGGCTACCACATTAGATTTAAGCACGGCAGGCCTGGCTTTTTTATCCAAGCATCAGATCCCGGTCTGGTCAAACTTGATCCTGAAGTTCATTTTCTTCGGCTCAAATGACGGCTCGGTTAATATAGTTAAACCGGTTGAGGTAGAGGCAGAGGTGAAGAGCTGCCTGCCGTACGAAAATGCATTTCGCTTAGGCGTATGTTACAAAGGCCTCGACGTGGAGCGCCGGTGCGAGCTGCTGCGTTTTATCGGGGCAACTCTGCGGCCGTATAAAGAATTTTAGCGTAAAAAACAGGTTTAAATATTCTTTAGCTGTGTTATAATACCAACAAAGGAGAAACCATGGATTTTAATTCCCTGAGAAGAGATATGAAAAGGTTCAATTTTGAGGCCTTACGCACTGATTGTGATAATTTCTTTGAGGGGGTTATTATTCAGCAGGAGTTGGATAAGCTTCACCTGCAGCTAAAGAGCTTTATGGGAGAGCCGGTTTTTCCTTCTAAAAACAGGCTGCCGCATAAGGTGCAGGAAACAGTGAATGGCCTTGGGGGGATTATGCCGGGCCAGACACTATATTATAAAACTACTGGAACCGACAGTATTCTTGCCATGCTTTGGCCCTGGAAGGACGGCCAGCGCACCACGATTAAGATCATCCAGCAAAATAATAATAACAATTAGAAGATGAGTTTTACATATCTGCAGAAAATTCCCACTCCGCTTGAGATACTCCAGCTTATGCCCATGCCCGCTAAGTTAAAGAAAATAAAGGCGGCGCGGGATAAGGATATTCTGAATGTTATAAAGGGCAGTGACAGCCGCCTGCTTTTAATTATCGGGCCTTGTTCGGCTGATAATGAAGAGGCGCTTTTAGAATATGTTTTACGCCTTGCCGTTCTCCAGAATAAGGTCAAGGAGAAATTAATTTTAATCCCGCGTATTTATACAAATAAACCCCGTACAACAGGAAAGGGGTATAAGGGTATGCTGCATCAGCCCAATGCCTCAGGAGACCCGGATATCTCGCGCGGGATCAAGGCAATCCGGCGCATGCACCTTAGGGTTTTAAGCGAGTCCGGATTAACCGCCGCAGATGAAATGCTTTATCCTGGCAACTATCCGTATTTAGAGGATATTTTAAGTTATGTTACAATCGGGGCGCGTTCCGTGGAGAATCAGGAGCACCGGTTGACAGTAAGCGGCCTGGATATCCCTGTGGGCATGAAAAACCCCACCAGCGGAGATTTAAATGTTTTGTTAAACTCCGTGGAGGCAGCGCAGATTGAGCATACCTTTATTTATAACGGCTGGGAGGTTAAAACCGGCGGCAACCCTTTGGCGCATTGTATTCTTCGTGGGGCGATTAACCGCCAGGGCCAGAGCATCCCGAATTATCATTATGAAGATTTAATCCATTTTGTTCAGCTGTACTTAAAACGCAGCCTGGCAAACCCGGCGCTTATTGTTGATACCAACCACGCCAATTCCGATAAGGATTTCAGCCAGCAGCCCCGTATAGCAGAGGAGATAATGAACAGCTTAAGCCAATCCAAAGATTTGAGAAAAACAGTCAAAGGGTTAATGGTGGAAAGCTACCTTGCGGAGGGGACGCAAGCGGTTAATGGCAAGGTGTTCGGCCAGTCAATTACCGATCCCTGTTTGGGCTGGATTGATACTAAGAAGTTAATTTTAAGGTTAGCGGAGTTAAAAAGTTAAGGAGCCTCATATGAGCTTAAGATTTGATTTCAATAACATGTTTGATTCCAGCGTCGGAGAGCATGGCGTAAGCCAGGAAAATCTCAAAGAAATACTGCCTAAGGCGCAAAGTGCGGCCAGCCATTTAAAAAAGGTTATCTCTGATCCCAGGGCGCGGGTTAAATTAAATCTTGAATGGGCCAAATTACCGGAGCAGGATAAAGGGGTTATTGATCGAATCCAGAAACTGGGCAAAGAGATATCCAAAAAATACGAAAATGTAATTTTTTTGGGTATCGGCGGTTCATACCTTGGATTAAAAGCGGCGCAAGATGCTTTATGCCTGCCTTATTACAATGAGTTTAAAGCCTTAAGAAAGAATTCCCCGCGTATTTATTTTGAAGGCAATAACCTGGACCCGGATACCCTCAAAACCCTGCTGAAAAATATCAATCCTAAGAATACATTTGTGGTGGTCATCTCTAAATCAGGAGAGACTATCGAGACCAAGGCGGCATTAATGATTGTTGAGGCATGGCTTAAGGAGGGAGCGGGCAAAAAATACGGCAGGCAGATTTTAGCCATAACCAACCCGGAATCAGGCTCTTTGCATAAGAGAGTTGCCGCCGAGCAGCAAAAAGATGTTTTAAGTTTTCGTTCTTTTCCTCTTTTAAAAGGCGTAGGCGGCAGGTTCTCGGAGTTTAACATGGGGCTCTTGCACCTGTCGATTATAGGCATAAATATCAATGAGTTGTTCAGCGGCGCCAGAGAGATGTCCGTCAGATGCAGCCAGGATGATGTTTTAAAGAATCCCGCTTATATGTACGCTTTACTGCATGTTATTCTCTACCGCGAGAAAGATAAATCACTGGCGGTATTGATGCCCTTTTCTCAGGGGCTTAAATCTACCGCGGACTGGTATGTTCAGCTTTTAGCGGAAAGCCTGGGTAAAAAGTACCATCGTAAAGTTGTGCCAGGCGCCGATGGGCTTGAGGATTGGTTAAATGATAAGGATAATATTTTCGCTAAGGGCAGGACGCCGATTTCCGCCGCGGGCACCAATGATTTGCATTCTATCCAGCAAAACAACGTTGAAGGTGAAAATAATAAAGTAGTTACGTTTATCCGGGTGGAGAATTTTAAGGCTGACTTAAAAATTCCCGGCAAGAGTGACCTTTTATCCGGCAAGAGCTTTAGCCGGCTTATACAGCTTGCCCAGGAGGCCACGGAGTGGGCGTTGGCAAGAGAGGGCCGGCCTAATTGCACGATTATTATGCCCAAAATAACCGCCTTTAATTGGGGGGCCTTGTTGTTTTTCTTTGAGATGGCCACTGCTTTTGAGGGTGAACTGCAAAATGTAAATGCCTTTGATCAGCCCGGAGTAGAAGGATATAAGAATTATATGTATTACAAATTAGGAAAACCCGGTCTGGCAAAAGAGGTCGCTTCGGAGATTGAAAAGAAGCCCCTAGTAAAAAAGGCTGAATATATATATTAAGAAAGGAGCGCGTATGCTGGCAAAGAAATTCGCTTTAGGATTTGGAATCGCGATTATCTTTCCGATTATGGTTCATTACGGGGTAAGCACATTTGTTCCTTCTCCGAAATGGCAGGATCGCTACTCCAACAGCTACTATCAGGATTACAGCAAGGCTACGCCCGAAGAAAAAGCAAAATTAGATCAAGAGAGAAAACAGCGCGATATGGAGTGGACAACGAAAGAGAAGCGTTTTCAGGGGGTTTTGTTTTCGGTGGCTGTGCCGTTAGGAATAGCCGCGATAATAATCGGTTCTTTAGCCGCGATCCAGGCAATTGGCACGGGGCTTATGTTTGGAGGGATATTCTTGTTGCTGGACGGTTATATCTGTTACTGGTCAGAGCTGGCTGATTCTATGAGATTTCTCTCTTTACTGCTTGCCTTTATTGTTTTGATGTATATAGGCTATAAAAAACTAGCCAAATAGTAAAATTGGGGTCAGATCTATTTTTTAATTGGGGTCGGATCTATTTGATCCGGCCTCAATTTCTATAGGGTATGCGTTAATTTATCATGCTAATGATCGGTAATTTGAAATTAAAATCAAATTTAATCCTCGCTCCTATGGCCGGGGTAACAGACCTGCCATTCCGTATGCTCTGCCGGAGATTTGGCGCGGAGATGGCATTTGTGGAGATGATCAATTGCCGTTCAGTTTCGCACAAGAGCAGAAAAACCCGGCATATGCTTTCTACTACGGTTGAGGACCGGCCTTTGGGCGTTCAGATATTAGGCTGTGAAGAAAAATATATTTTAAAGGCTCTAGAGGTTTTAAGGGCTTACAAATTTGATATCCTGGATTTTAATGCCGCCTGCCCGGCAAAAAAGGTAGCCCGCAGAGGCGAGGGGGCAGCCCTGTTAAAGGAACCTAAAAAACTTAGCAAAATACTTAAGTTAGTGGTAAAGAATTCTAAAATCCCGGTAACTGTAAAGATGCGTTTAGGCTGGGATAAGGATAGTGTTAATGCCAGGGAAGTAGCGCTCTATGCCCAGGATGCAGGAGTCAGCGGCTTATTTATCCACGGAAGGACTAAGGCCCAGGAGTATGGCGGTAGCGTGGATTATGAAGTAATCGCCAAGGTTAAGCAGGCGTTAGATATCCCGGTTATTGCCAGCGGAGACGTATTTTCAGCGCAGTTAGCCAAAAAGATGCTTGATGAAACAAATTGCGATGGATTGGTGGTTGCCCGCGGCTCATTTGGGAATCCGTGGATATTCAAAGAAATAAAGGAATTTCTAAAAACCGGTAAAGTTCTTGCAAAACCCGCCAGAGCAAAGATAATAAAGGTGATGCTGGAGCATTTAGACGCCTCAATAACTTTTTATGAAGAGAGAAACGGAGTCATTCTGTTCCGCAAGTTTTTCGCCTGGTACACCAAGGGCATCCGCAATATCCGGCCCTTGAGGGAAAAATCCTCCCGCGCAAAAACAAGGGAAGAAATGATTGGACTTATTGATTTATTGCAGGATAATCTTTAATAAATGAATAAGAAACAGCTAATAATAACCTTGGCAATTTTACTTTATTCTCCTGTTTTTATTCATGCCGAAATTTACCATATAAAGGCTCCCCATAGAGAGAAGCCCGGTGAATTCGCGTCTCCAACCAATGAATTTAATTTTACACTTGATGACCCTTTAGAAGGAGAGTTTGTTACTAAAGGTTTATTTTCCAGCAAATCGATCTTTGGTGAGGCGGATTCTGGAGAGTTCAGAAATCCCAGTGGAGTTGCCAACCAGATCAGTAATAAATTTAGCAGCCAAGGCCTGATTTTTAAGAGGCATAAAGATGTATTTAGTTCTGATAGATTACTTTCAAGCTCAGGCGAGGCAAAATCTGAGAAAGAATCACTTAAATCTCCGTATCAGGGTGAGTTTAAGCCCTCTTTACCTAAAGAAAAGAAGCAGAAAAAATAAGGAGCCAAATGAAGAAAATATTTAAACGTAAAACTCCCGTGGTTGAGCCGCTTGTTCAAGCGGATATATCCGGCGCGATCGGGAGAATTCAGCAGCAGCTAACCTTCCTGGAGCAAAAGCTCGATACCTTGATTGCTCAATCCGCGCAAAAGCCTTCGGAGAGAAAAGAGTACGGCAGGCCTTCTCGAAGATTTGATAACTCTTTCCGGAGAGATAGTGGTGAGCGGGAAAATAGCTTCCGGGAGAGAAGTTTTACTAAAGCTATTTGCGCGGAATGCAAAACTGAATGCGAGGTTCCTTTCAGGCCCAGCGGAGGCCGGCCAGTGTACTGCAAAGAGTGTTTTGGCAAGCGTAAAGATAGAGAAGGAGCTCCTGTTAGAGAAGACCGCGGTTTCGGCAGGAGGAGGAAGCCGTCTTTCCGCAAGCGCAGCAGAGACCGCGCCTAATGATTTTATCTTTCAGTTAATTTGGAAGAGCCAGGGTCTCCAAGCAAAAGGAGAAAATAAATGAGCGCAAAGCCAAGGGCAGCAATCTTAATTACAATAATTTTATTTCTTATCTTAGCGGCTAGCGTATCTTTTGCCTGCACTGATTTTCAGGTTAAGGCTGAAGATGGCACTGTTGTTATTGGCCGCTCTATGGAATTCCCCGTTGATCTTCATTCTAGTGTCGTCATCGTGCCTGCCGGAGAGCAGTTTGTCAGCATTGATGATAAAGGTGTCAAAGGTATAACCTGGACAAACAAATATGGTTTTTTGGGTATAGATGCCTACAACCTTAAAAATTGCTATGTAGAGGGATTTAATGAAAAGGGGCTTGCTTTTGACGCCTTGATGTTTACGGGCGCAAAGTATCAGCCGGCAGAGCCGGATAAATTCGTTACCATCGCTAATCTTGGTTCCTGGATCATGGGAAATTTCGCGACAGTGGAAGAGGTAAAAGAAGCTTTGCCTAAGGTAAATGTCGCAGGTACTAACTTAAAAGAAGCAGGCGGCCAGCTGTTTATGCATATTGCCGTGCATGATGCTGCCGGAAAGAATCTGGTTATCGAGTTTATTGAGGGAGAGGTAAAAGTTTACGATAATCCGCTTGGGGTTATGACTAATCGCCCTGATTTCGAATGGCAGATTAATAATTTGAGAAATTATATAAACCTGGATGCGCATGATAGGAAAGATAAGCTGCTTAACGGTTTAAAAATAGAGCCTACCGGAGTTGGCAGCGGACTGCTTGGCCTGCCCGGAGACTGGACCCCACCGTCCAGATTTGTGCGCCTGGCTTATTCTCTGGATGCGGCTTTGCCTGTAAAAGGCGCAACCGAGGCAGTGAATCTGGCAGAGCATCTTCTAAACATTGTCGATATCCCTAAAGGAGCTGTTAAGGAAAATCCCGCTCCATTTGTCAGGATGGAAGGATATGCTCAATGGGTAGTGATTAAAGATTTGACAAACCTTGTTTTGTATTACAAAACTTATGAAAATACCGCCTGGAAGAAAGTAGGCCTAAAGAAATTCGGCCTTGCGCCAGGGGCTGCTCAAAAATCCATAGCAATAGACGACAAACAGGGCAAGGTTATTGATGTAACCGGTGAGTTAAAATAAAAAGGAGGGCTTTTAGATGATGCAATTCTTGGTAAGATGGGGAATTAATTCACTGTCGATTTTTATTGTTGCGCACATCGTAAAGGGGATAGAGATTTCAAGCACCGCTACTGTATTGGCGATTGCTTTGGTCCTGGGGATTATCAATGCCTTCTTGAGGCCCTTGATTATTCTGATTACGCTGCCGATTAATATCCTTTCATTGGGGGTATTTACCCTATTTATCAATGGAGCGCTTTTTCTTCTTGTCTCTAAAATTGTCAAAGGTTTTGTGATCACGGGTTTCTGGCCGGCTTTCTGGGGTTATATACTTTTTAGCATAATTAGTTTCCTGTTAAGTTCTTTAGTAATTTCTGATTAGGGCATTTTTTGGCCCAGGCAGATACTTATTATAAATGCTTGTTAAACAATTAAAGGATTGTGCGAAGTTTATTTCCGGAGATAATGCGATTTTGCGCGAACTCCTGCATGCTGATAAGGGCAATTTCAAATTTCGCTATAGCCTGGCCCACGCGATAGTCAAACCGGGTAGAATTACAAATCCCCACAAGCTTAAAACTTCAGAAGTATATTATATCCTGAAGGGTTCGGGCTTAATGTATGTAGATAAAAAAATTTCAAAGGTAAAAAACGGCTGCGCCATTTATATTCCTCCGGGATCAACGCAGTGCATAAGAAACACCGGTAAGTCAAATTTGGAGTTTTTATGTATTGTTGATCCTGCCTGGCGCAAAGAAGATGAAGAAATAATTTAATTTGGAAAGTTTAAGAAACTATGCCTGTGAACATAGGCGCGGTTAAAATATTGCGCAGCAAAAAAAGAAGGCGCAGCGTAAGCGCCCGGCTGATAAGGGATATTCTTGTTGTCAGGGCTCCGGAAAGCATGCCGGAAATCCGGTTGCAGGAGGTTATTGCCGGGTTTAAAGCCAGAATAGAGCGAAAGCACCTTAAGCAAGAATTGAATAAAAGTGAAAATCTCGCCTCCAGGGCTGAAGAATTCAATAAACGGTATTTTGAAAATAAGCTCAAGATCAATTCCATTGAATACGTCACCGGCCAGAAATCCAGGTTTGGCTGCTGCAATTTCCGTACCGGCTCTATCCGTATCTCACACCGCATAAGTAGCATGCCGCAGTGGGTAAGAGACTATGTTATTATCCACGAGCTGGCGCATTTAGCAGCTCCGAACCATAGCAAGGCATTCTGGGATATTGTAAACCGCTATAAGCTTGCCGAAAGGGCAAAAGGTTATCTTATTGCTGTAGGCAGCTTTGGGGATTTAAATAATGGAATTTAAGCTAAAGACCGAGTTTATTGAGATGGATAATATGCTAAAGGTTTTGGAACTTGTTGCCAGCGGCGCTGAGGCAAAACAGCAGATCCAGGCAGGTTTGGTTAAGGTAAATGGGGAAGTTGAATCACGTGTCCGCCGGAAGCTGCGCTTAGGAGATTGTGTGGAGTTTGGCGGAAAGAAAATAGAGGTTATATAAGCAGCAATACGCCCACAGATGTAGGTATTCAATGCCCCTCGCCTAAACACTCAGAATTAATTCGGCCGGATAACTTATGTAATGCTTCGCACTCCATAAGTTATGGCCTCATTAACAAAAAAGCCCCGTCTCTTCCCGGGGTTTCTTTGTAGGTGATAGGCCTAATAGCTCCCGCTATCGTTCCTAGCCTCCTTGTTGCATGTTCTGTTTCCTAATGCAACCTAAGTATGCCACATAAATTGGAAGTTTTCAAGTACCCCTAAAAAATATTTTTGGGCGGAGTTTTTGGTTTTTATAGTATAATAAGCTCATGCAAACTACGTCCATTCAATATCTTAAGGGAATCGGCCCCAAAAGAAAGAAAAGTTTTCTCGATAGGGGGATAAATACTATTGAAGAGCTGCTTTATTATTTTCCCCGGCGTTATGAGGACCGCACAAACTTTTCCAATATCTCAGAGCTTAAAGAAGGAGAGGTCTATACCATAAAGACCCAGGTCTTAGCCGGCGGCCAGCGCAACTCCTGGCGCAGGCGTTCGTTCAGCATAACCGAGGCAGTACTGGCGGATAAAACAGGCAAAATTAACTGTGTTTGGTTTAATCAGCCCTACCTGAAGGAGTATCTTAAGCCCGGGATTTCCCTGATCCTTTACGGCAAGGTTGAAATATATAACGGCAGGATGCAGATGAATAACCCGGAGTTTGAATTTCTTGACAGCGAGGATGAGGATTCATTAAATGTAGGCAGGATTGTGCCGGTTTATACCCTGCCTAAAGGTTTCTCTCAGCGCGGCATGCGCCATCTGATTAAGGCTGCTCTTGATGAATTTATGCCCAAGGTTAAGGATTATCTTCCTTTTGATTTGCGCAGCCGAAATAATCTGCTTAACCTGGCCCAGAGCCTTATAAATATACATTTCCCTCAAGATCTTGCTTTGCGGGAACAAGCGCTTACGCGTTTAAGTTTTGAGGAGTTTTTTATTTTTCAGCTGCCGCTTGTTTTAAGAAAACTGAAGCGTAAAGAGAAAAAGGGGATAAACCACACCGTTAATGGCAAACTGATTGAGGATTTTATTACCCAACTTCCTTTTAAGTTGACCTCAGCGCAGCAAAAGGTCCTGGAAGAGATAAAAACAGATATGGCATCTAGTCAGGTTATGCAGCGGCTTTTGCAGGGAGATGTTGGTTCAGGCAAAACTGTGGTGGCTACCCTGGCTTGCTTGATCGCTATTCAAAGCGGGTATCAGGCGGCATTTATGGCACCGACAGAGATACTCAGCCGTCAGCATTATACCAAGATAACCTCTCAGTTAGCTGGTTTGACTTTTAACGGGCGTAAGCTGGCTGTGGGTTTATTAACCGGCCAGGATAAGGAAAAAGAGAAGATATATCAGGAGATTAAAGAGGGTAAAATCGATTTGGTTATAGGAACGCATGCCCTTTTGCAGGAGGAGTTAAGATTTAAGAATTTAAGTTTTATCGTAATTGATGAACAGCACAAATTTGGCGTCGGACAAAGAGCGCTTTTGCCTAAAAAGGGAAGCAACCCGGATGTATTGATTATGACTGCCACGCCAATCCCGCGCACTCTGGCGATTACGCTCTACGGCGACTTGGATATTTCGGTAGTTAATCAACTGCCTGCCGGACGCCTACCCGTAAAAACATTGCATTTCAGCCAGGAGAATAAGGAGAAGGGGCTGGCGATTGCCAGGCAAGAGCTTAATTATGGCCGCCAGGCTTATATAATTTATCCGGTTATCGAAGAATCCTATGCTTTAGATATTGCCGGGGCAAAAAAGATGTTTGCCGAGTTAAAAGAAGGTTATTTTAAGGGTTTTAGGCTTGGGTTGGTCCATGGTAAGTTAAAGACAAGAGAGCAGGAAGAAACTATGCTTAAGTTTAGAAATAAAGGGCTGGATCTTCTGGTCTCAACTACTATTCTGGAAGTAGGTATTGACATTCCTAACGCAACTTGTATGATTGTTGCTCATGCCGAACGGTTTGGTTTAAGCCAGCTGCATCAGCTGCGCGGAAGAATCGGCAGGGGGAGCCTGCAGTCATTTTGCGTGCTTATCTCTGACGCTCAGACGGATGAGGCAAAGGCAAGGCTCAAGGCAATGGTTTCATCAAGCGATGGATTCCGCATTTCTGAAGAGGATTTAAAGATCAGGGGGCCGGGTGAATTTTTCGGCAATAGGCAGCATGGCCTGGCAGAGCTAAAACTTGCTAACCCTCTCACCCAGATGCAGCTGCTTAAGGCAGCCCGGGAAGAAGCAATTAAATTGCTTAGCCAGGATGTTCGTTTAGAAGGGCGGCCGCATCAATTATTGAAAGAAAAGCTTTTACAGAGATTCCCGGAGTATGAAAAACTAATGTTAATAGGCTGATATGCGTATAACTACAGGAAAATACCATAATCGAAAGTTATTTATGCCCAGGGGTATCCGTCCTACCCAGGATAAGGTGCGCAAGGCGATATTTGATATACTGGGGGATATAGAGGGGTTATCATTCCTTGAGCTTTACGCCGGCTCCGGAGCAGTGGGTTTTGAGGCGCTTTCCCGCGGGGTCAGGGAATTGACTATGGTTGAGTGCAACCATAATTCCGTATTGGCCATAAAGAAGAATATCTCCCTGCTTAATGCTACGGATTGTAACCTGTATTACCTGGACGCGGAGAAAGCGATTAAACTTCTCTGCCGGGACAGGAAGAGCTTTGATATCATATTTCTTGATCCTCCGTACCATGAGGGGATGGCAAAAAAAATCTTGCATACCCTGGAGGGTTATGATATATTATCGCCCAATGGTTTGATAGTAGCGCAGCATCCCAAGACAGAATTGCTGTCCGAACCCAGCCCAAAATTCAACCTGATAAAAGAAGCCAAATACTCCGATACCGTGCTTTCTATTTTCAGGAAGAAAGACTAACGATGTGTAAAGTGGCGATATACCCAGGAACATTTGACCCGGTGACTAACGGGCATATTGATTTGATCCGCCGCGCGCATGAGATTTTTCATGACGTAATCGTGGCGGTGGCGCATAATCCGCACAAGAATCCGGTTTTTAGCGTCGCTGAAAGAGTGGCAATGCTTAAAAAAGCTACCGCGGGCATGGATGGGGTAACGGTTATGCACTTTGACGGCCTGGTCGTGGATTTCGCGCGTAAAATGAAGGCTAATGTCCTGGTGCGCGGGGTGCGTATGCTCTCAGATTTTGAATACGAGTTTCAGATGGCCCTGACTAACCGTAAACTGGCCAGCGACATTGAGACGATTTTTCTCATGCCGCATGAATCCTATAGTTATCTTTCAGCAAGGTTGATTAAGGAGGTCTCTAGCTTAGGGGCGGACCTTTCAAGCCTTGTTCCGGATTTCGTGGGTGAGGCTTTAGAGAAAAAATTACGTAGAAAAAAGTGAAGATATTTATCAACCAGGTTCCCGCAGAGGGCCTGTTATTAGAAGCAGAGATTCAACCGGCGGAGCTTGAGCTTGAGACCGAGCTGATCAAGTTTCATTCCAATTTGAAAATTAAGGCGCTTGTTTCGCGGGTGATCAGCGCGCTGATTGTAGAAGTGAAGCTGCAGGCGACTCTTGCTGCGGCTTGTTCCCGCTGCCTTGAGGAGTTTGAGTGGCAGTTAAATAAGGATGCGCGGCTGAGCTATTCTATTGATAGCAGCGTCACCTTTATTGATTTAAACCCTGAAATAAGAGAAGAAATTATATTAGATTACCCCATAAAGCCCCTATGCAGTTTAAACTGCAAGGGACTTTGCGCAAAATGCGGTAAAAACAAAAACCAAGGAGGATGTAACTGTGGCTCTACCTAAGAGAAAACATTCAGCGCAGCGCGGACGAAAGCGTCGTACGCACTGGAAGATCAAGAAAACTACTTTAGTTCCGTGCCCGCAATGCAAACAGCTGAAACTTTCCCATCGTGTTTGCCTGGTCTGCGGGTATTATGACGGCCGTCAGGTCATTGAAATCAAAATTAAGGAAAAGAAGAAGAAAAAATGAGCACCTTAAAGGTTTGATTTAGCGAAATTGAACACCTTATAGTTTCTGTATAGTGAAATCCTTGCGCGAAACGCAAGGGCCCCAGAGTTTGATAAAGTAATATTTAGGAGACAACAGGATGAAAATAGTCGTTGATGCTATGGGCGGAGACCATGCGCCTGATGTAGTTGTTGAAGGCAGCCTTTTGGCGGTAAAAGAATACGATGTGGATGTAATCCTCGTAGGAGACCAGCCCAAGATCGAGACCCTTTTAAGAAAATTTAAGTATACCGGAGACAGGATCAGTATTCAGCATACCTCTGAGGTAATCGAGATGTCTGAATCCGCCGCTACCAGTATCAGGAGAAAAAGAAATTCTTCTATTGTAGTCGGTGTTAATCTGGTAAAAGAGGGCAAGGCAGACGCTTTTTTCAGCGCTGGCAATACCGGGGCGGTAGTTTGCGCCGGAACTTTAGGTTTGGGGCTTCTCCCAGGTATTGAACGGCCGGGTATCGGTATCGTTACCCCCACTTTAAAAGGCAATTCCCTGATTATTGATGTCGGAGCCAATATTGATCCTAAACCTACTCAGCTGCTGCAATATGGGATTATGGCGGATGCCTATTGTAAAAATATTTTAAATAAGCCTAATCCCAGCGTAGGGTTGTTAAATATCGGCGAGGAAGAGAAAAAAGGCACGGAGTTTATCCGCGAAGCTTATGAACTTTTGGGAAAGAGCAAGCTTAATTTCATCGGCAACGTAGAAGGTAAGGATCTTTTTAGCGGAAAGTGCGATGTTATTATCTGTGATGGTTTTGTGGGTAATGTGGCTTTAAAGGTTTCCGAGAGCGCGGCAGAGGCAATGCAGAAATTCCTGAAGCGGCATCTTCTAAATAGTATCTGGGGTAAGATCGGTTTGATTTTTATGATGCCCAGCCTCAAGCATTTTAAGAAAGAGATTGATTACGCCGAGTACGGCGGAGCGCTTTTATTGGGAGTTAACGGTGTGGTGATTATCGGGCATGGCCGTTCAAATAAAAGAGCGATCAAAAATGCCATCCGGGTTGCCAAGGAGGAGATTGAGCGCCAGGTTAACGCCAAAATTCTCGAAGCACTTAAATAGAAGGATTTGATTTGAAAAAAGTAGGCATTATCGCGGTAGGCGAATACCTGCCGGAGAAAATATTAACTAACTCCGATCTTGAGAAGATGGTTGATACCTCTGACGAGTGGATTACTACCCGCACCGGTATAAAAGAACGGCACCAGGCGGCAGGCGGCCAGGCCGCTTCAGATTTAGCTTTTAAGGCCGCCGAACAGGCTTTAAAAAACGCCAAGCTTAAAGCCGAAGATTTAGATCTTATTGTGGTGGCGACAATCACCGGTGATATGCCTTGCCCTTCAGTAGCCTCTATCCTGCAGAATAAGCTGGGAGCAAGCAGGGCCGCCAGTTTTGATATTTCCGCTGCCTGCGCGGGTTTTGTGTACGCGCTTTCTGTTGCTCAGCAGTTTATCGCCTCATCTACCTATAAAAACGCGCTGGTCATTGGTGTTGAAGTTTTAACCTCTGTTACCGATTGGCAGGATCGCAATACCTGCGTCTTGTTTGGGGATGGCGCCGGAGCCGTGGTTTTATCAGAAATAAAAAATGGCAAGGGGATTATTTCCACCTATTTGGGTTGCGATGGTTCAAGATTAGGTTTATTAAATATACCTGCCGGAGGCTCAGCTAACCCGGCGACTACCGAGACTGTAAGAAACCGCCAGCATTATATCAAAATGCAGGGAAATGAATTATTTAAGATCGCGGTCAATACTATGACTAAAGCAGCTGAAACTGTTTTAAAACAGGCGTGTATGACTTTCGCTGATGTGGATTTAATTATACCTCACCAGGCAAACGCGCGGATTATTATGGCCGTAGCTAAAAAGTTAGGTATTCCTGAAGACCGGGTATATTTGAATATAGAAAGATGCGGGAATATGTCCAGCGCTTCCACGGTTACCGCGCTTTGCGAGGCAGTTCAGGAGGGCAGGGTTAAAAAAGGCGACATTATTCTTTTGGACGCGTTCGGAGCGGGTTTAGTCTGGGGCGCCTGTATTATTGAATGGTAGGTTTTCTTTTCGCCGGCCAGGGCAGCCAATATGTAGGTATGGGAAAAGATTTGTATGAGTCTTTTCCTGAAGCGCGTAAGGTCTTTGACCGGGCTGAAGAGCTTCTGGGTTTTGAGTTAAAGAAGCGTTGTTTTGAGGGACCGGAGGAAATACTTAAATTAACTAATGTTTCCCAGCCGGCAATTGTTACAGCAAGTATTGCGGCTTTTGAGGTTTTTAAAACAAAGTCAAATCTTGTCCCTTCTTTTGCCGCTGGCCTAAGCTTAGGTGAATATTCCGCTTTAATTGCCGCAGGCAGCTTAACTTTTGATCACGGGATCCGCTTGATACAAAGACGAGGCCAATTAATGGAAGAGGCTTCCATAAAACATCCCGGGAAAATGGCCGCGGTTTTAGAGTTATCCGCAGAGAAAATAAAGGATATTTGCCTGAAAACCGGGGCGCAAATCGCTAATTTAAATTGCCCGGGCCAGATAGTGATTACCGGAAAAGCGCAAGCCGTTGATCAGGCCATGGAGTTGTGTGTTCAAGCAGGGGCAAAAAGAGTGATTCCTCTTGAGGTTAGCGGAGGATTCCATTCTTCCTTAATGCTTGAGGCCTCGGTAGGATTAAAGCTTGCTCTGGATAATGTACCGATTTCTGAACCAGGGGTAGCTGTAGTGAGCAATTACACCGGCAAACCGCAATATAAAGTTGGCCAGATAATAGAAAACCTGGTTAATCAGATAAAGGGTTCAGTAAGATGGGAAGAATCAATGCGTTTTATCCTGTCTGAAGGGGTAACTGATTTTTATGAATTTGGCCCGGGAAAGGTTTTAAAGGGGCTGATGCGCCGTATTGACAGTAACGCGAAGGTTATAAACATAGATAAAGCGGCGGATATGGAGCAGCTGGCTAACACCCGGCGTTGACAGTCACCCGACGCCAATATGTATTGCGTCGGTGTGCGCTATGTAGCGCAAGCGGCCGGTGTACCCCCGTGGGTTAACACCCGGCCCGAGAGGAAGTGGCCGGTGTACCCCCGTGGGTAAGGAGGATAAAATGAGGCTAAAAGATAGAGTAGCTTTGGTAACCGGTGGAGCAAGAGGGATAGGCCAGGCCATTGCCATGACCTTTGCCAGGGAGGGGGCGGATATCGTGGTAGCTGATGTAAATTTAGAGATAGCCCAGAAAACCGCTCTCGAGATTGAGGCTTTGGGCCGTAAGGCCTTGGCTTTAGAGATGGATGTGACCAACTACGAAAAGGTGGAAGAGGGCATAAATAAAATTCTTGACAAAATGGGAAAGGTTGATATATTAGTTAACAACGCTGGGATTACTAAAGACAATCTTTTGCTTAGAATGTCCCAAGCGGATTGGGATGCGGTGATTAATGTCAACCTTAAGGGTACATTTAACTGCATCAAGGCTGTAACCCGGCCGATGATAAAACAAAGAAGCGGAAGGATTATCAGCATAGCTTCGATTATCGGTTTAATGGGCAACCCTGGCCAGGCAAATTACGCCGCTTCAAAAGCGGGAATAATTGCTCTTACAAAAACAGTAGCTAAGGAGTTAGCCAGCCGTAATATTAATGCTAATGCCGTAGCTCCCGGATTTATCCAAACAGAGATGACCGCCAAGCTCCCTGAGGATATAAAGAAGAAGATGCTGGAGGCAATACCTTTAGCTAAACTTGGAACACCTCAGGATGTAGCTAATACCTGCTTATTCTTGGCTTCTGATGAGTCAAGTTATATCACCGGGCAGGTAATAACAATTGACGGCGGCATGGTCATGGCGTAAAGTATGAGTTTCTACACAAGGAGGAAAAAAGAATGGCAGTACAAGAGAAAGTAAAATCTATCATAGCGGAACAGTTAGGTGTAAAGCCCGAAGAGGTAACTCCTGAGGCGTCATTTGTTGATGACTTAGGCGCGGATTCACTCGATACTGTAGAGCTGGTTATGGCCTTAGAAGAAGAGTTTGGTATTGAAATTCCTGATGAGGACGCGGAGAAGATCACTACTGTTGGCGACGCCATGAAGTATATTGACGAGAAAAGCGCCAAATAACAATTAGATAGTTTAAAATAAACAATTTACCCCGCATTTTAGCTATGGCGGGGTAAATTTTGTTAGAATAATTATGAAAAGAAGAGTAGTGATTACAGGTTTAGGGGCAATTACGCCGGTAGGCAATGATGTGGCCAGCTTTTGGCAATCATTGAAGGACGGTAAAAGCGGAGTTGGGCCCAATACCAGCTTTGATGCTGCAGCTTTTGATTCACGTATTGCCGCAGAAGTAAAGAATTTTGACCCTACCCATTACGGCATATCTCTTAAAGATATTAAAAGGACTGCCAAGTTTGTGCAGTTTGCTATAGCCGCAGCTAAACAAGCCATGGAGTCCTCCGGTTTAGACGCAAAAAAAGAAGATGGAACTCGTATGGGAGTAGTTATTGGCTCAGGTATTGGCAGCCTGCATACCATTGAAGAAGAGCACAAAGTTTTTCTTAGTAAAGGGCCATCCAGACTGTCGCCTTTTCTTATTCCTATGCTTATTGTGAATGAAGCAAGCGGTATGGTTGCCATTATTCATGGATTAAAGGGGCCGAACTCCTGTGTGGCTACTGCTTGTGCTTCTGGTTCGCATGCCATAGGCGAGGCGTATAGGATGATCCTTTATGGAGACGCGGATGTAATGCTTACCGGAGGCACGGAAAGTTGCATTGTGCCTACATCAGTGGGTGGTTTTTGCGCGTTAAGGGCGCTTTCTACCAGGAATGATGATCCCCAGAGAGCCAGCCGTCCGTTTGACCGCGACCGCGATGGTTTTGTAATGGCTGAAGGATGCGGCCTGGTTGTTTTAGAGACTTTAGAGCATGCGCAAAAAAGAAACGCTAATATTATCGCTGAAATTGTTGGTTTCGGCATGAGCTGCGATGCATATCATATAACCGCCCCTGATCCTGAAGGATTGGGCGCTGCCCAGGCAATGACTATGGCGTTAAAAGACGCGGGGATGAATCCTGCCGAGATCTCTTATATAAACGCGCATGGAACTTCAACTAAACTGAATGATAAAATCGAGACTTTATCTATGAAAAGGGCATTCGGTGAACACAGCAAGAAGGTAATGGTTTCTTCCACTAAATCTGTAACCGGGCATCTTTTGGGAGCGGCAGGCGGGGTGGAGTTTGTGGCCTGTTGTTTGGCGATTAGAGACGGAGTTGTTCCTCCTACTATAAACTACGAACATCCTGATCCGGATTGTGACCTGGATTACGTGCCTAATATAGCGCGCAAGACTAATGTAACAGCCTGCATGTCTAATTCTTTAGGATTTGGCGGGCATAACGCCTCTCTTATTGTAAAGAAATTCAAAGGATAACCCAGGGACGGTTCTTAACTCAAAGCAGAACTGTCCCCTAAAAAAGGGACAGTTTTCCTTTGTTTTGAGAACCGTCCCTTGTTTTAGAAAATGGCATACACTATAGCAGAAAAAATCTTACTTAAACACTCGGGCCAGAAATCAATTAAGCCCGGTGAGTTTATTGAGGCCAAAGTTGATGTTGCTTTGGCCAATGATATTACTGCGCCCTTAGCGATCTCCGAGTTTAAAAAATCCGGATTCAAGAAGGTTTTTAACAAAAATAAAATTGTATTAGTTCCGGATCATTTTGCCCCGGCTAAAGATTTAAAAAGCGCCAATCAATGCAAGATTTTGGCTGATTTCGCCAGAGAGCAGGGGATCAAGAACTATTTTGAGATTGGTTGTATGGGTATTGAACATGCGTTGCTTCCTGAAAAGGGGATTGTTATGCCCGGAGACCTGATTGTTGGCGCGGATTCCCATACTTGCACTTATGGCGCTTTAGGCGCTTATGCCACCGGCATGGGCTCAACGGATCTGGCACGCGCTTATATTGACGGCAAGTGCTGGTTAAAGGTCCCGGCATCCATAAAGTTCGTATATAAAGGTAAATTAAATAAATGGGTTGGCGGCAAAGATCTTATTCTTTATACCATCGGCCAGATTGGCGTAGATGGCGCTTTATATAAAGTAATGGAGTTTTGCGGCCCCGTAATCCGCAAGCTTGGCATGGATGACAGATTTTCTATGTGTAATATGGCTATTGAAGCCGGAGCAAGGGCGGGTTTGATTGAACCGGATGAAAAGACTAAGCAATATGTCGCGGGCTTTAAGCGTAAACCCAAATTTTATTATTCTGATGCGGATGCGCATTATGAGAAAACATATGAATGGGATGTTACAAATCTTGAGCCGCAGGTGGCTTGTCCGCATCTGCCCAGCAATGTAAAACCAGCCAGCAGCTTAAAAGATATAAAGATTGACCAGTCAGTTATTGGTTCATGTACTAACGGCAGGATTTCAGATTTACGCATCGCGGCAGCTTTACTTAAAGGTAAGAAGGTGGCCAGGGGAGTGAAATTAATTGTTTTTCCGGCAACACAAAAGATTTATTTACAGGCGGTAAAAGAAGGCCTGGCGGAGGTTTTTGTCAGGGCGGGTGGTGTTTTTTCCACTCCGACCTGCGGCCCGTGTTTAGGCGGGCATATGGGTATTTTGGCTGATGGCGAGGTAGCTATCGCTACAACGAACCGGAATTTCCTGGGAAGAATGGGCAGCCCGAAATCATTTGTCTATCTTTCTAATCCGGCGGTAGCCGCAGCCAGCGCAATAACCGGTAAAATCACGCATCCGGCTAAAATATAATCAGGGACGGTTCTCAACTTAAAGCAGAACTGTCCCCTAAAAAAGGGACAGTTTTCCTTTGTTTTGAGAACCGTCCCTATTAAGGAGTTAAGTGGTTCTTAAAGGCAAGGTGCATAAATTCAGCGATGATATAAATACCGATGATATTATCGCGGCCAAATATCTGGTTTCTACAGATGCCCAAGAGTTAGGCAAGCATTGTATGGAAACCATAAAGCCTGATTTTTCCCAGGCAGTAAGCCCGGGGGATATTATTGTTGCCGGAAATAACTTTGGCTGCGGGTCAAGCCGGGAGCATGCTCCCTTAGCGATTAAAGGTTGCGGGATTTCTGCGGTAATCGCCAAAAGCTTTGCCGCTATCTTTTTTAGAAACGCTATAAATATCGGTTTGCCGTTTTTAGAGTCTGAGGATGTGGATAAGATTAATAATGGAGATATTATTGAAATAGATTTAGCTACAGGCGTGATTAATAATATAACTCAAAGTAAGCAATTTAAAACACAGGCCTTCCCGGAGTTCCTGCAGCAGATTGTGGAATGCGGAGGCTTGATTAATTATATTAAAAGACAGTCAGCAAAGTAATGATAAATATCCCGCTTTGTAGTTTCGGCGGGCCCTTGCGCTTCACGCAAGGATTTCACTATATAAAAACTATAAGGTGTTCAATTTCGCATAGTAAGTACACTAAAAAAATAAGGAGTTCAGATGTATAAAATCGCGGTAATTCCCGGTGATGGAACCGGCCCTGAGGTAGTTAATGAGGGGTTGAAGGTTTTGCAGCAGGCCGGCAAGAAATTCGGCTTTAAATATGAAACTAAATTTTTTGATTTCAGCGGCCAAAGGTATTTAAAAACCGGCAAGCTCGTTGACGACAGTGATATTGAGGAATTAAAAAAATACAACGCGATTTATCTTGGCGCGGTGGGTGACCCTGAGGTAAAACCTGGGATTATTGAAACCGGCGTATTACTTAAGCTGAGGTTTGCCCTTGATCAGTATATTAACCTTCGTCCGGTTAAGCTTTATAACTCCGTATACTGTCCTTTAAAAGATAAAAAACCTGAGGATATTGATTTTGTGGTGGTGCGTGAGAACTCCGAAGGCCTATATAAAGGTATGGGTGAGTTTAAGGACAAGGGGACTAAAGATGAGGTGGCGATCCAGATATCTTATAATACGCGTAAAGGAGTAGAGCGTTGCATCCGCTATGCCTTTGAATGCGCTCGTAAGCGGAATAAAAAGAAGAAACTGACTCTTTGCGGAAAAACCAATGTCCTGACTTATGCCTGGGATCTCTGGCAGCGTACATTTAATGAGGTAGCCAAAGAGTATCCGGATGTAACTACTGATTACGCGCATGTGGACGCTACGACCATGTGGTTTGTGAAGAACCCGGAGTGGTTTGATGTGATTGTTACCGATAACTTATTCGGAGATATTATTACGGATTTAGGGGCAATGATTCAGGGTGGTATGGGTATTGCCGCGGGCGGAAATATTAATCCGCAGGGCGTATCCATGTTTGAGCCTATTGGCGGGAGTGCTCCGAAATATACCGGTAAAAATGTGATTAATCCTTTGGCTGCGATCTGCGCTTGCGGTATGATGCTTGAGAATTTGGGTGAGGAGAAGGCCGCTAAAGCAATTGAACAGGCGGTAATTGGGATCGTAAATAAGGATTTAAAATCGCTGGCAGCCGGTAAAATGGGGTATTCGACTACTCAAATCGGCGATTTAGTTGTTAAAAACTTATAATTTTAACGGGTCCTGCTGAGCCTTGTTCTTGCAGCACACTGCTGCTCGAATCAAGTCTCATCACCCGTTAAAATAAAAATCTTTAACAGAGGGTAATTCTATGAAAAAATATAATGTGGCGGTTATTGGGGCGGGTGTAGTAGGGATTGAGATGTTGCGGGTTTTAAAGCAGCGTAATTTTCCGGTTAACCAATTAAATGTCTTCGCGCGTTCAGCCCGGAATATGGAAGTAGATGGCCAGATATATGCGGTTGAGCCGATTTCAGCAGATGGTTTTAACGGCGTGGATATCGCTTTATTCGCCGGCACTGAAGGTGAAAAAGGCGCTGCGGTAACCTACGCCCCCGAAGCGGTTAAAAGAGGGGCTGTGGTTATTGATAATGGGGCGGATTTTCGTATGGATCCTAAAGTTCCATTAGTGGTTCCTGAGGTAAATGGGGCTGATGTTAAAAAGCATAAAGGGATTATTGCCAATCCAAATTGCTCAACTATCCAGATGGTTGTGGCGCTTAATCCTTTACATAAAAAATATCGCATTAAGAAGATTATTGTTACTACTTTACAGGCATCCAGCGGAGCTGGTAAAGCTGCTGTGGAGCAGTTAAATAATGAAACTACTAAGATTGCTCAGGGCGGGTTTAACAGCGTGCAGGCTGAAGGCATAAATAAATCTATGCCGCAGCAATTGGCCTATAATTGTTTTCCGCATATCGGCAGTTTTGTGGAAGAAGGCTACACCAACGAAGAGTGGAAGTTGGTTAAGGAAACCCATAAAATTATGCATGCTCCGAAAATTAAAATTTCAGCGACTACGGTCCGCGTTCCGGTAAGAACAGGCCACTCAGAATCAGTTTATATTGAAACTGAAAAAGTGATTGATCCTGATGCGGCAAGAAAAATCCTCGCCAAGTCCGCCGGTATAGTTGTTATGGATGATTTAAAAAATAATCTTTATCCTATGCCTAAGGATGTGGAAGGCAGGGATGAGACCTTTGTAGGGCGTATCCGCCAGGATGCCTTTAATAAGAAAGGTTTGTGGTTGTGGGTGGTAGCGGATAACCTGCGCAAGGGTGCTGCTACTAATGCCGTGCAAATTGCTGAAGTTTTAATCAAATAGAATGTCCCGCCAGCAGGAATTTTCCAAGGCTCGGTGCGGGATCCCGCAAACAAAAAATAATAAATGTAGTTTGCGGGATTCTAATTTCAAGCTCGAAATAGAATACGACGGCACAGCCTACCATGGCTGGCAGGTGCAAAACAAAACAAAAGCCAGCCTGAATTACCAGCCTAAGAAGACAATTCAGTATGTTTTAGAACAGGTGCTTAAGCAAGTCCTGCGGGAAGATATCAAGCTTATCGTTGCCGGACGCACAGATTCAGGGGTGCATGCTCTTTCACAGGTTGCTAATTTTAAAAGTTCATCCAGCATGCCTTTACAAAGGATGCGCTGGGCATTGAATTGTTTATTGCCTGAAGATATCAAGGTAACCCGGATAAGTAAAGTCAGCCCGGATTTTAACAGCCGTTTTTGCGCTAAATCCAAGCTCTACCGTTACTCAATCCTAAACCGTAAATATTCATCCCCGCTTTTGGCAAACCGGGTTTACTTTTTCCACCATCCTTTGGATATAGGCTTGATGCGCCGCGAAGCTAAGGTGCTTTTGGGCAGGCATAACTTCAAATCTTTTCAGGCTGCTGAGCTAAGATACAGGAATCCTATGCGTAATATTAAGCGCATTAAAATAAGCAGTGATAAAGGCCTGCTGCATATTGATATAGAGGCGGATAGTTTTCTGTATAATATGGTCAGGAATATCGCCGGTACATTATTAGAGATAGGCAGGGGGAGGTTTCCTGAAGGCAGTATGCGCAAGATTTTAGAAGCGCGCAACCGCAGGCTTGCCGGCCCGGCTTTACCGGCAAAAGGGTTGTGCCTGGTTAAGGTAAAATATTAAGAAAATTTATTTGACTTTATGTATTAATCTGGTATACTTATCTTTCTATGAAAAGAACCTATACAGCAAGACCAGAAGACATCAAAATGAAGTGGTATATTGTCGACGCCAAGGGCAAGATTCTTGGCAGGTTGGCAGCTAAGGTTGCCTCAATCTTAAGGGGTAAGCATAAACCGATTTTTACCCCGCACATTGATACCGGCGATGGGGTAATTGTGCTTAATGCCGCTCAAATCAAGGTTACCGGCCGTAAACTTAAACAAAAGACCTATAGCAGGTATTCCGGTTATCCCGGAGGCCAGCGTGAGATAGTTTTAGAAAAACTTTTGGTTAAAAACCCCACCACGGTTATACATTTAGCGGTGGAAAGGATGCTTCCTATTGGCCCTTTAGGCAGGGACTTGATAAAGAAATTAAGGGTTTACGCGGATGATAAACATAAATTGACAGGTGTAAAACCTGTTGTTTTGGAGGTTTAAAAGTAAATGACTGAATCAACTAAGTATATAGCATTGGGCAGGCGCAAAGAATCAACCGCCAGGGTGCGTATGGAATCTGGTACGGGAGAGATTATAATCAATGGCCGTCCTTTTGAGAAATATTTTTTGCGTGAAACCGACCGGATTATCGCTAAACAGCCTTTGGCTATTACAGAGAGCGCAGCCAAATTTAATATAGCGGCCAGGCTTAATGGTGGCGGTTTAACCGGCCAGGCAGGAGCCTTGCGTTTAGGTATTGCCAGGGCACTTTTAATCGCGGATTCTAACTTTAAAGATATTTTCCGCAAAAACGGATATTTATCGCGTGATCCGCGTATGAAGGAGCGCAAGAAGTACGGCTTAAAGGGCGCGCGTAAGCGCTTCCAGTGGACTAAGAGGTAGGAGAAGAATACCTTTTATATAAAAATAATTTTCGCAAAGGATCCCGCTCAGAAAGCGGGATTTTTTGTTTATACTATCTAACACGGGTCCTGTCGAGTCTTGTCTCTCGCTGCACCGCTTGCTCGTCCCAGCGCGGCTCACTGCGCTTCGGGAAAATTGACACTATTAGCGGGGCAACCATGCCCGCTCAAAAGCACACGGCGAAAATCTTCGTGCCGGAAGCGAAAGACGGAAAGCCTATAGATTAGTAGCTGTTACCCGTCAAGGCTTGTCTTTAGTTCCGACGAGAAAAATCCTTGACGGGAGATAGATTTTATTCTATTATGATTTAATTAAATGAGTGCTTAAGTTATGGAGATGCATAGCAAATATAGTGACATAACTTAATGCACGAATTTATCCCGACGAGTGTGTAAAAATTTTGTAAAAAATTTTTACACATTATACGAGTTGGGATCAATGTATAAATAGGGAGATTTAAATGATGATCAATGTCGGCATAATCGGCGCAACCGGGCACACGGGAGAGGTGCTTATCGAGCTTTTACTCAACCATCCTAATGTCAGGATCACCCATCTTTTTAATTCCGGCAAAAGCGGCAAAGAGGCTCAGGTTATCTCTGATGTCTTTCCGAAATTCAAGCACCGCCTGGAACTTGTTTGCACAAAACCTGATTGGCTTAAAATTAAGAAAGACTGCGACCTGGTATTTCTTACTCTTCCGCATACTGTATCCATGAAATTTGCGCCAAAGCTTTTAAGCTTAGGCAAGAAGGTGATAGACTTAAGCGCTGACTATAGGCTTACTGATGCCTCGGTATATGAGAAATTTTACAAAGTCGTTCATGCGGATAAAACGAACTTGAAGGGTGCAATTTACGGCTTGCCTGAACTCTATCGGGCAAAAATTAAAACCGCCAATCTTTTGGCTAACCCCGGATGTTATCCTACTTCGGCAATCCTGGGTTTGGCACCCTTGCTTGCGGTAAATTTAGCGGATCTGGATTCCATAATTATTGACGCTAAATCCGGCGTAAGCGGCGCGGGTAAAAAATTAGAAAAAGAATTTTTATTTTCTGAGATACAGGGGGATTTTAAGGCTTATAAGGTTAACACCCATCAGCATGCCCCTGAGATAAACCAGGTGCTCTCAAAGCTCTCCGGAAAAAAAATAGATGTGGTTTTTGTTCCGCACCTGCTGCCGATAGAGCGGGGGATACTTTCAACTATCTATATCAAGAAAGCCCCGGGAGCAAAGCTTAAGGTAAAAAGCCTTACGGATTTATTTAAGAAATTCTACAAGAATGAACCTTTTGTGCGCATTAAACCGGATGGCATTTTCCCCAGGGTCAAGGATGTGGTAAAGACGAATTTTTGTGATATCGGGGTCAAAGGCTTCGGCAAGACAATCATTGTTATCAGCGCCATCGATAACTTATTAAAAGGTGCCTCAAGCCAGGCAGTGCAGAATATGAATATTATGTATAAATTCCCGGAAACCGCGGGTTTATTATGAAAAAAATATTAAAGGCGATTTTACCCGCGGGATTTAAGGCGAATGGCGTTGCCTGCGGGTTGAAGAAATCCGGAAAAGCGGATTTAGCTTTATTGTATTCTGAGGCTCCTGCCTTAGCCAGCGCGAAATTTACCACTAACAGCATTATTGCCGCTCCGCTTGCCGTATCCAAGAAACATCTTAAGTCCGCGAAAAAAATTCAGGCGGTATTGGTTAACAGCGGCAACGCTAATTGTTTTACCGGAAAAGCGGGCATTAAAGACGCCGAATTAACTTGCGGTTATGTCGCCCTGCGTTTAAAAATCGCAAAAAACAGTGTATTGGTAAATTCAACCGGGATTATCGGCAAAAAACTGGATATAACCAAGATTAAGCAGGGGGTCCCGGAATTAGTTTCCGGTTTATCCTCTTCTGGTATACAAAAGGCGGGAAAAGCGATTATGACTACGGATACCTTTTCTAAAGAGGTAAGCGTAAGTTTAAAAATCGGCTCCAAGACAATTAGCCTTTGTGGGATCGCTAAGGGCGCCGGCATGATTGCCCCGGATATGGCGACTATGCTCTGTTTTATTATGACCGACGCCAGGGTTACTAAGCGGGCATTGGATAAATCTTTGAGCGCTGCCGTAGATAAATCTTTTAACTGTATTTCTGTTGATGGCTGCATGAGCACTAATGATACGGTTTTGCTCCTGGCTAATGGAATTGCGGGAAATAAAATTATCTCTGGAGGCAAAAGCTTACAGGTTTTCTCGCAGGCATTAGGTTTAGTTTGTCTGGAGCTGGCCAAGATGGTGGTTAAAGACGGAGAGGGCGCCACTAAATTTATCCAGATTGATGTTTGCCAGGCGAAGAATTTCCAAGAGGCAAAGAAAATAGCTTTAAATATCGCGAACTCCGCGCTTTTTAAGACCGCGGTTTTTGGCGAGAACCCGAATTTTGGCAGAGTAGCTGCGGCAGTCGGGGCCAGCGGGTTTAAGATTAATGAAAATCAGTTAAAAATAAAATTGGGTTCTTTGAAGCAAAAACAGGTGAAATTGATAGTTAGCTTATCCCGGGGAAACTCTAAGGCGACTGTTTATACGTCCGATCTTACTCCGGAGTATATAAAGATAAACGCGCAGTACAACTAGATACCCGGCGCTAATAGGTACTCAACGTTTAATAGGTTTTGCGTTGGTATCCGCTAGGTAGCGGATATTGCGTTGGTATTGTGTTAGTACACAAGAAAGGAACAATGGAAGAGGCGATTAGAAAAGCGGATGTTTTGATCGAGGCATTACCTTACATAAAGAAGTTCCATAAGAAGGTAATTGTGATTAAATACGGCGGAAGCATTATGAGCGAGGCGAAGATCCGCAACGGAGTGCTGGAGGATATAGTTTTCTTGAATTTTATGGGTTTGCGCACCATCCTGGTGCATGGGGGCGGGCCGAATATCAGCGACCGCATGCGCGCTTCGGGTAAGAAGACGGAGTTCGTGGAAGGGATGCGCGTTACCGATGAAGAAACCTTGAAGTTGGTGGAAGAGGAGCTGCAGGTATTAAATGAGATGATTGTCAAGGAGCTTAATGAGCTGGGGGCAAAGGCAACCGGGTTAAACGGAAAAAATGACGATCTGATCCAGGTGGAGAAGAAAAAAACAAAAATAGATATCGGCCTGGTGGGTAATATAAAAGAGATTAACACAGGGCTATTGAATGAGGAGCTCAAGAAGGACAGGGTAGTAGTAGTTTTACCTATGGGCAGAGGAAAAGATAAAAAAACTTATAATGTTAACGCGGATGAGGCCGCCGCCAGCATTGCCGCCAGCCTTGAGGCGGAGAAATTTGTCCTGATGACTAACGTCAAAGGGATTATGCGTAACGCCGAAGATAAGAATTCTTTTATTTCCACCTTAACGGTCCAGGAGGTAAACGGCCTGATTGAAAATAAAATTATTCAGCAGGGGATGATCCCTAAAGTGAATGCCTGCGTAGTGGCGATTAACGGGGGAGTAAAGAAAACACACATTATCGACGCGCGCACGCCGCATGGCTTGCTTTTGGAGATTTTTACGGACAAAGGTATCGGGACTGAGATTGTAAGATGAAATTAGAAGAAATATTTGAAGTTTATAAAGAAAATATAATGCCTACCTATAACAAGGTACCGCTTGTCTTTGTTAAAGGCAAGGGCTCGCGGCTTTGGGATATTAACGGCAAGGTATACCTGGATTTCTTCCCGGGTTGGGGGGTAGGCAGTTTGGGGCATTGCCATCCTAAGGTTATGCAGGGCATACGGGATCAGGTGGGCAAGTTGATCTTTGTGCCGAATAATTATTATCACCCTTTTCAGGCAAAACTGGCCAAGGAGTTAATTTACTGTAGTTTTCCGGGTAAGGTGTTTTTTGCCAACTCCGGTGCGGAGGCCAATGAAGGGGCGATTAAATTGGCCAGGAAGTTTGGCGCGCCTTCCGGCAAATATGAGATCATTACTTTTGAGAATGCCTTTCATGGCAGGACATTGGCTACGCTGGCGGCTACAGGGCAAAAAAAATACCAGGACGGGTTTTGTCCTATGCCGGAGGGGTTTAAACAGATTAATTTTAATGATATCAGCGCTTTTAAGCAGGCGGTTACGGATAAAACCGTTGCTGTTTTGCTTGAGCTTGTCCAGGGTGAAGGCGGGATAAATATCGCGGACAAAGAATTTGTCTTGACGCTTAGAAAAATATGCGATGAGAAAAAGATTCTTTTAATTATTGATGAGGTGCAAACCGGCATCGGCAGGACAGGTAAAATGTTCTGCTATCAGCATTATGGGATCACTCCTGATGTAATGACCCTGGCTAAAGCTTTAGCCGGAGGCCTGCCCATGGGTGCCATAATAGCTAAGAAAGAATTCAGCGACCTGCTTACTCCCGGCATGCACGCCTCTACATTTGGGGGCGGACCGGTAATCTGTAAAGCAGCCCTGGGGGTATTCAAGGCAATACAGAAGGAGAAGCTGCTTAAGAATTGCCAGAATATGGGTGAATACCTTTTGGAAAAGTTGAATCTCCTGAAGGCAGCTTGTCCGTTAATCACAAATGTCCGGGGAATGGGGTTGATGTTCGGCATAGAGCTGAATATTAATGGAAAGCAAGTTTTTGAGAAATGCATAGAGCGGGGCTTATTGATTAATTGCACGCATGAAAAAGTCTTAAGGCTGATGCCGGCGTTAAATATCACTAAAAATGAGATTGATAAAGCGACAAAAATATTAGGGGAAGTGCTTAAGGAGTGCGCATAATGAAAAAAGACCTGCTTTCAATCGGAGATTTGGCTTTAGCGGATATCAATTCCATTTTTAAGCTTAGCCAGGAGCTTAAGAAGAATAAGCAAAAGTTCGCCAAATCTTTGTCGGGAAAGAGCCTGGCTTTAATTTTTCAGAAACCATCCAATAGAACGCGGGTATCTTTTGAGGTGGGTATGTACCAGTTGGGAGGCAACTCTCTTTATTTGTCTCCTCAGGAGATTAATCTGGGCGTTAGAGAAACCATTGGGGATGTGGCAAGAACAATCTCCCGCTATGTAGACGGGATTGTCTTAAGGACATTTGAGCATAAAAATTGCCTGGATATGGCTATGGCTGCGACTGTGCCGGTGATAAATGGCTTATCGGATTTCTCGCATCCCTGTCAGGCCCTGGCTGATCTTTTTACAATTCAGGAAAAGCTAAAAAACCTGAAGAAGCTTACACTGGCTTATGTCGGCGACGGGAACAATGTTTGTAACTCCCTGCTATTTGCGGCGGCTAAAACCGGAATGAATATTTCTGTGGCTACCCCTAAAGGATACGCTCCTGTAGAGAAGGTGGTTAGGGATGCCCTGGCAATCGCCAAAGAAACAGGCAGCCAGATATTGATTACTGAGGATGCCTTTAGCGCGGTTAAGTCCGCACAGGTAGTTTATACTGATGTCTGGGCGAGTATGGGGCAGGAGGAGGAGATCAATAAAAGGAAGATTATCTTTAAAGACTTTCAGATTAATGCTAAACTCCTATCTAAGGCGCCGGAGAATGTTTTGGTTATGCATTGCCTGCCCGCGCATAGAGGCGAAGAGATAACCGATGAAGTTATGGAAAGTAAGAATTCAATTGTCTTTGACCAGGCAGAAAACCGTATGCATGTTCAAAAAGCAATTTTGATAAAATTATTAGGTAAGAATTAGCGGGCCCTGGCTTGAACTGTTTTTCGGCGCGCACCGCGCCTCAAATCCAGTTCAAGCCACCCGCTAATAATATATAAATTTATTCAAATCAGGAGAGGATGATGAAAAAGGTAGTGTTAGCGTATTCAGGTGGATTAGATACCTCTTGTATAGTCAGATGGTTAAAAGAAAAAGGTTACGAGGTAATCTGTTTTGTCGCTGACCTGGGCCAGGGTTTGGGCCAGGGTGAAAACTTTGAGGCAATCGAGGCGCGGGCTTTGGCTGCCGGAGCGACGAAAGTTTATATCCGCGACCTGCAGGAGGAGTTTATTAAAGATTTTATTGTTCCCGCTTTAAAAGCCAATGCTGTTTATGAAGGTAAATATCTTTTGGCTACGGCATTAGGGAGGCCGCTAATCGCCAAATACCTGGTGCAGATCGCGCATAAAGAAAAGGCGACAGCGGTGGCGCATGGATGTACCGGAAAAGGCAATGACCAGGTAAGGCTTGAGGTTGCCGTAGGCATACTTGATCCGAGATTAGAGATCATCGCTCCGGTGCGGGAGTGGGAATTTAAATCCCGGGAAGAGGAGATTGATTACGCGTTGAAATTTAATATACCGATAGATGTAACTAAGAAGAAGCCTTATAGTATTGACCGCAATATCTGGGGCATTAGTATTGAAGCCGGTATCCTGGAGAATCTGGAGCAGGAGCCTCCGGAAGACGCTTATATGATTACCAAGAGCCCCACGCATACCTCAAGCTATCCGCGGTATATCGAGGTGACCTTCGCCAAAGGTGTGCCTACTAAGATTGACGGCAAGGCGCTTAAATTAAAAAATATTATTACTTACTTAAACGAGGTAGGCGGACAATTCGGAGTCGGCAGAAGCGATATGGTGGAGAATAGGCTGGTGGGGATTAAATCCAGAGAGATCTATGAAGCGCCCGCAGGAACCATACTTTATACCGCGCATAAAGAATTAGAGGCCCTGGTGCTTGATAGAGAGTTAGCGCATTTTAAGGATATGGTTAGCCTTAAGTACGCGGATTTGGTTTATTATGGTTTGTGGTTTTCCGCTTTAAAAGAGGCCTTGGATGGATTTGTGGAGAAGACACAAAAGTGGGTTAGCGGAACTATCAGATTAAGGTTATCAAAAGGCAGTTGTGTTGTCGTGGGAAGAAAATCCGCCAATTCCCTTTATAAAAAAGAATTAAGCACTTACGGTAAAGAAGATAAATTTGACCAGAAGTTAGCTGAAGGCTTTATTAAGCTGTGGGGCATGCCCTACAAAAGATAAACTAGGGACGGTTCTCAACTCAAAGCAGAAGTGTCCCCTAAGAAGGGACAGTTTTCCTTTATTTTAAGAACCGTCCCTGAAGAGGAGCGAGATAATGGCGAAGAAACTTTGGGGAACAAGATTTAACAAAAAAACAAATGTCTTGACTGATAAGTTTACTTCATCAATAGCCTTTGACCAGAGATTGGCTAAATATGATATTTTAGGAAGCATTGCTCATGCCAGGATGCTGGGTAAACAGAAGATATTTCCTAAGAAGGATGCCGACAAGATTGTTAAAGGCCTAAGTTCTATACTTAAAGATGTGGTCAGCGGTAAATTCAAGTTTGACCCGGGCGCGGAGGATATACATTCCAATATCCAGGAGCTTTTAAATAAGAAGATTGGTGAGCCGGCGCATAAACTGCATACTGCCAGGTCAAGAAATGACCAGATTGCTTTGGATACCCGGATGTATTTAAGGAGCGAGGTTGATAATCTGGTGGAGTTTAGCGCGCAGTTGCAGAAGGCAATACTGAAATTCGCCGCCGCTAATTCTAAAGTTGTTATCCCGGGGTATACGCATATGCAGATTGCTCAATGCGTGCTTTTGGCGCATCATTTATTGGCTTATGTCGAGGCATTGGAAAGAGACAAACAGAGATTGCTTGACGCCAAAAAGAGGATTAATTCCATGCCGCTTGGCTCCTGCGCGTTTTCCGGCACGGGTCTGAGTATTGACCGGAGTTTTGTGAAGAGAGAGCTTAAGTTTGACAGCCTAACCGCTAACAGTATTGACGCGGTCAGCGATCGAGATTATATAATTGAAGTATTGGCGGATTTAGCCATACTTTCGGTGCATCTATCGCGCATCGCCGAAGACCTTATTCTCTGGTCGACAAAAGAATTCAATTTCATTGATATCGATTTCTCGTTTTGCACCGGCTCTAGTATTATGCCGCATAAAAAGAACCCGGATATACTGGAATTGATCCGCGGTTCAGTGGGTAAAATCCAAGGTAATCTTTCCAGTGTAATAATGTTAATGAAGGGGCTGCCTACTTCGTATAACCGGGATATGCAGTTAGATAAGCCTCCGCTTTTTGACGCGATAGACGCGGTTAAGGATGTTCTGGAGATTTTTATGGCGCTCTTTGCGAACATCGTGATTGAAAAAGAAGCAATTGCCGCCAAGATTCAAGACGAATCTTTATTCTCGGTGGATATCGTGGAGTATCTGATTGAGAAGGGTGTTTCCTATCGGCAGGCGCATGATATTGTAGGCAGGATGGTCAGGGATTGTCTGGATAAGGGTAAGAATATATCATCTTTAAGCGATAGGGAGCTGCAGAAATATTCTCCAAAACTTAAAGCGGATGTAAGAAAGATACTCAATGCCTGGGCATCCGTCAACCTAAAGAAATCTTTTGGCAGCACAAATCCTAAACTGGTTAAACAGCAGTTAGCTGCCTGGAGCAGAAGGTTAAGATAAGGACTGCGCTAGATAAAAACTGTAAGGTGCTTGTTTTGTTGGACGAGGGATGCCCCTCTTCATCGGCAGGACCCCGAGGCGACAAGACAAGGTAAACGTAAGAAATATAAATATGCACGATTTTGTTTATAAGAATAATAATTTATACTGCGAAAATTTAAAAGTTCAGGATTTGGCTCGCCGTTTCGGCACTCCGCTGCACATCTATAGTTACAATACCCTCACGGATCATTTTATCAAACTGCGCAAGGCCTTTGCCGCGGTTGATCCGCTTATCTGTTATTCGGTAAAAGCTAACTCTAATCTGGCTATTCTTAAGGCCTTAGTTGAAAAGGGTGCGGGTTTGGATATTGTTTCAGGAGGGGAGCTTTTCCGGGCCTTGGAAGTTGGCTGCCCGGCGAAAAAAATTGTTTACGCTTCAGTAGGAAAAACCGAAGCTGAGATCGCCACAGCTATCTCTAAAGGGATACTTTTCTTCAATGTCGAGTCGCTTCCGGAATTAAAGAGTATTGATCGTATTGCCCGCCGGCTTGGTAAAATTACCCGCCTGGCTTTACGCATAAACCCTGATGTAGAGGCTAAGACGCATAAATTTATCACTACCGGTAAAATTACTAATAAGTTTGGTATTGATTTAAATAATGCATATAAGATCTTGCTTTTGCGTGATGGATTCAAGAATGTCAGGATTTCCGGACTGCATATCCATATCGGTTCCCAAATTACCGAGAGCGCTCCATTTGTCGCGGCGATTAAGAAGGTTTCCGTTTTCATTAAAAAGCTGGAAGCAAGGGGGATAAAACTTGAATACTTGAATATCGGAGGGGGCTTAGGGATTATTTATGATAATGAAACTCCTCAGACTGCTCAGGTTTACGCGGATGAGATAATTCCACTTTTAAAGGGCACGGGCTTAAAGATAATCATGGAGCCGGGAAGGTTTATTGTCGGTAACGCCGGGATATTGGTTACCAAGGTTTTGTATATCAAGAATACCCCCAGGAAGAAGTTTATTATTGTTGATGGCGGGATGAATGATTTGATCCGTCCGGCGCTTTATGGGGCGTATCATAATATTCTGCCTTTGCGTAAAATTTCAAAGAGCGAAAAAGCCGACGTGGTCGGCCCGATTTGCGAAAGCGGTGATTTCATGGCAAAAGGGCGCAAGGTTGCCTGCGTCAAGGAAGGTGATTATCTTGCGGTAATGAGCGCCGGGGCGTACGGATTTAGCATGTCCAGTAATTACAATTCGCGCCTTAGGGCAGCTGAAATTATGGTATCTAAGGATAAGGCACGTGTAATTAGAAAAAGAGAAACTTACGCGGATTTAATCCGCAATGAGCTTAATAAATAATATGCGAAAAATTAAATTCACAAAAATGGTAGCATCCGGCAATGATTTTGTGGTTATTGATAAGAAGCCGGCTGGTAATCTATGCGCTTTAACCAGGGCCTTATGCGACAGGAAGTTCGGCGTAGGCTCTGACGGTCTGTTATTGATCAGTAAAGTTAAAAATGCGGACCTGCGCATGCGTATTATTAATGCTGATGGTTCGGAAGCGGAGATGTGTGGTAACGGGGCACGCTGCGCGGCTTTATTTAGCGGCAAGAAAAAGGCTGAAATACTTACCCTTGCCGGAATAATTAATACCCGGGTTTACGGCAGCCGGGTGAAAATCCAACTCACCGATCCTAAGGCAATTAAACTGGGTATTCCATTAGAGGTTAACGGCCGCCTGATTAAAGTCAATTTTGTCAATACCGGTGTTCCTCATGTTGTGGTTTTTGTGCATGGCCTGGATAAGATGGATGTTGATAGTATCGGCCGGCTGATAAGATGGCATATTAAGTTTTCTCCTGCCGGTACAAATGTAAACTTTGTAGAAGAAGTAGAGGATAACCTTATCCGTATTCGCACCTACGAAAGAGGGGTTGAGGGTGAAACTCTTGCTTGCGGCACAGGCAGTACAGCCAGCGCGCTGATTTTTGCTTTAAGAAATAATTTAAAAGAGCTGGTGAAAGTTAAGACCCAAAGCGGAGAGACCCTAAGGGTTTATTTTAATAAAGAAGAAGATAACTTTAAAGATGTCTGGTTAGAGGGCAGCGCAAGGATAGTCTACAAAGGAGAGTATTATGTTTAAGGGCTCGATTGTAGCCATAGTTACGCCTTTTCATAATGGTAAGGTAGATGAAAAGAAATTAAGGGAGTTGATTGAATTCCAGATTAAAAACGGTTCCAGCGGCATTGTGCCATGCGGCACGACCGGAGAATCGGCAACTTTGACTTTTGACGAGCATGAAAAGGTAATTGAGGTTACAATTGAACAGGTTAATAAAAGGGTCCCGGTTATCGCCGGCACAGGGTCGAATTCTACGGAAGAAGCGATAATGCTTACCAAGCAGGCAGCCAGCGCCGGAGCGGATGCATCTTTGCAGGTTTCGCCTTATTATAACCGTCCGACTCAGGCTGGCTTATACAGGCACTTTAAAGCGGTTGCCCAGTCAGTGAAGATTCCGATTATTCTTTATAATATCGCCGGACGCACCGGGGTAAATATAGAGCCGGAGACTATCGCCAATTTAGCGCGGGATTGTAAGAATATCGTGGCGGTAAAAGAGGCATCCGGAAACCTGGATCAGATGTCGCGGATTAAAGCGCTCTCTCCATCAAGCTTTCAGTTAATATCCGGAGATGATTCTCTTACCCTGCCTGTTTTAAGCATTGGCGGCATAGGGATTATTTCTGTAGTGGCTAATATAGTGCCGCGTGATGTGGCGGATTTAGTCAGCGCGTTTGAAAAAGGCAATATTAAAAAGGCTCAAAGCCTGCATTATAAATTATTACCGTTGATCAAGGCCTGCTTTATTGAGACTAATCCTATTCCGGTTAAGACTGCGATGGGCTTATTAGGTTTGTGCGAGCCGGATCTGCGGCTTCCGATGTGTGAAATGTCGGAGAATAATTTAGGTAAACTTAAAAAAGCTCTCAAAGATTACGGCCTATTATAATCAGGGACGGTTCTCAACTCAAAGCAGAACTGTCCCCTAAAAAGGGACACTTTTCCTTTGGTTTAAGAACCGTCCCTAAAAAGGAGTTGAAATGATAAAATTAGGAATTACCGGTGCCTGCGGAAAAATGGGCAGGCGGATTTTTGAGCTTGCCGCTTTTGACAGGGATTTTGAGGTGGCTTTGGCGCTGGAGAAAAAAGGCACTCCGCTAATCGGCAAAGAGCTGGGTAAATTAAGGGTTTCATCAAACTTGGATGGTCTGTTCCTGGTTGATGTTCTTGTGGATTTTACTTTACCTGAGGCAGCCGATGAGCATTTGGATTATGCCGCTAAATACAAGAAGGCGCTGGTATTGGGAACTACAGGTTTAAGCGACGCTCAAAAAAACAAGATAGAGGAGGTTTCCAAGATAGTTCCGGTGGTCTTTACCCCGAACATGTCCATAGGGGTAAATGTTTTGTTTTCATTTCTCCCTGAGATAGCTAAAAAGCTCGGGCCAGATTATAGCGTGGAGATCATAGAGGCGCATCATAAGGCCAAGAAAGACTCTCCCAGCGGCACAGCCAAGAAGATGGTTGAGCTTATTACGCAGGTTACTCAAAAGAATATTCCCACGCATTCTATCCGTATGGGTGATATTTTCGGCGACCATACCGTGGTTTTTTGTGGTAATTCCGAGCGTATTGAGATTAAGCATCAGGCGCATTCACGCGACCTGTTTGTCGTGGGTGCCTTGAAAGCGGCGAAGTGGGTTTTCCAGAAACCTGCCGGGCTCTATTCTATGCAGGATGTGTTGAAAGGATAAGTATGTTTAAGCTATCAAAAAAAGCCCAGTCATTACCGCCATATCTATTTTTGGAAATTGATAAGGCCAAGCGCCAGGCACGTAAAGAGGGAAGGGATATTATTGATTTGGGGATTGGCGATCCGGATCAACCCACTCCTGAATTTATTATTGAGGCGTTGTATAAGGCAAGCCTTGATCCGGCCAACCATCGTTATGCCCTGGATCAGGGGATGCCTGTTTTGCGTCGGGCAATTCAGGGTTGGTATAAGCGCAGGTTTAACGTTGATTTGGACCCGGATACGGAAATATTGCCGCTTATCGGCTCAAAAGAAGGAATCGCGCATTTTCCTCTGGCGTTCCTTAATCCCGGGGATATTTCCCTTGTTCCTGATCCGTGCTATCCCCCGTATAAAGGAGGTACTATACTTGCCGGCGGCTCACCATATATCATGCCTTTATTGGAAACAAATAATTTTCTCCCGGATTTAAAGAAAATCCCGCTTTCGGCGCGCAAAAAAGCGAAGATGATCTTTGTTAATTATCCTAATAATCCCACAAATGCCTGTGCCGGCGATGATTTTTACCGGGAACTTATTGCATTCGCCGCAAAGAATAAAATTATCATTATCTCGGATTTAGCTTATTCTGAAATGGCCTACGATGGTTATAAGGCGCCTAGCCTTTTGCAGTTTCCGGGTTCAAGGGATACGGTAATTGAGTTCCATTCTTTGTCTAAGACTTATAATATGACCGGCTGGCGTATTGGATGGGCAAGCGGCAATAGCCAATTAATCTCCGCTTTGGCTAAAGTGAAATCTAATATTGACTCAGGTATATTTTCCGCAATCCAGCTGGCGGGGGTCGCTGCCATTGAAGGGCGCCAGGATTATGTAAAATCCATGTGCGATATTTACCAGGAAAGGCGCGATATCCTGGTTGAAGGCCTTACTTCTTTGGGCTGGAGCGCGATAAAGCCGAAAGCTACCTTTTATGTTTGGATAAAAATCCCTGCTAAGGTTGATTCAATAAGTTTTAGCGCTAAGCTGCTTAAGCAGGCTAATATTGTAGCTACTCCCGGAGTGGGTTTTGGTAAATACGGCGAAGGGTATATCCGTATGGCTTTAACTGTTCCCAAAGAGAGGATCAAAGAGGCTTTGGCACGGTTAAAAAAGATATCTTAATGGCGGTCTGTTATCTTGGAATAGGGACAAATCTGGGTAATCGAAAAGAGAATATAAAATTGGCGGTTAAGAAAGTTTACGCTTTAAAAGATACCCGGGTGCTTAAAGAATCCAAGGTTATGGAAAGCCTGCCTGTTGGCGGCCCGGCTGGCCAGCGTAGATATCTAAACGCGGCGTTAAAAATAGATACCCAATTGCCTGCCTTGGCATTACTCAGGCAGTTAAAAGAGATTGAAAGCCAGATGGGTAGAAAGAAAACAATGCGCTTCGGGCCCAGGATAATTGATTTAGATATCCTGCTTTACGCGGATAAGGTTATAAAGAGTAAAAAATTGACTATACCGCATCCACGCATGTTCCAGCGGGATTTTGTGGTTAAACCATTGAAGGAGATTTTATGAAATTCATCCCTGACCTTGAAAAATTAAGCATCGCTACAGCAAGGGTTAAGTTATTCAAGAGGCGCATAGGTTTTGTACCTACTATGGGGGCTTTACATGCCGGGCATTTCAGCTTAATTAATCAGGCGCGCAAAGAGAATGACATAGTAGTAGTGAGTATTTTTGTCAACCCCGCGCAATTCGGGCCGGGAGAGGATTTTAAAAAATATCCCCGCCCGCTTAAAAAAGATATTGAGTCTTGCCGCAGGCTTGGGGTGGATTTTTTGTTCCTGCCGGATAAAAATGATATGTATCCAGAAGGGTATTCTACATTTGTCAATGTGGATGGCTTAAGCGATCGCCTTTGCGGGCTTAAACGGCCCGGGCATTTCCGCGGGGTGGCGACTGTCGTGGCCAAGCTGCTTAATATCATTAGCCCGGATGTGCTTTATCTGGGGCAGAAAGACGCCCAGCAGGCAATTATTATCTCCAGGATGGTTAAGGATTTAAATTTCCCGGTTAAGCTAAAGGTGATGCCGACTGTGCGCGATAAAGATGGGTTAGCGTTAAGTTCGCGCAACGCTTACTTGAGTAAAAATGAAAGAGCCGGGGCGGTAATTTTATTTAAGGCCTTGCAGCTGGCGGAGGTTTTAGTCCGCAACGGCCAGCGTAACTCCGCTAGAATCATCAGCAGGATGAAGCAGCTTATTGAAAAGAATAAGCTGGCCAAGATTGACTATATCGCGATAGTTGATTCGGAGCGGCTTAAAGAGATAAAAAGGGTCAAGCCTGTATGCCTGATTGCTTTAGCGGTCAAGATAGGCAAGACCAGGCTGATTGATAACACGATTATTGGCGGCGTGTAGAATGAAACCACGAACGAGGCTTAAAATTGGTATTGTGGGGTGCGGGGCCATTGGCAGCTCCCTGGCGAAAGAGATAGTTAATGGCTTGCGTGAGGATGCCTGCCTGGTAGCTCTTTATGATATAAAGACAGATAAGGCCCAGGCGCTTTCCAAGAAGCTTATCACGAGCGAAAAATTGCGCGCGGGTAGTTTAAGGGATTTAATCAAACGTTCAGAGCTGGTAATTGAGGCGTCTTCCGCTAAGGCCTCCTGGGAGATAGCCTCGCAATCATTATCCGCTGGACGCAAGATTATGGTGATGAGTGTGGGAGGGATGGTTGGCTATCTGGATGAGTTGTATGCCTTATCCAGGAAGAATAACGCGATGGTCTATTTTCCTAGCGGCGCTATTTCAGGGGTAGATGCCTTAAAAGCGGCAAATATCGCGGGAATAAAAAAGGTGGTTTTAACTACTCGAAAAAACCCTAAAGCATTTAACGGGGTCGAATACGTGGAAAAACATTTTAATCTGGCGGGTTTAAAAAAGGATAAGCAATTGTTTAACGGCAGCGCCTGCGAAGCGGTTAAATGTTTTCCGCAGAATATTAATGTGGCGGCGGTCCTGGGGTTAGCCGGCATAGGCATGCGTAAAACCCGGGTGCGCATCATCGCTTGCCCTTCGGTTAATAAGAATATCCATGAAATCGAGATTGAATCAAAAGCAGCCAAGATTTTCACGCGTACCGAGAATATCCTGCACCCGCAAAACCCTAAGACCAGCTTTTTAGCTGTGCTTTCGGCAATCGCGACTTTAAAACAGATTTTACAGCCGGTAAAGATTGGAACATAGTTAACATAAAGAGAGGGGGTGAATCAGAAAATGGCGGATAAAGTAATGAAAGTAGGAGTAAAGAGGGAAAAAGGTTATCTCTATTATATTGACAAGCAGGGTGATGTCTCTTGCGCCAAAATGGCCAGAGGCTCTAAAAAGGGAGGTAACCCCAAGAAGGTAGCCAAGTGCGGTATTAAAAGAAAAGTAGGCTATCTTTATTTCTTGGATAAGAAGGGTGATGTCTCTTGTGCGAAGATGAAAAGAGGCGGAAAGAAGAAAAAGAAGTAATTCTTTTTGACTCTTGAAAACTAGGGGACGTTTCTATTTTTTAGATAGGAAAGAAACTAAGAAAATAGAAACGTCCCCAATGTTCTAAAATGAATAAGTTTTTTTTAGTAATCCTATCCTGCATTTGCCTGTTTATATACGCGGGTTATTTGAATAACGGGTTCGTTTTTGATGACAAGATCCTGGTTGAGGAAAATCCGCTGATTAAATCCGGCCGCCTTTTGCCCGAAGTTTTTAAGACTGGAATATATGATTATTGGTCAGGCGTACAGCCTTATGACCGTATGTTCCGGCCTTTGCAGATGTTTTCATATTATCTGGATTATAATCTTTGGGGCCTTGATCCGGCGGGGTTTCGCCTGAGCAACATACTGCTGCATTTGTTTAACTCTATACTGGTATTTTATTTCCTGGCCTTACTCTTCAACTACCGGTTGCTGGCTGTTTCAGGCAGTATTTTATTTCTGGTGCATCCGGCGCATATTTCTTCGGTGGCCTATATTTCAGCCAGGGGGGACTTGCTAAGCGCTTTTTTTATCCTTTCCTGCTGCGTTTTATTCCTGAAGTTTCTGGGCTCAAAGAACTACTTGCTGTATTTTTTAAGTATTCTGGCGGCAGCCTTGGCGTTTTTGAGCAGGGAGAATGCCTTGCTGATAATTATTTTTCTAACTTTGATTTCTATCATCGCCAAGGGCAAGGTTAGATTTAAGTATTTATCGGGTTTTTTTATTATATCCATCGTTTATATAGTTATAAGATTTATTATTTTTGGCCCGAGCGGCCTGGCTACTCACGCGGATAATTCCGGTGTCGTGCTATCACTGGTTAATTTCTTTAACATAACCTGGCGTTATGTTTTATTGCTGCTCTGGCCAACTAATCTGCGTATGTTTAACTCTACCGCCTTTATCAACCAGTTAAGTATCCCTGCGCTAATCTTATCTATATTGGGATTAATATTGCCGGCGGCTGTGATATTAATATGGGGGAAGGCTAAAAAGCTGCCTGCCGTAGCCAGCTTTGGTTTATTTTGGTTTTTATCGGCTATTTTACCGGTTTATTTTTATTTTGACGCATATCCTGCCTTGGGAAGGGCGCTTATGGCGGAGAGCTGGCTTTACTTAGCAAGTATTGGATTCTGCGTGGTGTTTGCTTATTTATGTCTGTTAAATAAAAGAGGCAAATTAATCATATTTACTTACGCAGTCATTTTGGCAAGTATGGTGGTGGCTAACCGGGTTTATTGGCGCAATGACGCGGCTTTTTATGAAAGGGTATTACAGTTTTTGCCCGAGGATAGCCTGATCCTAAGAAATTCCGCTACCGCCTATATAGAATCCGGAGATCTTCCAAGGGCCCTCAAGGCGATAAAGAAGCTTGAGAAAGATTACGCGGATACCCCGGTAGTGAATATGGCTTATGGCCAATATTATCTTGCCAGCGGCAAACCGGCTGAGGCATTAATATATTATCAGCGGATATTGAGCAGGAGTTTTTTCAGTAACTATTCCGTAAGTTTGTGTTATGCTGAATTGGGGCAGTTTGATAAGGCGATTGAATTCAGCCTGGCGAGCTTTGGCCAGAATCATTTTTTTCAAAGAAATATTGTGCAGCTCTCATTGCTATATGAGAAAATAGGAGATAGAAATCAGGCGAATAGATATTTGATTTTAGCTAAACAGCTCGATCCAAAAGGAAGGTATCTTTTACTTAAATGAAAAGCGAGAATATAATTATCCGCGGAGCAAGGGAGCATAATCTTAAAAACATCAACCTTGATCTGCCGCGTAATAAATTGATTGTTGTGACCGGTTTATCGGGATCGGGAAAATCCAGCCTTGCCTTTGATACGATTTACGCTGAGGGCCAGCGCAGGTTTGTGGAGAGCCTCTCCAGCTATGCCCGGCAGTTTCTGGAGCAATTACAGAAGCCGGATGTGGATTATATATCCGGTTTATCCCCGGCGATTGCTATTGAACAGCGTTCTGCGGGCGGCAATCCGCGTTCAACGGTTGCCACGCAAACGGAGATTTATGATTACCTGAGGCTCTTATTCGCCAGGATAGGCAGGGTGAGCTGTTATAAGTGCGGCGAGTTGATTCAAAGCCAGAGCGCCCAGGAGATAGTGGAATCAATTATGAGCCTGCGGGCGAATAACGATATACAGATCCTTGCCGGTTTGATACAGGGCAAGAAGGGTGAGCATAAGGATATTTTTACACAGATTCAGAAATCGGGATTTGTGCGCGCCAGGGTGGATGGCAAGATTTACGAGCTACCCGAGAAGATAAAACTGGCTAAATATAAGCTGCATAATATAGAGGTAGTGGTAGACCGCTTAAACATCCGGCCGGATGTTTTAAAAAGGCTTACGGATTCTGTTGAGACCGCCCTTAAGGTGGGGAAAGGTTCGATTATTATCGCTGACCCTAAAGCAGGTGCTTCTCAGGATATTGTCTTTAGCGAGCAATATGCCTGCGCTAATTGCGGTATAAGCTATCCGGAGATTAATCCGCGGAATTTTTCCTTTAACTCTCCTTACGGGGCCTGTCCTGAATGCAATGGCCTGGGTAACAAGCTTGAATTTGACCCGGATTTGATTGTTCCGGACAAGAATAAAAGTATTAATGGCGGGGCGCTTGAGCCGTGGAAACGCGGGGGCAGGGGGTATATTCTTTATTATCGCTGGCTTATCCGGGAATTAAGCCATCGTTTGGAATTCTCCCTGGATGAGCCTTTTAAGAAATTAGCGAAATCTACGCAAAAGGCGATTCTTTATGGCTCGGATGAGGTAATCGGCAGCAAGCCGTTTGAAGGGGTTATCCCGAATTTAGAAAGGCTGTTTCATGAGACGCAGAGTGATTACCTGAAAGAAGAGATCAGTAAGTTTATGTCCAGCCTTTCCTGCCCGGCATGCAAAGGCGCCAGGCTTAAACCGGAAAGTTTGTCCGTGAGGATTAACCAGAAGAATATCTGGGAGATTACCCTCATGTCCATAAAAGAAGCGGTGAGTTTCTTTTCCGGCCTGAAACTGACGCAAAAAGAGAAATTGGTGAGTTATCAGGCCTTAAAAGAAATAACCCAAAAATTGAAATTCTGTGTTGATGTCGGATTAGACTATTTAACATTGGAGCGTAAAAGCTCGACTTTGTCCGGAGGGGAGGCGCAAAGGATACGTTTAGCTACCCAGGTCGGTTCCGGCCTGGTAGGGGTTCTATATGTACTGGATGAGCCCAGCATCGGCCTGCATCAGCGTGACAATGAAAAATTACTTTCTACTTTGAAGGCCTTGCGTGATTTAGGCAACACCCTGGTAGTTGTTGAGCATGACCAGGCGACTATTTTAAGCGCGGATCATATCGTGGATTTAGGCCCCGGCGCGGGCAGGCACGGAGGCAGGGTTATTTTTTCCGGTAACAAAGATGAACTTATGAAATGCGGGGATTCTTTAACCTCCAGGTATATCCGCAAGGAGCTTTCGATTAATCCTCCCGCCAACAGGCGCACCTGGCGTGATAAGAAGTATATTGAAATAAAAGGGGCATCCGAACATAACCTTAAGAACATTGATTTACGTTTTCCGTTAGGCACCTTTATTTGCGTAACCGGAGTCTCAGGTTCGGGTAAATCCACTTTAATCACGGATATACTTTATCCGGCGTTGGCACAGAAGATTTACAAATCTAAGGTAAAGCCCGGGGCATTTAAATCCATGAGCGGAACGCAGGAGATTGATCAGGTAATTGTTGTTGATCAGCAGCCTATTGGTAGGACCCCGCGATCAAACCCGGCAACTTATACCGGCGTATTCACCCATATAAGAGATTTATTCGCTCGTCTTCCGGAGGCGCGCCAGCGGGGTTATCAGCCGGGAAGATTTTCATTTAATGTTAAAGGAGGACGCTGCGAGTCCTGTGGAGGAGACGGGATAAAGAAGATCGAAATGCACTTTTTACCTGATGTATATGTAAAGTGCGAGTTGTGCAAGGGCCTGAGGTTTAATAACGCGACTTTAGAGGTAAAATATAAAGGTAAATCCATAGCGGATGTTTTAGATATGACTGTTGAAGAGGGGTTGGCGCTGTTTAATAATATCCCGAGGATAAAGAATACCCTTGAATATTTAAATCAGGTGGGGTTAGGTTATATCCAATTGGGCCAAAGCGCGACTACTCTTTCCGGAGGAGAGGCGCAAAGGATCAAGCTTTCTTCGGAGTTATGTAAACGCTCAACCGGAAGGACGCTTTATCTTTTGGATGAGCCTACTACCGGCCTGCATTTTGCCGACGTAGCCAGATTAATATCAGTATTGGAGAGGCTGGTTGAGCGCAATAATACCGTTGTAGTGGTAGAGCATAATTTAGAGGTGATTAAATGCGCTGATTTTATTATTGATTTGGGCCCTGAGGGCGGGGATAAAGGCGGCGAGGTGGTCGCTTCCTGCAGCCCGGAGGAGTTGCTTGGGAATGAAAAATCTTTTACCGCAAAATTTCTTAAAGAAGTTTTAATTAAAGAATGAAAAGAATAACCGCCTGCGCGTTAATTGCGATATTGTTTTTAACCCCATTTTGCGTTGCTCAAGAAGGCCCTAAGCCAGAGGGCAACTCTTTGGCCTCTGATACCCAAAGCCGCAAAGAATTAGAACTGCTTTTTATGGCTAAAAAAGCTTACGAGGATGGATTCTATGAGGTTGCCCTGGGGATGCTGGAAAGGTTTCAAAAGGAATTTCCGGATTCAGATAAGAGAAGCGAAGCCCGCCTCCTGATAGGGCAAAGTTATTTTCATCAGGGCAAGTCCCCCGAGGCCCTAAATACCCTTGAGGCTTTATTGGCTGACGCAAAAGTTGTTAATCTTAAAGACGCGATTTATTTCTGGATAGCGGAGCTGCATTTTAAAGCCGGTAATTTTGATAAGGCGGTTGTTTTTTATCAAAAGTTAATCCATGATTTTCCGCAGTCTTCATATGTGCCGGCGGCATACTATTCTTTAGGATGGTCATTTTCACAGATGGGCAAATACAGCCAGGCCTTGGTAAGCTTAAAGAGCCTACTGGAGAGATTTCCCAGCGAGCCGCAAAGCAAGGACGCTGCTTTTAAACTGATCGAATGCCTGTATAACCTTAAAGAGTATTCCGAATTAAAAAATAAGATTAAATCCGTGCTCAAGCTTTATGCCAATGATTCCTTGCGCCTGCCGTACCTGTATTTTTATCTGGCAGAGTCTGAATATTACCTGGATAACCTGAATGAGGCGGCTAAGAATTATCTTAAATCAGCGCAGGCCTTTAAGGATGAAAAGGCCAGGGGGCTGGCAGATTTAGGGTTGGGTTGGTCTTATCTTAAGCTTAGAAAATATGACCAAGCTGAAGAGATTCTCTCCGGTATCAAACAGGATAATCTGGATAAAAAAAGCCTGGATATCCTTATATTGGGCCAGGCAGTATTAATGTCGCAGTCTAACCGGATTTATGAGGCGAAAAAGTTTTATCAGCAGCTCGTTGATATCAGCAGTGATCCTTTAATACGCCTTCAGGCATATATAGGTAAGGCTGAGGCGCTTTATAATTTAGCGGAATACAGCCAGGCGGTTAAGGTATATGAAGCGGGGCTGGAGGATATAGCGAAAAATGGCAGCCAGCTCAGCGAGGCGGATGAACTGGTTGATAAACTGCGTTACAATTTAGGCCAGGCTTATATAAAGCAGGGAGAGGTTGAATCAGGTATAGCGGTTTTTGAGGATATCGCCGATAAAAGCGCTGATCCGGCCGCTAGGGTTGGAGCGCTTTGCCAAATAGGGGATATCTACCAGAATTCCGGCGCTTACCTGAAAGCTGAAGAGGTCTACGCTAAGATTTTAAAACGTTTTCCCGATTCGTCTTTTTCGGATTACGCGCTGTACCAGTGCGGGCTCTCGCAGCTTAAGAGACTGGATTATCTATCCGCGATTAACTCATTTAAGCTCCTGCCAAAGGATTATCCGCAATCAAAGCTGCTGGAGGAGGCGGCTTATTCTTTAGGGATCGCCTATTTTTATAAACAGGATTATATCTTAAGCAGTGAAGCCTTAGCTAAGTTTCAAAATGATTTTAAAGGCAGCCGGCTATCCGGCCAGGCAATTTTTATACTGGGGCTAAGCTTGCTTAGTTCCGGAAAAGCTGAGCAGGCCCTCAATGTTTTCAAGGATATACCCAGGAGATATCCGCAAGAGTCTGAGCTGATACAAAAGGCTGAATATGAGATTGCTGATTGTTATTATAGATTAGGACAGGAAAAAGAGGCAGTCAGGAGGTTTGAACTCTTGCGTGTTAAATATCCCGATTCAAAGCTTACCCCGGAAATCATGTGGTGGCTGGGGCAGTATTATTACCGTTTGAATGATTTAAGCCTGGCATCCCGGTATTTTAGCTCCCTGGCAAATGATTTTCCTGATAGCAGCTTAGCCGGGGATGCCTTATATGCTTTAGGTTTAGTTTTAAGGGATGGGAGCAAGTTTGGACAGGCAGTTGATAATTTCAAGTTGGCGGTTAAATTTACTAGGGGGGAGTTAAAAAGGGAAGCCGCTTTAGCAATAGCGGATATTTATTCCCAGCAGGGAAGATTTGAAGAGGCGATTAGCGAATACAGGCAGATACTTAAAAGTTTTCCCGATTCAGGTTTTTTAGTTTTTCCCAGGATAGCCAAATGTTATTACAAGACATTTGATTATGAACAAGCCAAGCTTTTTTACCGGAAGGCTTTGGGGTTGATTGATCTTAAGGATGCCGGGGATATCAGATTTAGTTTAGCCGAGGTATATGAGGCTAAGGATGAGCTTGAGGAGGCGATTGCCATCTATCTTAATTTAGCGGATGCTTATAGCGATAATGAGCCGCTATCAATCCGTGCGCTTTTACGCGCCGCGAAGATTTACGAAGACAAGGATGATTTTAAAAACGCGTTAAATGTTTATGCCAGGATTGTGCAGCATAAGGGCGAAGAATCAAAATTTGCTCAAGAGCGGATCGAATGGATTAGTGCCAATGTTAAATAAAGTAGTTGACTTATCCCTGTTTGTTTATAAAATACTTATAGCCTACCAGCCGGTAGTATAAAAAGGAAGGAGTATATATGATAATTGAAATCGGAATAGTTGCAGGTGAAATTTGGCATTACCTTGACCAGCACGGTGAGGTAAACTTTTCTGACCTATTGAAAGGGCTTGATCGCACCCCTGATAATGTGTTGATGAGTTTGGGTTGGCTTGCCCGCGAAGGACATGTAATTTTAGTCAAAATCAATGATGATTACCGCATCTCTTTAAGGAAAGATGTTTAAAAGCAATAGAAAAGGCATACTCCTTTTTATTGTTTTAGGTACCATAATGGTGGTCGCTACCTTGAGCACCGTTATACTAAGAATCATTCTTACCCAATCACGTTTAACCCATCATCAAGTAAGCAGGATTCAAGCCCAATATGCGGCTAAAGCCGGGGTTGTTTACGCGCTGAACAAGCTGCGTAAAAATGACGATGCTAATTGGCCTTCTACAGGTGAGTACACGCGGATTATGCGTAAAAGCGGCGCAACCTCCCCGGATTTTAATGAACCTAACCTGCCTGGTTCTATTGATAGGGTAGAAATTACTGTGTATGGCTCAGGCTCAGGTGTTTCCGGTACACGTAAGTTAAGCTCCAGGGCAATTTTCACCTACACTCCTTAATCTTCATCCATAATCTATCACGTAAGTTTGTTATAATCTAAGTAAGTTTATTATACTTTAGTGGTTCAATAGTATCTTCCGCTCATTTTATCCTCGAGAATACCTCTAATCTAAGTAAGTCCAAGTAAGTCTATATAAAAAAACACTTGACAAAATATGTGTATTATGTTTTAATTAAATCCACAGTAATTTATAGCTAAAGGAAGTAAAACTTATGTCAAGGCTTATAGATATTGATGAGTTAGCGGAATACCTGAAATTAAAAAAGCAGACTATCTATAACTGGCTTAATCAGGGGAAGATCTCCGGAATGAAGGTGGGAGGGGTATGGAGATTTGACCAGCGTGATATTGATACCTGGTTAAGGAGTAAGAAACGCAGCTCTACTTCGGGAGAACAGTTATGAACTCTTTAGGGGTGTATTTCGGGAATAATTCAATTGGACTGGCGGAGATAGGCAATAAGAAGCTGGTAAATAGCGTGGTTATTCCTCAGGCGAGCATGTTTTCAGGTGATTTTGAGGAAAAGGTCCCTACGGATGTAAAGATAATCGCCATGATTAAGGACGCCTTGCGCACCAACCATATCAATGTTGACCACGGTTCTATCTGTATTTCCGGCCAGGACCTTATAATCCGCACCTTTGAAATTCCCAGGTTGCCGAGTAATGAGCTGCAAAGCGCGATTAATTTTGAGGCCAAGAAATACATTCCTTTTAAGCTGGAAGATTTAGTCTATAATTTTCAAGTTGAGACCGATAATAAGAATAAAGTAAATACCATATTGTTTGTCGGTATAAAGAAAGAGATACTTGAGAAATACATCTCTATATCCAAGCAGCTGAATATCAAAATTAACGTTATTGAGTATTCGGCTTTCAGCCTTTTACGTTTTTTCAAGTTATGCGGAGCAAAGGAGGGCGGGGTTATCGCCAGCCTTTGTTTTGATCTGAATAATGATGATGAGATAAATTTCATGGTTTCTGAAAACGGTTTCCCATTTTTTAGCCGGGACATAGTGCTTACCTCCGGCCTTAACGATCTGGATGGCGCAGCCGCTAATGACCAGATGAAAAAGTACGACAAGTTAAAGAATGAGATACGCGTTTCGCAGGATTATTACCGCCGTAAGTTCCCGGATAAGGCGATTAAAACCCTTTATGTGCTTTCTGGCCAGGATATGCGCGAGGACCTGCGTACTTTCTTTGCCGGTTCCGGTATCTCAGCGAAATTTATTGACTCCAGCAGGGTTTTAGGCAAAGGGGCTTCCTACTCTTCAATCCTCGCTAAAAGTTTTGGGTCCGTACTTTTTAAGGATTCACCTTTAAAAATAAAGATCAACCTTCTGAGTACCCGCTTAAAGGCGGATGGCGCTAAAGGCAGAGAAGACATTTTTTCCTTTATGGAAGGGGTAAAAGTTGATTTAAAAATCATCCTTCTGGGTATTTTAATATGCGCAGCTACTTTTGGTTATGGTCTATACAGGATACAGCCGGTGCGCGAGGAATTAAATACTATAAAAGATAAAAGGCCAAAGGTTGCTTCAGTTTCGGCGGGAGAAGATTACACGGTTTTAGCCGCCCGGGACAAAAACCTCAAAAAGAAACTGGGTAATTTAGATGGTCTAATTAAAGACCAGTTGTATGCTACCTACTTTTTAGATATTATTCCTCGCTCTTTGCCGGAAGGAACCTGGTTGACTAAGTTCAGTTCTATGCGCAGAGAAGACGGCAGGCCCGAAGTTGTTATTGAAGGGCAGGCTTATCTGGGTGATAGCGATAAGGAATTTGAGGCGGTAAGCACATTTTTATCTAATCTTAAGGCGAATCAGTTTTTTTCCAATAACTTTAAAGAAATAACTATCACCTCTGTTGACCGTAAGGCAATCTTGGATAAAAGCGTGGCGACCTTTAGTATTGCTTGCAGAAATTATCCGGAGAAAAATAAAGATGATAACGATCGACTTCTTCAGCAAGAATAAGAATAAAATTATAAATATCGGGGTTATATTACTGGCGATATTTGCTTCTCTTTATTTATATGGTATGCAAAGCCAGCAGCTTGCTTCTTTAGAGGAAAATAAAATCGAGGAAATAAAAAAGAGCGAGGTAATCGAAAGCTTAGACCGGGTAGAGAAAAGGATTAACAGTTATAAGCAGACCTTTAGCAGGAAGGATTTGGGTTCAGTTATCGGTTCATTGACCGATATCGCCAAGGATACCAGGGTTAAAATAATCTCGGTTAAGCCCGGAAGCGAACGCCAGTATCCGGATTATATAAGGACTTCATTTCTGATAGTAGTGAGGGTCGCTGACTACCATGCCCTGGGGCAGTTTATCAGCAAAGTTGAAAATTATAAGGATTTGTTCCTTGTGGAAGACGTCAATATTACTACAGATAGAACCGGCCAGTCCGGTAAAAACTCGGAAAAAGACCTGGATATCGGTTTAAAGATAAGTACCATCACTAGTATATAATATGAGAAGAACAGACAGGCTGTTTGGGGTAATTTTAATTTTACTTGCGGGTTTTGCAAGCCTGCTTTTCGCGGAAGGCAATAATGACGGGGTAATTTCGCGCCCAGTGATTGAATATACCTCCGGGGATTTACGCGACCCGTTCAGCGACCTGTTCCAGTTAGCCGCGGAAAAAGAAAAAAAGGAAAAAGAGGAGCAAAAAATTCAATCACCGTTAGAAAATATCGAGCCGGAAAAACCTTTGCCCAGCCTGGATAAATTTAAGGTGCAAGGGTTGATCTGGGGAGGCAAATTCCCGCAGGCGATCATTAATAATAAGGTATTAGGAGTGGGAGACTCAATAGAAGGAGTTGAAATAGTAAATATAGATAAAAAAGGCATTACTTTAGATTTCGCCGGAAGGAAGGCCGTTTTGGCTAACCCCGGGAGCACTTCAATTTCAGAAAAAGTGAATAAGGAGGAAAAATGAAAAAGACTTTATTGATATTCGTATTTATTTTTTCAATCGTCTGCGTATTTTTTATCCCGCATCTGAATGCGCAGTCGCAGGAGCCTCCTGCGGATTCCGAGCCGATTATTTCCATGGATTTCCAGGATGTAGGCATAAAGGACGCGCTTAAGATGCTATCCATGCAGTCTGGCCTTAATTTTATTGCCTCTGAGGCAGTGGCTGATAGGAAGGTAACCCTTTATCTTGATAAGGTCCCTTTAAGCCAGGCAATGGATAAAATCTTCAGCGCTAATAACCTTTCTTACGAACTGGACAAAAAGGCCAATATTTTTGTGGTTAAGGATTGGGGGAAGATGGAGGCCGAGACAATTACCAAGGTGTTTTATTTGAAACATGCCAGTGTTTCGTCATCTTCTCTGAAGGAGGAGGCGTCAAATTCTATAAGCTCTGAATCCGAGAGCGGTTCTTCAAGTTCAGGCACTACGAGCGGTAAATGGAAATCAGAAGATGAGTCCGGGATTACCTACTCTATAAAAAAATTACTTTCTTCCAGCGGTTCATTAGTTGAAGACTTTCGCACTAATAGCCTGATTGTTACGGATACGCCCGCGCGCATGAAGATTATCAGCCAGGTAATTATCTCTCTGGATATTGAAATACCGCAAATTATGTTAGAGGTGGAGATGCTCGATGTGAGTAAGAATTCAATAGATAAAATGGGCGCCAAATTTGGGCAAACACCTTTTACGGCATTTATTTACGGCGCCTCGGCAAGTATGGGGTTCCCTTTTGGCAGCTGGAGTAAAATTCTTGATGCCGGAAAAGGAAGTATGAGCATTAACCCGGGGTCAGTGGATGATGAAGGCACAGCTACAGGCAACCCCTATCAGGTCCAGGTTGATTTTTTAAAGACACAATCCGATACTAAAGTATTGGCCCGGCCAAGGATTATGACTTTGAATAATGAAACCGCAGAGATAAAGATTACCACTAATGAAGCGGTTGGTTCAATTACTGATACTCAGGGGCAGGGCACAGCTTCAACAACTACTACCAGCGCTGAAAGAGTAGAGACCGGTGTATCGCTTAGGGTAACTCCGCAAATCAATTCTGATAACGGAGATATAACCATGTTTGTTTATCCTAAGGTAAAGGATGCTACTACCAGCACCTTTAACACTGCTTATAAAGATCCTGAAGAGCGCTCCACCAAGTCAACAGTAAGGATTAAAGACGGCGAGACTGTGGTTATCGGAGGCTTGATCCGCCATGACAGGTCTGAAACTTTAACCAAACTGCCTATCTTAGGGGATATCCCTGTAGTCGGATTTTTGTTCAGGCATAAGAATAAGGATAAGGATAGGGAAAGGGAGCTTTTGGTTTTTATTACCCCCCGTATTATTAAAGGCGGTCAGGTGAAGTTGGAGCAGATGCAAAGATTCAGCCTGCCTATCCGCGAGCAGAGTGCAGTTACCCACGTTAACCGTGATTATTTGATCAACTCTAGCTTGAATAATTTCGATAAAAAGCGATAAGTATGCAAAGAGATAAGTACTTAAGATTAGGAGAGCTTCTTATAAGAGAAGGCTTGATCACGCCTAGTCAGCTGGAGAAGGCTATCAGCGTTCAAAGGCAGGAGTCCGGCAGGTTAGGCGAGATATTAATCAAGCTTGATATGGTGAATGAGGACCAGATTGTAGCTGCGCTGGGAAAACAGCTGAACGTTCCTTTTTTCACTCTTGGCACGGGTATGCTTAAGCCGGTAGGAGGTCAGGGGCTTGAGCACTTGATCTTGCAGGAATTCGCGTTTAAGAATTATGTATTGCCTTTATCGCGTACGCTCAGGTCGCTTACCGTGGCGATGTTTGACCCCCTGGATTTTATTCTTATTGATAATTTAAAGAAACTTACGGGTTGCGAGATTAATCCGGTTATTGCCACGCGCTCGGATATAAAGAAGGCAATTGAAGAGTTTTACGGTAAGTCCGCAATGTTGCGGGATGCTGTTGAGTCCAGCTATAATATCGACGCGACAATGCAGGATTCGGGGGATGACCTGGGGCAGGAATTAAGCCTGGACAAACTGATTGCCCGAGCCGAAGAGGCGCCTGTTGTCAAGATAGTGGATTTGATTATCAGGCAGGCAATTGAAGAAGGTGCCTCGGATATACATATAGAGCCCTTTAAGGAGAAGACTTCTTTAAGGTACCGCATTGACGGAAAACTCTGCGAAATACCTCCGCCGGCAAAACATCTGCATCTGCCGATTGTTTCGCGCGTAAAGATATTGGCAAAGATGGATATCGCGGAAAAACGCCTTCCGCAGGACGGAGCGATTCTGGTGCGTATTAATGACCGGCCGATTGATATCCGAGTTTCCATTATTCCGACCATCTATGGGGAGAAAGCGGTATTGAGGATACTGGACCGCGGCAGCAAGGTCCTGGATTTAAATTCCGCCGGTTTTGACGCTAAACAACTGGAGCATATACGTAAAGGGATTAATCAGCCGTATGGCCTGATTTTTATTACCGGCCCTACCGGCAGCGGAAAATCAACTACTCTTTACGCTATTCTAAATGAAATTAAGAATTCATCTAAGAATATTGTTACCGTAGAAGACCCTGTAGAGTATAAGATTGACGGAATAAATCAGGTTCAGATTAAGCCGGAGGTCGGGCTTACATTTGCCGCTACCTTGCGTAGTTTTTTGCGCCAGGATCCGGATATTATGATGGTAGGGGAGGTCCGTGATTTAGAAACTGCCCAAATCTGCATTCGTTCGGCGCTTACCGGGCATCTGGTTTTAACTACCTTGCATACTAATGATGCCCCTTCAGCGGCAAGCCGGCTTATGGATATTGGTGTTGAGCCATATATGCTTGCTCCTTCTCTGCTGATAGTTATTGCCCAGAGGCTGATTAGAAAATTATGCTTAGAATGTAAGGAGGCTTATGAACCTACTCCTGAACAACTAAAAGGGGCAAATATTAAGGGGGAGTTAATTTACCGGCATAAAGGATGCGCTAAATGCAATAACACGGGTTATAGGGGCAGGACGAATATCTGCGAAGTTATGCCTTGTACTATAGAAATCCAGGATTTAATTAATCAAAGGGCTTCTTATCAAAAGATACGCGAGGTAGCCAGGGCTGCGGGTATGCAAACACTTTATGAGTCGGGGATTAAAAAGGTTGAGAGCGGGATAACTTCTTTAGAGGAAGTCTTCTCCGTTACCTTGGGAGTAGAGTAATGTTGAAATTTTATTATATCGCCAGGAATAGCCTGGGCGCGAAAGAAACCGGGATAGAGGAGGGATTAAACCAGGAAGAGGTGGTGAGCAAGATCCAGGCCCGGGGATTAATTGTAATCAGCGTTATTCCCGAGAACACTGAGGCTTTTACCAACGGCGTAAGCAAGACCACGAACCTAAAGGTTAAGCTTAAGCAGAAGCGCGACCGGATTACCGGAGCCGACCTTACTCTCTTCTGCCGGCAGCTGGCGACTTTGCTCGGGGCAGGGGTTACTATACTTAAGAGCCTTGATATAATCTCTAAGCAGGTGGTTAGTAAGAAGCTTTATTCGGTTGTTTTGGATTTACAAAAAAATATGGAAGCGGGCTTAAGTTTTCATGAGGCAATGGTTAAGCATCCAAAAGTTTTTTCGGATCTTTGGGTGAACTTAGTTGAAAGCGGAGAGGCAAGCGGGAATTTGGCGGTAGTCTTAAGCCGCCTGGCTACATACCTGGAAAGAGATGCGGAGTTCAGGGGAAAGGTTATTTCGGCCTTGATCTATCCGGCAATCCTGCTGAGTGCAGGTTTAGGGGCATTATTTTTAATGGCAGTAAAAATAGTCCCTACCTTCGCAGAGATATTTAAAGGTTTTAATATTACATTGCCTTTACTGACGCAGATTTTATTAAAGGTCAGCGATTTTTTAAGGTTTAATATGATTGCGATATTTCTGGTTGCGGGTGGGGCAATTTTTGCTTTCAAGAATTACATTAAAACTAAAACCGGCAGAAGGAATTTTGAGAATTTCAAATTTAAACTGCCTGTATTTGGTGAGTTTTTTTTGGCCTTGAATGTGGAAAGATTTTCTTCCGAAATGTCTACACTATTGGAGTCAGGGGTGCCCATTCTTTATTCCCTGGAAATATCGGAGCGCAGCGTGGGTAATTTGGTTATGGCGGATATTATTCGAAACATTAAGGATGATGTACGCGAGGGAAAATCTTTGCGCGAGCCTTTGGAGAAAAGCGCTTTTTTTGACCCGATGTTTATTCAGATGGTAAGTATAGGCGAGGAGATCGGGGAGCTTCCGCAGATGTTCAAGAAGATTAATATATTTTATCAAGAATATTGCGAGGTCTTCCTTGCGCGTTTTGTCGCTATGTTTGAGCCTTTTGTTTTGGTTTTTATTGGCGGTATTATTGGTATTATGATTACCGGTATATTTCTGCCGATATTTGAGATTTCAAAAATCGGAGGATAGTTATTGACAATTTCAAGAAGAGGGTTTAAAATGTCTAACGAAAGAGGAGGAGTAAAATGAGAAAAGGTTTTACGCTTATCGAGTTAATTGTAGTTATCATTATCGTCGGTATTCTGGCTTCCGTAGGTATGACTCAGTATACCAAAGTAGTAGAAAAGGGCCGCGCTGCTGAAG
>Ga0265297_10000987_pt1 | contig 72664 bp, 76 predicted proteins | sample Munlanlwell13791_FD_192502 | JGI IMG/M metagenome (GOLD analysis project Ga0265297, IMG submission 192502) | Leachate microbial communities from a municipal landfill in Southern Ontario, Canada - Leachate well 137-91 | ecosystem: Engineered > Solid waste > Landfill > Unclassified | place...
AGGCTCTGTTGATAATAATGATGTATTTACGTTTGCCAACGGTGCCGATACGATTAATTTTTGGAATATGAATTCAGGAGAAAGTGCAACCATAAAGCTGGATTCTGCAATGTTCGAAGGAACACTGAGTTCCACCGGAACAATAGGAGATGGTGAATTTGCTCTCGTTGGGGGATGGTTCGATAGCGATAGTGGTGTTTTCAATGTCAATACAGGTGGCAGCAGTACCCTTGTGGTATATGATGCAGCCGGTCCGGGCTCTGTTTCTCAAACCGCATTTGTCTTAAACAACGCAAGTTTGGGAACGCTTACTATAGATGCTTTATTGGATACGATTACGTACAACGCAGTTATCTAATTCTCTCTCCCCTCGGGGGGCTTGCTCAGAGAATAAACCTCCCCAATCCCTAGAATTTTTGTTTCGAAGGGATAGGTATTCGCACTTGTCAGGGCATTAAACCATTCCAAAGGCTCATCTAACGGCTCATCCGAGAGACTGAACGTTCCATAATGGATTGGGATGAGGGTTTTAGCTCCCAACAGTTCACAGGCCTTCCGTGCTTCTGAGGGATTGGTATGATTATGCTTCATGATCGCTTCGGGACGATAGGCTCCGATGGGTAAAAACGCTTCATCAACCTCAAACTTCTCTTTTATCTCTTCGAAATGATCTCCCATCGCGGTATCTCCGCTGTGATAAATGCAGTGCTCTTTATTTTGGATGACGTATCCTCCCCACAGTGCCTTATTGGTATCAAAAGGGGTCCGTTTGCTCCAGTGTTGACTGGGGGTCAGGGTGATAAAAAGTCCCCCGATCATCACCGACTCCCACCACTCCAGTTCAAAACATTTTTCTCTAGCTATATGCCTCTTTAGATATCGCCAAAACCCTGCAGGCGCTACGATAATGGTGTCAGGATTATTATTAAGCAATCTCAAAACGGAGGGTTTGTCAAAATGGTCATAGTGGGCATGGGTGAGGAGGATTACATCGGCATACAGTTGTTCTTGCGGTAGGGGGAGTGTGGTATGGCGTTTATACAGGGGAATGGAGCCCAAAACAGGGTCAATAGCAATGCGCTGATTGTCCAGTCCAAGCCAAAGAGTCGCATGCCCAAGCCATAGCGCATACTCACCATCGGGGAGCTTGTCGAGGTGTTGAACGGGGAGGGAGGAGATTGATTGCTCTTTCACTCTGAAGCGTTTGGAAAGTTGCCATTTTAGGATGGTCAGAAAAGGGATTCGTTGTGAGGTATAACCAGGGTTCATAAATGTCTCAATGGATAAAAGTTGTAACATTATAGTAAGATTATGGTACGCTAATGTATAAAATTTTTCATGAGGAATGAAATGAAAATAGTTGCGCTTGACGATTCCAAGACGGTATTGCTAACCATTCATGCGTTGTTGGAAGAGCTTGGTGTGCCGGATGAATCAATTTCGCTTTTTAGTGATGGATACAAAGCATTAGAGTATATTGAACAGCATGGGGCTGATATTATTTTTAGCGATATTAATATGCCGGGGATGGATGGTTTCGAGTTTGTAGGGAGACTTTTGGAACTTTCGCAGCGTTTTGTCTCTACCCTCTTTATTGTGAGCGCGGATGAGCGATGTGAAGACATTACCCACATGAAAAATATTGGTGCCAAACGCTTTCTCCGCAAGCCGATCAACGCCAAACACTTTAACCATTTTGTTTCCCAAGAGATTGCAAAAGCAACCAATCGAAACACTCTTTCAAGCGTCCTTCTTGAAGAGGAAACGAGAGAGGACGTCCCAGTCACTTTTGGTAGCATTGACCATGAAGAGTTGGCGCATAAAATAGGGATCAAAGTAAAACACATCCCGCTCCTTGTTGAGAGCTTTTTGAATGAAGCAAAAGAGCTGAGTGAGAAACTGCACACATTGCGGGGTACAAAAAAATACGCAGAGATTGAGCAATGTGCCCACTCGCTCAAGGGAAGCTCCGGTAATATGCAGTTTATGGAGCTTTATGAGATGGCAAGAGCAATGGAACGTGCAAGCCAGTACCATAATGAGGTATTTGACTATGCGGGGTGCTGTACTCTTATTGGAGAGGAGATTGTTTCGCTTTCAAAGCGATTGGTTCAGTAGCCAATCCACCATAAAAATGGCGTGACAATTAAGCAAGGGGTTGTTTTGGAACAATTTGTTTTTATCCTAGCATTGTTGTTAATCGGTCTCGCACTTCAAAGGGCGGATGCGCCTGCTGATTTTTCTAAAAGCCTCAATTTTTTTGTCATTTACGTCTCCCTTCCCGCCACGGTTTTGCTCCAAATTCCCAAGGTGCATCTCAATCTCTCTGCTTTGGGGGTTATTGCGATTCCATGGTTATTGCTCCCGATTATGGTGGGTATCGTCATTGCCATGACTCGGAATCACCCTTTGCACGTTCGTGCGGCACTGCTCCTTGTCATTCCATTGGGGAATACGTCGTTTGTCGGGATACCAATCGTCCATACTCTTTTGGGTGAAGAGGCGATAGCTTATGTCCTGATGTACGATCAGTTCGGGACATTTTTAATGCTCTCTCTTTATGGGAGTGCGGTGATTGCCCGATTTGAGACAGGATCGTTTCATAAGCGGCTTATTCTCAAAAAACTTCTGATGTTCCCGCCGTTTATCTTTCTTATTTTTGCCCTTATTTTTGGAGAGATGCCATCTTCCGTATACCCGTACATACAGCTTCTTGCTTCAACATTGGTTCCGTTGGCTTTGGTTTCGGTAGGATATTCGATGAGATTGGGGGGAGAATTGGATTATGGGATGCTTTCAAAAGCATTGGTAGTGAAATTAGCGGTGATGCCGTTTATTGCTTTTGGACTTTTGTATGCAATGGGGGTAGAGCCGCTTGCGCTGAAAACGGCTGTTTTAGAATCGGGAATGCCCTCGATGATTACCGCAGGAGCGCTGGCAATCGCCTCAGGATTTGCCCCTGCTTTGAGTGCGGCAATGGTTGGATATGGGATTATTGTCTCTTTGGTGACCTTACCGATAATTACGTATTTAATGGAGAGGCTGATTTAGTTTTGTTGTTGATGTGCTGAAGTAAAGAGGCTTTGTGAAGTTGTTTTTGTGTTGTGATGGCGGGCCACTAAGGATTTGAACCTTAGGAGGTATAACCCTCGCCGGTTTTCAAGACCGGTGCAATCGACCACTCTGCCAGTGACCCGCATAAGAATGAGCATATTTTACATTGTGGAGGTGGCACCCGGATTCGAACCGGGGGTCAAGGTTTTGCAAACCAGCGCCTTACCACTTGGCCATGCCACCATCCATGTAATTGTGGTGCCCGGAGCCGGACTTGAACCGGCACAGTGTTACCACCGAGGGATTTTAAGTCCCTTGCGTCTACCGATTTCGCCATCCGGGCAACGATAACAAAAAAATACCTCAGTTAAGACATCGATTCCGATATTTCAACTGAGGTATATGGAGCGGGAAACGAGGTTCGAACTCGCGACCCCGACCTTGGCAAGGTCGTGCTCTACCACTGAGCTATTCCCGCATTTTTTGTGGACTGGAAGTATAGCAAAAAAAAGTGGGTGTGTAAAGAGGTGGGAATAAAAAATTCGCTATAATGAGAAATATTGAAAGTATTAAGGAATTTTTATGCGCAGTGATACGATTAAAAAAGGGTTCGACAAGACTCCTCACCGAAGTTTGTTACGAGCAACGGGACTAAAAGATGAAGATTTTAATAAGCCGTTTATTGGGGTAGCAAACTCACACATCGATATTATTCCAGGTCATTTTTTCCTCCAAGAGTACGGCCGTATCGTCAAAGAGGCGATTCGTGAAGCGGGCGGTGTGCCGTTTGAGTTTAACACCATCGGGGTGGATGACGGTATCGCTATGGGGCACGACGGGATGCTGTATTCTCTCCCAAGCCGTGAATTGATCGCCGACAGTATCGAAACGGTGATGAATGCCCACAAGCTGGATGGATTGATTTGTATCCCCAACTGTGACAAGATCGTACCGGGGATGTTGATGGGGGCACTTCGTGTTAATGTCCCGACGATATTTGTTTCGGGCGGACCGATGAAGGCAGGACATAAAAAAGACGGTACGCCCATTGACCTTGCAACCGCATTTGAAGCCGTCGGGCAACATGCCAATGGCAATATGAGCGATGCAGAGCTGTATGAAATCGAGTGTGAAGCGTGCCCAAGCGGCGGATCGTGCTCGGGAATGTTTACGGCAAATTCGATGAATACTCTTTGTGAAGCGATGGGGGTTGCGTTACCAGGAAATGGTACGGTTTTGGCAATGACGCCTGAGCGTATTGAAATGGTCAAGGTTGCAGCGAAACGTATCGTTGAGATGGTTCTGGATGAAAACAGTGAAAAATGGAATATGCGTAACATTCTCAACGACAAAGCAATTCACAATGCATTTGTTATCGATATGGCAATGGGGGGAAGTTCCAACACGGTTCTTCATTTGTTAAGTATTGCCAAAGAGGCAGAAGTTGATTTTAGTATCCATAAGATCAATGAGATTTCGGAAAAAGTTGCCCATATCGCGAAAATTTCTCCTTCTCTTACTACCGTTCATATGGATGATATCAACCGTGCAGGCGGGGTAAATGCCGTCATGAAAGAGGTGAGTCGTCGCGGGGGAGTGCTCCATCTGGATGCGATGATGGTGACGGGTGAAACGCTGGGTGAGCGTATTAAAGATGCGGTGATTAAAGATACCAGTATCATCCATACCAATGAAAATGCTTTTTCTCCGGTTGGCGGCTTATCCATTTTGTTTGGTAATTTGGCACTTGAGGGAGCCGTTGTCAAAACCGCAGGAATTACCCCGAATATGCGTCAATTTACGGGAAAAGCAATCTGCTTTAATTCCCAAAATGAAGCCATTGCCGGCATCATGAGTCATAAAGTCAAAGCCGGTGATGTTGTCGTTATCCGCTATGAGGGACCCAAGGGTGGTCCTGGGATGCAAGAGATGCTAGCTCCCACAGCACTTATCATGGGGATGGGGCTGGGTGAGGGCGTAGCACTGATCACCGATGGACGTTTCAGCGGTGCAACACGAGGAGCATCCATCGGGCATGTAAGCCCAGAAGCAGCCGAGGGCGGGCTTATCGCTCTCATCGAAGATGGGGATGAGATCCAAATCGATGTCGATACCCATTTGTTGCAGCTGAATGTCGATGAAGAGGTCCTCTCTGCGCGACGATCTGCATGGAAACCACACAAAAAAGAGATTACGTCCAAGTGGCTTAAGCGCTACAGTCTCCTTGTTTCTAATGCTTCCAATGGTGCTGCCCTTAAAACCGAATTGTAAAAATTTCTTTTGTCACCAAATTGTAATCCTTCAAGATTACAATTTGTTCCATGAATGAATTGTTAAACTATCGCAGTGTGTTTATTTCTGATCTCCATTTAGGAACGCGGGATTCCCAAGCAGACCAGTTGCTTGAGTTTATTCGTGATATGGAATGCGAAAACCTTTACCTTGTCGGTGACATCATTGATGGATGGGAACTGCGTCGCAACTGGAACTGGAATCAGCATCAATCGGATGTCCTTCAAAAAATTCTTCGAAAAGCCCGAAAAGGGACCAAGATTTACTACATTATCGGCAACCATGATGAATTTTTACGCCCTTTTTTACCGATGGTCATGGGGGATAATATTACGATTGCTCATGAAAAAATCCATTATGGGATCAATGGCAAACGCTATCTTGTCGTCCATGGCGATATGTTCGATGCGGTGACGATGACCAAAAAATGGGTGGCACATCTGGGCGATCGATGTTACCTCTTTATGCTTCGGCTGAATCGTCCTGTTAATACCGTTCGCCGATTGTTTGGAAAATACCATTATTGGTCACTTTCCAAGGCGGTTAAACAAAGCGTGAAGCAAGCGGTGAGTTTTATCACGGACTATGAAGAGGTACTCTCATCCCATGCGGATGAAAAAGGGATGGATGGCGTGATATGCGGTCATATCCATCATGCTGAAATCCGTGTTATTAATGACATAGAGTATCTGAATTGCGGGGATTGGGTTGAGTCGTGCACGGCAATTGTGGAGCATTACGATGGACGATTTGAAGTGTATGAACACCACCAAAACCGTTAGTATCCTTTTTTATAAAGGGGAAGCAACCTTTGGCGAAAAACTAATTCGATGGTGGACAAAGAGCCCGTATTCACATTGTGAATTTTTACGCAGTGATGGCTTATGTCATGCAAATGATCGATTTAGCAGACAGTCGAGATTTGCTTACTTTGAGATCAATCCGGATGATTGGGATTTTTTGACGATCAAACTGCCATCTGAAATTGTAGATCAAGTTGAAAAACGGCAATTTTCTAAAGTGGGAACGTCGTACGATTGGAGAGGGATAATTTTTTCACAAGTATTTAAATTTGGCTGGCACAGTCAAAGGCATTGGTTTTGTTCGAAGAGTAATGCGGATGATTTAATTTATGCGTACAACATGATGCTCTCCTCCCAAGAAGATAGTTACCAACCCTATATCCATTCGCTTGTCGAATTGGCGCTTTCTCCTCCCTGTATGTATTCCCCATCATCCCTTTACGCAACTTTACAAAAAATAGAGAGCCATTAAGCTCTTTTTTCTACTTTTCTGCTATTATCGAAAAAAAAGTGATAATTTTTTAATACGAGGACAAAAAGTATGTTGTGGTTTGCGTATCAACCGCCTTCCCCGATAGCGGTAAAATTTAACCGCTTGGTGTTGGGTACTATTATAATTATAGGTGTTTTTTTTCAAAATATTGAACTTTTTTACCTCTATTTTGTGATTAATCTGCTCACGTTGATTACGACACTCCAATTTTCACCGACCAACTGGCTTTTGGGTCTCGGAGATTTTTTTCTGAAAAGGTCTATCTGTACGATTTCTCCTGCCTATAAGCGATCCTATTTTATGAATCGAGAGAGTGAATGGTTTGAACTGTTTGCCCGTTTGCTTGTTTCTTCCATCGCTATTGGATTTTTTTCACACACTCCTCTTGTTACATGGTTGATCGGAACGTTTATGGGGGTGTTTATGATGATTAGCACCTTTTTTGGATTTTGTCTTTCATCCTTGGGATACATTGGATTTAAGAGTTTTCAAAAATCTCCATCGTCCTTAAGCAGCGCACCGGAAATTACTACGAATAAAAACTGTATTCTTGCCCGCAATGGGTTTAAGCCGTATACTAGGTGCGATTACTGTACCCTGAGGGCTCCCCAGTGTGCTGGAATGCAATTTAATGGATTTGTGTTTGCCATTGGATTTTTGGCGGCACTTTTTATGTTTTTGACTGATCCGTTTTGGCGTGACGTTAATATTATAGTTATTGTAACTTTGTTGTTTTGGTTGACACGCAAGGTGACGATTAATATTGATCAGCTTGCCCGGACTGATTTTGAAAATCGAGAACTGAATGAACGGCTTAAAAACTATAATTATTCACTTGAAAAAGAGGTTTCTCGTCGTACAGAAGAACTCGAAAAAATGGTTAAGCTCGATTCGATTACGGGGTTGGTGAATCGATATGAGTTTGAACAACGGCTCAAAGCAGTCATTTCCAGTGCTAAAAAAGATCAAACTGCCCATGTGATGTGTTATATTGATTTGGATCAATTCAAGATTGTTAATGATAAGTGTGGTCATATCGCGGGTGATGAACTCTTGCGTCAAATAGCACTTGTTCTGAAACGTTCTGCACGAGAGAGTGATGTGGTCGCACGCCTTGGGGGGGACGAATTTGGGATTATCTACATTGATTCTACCATTGAGGATGCTCAAAGACAAGCTCAACGGCTTTTAAATGCGATTGGCGAGTACCGATTTAATTACCAAGGCAATACGTTTGGAATAGGGGCAAGCATAGGGATGGTGGCGATTATAAAAGAGTGCTGTACTATGAGCAATCTTTTGTCTCAAGCGGACGCTGCGTGTTATGCGGCGAAAGATGGGGGTCGAAATCGTATCCATGTGGCGCATCCGGAAGATGCAACAATCCAAGAACGTCGTAACCAAATGCAATGGATTGGACGGCTTGAAGAGGCATTAATAACCAACGCCTTTGTGTTGTATGTCCAACCGATTGTCCCTGTTTTAGATTCGCTTCAGCGTCGTTATTATGAAGTTTTAGTACGTCTTAGAGAAGAAAATGGTGAGATTATCCCCCCAATGGCGTTTATCCCCGCAGCCGAACGGTATGGTTTTATGCCGAAACTGGATCGATGGGTGATCGAGAATACCTTTAAAATATTTACAAAAATTTGGCATGACGTATCCGAAGAGATTCATTTTAGTATTAATATTTCAGGAGCTTCTCTCGGAGACGCAGGGACGAAACAGTTTATACGAAGTTTGTTTGGAGAGTATGGAGTCCCCTATCGAACCATTACGTTTGAAATTACAGAGACGGAAGCGGTTGGAAATATGACGAATGCACTCTCTTTTATCAATGAATTCAGGGCACTTGGATGCCGTTTTGCCCTTGACGATTTTGGATGCGGGCTTTCCTCTTTTTCGTATTTGCAGAATATGCCGATCGATTATTTAAAAATAGACGGTTCGTTTGTCCATGATATTCATCTCAATCCAATTAATCGTGCAATGGTCGATGCGATCAATCAAATCGGACATGTGATGGGGATAGAAACCATCTGCGAGTATGTTGAGAGCGCAGCTGTCTTGCAGGTGCTTCAGGAGCTTAAGGTGGATTTTGCACAAGGATATTATATCGACCGACCGTTTAGTATTGAAACTTTATTCACACCGCAGGGTTTGTAAATTCTGGAACAATCTGTTTTAATATTTTAATCGGCTCGTTTGAAGAGAGCAACGTTGCAATGTCGTTGCGTAACTGATCGATAGGGTAAAGAGACGATCGTGCAATCATAATGGATTCAAACGCTGTTTTTTGCTCACTCTCATCAATCAAAAGTTCCTCATACAGTTTTTCCCCCGGACGTAATCCTGTAGTGAGTATTTCGATCTCTTTATGGGCATAAAGACGAATCATCGTGCGAGCCAAATCAATAATCTTTATGGGTTTCCCCATATCAAGGATAAAAAGTTCACCTCCGCGTGCTATGGCAGCAGCTTGAAGTACGAGCTGGCACGCTTCGTCTATGAGCATAAAATAGCGGGTAATCTCAGGATGCGTTAGGGTGATAGGCCCGCCTGCATCGATTTGTTCTTTAAATTTCGGGATAACGCTTCCGCTGGAACCCAGTACATTACCAAAGCGAACGGCTACAATCTCGCTGTTGCGCGGCTCAACGTTTTGGGCATAAAGCTCTACGATCCGCTTGGTTGTTCCCATGATGTTGGTGGGACGTACGGCTTTGTCTGTAGAAATAATGACTATCTTGGAAACATTATGATCGATAGCGCTGTCGATAACATTACAGCTTCCGATGATATTATTGGTGATTGCAGCGTGAATGTTGCTTTCACACAGGGGAACGTGCTTGTAGGCGGCAGCGTGAATAACCATATCCGGTTTGGTTAAGCCCATGATGTCGTTTAGTTCGTTTTGATCCAAAATATTTATTAAGTGCAGCGAAGCCTGAGGGAGCTTCTCCCCTATTTGATAAAGATTATACTCACTGTGATCGATTAAGATGAGTTTTGATGCACCAAAACGGTGACATTGCAGAGAAATTTCACTCCCGATACTTCCCCCCGCACCCGTAATCATGATTATTTTACCCTGTATAAATTTCCCGATGGTTTGGGTATTCAGATCTTTGGGATGACGGGCGAGAAGATCTTCGATACAAAGAGGCTCAACACTGCTCATGGTATCGTCTAATACAACAGAACGTTTGATCTCTTGAATGGAAGTTTCTTTGAGTGCGGTATAGATTGTCTGTAAGGCTTCTTGCGGTAATGAACCTTCGATAATTGCGGTGGCTATATGGTGTTTTTGAATAAGTTCGGGGAGTTGATGAAGAGCAAAGACTTTAATATTGTGAATGGTTGCACCAACCATATTATGATTTTTTTCAAGCACTGCAATAATGGCAAGGGGGTAGTGATCCCCTTTTAATAAGCTTTTAATGAGAGTATCGGTGTTGGAGGATATCCCTATGACAATAGACGGTTTAAGTTTGTTGATATTACCGCTGGATTCCAATATAAGCCGTTTAGAAAAACGCAATGCCCCCAAGAGAATAAATGAGAGAAGTAAATCAATCATAATAACACTTCTTGGAAAGGGATTAAAAGGTTCGGGAAAAACCAAAAAGAGTAAAGAAAATAGAGAGTACGCTAAAAGATGCGCAAAAAAAAGTTTTTTAGCATCATTAAGGGCAAAAAAACGCCAAATGAAATTGTAACCGCCAAAGAGAGCAGCGGCGCATAATTTTAGTAAAATGATGGAAAAGACAACATGCCAAAAGGGAATTAGAAAAGTATCTGGGATAGTAAAATTAAAACGGAGTAGATAAGCGCTATAGAGAGTGAGTATAGAGAGAGTACTATCCGCAAGGAGGAAAAATGCTAGCCGTTTAGTGTTGCTGGGAGCCAAAAAGAAGGAAAGAGGCTCTTGCTGTATTGCTCGCATAGGAATTATATTTTAAGTTTATAAATTTTTGTCATGGGATTTATGATAACCGGTTCAAAGAGATTTTTGTCATAATGCTCAAATACAAACATTTGGATATAGGTTGAGTTAAGATAAAAGTCATCTACAACTAAAAATCGTCCGTAGCTTGCCATGAAGATAACACTTAGACCTTCGCTGGCAAAATGTTGCTCGCTAACTTGAAGCGTTTTGTTTTGGGCGTATCCAACTTGGTAAAAGGATTTAATGGGAATTTCTTGATTGTTTAATTTGAGGATACTTTTTTCTTTGAGGATTGAGATCCCATTGCCGAGTTCTATCGTTTTTCCTGTATCTTGAATTTGTTGGGTGGCATAGAAAAAGGGCTGCTGTCGTTCACTGGCATTTTTGAGATCAAGGTTACTGAAAAGTGCAACAGTCGGGAAAATATCCATCATCCGAAACGGAAGATATAGATACACATCTCGAGTTTTTGCAGGAAACTCATACTCGGGTAAACTCAGTGCGGTTAAAAACTCATCAGGATCATTAAATCCTTCTTTCGCCATCATGTATTCAAAATCATTTTGTGTCTTATTTGTATCTTTAAAGCCTCGTTCAGTGTATTCGGTAAAAAGACGCATCATATGGGCGCCAGAAAGAGTGTCTTGTGTGAGTACAAAAGATGCCGGATAATTGACATCTCCAGTATGTTTTCCACCATCAATCCATGTTTTGACATCGCTGTAATAGCGGATAGGATATCCATAATCCCACCATGTTACGACATAATCTTCACGTGATGCTATTTTTTTAAGTTGATCCAGGGAGGCAACTTCCTGTGCTGTGAATACAGTTGGTGTCATATACTCTTTGATGTGAATGTAATTGGGGTAAAGTGCAGCAGCAGTAATAATAATGATCGAAGTATAGCGAAGCCAAGAATTTTCGATACGCTGCGTGAGCCATAGCAGTAGATAGGAAAAGCCGATTGCCATCATCGGGACAGCGTAAATAGTAAAACGCAATCCTGCAAACATAGCGATAAACCCTAACCCGACAAGAGGAAGAGTGACAAGAAGGGGACGATATGCGATGATGACCATTACATACCCAATACAGGCGAGTATAAAAGTGATAGTGTGTCCGCTGATACGTTCGGCAAACACATTAAAGGGAATATGTCCTGCTTCGCGTACGGTTGACATTACATTGTAATAATGCAGGGAAGACGAAATGACATTTTCTTCATGACTTTTGAAGATATACCCTTTTAAAAATCCCAAAATCGGATCAATACCGCCGGTGAAAAAGTAGATGCCCACAATGGCTGCGAAAAGGGGCCAAAAAAGTTTTCGGGAAAGATCATGCTGAAAATGAAAAAATGAAAAAATCGCAATTGATAATCCGATTTTGGCGAGTAATGGTAGTGATAAAATACCAATCAGGATAAAGATGGCTATTTTATAAAAATAGAGATTCTTACGATCAAAAATAATAGTAAAACCAAGAATCATTAAAAATAAAGCAGTATCAAATGCGTATGCTTGCGGATACCACCATTGATAAAGGGCGATCGAGAGGGTAATTGGGATCAAGTAGCGGTTGCGCTGATGGGTGAGTGCCAGTACCAGAGAATACATTTCAAGCACTGGAAATACAATATTGAGCATATCCGTATCGTAGTATCCAGTCATAGTGCGGTTGTAATAACTATGAGCAACAGAGCCTATGAGGGCTGCGATAAAGCCCATCGTCGTTTGATTGAGGGCACGCCCGATCAAAATCAAGGGTATAACAATTAGTGAGCCGATAAATGAAGGCATATAGAGGATCAACGTTTCGAAGCTGATAGGTAAAATAGTAGCAAGCATAGCCGTAAGTTTCGCGATGGGCGTATCGATTCCTGAAAAATCATTTGTTTCATGATGCCCTTGCAAGATATCCCTTGCCCCCTCAGCAAACAAATAGCCGTCATTGGTGTTGATCATTAGTTCATTATTCCAATGAAACTGTGGTAAAGGACTAAATTCGTTCACCCAGATGAAGCGCATGGAGATCGAAAAAAGGTAAGCAATTGTGATTAAGAGGAGTAGTGTGGTTAAAGAGGTTCGTTCTTCTTGTAATTTAAGCATGAGGGATGTTGCTCCGTATTTTGGTGGGGGTATTTTAGCTGAATAGCTTAGCTTTATCAATGAAATAAAGAATCAGTGCGCTACGCCTTCTTTTTGCAGTACTTTTAAAAAAGTTAATATGATAATTTTCATATCAAAGCCAAAAGATTTTCGATGTAGATACTCCGCATCAAGGGCTACTTTTTGAGGTATCGGCAGTTCATCACGACCGTTAATTTGTGCCCATCCTGTTAGCCCTGGGGTGAGGGTATGAACTCCTTTGGCGGAACGCTGCGTAATTAAGTCGGTTTGGTTAAATAAAGCAGGACGAGGACCTACAAAGCTCATATCTCCTTTTAGAATGCTCCATAATTGGGGTAGTTCATCTAGGCTGCTTTTACGTAAAAATGAGCCAACAGGGGTCATCAGCGTTTCGGGATTATTTAAAAGATGAGTAGCAACGGCAGGGGTATCAATCCACATAGTGCGAAATTTTGGCATTGAAAAGAGGATGTTGTTTTTGCCGACACGCTGCGACCAGTAAAGTATTGGTCCTTTGGATGTGATACGAACCAGTAGCGCTACGACTATAAATGGAATCAGCAGTACCGCCGTAAAAATGGATGCTAATATAATGTCAAAAAATCGTTTGAGTGTCATTTGTGTTCTCCGTGGAGCATCATCCAAATTCCTTGATCCGTGCTGTAGGGGTTACTAAAATGGAGCTGTTTTTTTGTCAGGGAATTATCAACGGTCAGATTTTCAAATAGCCGTTTATAAAAAGAAGGCTTGAGATGTTTCAAAAGATTTTCAAACAGCGGGATATCAATTAAATAGCGTTTTTCCCCCATGGAGTCAGCAATTTTGCGAATAAATTCAGTTGTCGAGAGAGAGGTGTCATCGCACGCTAAAAAGATACCTTTTGCTTGCTGTTCCAGTACTCTCTCTATTAAAGCGCATAGATTTCCTACATAGACCATACTTCTGTGATTGTGGGTATTTCCAAACGGTAAAATCGGTACTTTACGAACCAAGTCAATAAGATTTTTTATATTGGCTTTGACCCCTGTCCCGTACACAATTGGGGTACGGATAATGGAGACGGTGAAATGCTCATTATTCAGTTTTTGGAGTTCATGTTCAGCATGCAGTTTGCTTTTTCCATAAGCCTCTTGCGGATAACAAGGGGTAGTTTCTGTATATGCTGTATCGCTCTCTTCTCCGTATACTTTTACGGTACTCATAAAAAGAAAGTGCTTGACCCCTGCTTCTTTTGCCCGAGTTGCCAGTTCGAGCGTTCGTACATGGTTGATCTGTTCATAGGCTTCGGGATCAGCATCCTCCATCTGATGGACGAGGGCCGCGAGGTGAAGAACCGCATCGAGACTGGATAGATCCAGGGTGTCGATGTTACCTCGGTGGAAGGAAAAAGGGATAATCTCATGTGATGTAGCATGGATAAAATGGGTTCCGATAAAACCTGTTGCGCCGGTGAGGAGTATTTTCATCCAATAACCTCTCGTATCATTTTTAGATAGATGGCATTGACTCTTTCTTTACCAAAATAATCTTGAACAATTTTACGGCTATTAGCCCCAAACTTTTTTCGTTCCGATGGGGGTAAAGACACCATTTTTGTGATAGCGTGTACCAGAGAATCGATATCCTTTGGTTTACATAAAAATCCATTAATATTTTCATGTACCAGCTCTTTACATCCGGGCACATTTGTTGTTATCAAAGGTTTTTGACAGGATGCCGCTTCGAGCAATAAGCGCGAAAGTCCCTCGCGGTAACTGGGCAGTACAATAACATCCGTTTGAACAAAAAAATCTTTAATGGTGTCCGTTTTGCCAAGATAGCAAATAATGTTTTCGTTTGCCCAATTTTCAACTTCATTTGATTTGATGGCGGTAGGATTCCCTGTGTCAAATCCGCCAGCTAATAAAAACTCGGCTTCTGGAAAACGTTTTTTTATTATTTTTGCTGCTTCAATATATTCGTATATTCCTTTGTCTTTCAAAAGGCGCGCAATTAACATAAATCGAACTTTTGCACTGGGTATCGTATCGCATTTATCATATTCTTGCGTATCAACCCCTTCTCCTGGGAGTAGATAGGTTGTTTGTAAAGAGCACAAGTTTTTGTTTAAAAAGAGCTCCTTGTCTGTTTCATTTAGAAAAAATACTTTCGTTGCCTTTGAGAGAGAAAGTTTTAAGAGAGCAAAAATTATTTTATTAAGGATGCCTTGACGTATAAAAGAGGAACCAAGTCCAGTTAATATAGCAAATGATGGAATTTTTGCAAGCCATGCTGCAATAGACCCATAAATGACGGGTTTCATGGTATAGTGAATAATCAAATCAGGTTTTTCTTTTCTAAAAAGTTTAAACAGTGTTAAGAAGTATTGTAAATCCGAGAAAGGATTGATCCCTTTTCGATCAAGGTGTACACGTAGAAAACGCGCTCCAAGTGCAGTGATTATATCGAGCGAAGCATCTGAAAAATCATCAGTATCGGCTACACATACTACCTCGTATCCTTTTTCAATGAGTTCTTGTATTAGATAGCGCCGAAATGTGGAAATAGTCCAAGCAATATTGGAAATGATAAATATTTTTTTATTTGCGTGCAAATTTCCCCCCAACGATAGTTTTATGACCTTGATGATGGAATAATGATATTTTACAGTAAATACGTTTTAACTTATTCCAAATAAGGCTAGGATTCAGCAAAATTACTACCAAAAAATAGAGGTTACTTTTAAATTTTTGATGCTTAAAAGAGGCCAATATAGCTTTTGAATACCATTGATTGCTAAGTATATGAGAAAAAGAGAGAGTAGAAACAGGGGTTATATTCAATCCATTTTGTATAAATGTTAGATCATTATTGCGTAGAGCGTTTAAAAAAGTACAATAAATTTTTGTGACGTTTTCGATGATCAACGAGCGTTTAGTGTTTGTAATGCTAGTGGTATTGATGACATAGTGAGTCAAAGGTTCATTTATATTAGCGAGTTTTCCTAGCATACTGTATCGGCACCACAATTCGAAATCTTCACAGTAGAGAGCATAGGGATTGTATCTAAGAGTTGATTTTCGAAACATGATGCTAGGGTGGGCAAAGGGATTCTTTGCATTCATAATCCAAGATACTATCTTATTATGGGATTGCGGAACGGTGTAGTAGCCTAGTGGATTGTGCTTTTCATCGACCAACTCCAGAGCTGTTCCACAAACATAAAGCTCAGAATCAGCGTCAAATAATTGTGATTGCTGGTGTAATTTATCTGCTTCCCACCAATCACCGACATCGATACGGGCGATTAAAGAACCCACTGCGCTGTCTAAGCCTTTATTTAATGATGCGATCAGCCCGATATTTGCCTTATTATCTATAATCTTTATGCGAGAGTCTATTTGTTCCCATGATTTTAGTAATCGCAGGGTTTCGGAAAGCTCATCATCTTTGATAATGATAAACTCGAAGTCAGTGAGCGTTTGGTTGAGAACGGATCGGATAGTTACATCAAGATCAGAAGCTGATGGTTTAAAGGCACTCATAATGATAGATAGTGTTTGCATTGTTATAGGAACTTGATATTATGGATTTCAGTTATTATTGACTCAAGAGATTTTGTAATTTTAGGCCAGGTATAATGAGATTTAATGGCATTTAAACCTTCAACTGAAAGTCGTGAATAATAAGTTTGATCAGTTAGTAATGTATCAATAACTACTGCCATAGTCTGTTCATGGTCTATTATGATACCACCCACGAGTTCTTTAACATTTCCGACATTAGTACATATCCACGGAGTTCCTGTTGCCATAGCCTCCAATATGACAACCGGAAATACTTCTAGTTTACTGCTATGTAAAAATACAGATGCGCGAGTGAGGTAATTGAGGGTCTCCTCCCGTGACAATGTATCATAAAAGAACACCTCCCGTTCACCATATTTGGCATCCAAGCTTTGTTTCAAAGATTTTAGTTTATGAAGATATCCATGAAGTTGGGATGAACCAATAAAGATTAACGTCGCTTTGTTGGATGAGAGGTAAAATGCTTTTAATATTAACTCCTGATTTTTCATAGGAAAAAAGTTTGAAATCGATAGTAAGAATGGATTCTTAGGTAACTTTTTTGGTTCGGGTACAATTATTTGATGGGGTACACCGTTGGGAAGTATTTCATAATTATTGAAATGATATTTTTGAAAATAAGGAATTTCGGATACTAAGTAACTAAGAACGAGTACCTTATCATAATTTTTGAGATGTTGGATTAGGGAGCGGTAGTAAAATTTTGCTTTTAGATTGGCCCACGGATTTCTAGATTTGGATTGAAATAATGGAAATCCATGGGAATGAAGGATTCTAACTGCCTTGATTTTTGTGAGATGGGGGAATAATAAATCAGAATTCCACGTTTGGACGCATTCATTAATCATCACATCTGCATCTGATGATAGTACATAATTCACGTATGCTTTTTTCTCTCCTTTGTAGTATCTTCCGAATCCACCTTGAATATCAAATTCCTTGATAGTAACATATGGATATACAGCTTTGTCTCGAGCCATAAGCTTGCCTGTTACAATAGTGACTTGATGACCAAGATTGGCTAAGCCTAAAGCAAGTTCTGAAACAACTGTAGCAATTCCAGATATAGTAGGTGGAAATTGTTCCGTTGTAATAAGAATTTTAAGGAAGTTGCTCATATGGATAGCCAGTTATCAGGAAGAATATCGGGATTTTTTATTTTTGGATTTGCAAACCATTGTTTAGGGGCGATAACAAGTTTATTTGTATTAGGGTTTAGCCATGCACCCCACCAACTAAAAGTACTATTTGCAATAATATGGTGGGAACATAAGCTCATTAGATGCATATCTTCATAGGGAGATGATGGAGTTGCAGTTTCGATAAAAAAAGTTGGAAAATCAAGATTTAAATTGCTTTTGCACCATGAAATATCATCTGAAAAGATAAAAAAAACAGGTGTATCAAGTTTTTGTGCAATTAACTGAGATGCTTTTTTATAATAATCTAGAGAGCAGACCCCATGAAATTTATTGGCTTGAGAATTAGCAATATAATCTCCACGTCGAATATGTACACTTACGGAATTACAACTCATGATTAATTTTTTAATGGGTTGATTTTTATCCGACAACGGCATAGTATACATAAAATCTTGCCGAATAATATTTGCATAATTTTTGAAATATTTTTCACTTTGCCAGTAGCCATCTATATAAGAATTATTATTTAAAGTATAAAAAGCTGGGTTAAACGCTAGATTTTTTTCTTTAATATATGTTGGAGATGATAATCCGATTCGTCGGAATATTCGAGATCTTATTCCATTGCTTCCACGTAGTAGTTTAATTTCTTCTGGCATTGCATATTCAGGTTGAAGGGCGAAATTATTAAGACCATATCCTCCGTGCAGTGTATAATCTTCAAATCCGGTAATATCTAGCTTTAGTTCAGTGTTGAGACGAAGACTCAATGCACGGCCTGCTGCATATTGAAACATTTGGTTACCAAGTCCACCTATCAATCGTGTAATAATCATCTTTATTTTCTTATACTAAGGGTCAAGATGGAATGTATAATTTTTTTTAAATCTTTCAAACGACGACGCAACGTATAAAATATAAAAAAAAGATAAGTAATAATAATACAACTAGAAATAATTTTTAGTTCTTCAATTCCTCTTTTTTTTAATTTTTCGCTTGCCCCTCCGAGTCTCATATTTGCTAAAGTTTTTTGAATATAAATAAATGTTGAACCAGAGAAAAAAGCTCGTTTAAGAAGATCAAAATCCATAGCAACTTTATAGTTGAGATTAAATAGTCCAACAGACTCATAAACATTACGGGTTAAGAAACACGTTGGATGATTTAGCCTTGGCATAATGAACGGAAGTTTGAAGTAAAAAAAAGGATCACCACGTTGAATAGTGGTTATTTCTGGAAAGTATAGATCCCCAAAAATAATAATTTTTTCTTTAGGCTTAGAAGAGAGTTGCAAAAATTTTTCAACAATAGTATTAATTGTATCAAGATTGTATGTATCATCAGCATTGAGAATACCGATTATTTCACCTCTTGATAATGCAATCCCTTTATTAAAAGCGTCACTAATTCCTTTGTCTTTTTCACTAACCCAATAATCAATTACAGCATCATATTTTTTGATAATATCGAGTGTTCCATCCGTACTTCCACCATCAATGATGATATACTCGATATTATCATATGTTTGATTAATGATACTATGAATTGTTTCTTCAATGTATTCTTGTCCATTATACACAATAGTTATAATTGAAATAAGTGGATGAGTAGCAATATTTTTTTTAATCTCTTCCTTTCTCCTTGCGCCTCCCTCTCCTTGTCGGCTTTCATTATTTGGTAAATAAAACAAGGTGTCATATTTAGGTATAGCTGAGATTTTTGGTTTGAATATTCTTAACATTTTGTTTAAAATTTTTTTTGTCAAATAAGTGAAATAGCTGATTCTGTCATCAGTATTTATAAAATAAAAATCTTGAACTTTATTTATGTTATAGTGAATAGAATTCTTAAATTCTTTTAGATCAAGCCATAAAAAAGTATTTAGCTGTTTTATTAAATCCATTCTATAGTTTTCAGCGAAGTATGCTTTAGCTACATCATAATGGAGGGGTAGTTTACCTTTGTCTGATTGGATACTAATAGAACCTACATGTGCACGAAAAAAAGCACATTTTTTATTTACAAAAGCAAATTTAGGATAGTGATATGCTGTTAAAAGGAAGATGAGGAGATCGTTTCCGATCGCATGCATGGCAAAATCACTTTTTATTTTATTTGGAATATCAATGAGGAGATTTTTTCTTAAATCCGCCATTCTAAAAAGAGCACATCCGGGAGAGACTGGATAATTTCCCCTAAATAAAGCTCCGTTTATGTATTTATCACTCTCATAAATTCCGCTTTCTCCAATAAAATATGCATCACTTTTTTGATTTGTTTTATCAATAAATATTTCAGTACCAGTAAAGACAAAACCAATATCCTCGTAATTTATCAGAAAGGGAAGCGTTTTTTCTAAAAAATCATATGAAATTAAATCATCTGACCAAAGAATTTTCCCGTATTCCCCTGTAGCTTCATCAATACAACGTTTCCAGTTCTTTACAGGTCCGATATTGGCTTCATTTTGAAAGATTTTGACTTTGCTATCTTGACTTGCCAATCTTTGTAATATATTCCAAGTATTATCTGTGCTTTTGTTATCGACGACGATTACTTCGATATTTTGATAGGTTTGATTTAAGGCGCTTTGAATACTCTCTTCGATCAAGTTTTCTCTATTATAAACAGGAATCAAAATACTAACTTTTTGCAAAATCATGGAACCTTTTTTTCTGCATTAGGATGTTATTATACGTATATACAATAGAAATAACGATATTTGTTATTTTTCATAACCACTAACTAATAATTAAACTGTTATGTCTGTTTGCTTTTTCTGTATTTTAAAGTTTATAAACTTTTTCACACCCCTCTATCGTACTCAACCGATGAGCAATTACAATCAATGTTTTATTTTCACTAATTTTATATATTTCTTCCATAATTTTGGCTTCGGTATCGCTATCAAGAGCACTTGTGGCTTCATCCAGCACTAAAATTTCAGGATTACCGTAGAGGGCTCGAGCGATAGCGATTCGTTGACGCTGCCCTCCACTGAGCTTGATCCCCCCTTCTCCAACGATGGTATGTATACCTTCGTGATAGGTTTCTAAAAATTCTAAAATATTGGCTTGTCGAAGAGCCTCTTTGATGTGATTATCATTAATAGGTTTTCCAAAAGCGACATTTTGAGCCACGGTACCGTCAAAGAGATAGATACTTTGAGGGATATAGCCAATCTTACTTCGCCATGCTTTGATATTACTCTCATCCAATATTACTCCATCGACTTTAATTGACCCTGATTTTGGACGGTAAAGACCGATGACAAGGTCGATAAGGGTCGATTTCCCACTCCCACTTTCACCTATAAAGGCTATTTTATCCCCTTTATAAATGGTGAAAGAAATGTCATTTAGGATAGGTTTGTTCTCGTCATACTCAAAGTTGATATGATTGAGTTGAAGTGATTGCTCAAAAGGGATAGGGGTGTCTTCCAGTTTTTCCGCATCATACATCAAATCGTTGTGGATAATATCGAGAGAGCTTTTGTAAAATAGAATTTGGTTATAGCTCGATAAGATGCGGTTGGCAGAAGGCATTAGACGATACAAACCTAGGATAAACATCGAGATTAGAGGCAATACTCCAGAGATATCCGTTTGGTTTTTATGAACGAGATAAATGATCATGAAAATGATAATGCCAAATCCAAGAGCTTCTAAAAAAAGGCGCGGAAAGTGGGTAAGTGTTTCATTTTTGATGTTAGCTGACGCATAGCCTGAGCTTGCATGATCGAATTTTTCGAGAATTGCTTCTGTATTGGAAGTGAGCTTCATCATTTTGAAGTTTCCGAGACTACTTTGAATGATCTCAAAAAACTTTTTTTGGTGCTCCTCACGGGACACTCCTGCTTTTTTGATGGTACGTGATACTGTCATGATAAGAAAAGATGCATTGACAAGTAAGATTATAGTGATTAAAAGAGTGATCTTCCAGTTAATATAGAGCATAATTGAGTAGATAAAAATAACCACAAAGACTTCACTAAGCATCAGTAAAAGACCGGAAATAAGGTTCGTCATGTTCTGGGCTTCATTAATAATGGCTTTACTCAACTCTGAGCTGTTTTTATCGATGAAGGATCGGTAGCTCATCCCGAGGTAATTTTCAAAAAGTCGGTAGGCGATGAGGTGATAGCGCCCTTTGGAAAATTTGGCTAACAAATAAAAGTATCCAAGATTGAGGATGGAGCGCAAGAAATAAAAAGTTAAAAGGAGTGTCCCAATAGCTATCACAAAATTAATATCATTATTAAAATGAAAAAAAGTATAAATTTTCTCTGTATAAGCATTACTGTGAATAGCTGAAAAATTGCTTGCAATATTTATAAAAGGCAAGACAGCAGTAACCCCGACCATTTCAATCAATGAGATTGCTATTGAGATAAAAATTAAAAGAATAAGAAATTTTTTATCATGTCGCGTAAGAATAGAAAAAAGTTTAGAAAAAAAGTGTTGCATGATATTTAGGGGCGTGTTTTGCTTTGTTCACAATACCGCTTAGCATTCAAAAGCCGTTCTTTATGCCCTGCATCTGCTAATGCTTCAGGAACAACATTCCGCAAATAATATTCGACGTATTTGCATAAATCTATATCCCCTTGTATCCCTGCATCGTTTTTAAATTTTTGGATGGCATTGGAGCGTTCAGAATTCCGAAAGAGTGCTTCATTAAAATCAAATCCGAAATAATTGAGCGATTCGGTGTATTGATGTGTCAACTTCTCTTTAATTTCATCGAAATATCGGAGGAACTCTTCACGATGAAGATCTTCAAATGCTTTGAGTGCGGCTTGGTGTTCTTCGAGTTCTTTGCGATGTGTTCCGATAAAATGGATGGTATCCACTTGTTCTCGACGAATTTTTTTGAGTTTGTGTTCGAATTCATGACGAGCTTCTGGAGGAATAGTCCCTGCTTGACCTTCCATGATATCCCGTTTGGCGGTTACGGTTTGCTCTTTGGCAATGAGCATTTGCAACTCACCTTTGAGGAGGTCAAACTCTTTTTTTTCATGCACATACGATTCTTGAGCCGTGAGAAAATCTTTAGTATATATCTTTTGAACGTATTGGCTGCGCTGTTCGAACTCACTATAGCGCTCGTTTAAATAACGAATGGCATTGAATTGGCTGACCAGTTCTTGATTATAAATGGTGGGATCAATATCTTTAAACATTCCTGCAGCAGAGTAAATGAACTCTTTAAAAACATCAAAACGGAAGCGCTCATCGAAATCAAAACCGATGGCATTGAAGTATTTTTTGACAACTTTGATATCATCCGCAAAGAAATCAAGGACAATTTGTTTTTGAGAGATAGAGACGGTTATCATTCGTTGTGTTCTTTGAATAAAAATGTGATTTTCTTATGATAGCGTATAATACTGAAAACTTTAACATAAAGGGGCTGCAGGTGTGCGGAGTATTTGGAATCATTGGTGATTATACTCCTGCAAGGGCTCGTAATGCTTTGGCAACTCTAGCACATCGTGGTCGGGATCATTGCGGTATTATTGAAGAAAAAGGGCTTTTTTTAGCCCATCAGCGTCTTTCGATCACGGATACCCATATCCGCGCACATCAACCATTTCGACAGAAAAAACTTTTGCTTAGTTTTAATGGGGAGATTTATAATCATCATGCACTACGCCTTGAGTTAGAAGGGTTTGCTTGGCAAACGTCCAGTGATGCTGAAGTAATTCTGGCAGCCTATCAAAAGTGGGGGATTGGGTGCATTGAACGCTTTGAGGGGATGTTTGCGTTTGCTTTGATGGATGAGGAGAAACTCTATTTGGTACGGGATCGGTTTGGTAAAAAACCGATGTTTTACTATCATGGAGCGGATGCCTTTGTCTTCGCGTCCGAAATTAAAGCGATAAAACCATTTTTGCACTCAGTCAAAATGAACGAAGAGGCAATGCGCTCCTATCTCTCGTTTTTAGCCCCTGTGCCACCGCATACGTTTTATGAAGGGATTTTGAAGCTTGAATCGGGTGAGTATCTCTGTTTTGAGAGAGGGAAGATTAGCAAGCAAAATTATTACACTATTTTGAATACACCGCAAAACTCCACGAAAAATAGTGAAGAACTGCTCCATCAAAGTATCCAAAAGAGATTGGATACCGACGTGCCAATTGCGGCTTTGCTCTCAGGGGGAATTGACAGCGCTATGATTTGTGCTATTTCCAAAGCACAAGGGAAAAAATTACCTACTTTTACTCTCGGATACGATGAATATACGGGATATGATGAGCGCGCAAATGCAAAAGCTACGGCAGATGAATTGGGTTTAGAAAATACGGAAGTAGTGATTTCACGGCATGATTTTGATGAAAATTTGGATATCGTTTTGGATCAAATGGATGAACCGCTTAATGATCCTGCTGCGTTGCCATTGTATTTGTTGATGAAGCGTATTGCCGAAGATGGGTATAAAGTCGTCCTCAGCGGAGAGGGTTCTGACGAGTTATTTTTAGGGTATCGGCAGTATTTTGAGGTTCTTGATATTGAAAAAGCCGCAATGTTGCACCATAAAAACTGGCTCAAGAAATATTTTCACAGTCATTTTTCGATGAATCGTGAATGGGAGTGGTACAAGCGAATTTTTGATGAGACCCTTTTGTTTCGAACTTCGGGAGAAAAATTTACAGATTTACAGCAAAATTTATTATTACGCCACAATGTTCGTGATAATGAATCGCTCCGTTTTTTGGAGCCTTATAGGTCTAAATTTGAGCAGAGTCTCTACTCTCATCCTTCCCATTGGTACAGTGCAATTGATCTGAAGCTTTTTGTGGGGGAGCATTTTTTAACCAAGCTTGATCGGATATCGATGGCACATACGCTCGAAGCGAGAGCTCCGTTTTTGGACCATACTTTTGCACAGAGTGTATTTGCATTGGATCACGAAACGCGTATAGGAGAGAATGGGACAAAATATCTTCTTAAACAGATGGGAAAAAAGTATTTGAGTGATGAGATTTTAAATCGGAAGAAAAAAGGATTTGCAAATCCTTATATGGAGTGGCTCATTGCTTCCAATCGAATGGATTTGATACGGGAAGTAAATAACAAAACAGGCTTATTTCATAATAATGAGCTTGAAAAATATATTGAAATGGCACATCGCGGGAAGTTCAAACAGCACACGTGGGGATTGTACTGTTTAAGTCACTGGATGAAGAAAGAGTTGTTGTAAAAATTACTTTTTAGTCTCTTCGATTAATAGTGCCAGCTCCAATGTTCCGCTAATATAGTTAGCAAAAAAGCCCATGATCCCTTCATCGCTTTCGTCGAAATCACCATTATATTTATTGAGCAATTGAATGACACCCACAACGTTTTGTTTGGAACTGAAAATAGGAATGGTCAGGATGTTTCGGGTGACAAAACCGCTTTTTTTATCAATTTTAGATAAAAAACGGGTGTCTTCATAGGGATTATTAACAATAACCGGTTGCTCAGTGGAGACACAAAGTCCAACGATTCCAGAATCAAGTCCGATGGCAATGCGTCCTATCCCGTCACTGAGTTTTGTCCAGAGCATATCGGTGGAATGATCGACAATAAAAATGGAACATCGCTCAGCATTAATAATTGCTTTAGCCTCTTCGGCAATAGAGGGAAGGGTAGCATCGATATTGTCAAATTGAGCCAATGTTTTCCCGAATTGTGCAATCCGCTGGTAAATTTCAATACCCATAAGTTCCCTTTTTTAATAATGATCCTTGGTTATCGAAGGAGAGAGCCAACTCTAAATAGGTGCTGATGTAATGGGCAAAGAAAATCATTGATTTTGCGTCCTGAGCACTAAAACCATCCGGTTTGTTAAGGAGTTGAAAAACTCCAATAATACGCCGATTGGAGTCAAAAATGGGGATGGAAGCAATATTTTTGGTAACAAAACCGGTTTTATCATCAATAGCGGATAAAAAGTGCTCGTCATTGTAAGGATCATTAATAAGAAGAGGTTTGGCTTCTTTGATCGTGTGTCCTGCAATACCGTCATTTTCGTGGAGGGTAATGGTTTCAGCTCCATCGGCAAGTGTCGTCCAGAGTGTTTTGTTGGCAAAATTACGGATAAAGATAGAACATCGCTCCGCGCCACTGACACTTTTGGCATATTCGGAGATGATTGGCAGACCATCGTGCAAAGAGGGGCGGTTTAAAAGAGCACGCCCAAAGTCGGCTAATTTGGTAAACGTAGGATGTGGATCCATATATTCTCCTAAATTACAATTTTTTATACAATAAGGGGTAATGCTAGCACTGGTAAGCTGAAAGTTGACTCAAAAAGTTATCGAAAAAATGAAGAGAAAAAGGATCGATTCACCCGCAAGGGGCATACCCACAAGGGGCACGTGAAATCGGGGATGTTGAGAAATTTAAAGATTGTGCTCTTTTTTGTAATCGATAATCATTGCGTATGCTTCGTCTTTAAGCAATAATTTCTCTTTTTTGAGTTTTTCAAGCTCCAAATCTGTTAAGGGAAGAGCGCCTTTTTCAGCTTCGGTAATTTGATCGTCAAGTGCATTGTGACGGTCAAAAATTTTCAAAAAATGGGCATTTGCCGCATTGTTTTCTTTCATATGGGTAATAACGTCACGGTATTCGTGTAGCATGGTGGCTCCTTAAAGGCTATTTATTTGTCGAATTCTACCACTTTTTAGCTGATGTTATACACTTTTTGGGCAAAGCCCACAAAGTGGCAGGGACAAATTTCCCTGCACCCCCTGAAGCTACCCATATCTTTCGGATATGGGAGAAATTACTTCAAAATTCGTGGAAGTGTGATTCCCTCTTGCCCTTGATACTTTCCGCTTTTGTCTTTGTAACTCTTTTCACACATCTCATCCCCTTGCAAAAAGAGGACTTGTGCGATCCCTTCGTTGGCATAAATTTTAGCCGGAAGAGGAGTTGTATTGGAAATCTCGATGGTGATGTGTCCTTCGAATTCGGGTTCAAAGGGGGTGACATTGACGATAATCCCACAGCGTGCATAGGTTGATTTTCCCAGACAAATTGCCAAAACATCTCGTGGAATTTTGAAATATTCTACGGTTCGAGCCAGTGCAAATGAGTTGGGAGGGACGATACAAACGTCTCCGGTGAAATCAACGACATTGGCATCATCGAAGAGTTTTGGATCAACAACGGTAGAGTTAAGATTGGTAAAAATTTTAAATTCATTCGTCACGCGAATATCGTATCCATACGAACTAAGTCCGTAACTAACAACGCCAACACCCACTTGATCCTCGCAAAATGGGGAAATCATCCCCTCTTCGAGTGCCATTTTTCGAATCCATCCATCACTTTTGAGACCCATGTCATATCCATTGTTAATTTTATTTGTGGTAGTATAACACATCTATTACCCTACTTTTAGGAGCGATTCACCCATGGATATGAAACAAATTAAGACATTAGTACAAGAGTTTGACGCAAGCACTCTTTCAAAATTAAAAATCACTTTAGATGCTTTTTCGATTGAGTTAGAAAAAAATGTTGGTGTTGTATCAGCGCCTGTTATGGTGGCGGCACCGGTAGCAGCAGTAAGTGCCCCAGTCGTTGCAGCAGCCGTTAGCACAGAGTCTGTATCTGCACCTCTTAGCGGTGATGCGATATTATCACCAATGGTAGGGACATTTTATTCTTCTCCTTCTCCTGATTCTCCTGCTTTTGTTAAAGTTGGTGATCGTATTAAAAAAGGTCAAGTTGTTGCGATTTTAGAAGCAATGAAAATCATGAATGAACTCGAAGCGGAATTTGACTGCGAAATTCTTGAAGTACTAAAATCGGATGGGCAAGCAGTTGAATACGATATGCCGTTGTACGCTGTTAAGAAGCTTTAATCATGGCGGAAATTAAACGAATTTTAGTCGCAAATCGCGGCGAAATTGCTCTTCGTGCTATTCGTACGATTCAAGAGATGGGCAAAGAGGCCGTTGCTGTTTATTCGACTGCGGATAAAGATGCTTCGTATCTCAAGCTTGCCGATGCAGCTATTTGTATCGGTGCCGCACCAAGTTCGAGCAGTTACCTCAATATCCCGGCAATTATAGCTGCGGCAGAGATTAGTAAATGCGATGCCATTTTTCCAGGATATGGATTTTTGAGTGAAAATCAACATTTCGTAGAGATTTGTACCCATCACGGAATTAAATTTATCGGACCGACTCCTGAAGTTATGGTGATGATGTCGGATAAATCCAAAGCCAAAGATGTCATGATCGCAGCGGGTGTTCCGGTAGTCCCAGGTTCTGATGGAGCCATCAAAGACATTGCGGAAGCTCGTGTTCGTGCGAAAGAAGTCGGATTTCCGATTATTCTCAAAGCGGCAGCAGGCGGCGGCGGACGCGGTATGCGTGTTGTCGAAGAAGAAGGCGGTATTGAAAACGCCTTTTTGGCAGCAGAAGCAGAAGCGATTACGGCATTTGGCGACGGAACCATCTATATGGAAAAATTCATCAAAAACCCGCGCCACATCGAAGTGCAAGTGATTGCGGACAGTCACGGTAATGTACTGCATATCGGTGAGCGTGACTGCTCTATGCAGCGTCGTCACCAAAAGCTCATCGAAGAGTCTCCTGCGGTTGCGTTGACTCCCGAGATCCGTGCAGAATTACATGCTTCAGCAGTTCGTGCGACCAAGTACATCAAATATGAGGGTGCAGGGACGTTTGAATACCTTCTGGATGCCGATAAAAACTTCTATTTTATGGAGATGAATACCCGTCTTCAGGTAGAACATACGGTATCTGAAATGGTAAGCGGACTGGATCTCATTGAGATGATGATTCGTGTAGCCGAGGGTGAAGCGTTGCCGTCTCAAGATACTGTTATCCTAACCGGTCACTCAATCGAGTGTCGTATTACAGCAGAAGACCCTGTCAGATTCTTGCCATGCCCTGGTAAGATCACCCAATGGATCGCACCGGGTGGACGCAATGTTCGTATTGATACTCATGTCCATGCCGGATATATGGTTCCTCCAACATACGATTCGATGATTGGAAAACTCATTGTCTACGGAAGAGATCGACATGATGCAATTGCTCGCATGCATCGTGCATTGAGTGAATTTACCGTCACAGGGATTAAAACAACAATCCCTTTTCATCAAAAAATGATGAAAAACCCTGATTTTATCAACAATAACTTCGACACAAAATACTTAGAAAATTATCAAGGGTAAATTCCCTTTTGTCATCCCGTACTTGATACGGGATGACGAGGCTTTTACGGCAATCTCAACACTTGTATATCCGCACTCAAACGCAACCGCGTAAAATAATCGTTTAACACTTGATTTCGTTTTTCTCCCATAATTGCATTGCTGATCTGAGGTCGTACGGAATCTAGGTTTTCGGTGACGAGGTTGGGTTTGTCTTTCATGTAAAAACTCATAAACCCATTTTGTCCATTGGGAAGGATAGGACCAAACTTACCCACTTCAATTTTATTGAGGATTTGAGAAAGTTGAGGGTTGATTGCTTTTGAGGGGATATTTTCATCTTTAGAAGTTATTCCTTCGATATTGCGCATCGGATCATTAATTTTTGCTTGAAGTGCTTCAGCGGAGGAAGAGAGATATGTGGTGACATCGTAACGTTCAGGTTGTGAAAATTCATCGAGATGGAGTTGATAATAGTCTGATTCTTCGGTAGCGGTGGGTTGTGCCATTTTGGAAAAAGCAATAGCGTTATAGAGCTTTTGTCCTGTGAGACTCTCTTCCACTTTGGCTTTTAGCTCACTTTGGCTCATTCCGCGTGCAGTTTGCATGGCATCAAGAAACTTTTCCATAGAAAGATTATTTTGTTTTGCCATTCTCTCTAGCTCTTCTTGGACTTCAGCAGCAGTGACCGTAATTTTTTTCTCTGTTGCTTCAAGCTGTTCAAGTTTTTTACGGATGAGGGTATCGGCGCTTTGCTGTGCGGATGTTTTACTTTGTTTCATCTCTTGTTGTACTTCGTAAAGGGTAATAGGAGTATTTTTAACCATGATGGCAACTCCGCCGATGGGGGCACTCCAAAGTGTTGCAAGGAGTAAGGATGAGAGTAGCAGTGAACGCAATTGATGCTCCTGAGGTAAAGTTCTCTATTTTACCCGCTTTTAACATAGCCTTAACTAAAATTAGACAACCAAAAAAGGATTATTGATGATAGTAACACGTTTCGCTCCAAGCCCGACAGGATATTTGCATATTGGCGGTTTGCGTACTGCTTTATTGAGCTACCTTTGGGCGCGTCGAAATGGGGGAAAGTTTATACTCCGTATTGAAGATACCGATTTCAGCCGTAATGATGAAGCTGCCGCGCTTGCAATTGTTGAAGCGTTTAAATGGGTAGGATTAGAACATGATGGTGTTATCGAATATCAATCCAGTCGTTTAGAAATCTATCAACAGCATGTACAAAAGCTGCTGGATGCCGGAAAAGCCTATAAGTGCTATATGCCCAAAGAGGAGCTTGATGCATTACGCGAAGAGCAAACGGCGCGTAAAGAACGCCCTCGATACGACAATCGTTACCGTGATTTTACCGGCACTCCGCCGCAAGGGTGTGAAGCGGTTATTCGTATTAAAGCACCGCTTGATGGGACCATTGTCGTTCATGATGGGGTTAAAGGGGATGTGGTTTTTAACGTTAGTGATATTCTCGATGATTTTATCATTGCGCGTTCGGATGGAACTCCTACGTATAATTTTGTTGTAGCGGTCGATGATGCGCTCATGGGAGTGACAGACGTTATCCGTGGGGATGACCATCTTAGCAATACGCCCAAACAAATTGTGGTCTATCGAGCACTTGGCTTTGAGCTTCCCCGATTTTTTCATGTCCCGATGATTCACAATCATGACGGTAAAAAACTCTCAAAACGTGATGGCGCAACCGATGTTATGATGTACAAAACGATGGGCTATACCCCTGAAGCGTTGCTCAACTTTTTGGTACGTTTGGGATGGAGTCATGGCGATCAGGAGATTTTTTCAATGGAAGAGATGCTAGAACTCTTTGACCCAAGCGATATCAACCGCTCTGCATCGGTTTATAATACCGAAAAGCTCGATTGGCTGAATGCTCATTATCTCAAAAATATGTCCAATGAAAAACTGTGTGAACTCCTTGAGTTTCACGGAGTAATGCTGATCAGCCATGATAAACGTGAAATTTTACTCGATGCGGTAAAAGAGCGGTCAAAAACATTGGCAGAGATGGCGATACTGACAAGCGAGGTTCTAGTCGCTCCAGCAGAATTTGATGAAGCGGTCCTTAAAAAAGGGTATAAAGAGGAGAGCAGAGCTATTTTGGAAGCATTTATAACGGCATTACAAAATACCTCAGAACTTCATTTGCCGAGTGATTATCACCATGTGATGGAGAGTGTTGTAGCGAAGCTTGAAATCGGATTTGGAAAAATAGGTCAGCCGTTGCGTATTGCACTGCTGGGAAAATTATCAGGTCCGGGATTGGACAGTGTGATGGCAGTTATTGGGGTTGAGGAAACGGTAGCGCGAATCAACACGCTTATTCAACGGTAACGTATCTCTCTCATGGAGGGGGACAATCCTTTCTCTTTCGCCTCTTTTAAAAACCTTTTGTATCCCCGTTTTTCTTTTTCACTGATTCTATAACTTATGTACTGTAAATAATGGGTGATTTGTTTAGCCGTCAAATCAGAATTCTGGGCATTTTCCATCAAAATATAGTAGGGTATTTTGATCGGTTTACGGACAAAAGCATGGCTAAGACGTTTAAGCTCATCGGTGTGATTGTGAGAGCATAGAAGAGCAAAGACAAACGGTAATTTTGTCTGCTCATTCCACACTTTTCCCAAATCGATATACTCACCGCCGCTGTAATAATAACGCAATGCTTTATCGCCGATGAGAACTTCACCCTGAACATTTAACAGTTGGGATAGGAGATTGGAGGTGGCTGAATCGGTGTCTTTTTTATGTTCATCACACGGGAGAGATAAGACGCTGAGCACTTCGCGTTTGGCGACAATTCCGACATTAAAATGACGGCAATTGCGAGCGGTAATACTGGAGATAAATGCGGCATCAATACGACGTGCGGCAAAAGAGCGATTGAGCGTGGAGGGGACCCCTTTATGATAATTGAGGCTTTGATGGGTACGAAGGGTTTTAGCATACCGTTTCATAAAAACATGAAAAGGCAAGAGGTTTAAAAAATCAATTTTACCAAAAATCACAATCAAGACCTTTTCATACAAGAGGTGCTATTATACTAAAATAATAAGTGGATTTAGAGGTATTTTTATGATAACCGTAGAGTTTTTAGGACCGATTCAAAAGCCTGTTTTGAGTATGGAAGCTTCCAGTTTGCGTGATGTAGCCGATCTCTTGAGACAAGATGATGAGATGGCACAATGGATTGACAGTTGTGCGGTGGCGGTTAATGATACATTGGTCGCCTCTTTGGATACCGTCTTGGAAGATGGTGACAGGGTATCGCTGCTTCCCCCTGTGTGTGGAGGCTAAAGATGTTGGAATTGCACGATGGGGCGTTGAATGTTCCAGAAATATTGACCCGTTGGTATGCCCAAGAGAGTGCCAGTAACTACGGAGCCTATATCCCCTTTGTTGGGACGGTACGCGATGAAGACGGGATTGAGGGGTTGAGTTTTGATGTGTATGAACCGATTTTGAATTCGTGGTTTGATGCGTGGGTAGCCAAAGCGGAACCTTTGGGCGCGATTCTTAAGATGGCACACTCTCGCGGAGACGTACTCGTGCATGAATCATCGTATATTGCGGCGGTATTTTCTCCCAAACGTCGTGTAGCATTAGAGACGATTGAACGGTTTGTAGAAGATTTCAAAGCCTCAGCACCCATTTGGAAATACGATCTTCGTGGCGGTGAACGACTTTACGCACGTGAACGCTCAACCGCTATTGCGGGGGCAGGATTATTAGGGAGAGCTCAATGATTTCGTATGAAACCTCTCAAAATATGATTAGTCTTTTATCGATTGGTACAACTCGAAGAGAGCGACTTTTTATCAGCAATGCTTTAGGGCGCGTTTTGGCGGAAGACATTATTGCGCAAGAAGATTACCCGACCCATCCCACATCGGCGATGGATGGGTATGCGGTGATTCATGCTGATTTTGCGGAATATGACGTATTGGCAATTTTGGGTGATAACCCTGCGGGAGCCTCTGAAATCGAGAGTGTTGAAAATGGTATTTGCATTAAAACCTTTACAGGTTCGCTGATGCCCAAAGGCTCGGATACTCTCATCCCGATTGAAAATGTATCGGTTAAAGAAGAGGAGATTCTTATTGAAAAAACGGTTCCGCTTGGTTTTGCTGTTCGTCCTGTGGGAGAAAGTTACCGGCAGGGTGAAATTTTAATTTCGCGCGGAACAACCATTGGCTTTGCAGAAATTGGTGTTTTGGCCGGGATTAATCGGGTGATGATTTGGGTAGCGCAACGTCCTCGTGTGAGCATTCTTGCAACGGGAAGCGAGATTTTGGATATTGGTGAAGTGCAACGTCATGCGGGGCAGATTCGAAGTTCCAACAGCTATACACTTGAAGCATTGGTAAATCAGCTCGGTGGAGAATCAATAGGGATGGGAATCATCGGTGATGATAAAAATGCCATTATGGAGCGGTTTGAGGAAGCGCTTCGCTCCAGTGATATTGTCATCAGTACCGGGGGTGTGAGTGTCGGTGATTATGATTTTGTCAAACACATCGTCCCAAAACTCGGAGCTGAAGTGATTTTCAAAGGGGTCAATATCAAACCGGGGCAGCACGTGATGGTGGCACAGCGAGGCTCGAAATTTATTATTTCGCTCCCGGGATTTGCCTACTCTTCGACGGTTACCTTTATCCTTTATGTTGCACCGCTTATTGCTCGGATACTGGGGGGGATAAATCCCTACGAGCCAATCGAAGCGACACTCAAGGTCCCTTTTGCCAAGCGTTCCAATAAAAGTGAATTCACTGCGTGCAATCTCACATTTCTTGATGGACGGTATTGGGTCGATTTCGAGGGTAAAAAAACGGGAAGCTCTGCAATTTTAACCAATCTTCTTGGAAATGCCGCATTGATGATCTGCGGTGAAGATGATGGGGATTTAGAAGAAGGGACTCTTGTCAGAGTCATAAAGTTGTAGATTATCGCTCGCCCTGAGCTTGATGTTTGTCATCCTGAACTTGATTCAGGATCTAAGATCGCGGATCAAGTCCGCAATGACGTATTACTTAACAATTTTCGCTTTAATAGCCTCTTCTTCCATCATATCTTTTCGATATTTAACAACGACTAGATTCTCAGTCTCATTGATAAACCATTCTGCAATATGCTCATGCTCCAAGCCGTTTAGTTTTTCCATATCTACATGATCCATAGGGATATATAGATGTGAAAATCGGAGTGGATTAGTAAGTTTCATCGTCCATAAAAGCCACAATGTTGATACGATAACCAAGGCAATAGCCAATGTTTCTTTGTTGGAATATTGCAATGCAAGACCTGCAACAATCCCTCCGATAAACGTCATGAGATACGCAAATCCATTGGCAATCCCTAATGCAGCCCCTTTTTGGTGGACTTTTGCAAACTTGCTGATCATCGATTGAACCAAGGGTTCCATCATGTTAAAAGCGATAAAAAAGCTTACAACGCCCAAAACAAACTGCCAGCCTTGCGTTGCAAATCCCATCAAAGTAAAGGCTACGATAAACAGCACGATGGAGAGAAGGAAAATTTGTTTTGGTTTATTGTACTTTTCACCAAACACTGCTGCGGGTCCCATGGCAACCAGTCCTGCCAAGAGTGCCGGAACATATACTTTCCATAAATCAGCAGCTACCCAATCAAATCCTTGTATTTTGTCTGTACCAATTAGCAATACAGGGATGAGGACAAATGCTACGGTCATAAGCCCTTTTTGCATTCCGTTGATAATGACCATATTGAGAAGATTGGGATCTTTTAGAATGTCACGCGTGTTGGTAGTGGAGTGATAGATGTGACGGATACGTGGAGGAGTTGGAACTTTGGTAAAGAGAATAATCATAGAGAGGATAGAGAGCACAGCCGTAATCCAAAACAACGAGGAGAGTCCATAATGTGCTGCAATAACAGGTCCCATACCCATGGCCAATGCAAAACTAATCGCGATTGTTCCTCCCATAAGTGCCATCGCTTTGCCACGAGATTCTTCGTTGACCAAATCACTGATCATAGCAGGGATAACGGCACCAATCGCACCGGCCCCTTGTAAAAATCGTCCGAACATAAGGGTATAAATATCGACACTGACGGCACAAATAATAGACCCAACGAGAAAAATCACCAAACCGATAAGAAGGGTTGGCTTACGACCGATTTTATCGCTCATGATCCCAAAAGGGAGTTGAAAAATCGCTTGAGTAAGTGCATATCCGCCGACTATAACTCCGATTAGAAGGGGTGTAGCCCCTTGAAGCGTGAGTCCATACACCGAAAGAACCGGTAAAACCAAAAAAAGACCAAAAAAACGAAGCGATAAAATCGCTGAAAGAGGCATGACTGTTTTAAACACACTGTGACCTTAGATGAGATAAAATATTTGTCATTATAGTATATTCATGTAAGACGATTGTTTGAAGAAAGAATTACTAAGTCTAGTCTAAGGATATGAGTCAATGAGAATTGTTTTAGCTACCTCAAATAAGGGTAAAGTGCGAGAGATTAAAGAGTTATTGCATGATCGTGATGTGTACCCGTATACCGATTTGATGGAGGAGTTTGAGATTATTGAGGATGGGGAGACGTTCAAAGAAAATGCCCTCATAAAAGCCCGCGCGGTTTATTATGCACTGGGAGACATTGATGCTATTGTTATCGCGGATGACAGCGGTATCAGTGTGGATGCGCTAGGTGGAGAACCCGGAATCTACAGTGCCCGCTACGCGGGTGAGCATGCAACCGATAAAGACAATATGAACAAACTCATTGATGCCTTAAAGCACAAAGGACTGGACGCATCAACAGCTCATTATACCGCTGCCATTGCCATCGTAACGCGTGAGGAAGAGAGTTGCGTGCATGGATGGATGCATGGGGATGTTTCAATCTATCCACGAGGTGAAAATGGATTTGGGTATGATCCGATTTTTGTTCCCAGCGGATATGATAAAACATTAGGAGAATTAAGCAGTGAGGTGAAAGTCGGACTTTCTCACCGCTCCAAAGGATTGAATTTGGCGAGAATTTTGATCGATCAAATTAAACGACAACGTTCTTAAGCGGGTAATGTCGTTACAACATAGAGAAATATAAAGCCGATGGCGATACGATAAATCGCAAACGGCGTAAAGGTATGACGACTCACAAATCCTACAAAAAGTTTGACGGTAAAGAATGCAAAAACAAATGCGGTGATAAACGCAACCGCAAGCATCGAGTAATCATCGACGATCATCTCATGACGGTGTTTGATCAAATCGTAAGCGGTGGCGATCATCATGGTAGGGATTGCCAAAAGAAACGAAAACTCTGCCGCACTTTTACGTTTCAGACCCAATAATAATCCGCCGATGATCGTAGCCCCTGAGCGGCTTGTCCCCGGAATCATGGAGAGACTTTGAAAAATACCGATCAAAAAAGCTTCTTTGTAAGTGAGTTCGCTGAGATCTTTTCCTGAGTCGATGGCTTTATCACGACGAAAATATTCAACGACTAAGAAAATAATTCCTCCCGCGATAAGCATAATGCTGACGGTTTCAACACCAAAAAGCGATTTGATTTGTTTGTAGAAAAGAAATCCAAGTGCCCCGGTCGGTATAAAGGCAATGGCAAGTTTGATCCAGAGTGTTTTATCTTTGATAAGATCTTTGGCATATAAAAATAAAACGGCGAGGATACTTCCCAGTTGAATAGAAACTTCAAATGCTTTGTGTGCATTGGTTTGTTCCAATCCTAAAAGCTGGGAAGCTAAGATGAGGTGACCTGTGGAGGAGACAGGAAGAAATTCGGTTACCCCCTCAAGGGCACCTAGAATAAGGGCATCAAATAGTGTCACGTAAACTCTTTTTTTAAGTGGTATTATAGCTTAAACCTCCCCTAACTTCCTCTTGGCTATAATTCGCATATTTGGTATTAATTATGTACTCTTACAATCAAGGAAAATCATGCTCCTCTTTACCCCAGGACCTACCCCGGTACCCGAATCTGTCCGTGTCGCGATGGCAGGTGAAACCATTCATCACCGTACACCGGAGTTTGAAGCGATTTTTGAGCGAACGCGCACATTGTTATTTGAACTTTTAGGGATGGATGAGGTGCTTATGCTTGCTTCATCCGGTACGGGCGCGATGGAAGGAGCAGTCATTAATCTGGCTCACTCCAAGCTCCTCTCGATCAATTCGGGAAAATTTGGTGAGCGTTTTGGCAAGATTGCGTTAGCGCATGGGATTGCCAATGTTGAGATTAAACACGAATGGGATACTCCGGCTACGGTCGAAGAGGTTCAAGCAGCATTAAGTGCTAATCCCGATATTGACGCAATCGCGATTCAGATTTGTGAATCGGCAGGTGGACTTCGCCACAGCGTTGAGACCATTGCAGCGGCTGTCAAAGCACATAACCCAGCTATTATGGTTATTGCCGATGGTATCACGGCGGTCGGTGTTGAAAAAATCGATATTACGAATATCGACTGTTTGATTTCAGGAAGTCAAAAGGCACTTATGCTTCCTCCAGGATTGGCAATTATGGGTCTTTCGAGTGCAGCAATTGAAAAAATTGGTAAGGGTAAAGGGTATTATTTTAACCTTGCTACCGAGATTAAAAATCAGCGTAAAAATACAACGGCTTGGACTGCGGCTACGACGATCACTATTGGTTTAGAAAGTATTTTAAATCGTATTAAAGCGGAGGGCGGACTTGAAAAATTGTATGCCAAAACAGCGCTTCGTGCGCGAGCAACGAGAGAAGCGATGGTGGCGATTGGGTTGAGTATTTATCCAACTGCTCCAGCAGATTCGATGACAACAATCGGTGATCCTGAAGCCAAAAAAATTCGAGCATTGCTGCAAAAAGAGTTTGAAGTCAATGTCGCGGGCGGACAAGACCATATCAAAGATATTATTTTCCGTATTAATCACATGGGTCTTATCGCCCCGCATGAAGCGTGCTGGGTAGTGAACAGTGTTGAACTGGCATTGGCAGCAATGGGACGGCGTCCTTTTGACGGAACAGCAAGCCGTATCTTTAACACCATTTATTTTGGACTTTGATCATGATTTTTGAGCATGAAATTCCTGAGGGGGCAAAGCTTTATTTCGCAGGGTCCGCTGCTACGAAGCGTTTTATTGAAAACAAAGCAGCTGCACTTTTAAGCGAAGCAGGGTTTGAGGAGATCTTAACGCCACTGTTTTCGTATCATCAGCACCAAAGTATTTGTGATGAGCGTGAATTGATTCGTCTAAGTGACAGTGAAAACCATTCGATGAGTTTGCGTGCGGACTCTACTATCGATGTCGTGCGGATTTTGGGTAAACGTTTGGGGGGAAATACCGAGCATAAAAAATGGTTTTACGTTCAACCGGTTTACCGTTTTCCCTCGATTGAACAGTATCAAATAGGGGTTGAGATTTTGGGCGAACCCAACCTCTCTGTTGCGCTAAAACAAGCGACCACGATTTTCAAAAGCTTGAAAATTCAGCCCTTGTTACAAATTTCCAATATTAATATCCCTCGAATTCTTTCCGAAACCTTGGGTCTGGAATTGGACGATTTCCGGCATGTAAACATCGAGAAATTTTTATCATTGCAGATTAATTGGTTACGAGAATTGGTCTATTTGGAGAAGTTTGAGCAAATTGAAGCACTCTTGACAACTGCTCCTGAAGAAATTTGCGTGGAATTACGTAAAATTCAAGCGTTATGCGCAGGGCTAGAATACCCAAATGTGGTAATTGCACCTTTATATTACGCTAAAATGCTCTATTATGATGAGCTTTTTTTCCGCGTGATTGAAGAGAATGAGGTGTTTGCAATGGGCGGACGCTATAAAGACGAAGAGACAGTATCGGTTGGTTTTGCCATCTATACAGACGCATTAATCGATAAAATAAATGACATTGGGGATTTAAAATGAAAGCGGATTTAATCGTAGGAATACAATGGGGTGATGAGGGAAAAGGAAAAATCGTTGATTTGCTCGCGCAAAAATACGATTGTGTCGCCCGTTACCAAGGAGGACACAATGCCGGTCATACTATTGTAGTTGATGGCAAAACGCATGCCCTTCATCTTATTCCATCAGGGATTTTGAACCCTAAAGCAATCAATATTATCGGTAACGGCGTCGTGGTTTCTCCCGAAGCCCTGATCAAAGAGATGAAACAGTTTGATAACCTTCTTGGGCGGTTGTTTGTGTCTGAATCGGCACACATGATTTTGACCTTTCATACCCTCATCGATCAGGCCAAAGAGAAGCTTCGCGGTGAAAAAGCTATCGGTACAACCGGTCGTGGAATCGGACCAGCCTACAGTGAAAAAATTGCCCGTGCAGGTTTTCGTTTGGGTGAGCTTCGTAATGTCGTGACATTGACGGATCGTGTGTTAGAATATTTTGTTCAAAACAAAGCAATTTTTGAAGCACTTGAAATTGCTTTGCCAAATCGTGAAGAACTGACGAAAGAACTGACGACATTTGCAGAAGCATTGGTTCCATTCTTGGCAAATACGACACAAATGGCATGGAAAATGATGGATGAAGGGCAAAAAATCCTTCTTGAGGGAGCGCAGGGGACAATGCTTGACATTGACCACGGTACTTATCCGTATGTTACGAGTTCATCGACGATTTCAGCAGGCGCTTGTACCGGTCTTGGGGTTAATCCAAAAGATATCGGAAAAGTGACCGGTATTGTCAAAGCGTATTGTACGCGCGTCGGAAACGGTCCCTTCCCAACAGAAGATCATGGTGAGCTCGGTGAGCGTCTGCGAAAAGCCGGACGTGAGTTTGGAACCACAACAGGTCGTCCGAGACGTTGCGGTTGGTTTGATGCCGTAGCGTGTCGCTTTGCCAGCCGTATTAACGGATGCGATGATCTTTCCATTATGAAGCTGGACGTTCTCGATGGCTTTGAAGAGATTTTAGTGTGTGTTGCGTATGAACTCAATGGTGAAGTGATCGATTATATGCCATTGGATCTTGAAGCCGTTACCCCGATTTATAAAACCTTTGCAGGCTGGGATAAAACGGAGGGAGTCCGTCGTTTTGAAGATCTTCCGGTAACGGCACAAAAGTATCTTAAAGCACTCGAAGAGCTAACCCAAACCAAAATCGGGATGATTTCCACATCCCCTGATCGAAACGATACAATTTTACTGTAATTGTGAAATCAAAATACACTCCACTGGTGAAGCTCAAAAAAAGAGAGCTTGACCATGCCGAGCAAAATCTTATTAGGGCGAATAATGCTCTAACGATGGCATTGAGTGCACATGAAGATTCGTATATTCTCCTCCAATCTCTTTCTCTCCCAAGCAGCGGTACTGTGAGTGACTTTACCCAATCACAAACACTCATTCAAGCCCAACATTATGAGATAGAACAATGCGCCCATAATGTCGCCAAAGCCCAACAAAAACAGACTCAAATGCAGGAGCAGTTTAAGGCGGCTATGATGGAGTATGAAAAGTTTAAATACCTCCAATTACAAGAGACACAAGCACACACTGCAAAAATTAAAAAAGAAGAGGCTAAAATGCTCGATGAAATTGGGGTTATGACCTACAAAAGAGAGCCTTTATGAAAATAATATTGTTACTTTTTCTAGTACTAAGTGTTGCGTTTGGGGTACAAAACAAAGCCTACGAATGTACCAAAGTATTTGAATCCCGAAAAAATGAACTTTTGCTTGAGCTTGAAAAAATTGATGAACAAAAGCAATCGCTTGATGCGCTCAAGCGTGCTACAGAAGATTTATTAAAGAAAAAAGAATCATTGGTTCAGGGCAAGGGGACGGCTGTCGATCAAAAACTTGCTGAAATCAAAACGCGAGAAGCCTCGATAAAAAAAATGGTTGATGAGAATAAAAAGATTTTAAAGGAGATGAAACAGCTTAAAAGTGATAAAGTTTCTCAAACTTTTGCCAAGATGAAACCGGGAGCAGCATCGGGGATCCTCACACAAATGGAAACAGAAGAAGTTGCAGAAATTATGAGCACGTTAAACTCAAAAGTAGTTGGGCAAATTCTAGGGAAAATGGATCCGAAAAAAGCGTCAGAAGTGACTGCAGCATTGCGCCGTATGCCGCCTAGTCTATCGAAATAATAGTAAAGAAGTACAGTGAATATTTGCGGTAACATCGATCATAAAGAAGATGGTCCTTCGTTCATTAAAAATTTAGTGTTACGACTATGGTCTCATTGGTGTTTAAAAGCGGTGGGAACGATGGGCTTCATTGCCCTTTTTTTTACCCTCTATTTTTACCTTTTAACCCATCATTTTTATCCTGTGACACCAATCCCTTTGACCCCTGTTGATGGCTGGATCTCTTTTAATGACTTTTTTCTCTCTTTTTACCTCTCCCTATGGGTGTACGTCTCTCTTCCCCCAGCACTTATGAAGAGTAAAAAAGAGCTCTTTTACTACGGTGGGTATGTGGGAATCGTCTCCGTTATCGGAATACTTTTTTATCTTTTTTTCCCTACAGTTATCCCGCAAAACAGCCATGACTGGGCTGCATCATCCAATATGCAGCTATTAAAGTCAGTTGATCTGGGGGGAAATGCTTTTCCCTCTTTGCATGTCGCGACGGCATTTTTTTCTTTTTTCTGGCTTGATCTGCACTTAAAACGGATGAATAGTGCCAAAGTGATGGTGTGGATAAATGCTCTGTGGTGTTTGGGAATCGTCTATTCGACGATGGCAATCAAGCAACATGTTTTCTTGGATGTTCTTGGAGGGTTGATTTTAGGGGGCGTAGTTGCATTTTTTACATTACGTCATCACAGCAAAGCTTTCTAAGCCATTTTAGAGGTCATCTAAAGTACAATAACAAAAAAGTACACTAGGGCTACTCATGAAAGTTTCACTCTCACATTTACCTCATATTTCGAGTCGCATTGCCGTGGATCTTAACCGTAGCGGATTGGTTACGATGACCCATGGCCTGGAAGCAACGGCGCATGAAGCTGAAAAAATATTGATTGAGAGCGTTAAGCGGGAAATGGCGCTGGAAGAAAAAGTCAAAGAGATCGTCAACGCCAACGAAGAGCAAATTGATTATTATTTAGCCGATGAGCGACAACTCTTTTTTATGATCAAGAAGAAATTAGCACCTGATTTCGGGGTGATTTTGTCGTATGAAGATCGTTATTCGGATATTGCGCATAAAATTCTGGATGTCTTATACGAAGAGGATCTGATTCACTACGATGTCAGTGAAAACCGCATCAAAAATATTATTTATGATGCAATAACCACGTTTATAGCCGACACAAGTGAGCTTGAAAATGCAGTTTATGAGAAAATAAAAAGCTATAAACGCCGTATGATTCCGGGAACGGACGAGTATGAAATACTGTATGAAAAATTGTATAAAGATGAACTGGCAAAACGGGGGATGGCATAATGCGTGACGTATGGATTTATCTCGAAAACGGTACCTATCTTCAAGCCAAAAGCTTTGGTGCCGATACTACGAGTGTTGGTGAAATTGTTTTTAATACATCATTGACGGGGTATCAAGAGATTATTTCTGATCCTTCCTATGCGGGGCAATTTATCACCTTCACCATGCCGGAAATTGGTAACGTTGGTGTGAATGATGAGGATATGGAGAGCAGTTGTGCTCATTGTAAAGGGGTCATTGTTCGCCAATATCAAAGCCAATACTCCTCTTTTAGAGCCCAAGAAGCATTGCATACCTTTTTGGAAAAACATGGAGTTATCGGTATTTGTGACATCGATACCCGTTTTCTGACCAAAATGCTTCGCACACAAGGTGCTATGATGATGATTGCCTCAACGCAAGTCAGTGACAAAGAAGAGCTTAAATCTCTCCTTGAAGCCGCTCCGCGTATTGAAGAGGTGAATTACATCGAAGAAGTAAGCACAAAAGTGGCGTATACGCACCGCAATGGAGTGTATGATCCGTTTAGTTTTCGCTACAACGATGCACCCGAAGTAAAAGCACGCATTGCAGCAATTGATTTTGGAGTTAAGCGTAATATTCTTAACGAGTTGACGCAAGCCGGATTGGAAGTAGAAGTTTTACCAAATACTTTTGATGCAGATACTCTGATTGCACGATACGATGCCAGAGAAATCGATGGTGTTTTTCTTTCTAACGGTCCGGGAGATCCATTGGTGTTGAAGCGTGAGCAAGAGGAGATCAAAAAACTTATTGCGCGTCGTATCCCTTTGTTTGGTATTTGTTTGGGGCATCAGCTTCTCAGTATCGCTCATGGACACGATACCCATAAGCTCAAATTTGGTCACCATGGCGGTAACCATCCTGTGAAAAATGTTCAAACCGGTATGGTCGAAATTACCGCACAAAATCATAACTACAATGTTCCCGAGTCCGTACGTGAGATTGCGGATGTAACGCATGTGAATTTGTTTGATAATACCATTGAAGGGCTTCGTTATAAAAACAGCCCTATCTTTTCAGTGCAGCATCATCCGGAAGCAAGTCCGGGACCAAAAGAGAGTCGATACATCTTTTCCGAATTTTTAAATCTGATCGCACGCTAATGTATTTTAAACGCTAATGGGAACGAATTCCCATTTGGCTTCTTCTTCGGGTGTTACCTTTCTTCCCTTAATTCTTTTAAAAACCTTAAATTTATCACTAAGTTCGGCAAACAAGCAAAATATTTAATTATTTAAGATTTATTAAAAGAACCCGTGGCTATCATTAGAGTGTTTAATAGCCTAGAAATGTTACATTTGTGTTAAGAAACACAAATAGGCTCTTATGCTTTGAATCTTTAAGGAGGTCGTAAATGGAGAATCGTCCATTGGAGTATGATTACACGGTTGCAAAGTGGTTTATGCTTACAACTGTTGTTCTCGGTATTGTCGGGATGCTTGTCGGCGTAATTTTGGCGTGGGAAATGGCTTTCCCTGCTGTTAATACAATTGCTGGTGAAGGATTGGCGGAGTACACAAACTTTAGCCGTCTTCGTCCGTTGCATACCGATGCAGTCATTTTTGGATTTACCCTTAGTGGTATTTTTGCTACGTGGTACTATATAGGTCAGCGTGTATTGAAAGTTTCTATGGCGGAATCAAAGTTTTTGATGTTCCTTGGAAAATTGCACTTTGCACTTTATTTATTGGTAGTTGTGGCAGTTGTTGGTTCACTTTTATTGGGAATCACTACGTCTAAAGAATATGCTGAATTTGAATGGCCTATCGACATCGCTGTTGTTGTAGTGTGGGTTGTTTGGGGTATGGGTCTTTTTGGTTTGATCGGTATTCGCCGTGAAAAATCATTGTATATCTCTATTTGGTATTACATTGCTACCTTCCTTGGTATTGCTATGTTGTATCTTTTCAATAATATGGCTATCCCAACGTATTTCGCTTCAGGCGGTGTTGGTGCATGGTATCACTCGGTTTCAATGTACTCAGGTACGAATGATGCGTTGGTACAATGGTGGTATGGGCATAACGCGGTTGCGTTTGGTTTCACAGTGCCTATCGTTGCAATGATCTATTACTTCCTTCCAAAAGAATCAGGTCAAGCGGTTTATTCGTATAAATTGTCTCTCCTTGCATTCTGGGGCTTAATGTTTGTATACCTTTGGGCTGGCGGACACCACTTGTTGTTCTCGACTGTTCCTGACTGGATGCAAACTATGGGTTCTGTATTCTCTGTTGTTTTGATTCTCCCATCATGGGGTTCTGCAATCAACATGCTTTTGACTATGAAGGGTGAATGGCAACAAGTTGCGGCAAGTCCATTGATTAAGTTCATGATTCTTGCATCAACATTCTATATGTTCTCTACTCTTGAAGGTCCAATTCAAGCGATCAAATCAGTTAATGCTTTGGCTCACTTTACAGACTGGATCGTTGGTCACGTTCATGACGGTGTTCTTGGTTGGGTTGCATTTATGATTATGGCGGCACTTTTCCATATGGCTCCACGCGTATTCAAACGTGAGATTTATTCTAAATCATTGATGAATACACAATTCTGGATTCAAACTCTTGGTGTTATCTTGTACTTCACATCGATGTGGATTGCTGGTATCACGCAGGGTATGATGTGGCGTGCGCATGATGAGTTTGGTAACTTGGCTTACTCATTCATCGATACGGTTGCTGTATTGCATCCATATTTCACAATCCGTGCGGTTGGTGGTACATTGTATCTAGTGGGTATGTTCTTGTTTGCGTACAATATGTACAAAACAATGACAAGTTCTCGTCGCGTCGAAGAGAGTGAACTTCAAAACGCATCGCCAATGGGCGCATAATTAAGGAGGGGAAAATGTTTCACTGGTTAGAAAAAAACCCGTTCTTTTTTGCGGTTGCTGTCTTTGTTGTTATTGCGTTTGCGGGTCTTATTGAGATTCTACCAAACTTTGCACAGGCATCTCGTCCGGTTATCGGTACGAAGCCTTATACGACGCTTGAGCTTGCTGGTCGTCATGTTTACATCAAAAACAGTTGTAATGCATGTCACTCACAGTTGATTCGTCCATTTAAATCGGAAACAGATCGTTACGGTCACTACTCTTTGAGTGGAGAATATGCGTATGATCGTCCGTTCCTTTGGGGTTCAAAACGTACCGGTCCTGATTTGATGCGTGTAGGTAACTACCGTACAACAGACTGGCACGAAAACCACATGAAAGATCCTGCTGCGGTTGTTCCTGGTTCTATCATGCCGGCGTATCGTTGGATGTTTAAAAATACAGCAGACATTGATACAGCGTACGCTGAGCAAGTCACTGTAAATAAAGCCTTTGCGGTTCCTTATAATGCAGAGATTCCAATGGTAGACGGTACAAAAGCAACGGTTGCGTTGGCGGATACAGTTGAAGGTGCTCGCGCATCAGCTCTTGAAGAAGCGAAGGTAATTGCAGCGGATATGAAAGATCAAGACGTTAAAGATGCAGTAGCAGCGGGTCAGGTTCCTGAAATCGTAGCACTTATTGCGTATCTTAATAGCTTAAAATAAAAGGAAATTGACGTGGATATTGCTACACTTCAAGCGTATGGATATTTTTTCTTTACCGCCTTCTTGGTGGTAGTGTTGTATGCGTATATTTATCATTTGTACAGCTCACAGAAAAAAGGGACACGCGATTACGAAAAGTATGGCAATATCGCGCTCCATGATGATATCACCGATCCACCGATCGAGGAGATCTCAAAAAACGATGAGATAAAAAAGTAGGAGGCATACATGAATAAGACAGTTTTAGCTGCTATCATAGTTGTAATCGCGATGCTTGGTTTCACATACGTAGCTGTCGGCGCTGCCGGCGGTATGGGTGGTGAAGGTGACTGGGTTAACAAACTTGCTGTTTTGGGTGCGGTTGTTCTCGTCATCATAACAGCATTCGTAGTTACTAAATATGTGCGACAAATGCAAAACGATACTGCAGGCGGTAAACTTGCAGATGAAAATTGGGATGGAATTGGAGAGTATAAAAACGAACTTCCTTTTGGATGGGCGGTTATCTTTCTTGGTCTAATCATTTGGGCGATTTGGTATTTTCTTGCAGGATATCCGGTCAATGCATATTCACAAATCGGTGAATACAATGAAGAAGTTGCAGCACACGATACGAAATTTAATGCGCAATTTGCTAATATGGATGATGCTACGCTAAATGCGATGGGTGAATCTGTATTTATCGTTCAATGTGCACCATGTCATGGTTTGCAAGCAGACGGTATGGGCGGAAAAGCGGCGGATTTACACGTACGTCTTGCTGAAAAATCAGTAAAAGCGGCTATCGTAAACGGATCAAACAACAATCTTTTGGGAACGAACATGCCAATGCCTGATCGTAACGGATTGATGAATACTAATACCAATGCGTTGATTACCGATTCTGAGATTGATGCAGTTTCTGCATACGTTGCAGGCGGTATGAAGGGCACTGTGGGTGCGGATGTCTTTGCAGGCACATGTGCTGCATGTCATGGTGCGGATGGCAAAGGGTTGGAGATGGTTGCTCCAAACATTGCTGAAATGTCTCCGTCTATGGTAGATATGGTTCTTCATCACGGTAAAAAAGGTGCAATCGGTGCAATGCCGGCATTTAATAACCTAACGGAAGTTCAATTCAAAGCACTTGACGCGTATGTCGCAAGCTTGAGTAAGAAATAAGGAGCAAATGATGGAAAATCGTAGTATATTTTCAATACACGGTATTACCGGCATGTTAGTTGCTACCGTATTGCTTCTCTCTATCCTCGTCGGTTTAACCGTATGGGGATTGGGTGTACAACAAGCAAGCGCGGCTAACTTCTATCAAGTCGAAAATGAAAAAGAGATCAAAATGATTAGCACCGAAAATGCTAACCATTTGGTCGATGTAAAGTAAGGAGTTTTAGATGGCAAGTATCATGGATAAACTCATCACAGTTGCTTTGATCATTTCTGCAGCAGTCACGTTGTGGGCGGTAGTTACCCCTAACCACCTCTTCATCGGTTGATTACATTGAAATTTTCAAGAGGGCTAGCGGCCCTCACCCTCATAGTTATTTCCGCACTTTCTTTGCACGCTGAATTTTTATATAAAGATGATGTTGTAAAAAATCCAAAATTTACTCAGCAGATTGAATCCATAGGCTCTGAGTTAAAAGCAAAAACGGGCATTTCCCTTTATTTGGTGATGGTACGTGATTTGGATAGTAATGAATCAATTACAGATTTTGAAAAGCGCATTAGTTCAGAGACAAATGGCTCTGCCGTTATTATGACGTTCGTTGAGCTCAAAAAAGAGGTCGATATTCTAGCGCGTCCAGCATCTTTATATAATGATTTTAACAAAGGACAAGTGTTGAGCCCCAATGCAACCTTTATCGGTGCAGTGGTGAGTTCGATAATGTTTGCGCGCAGTTACGATGAAGTAAAAGAGTTGATTGTCAATCGTGGCGGTACGATTCTCCCTATTTTGGCAGAGCGGGCCAAGGGTGCTGAGATAGTTTCGAAATACTCTGTAGCCATGTACAATGGTTATTCCGATGTAGCGGAACAAATTGCAGCTTCAAAAGGTCAAACGCTTAGTTCATCCGCAGGTACCGGCAGCCAAACGTTTATCGATATTTTGCGTTTAATTTTTTACGGTATCATTTTGTATGCACTTTTTATCTATGTAAGAGGGCGCTTTTTTAGAAAAAGAGAGACAAAAAGTGAATAAGATAAATAGCAATGCAGGTAAAAAATGGCCATGGATTATTGGACTCTCAATAATCGGTGTGGTTGCAGCATGTGTGGTCACAGTAAAAGTAGCACTTAACAATCCTGTAGAAATGTCAAAATACGGTATGCAAAGCTATCATGATTATGATGATAACGTCAATGATATTATCAATGCACAAATTGGTTTTGATCAAAACTATACGATTGCTTTTTTGACACCGCAAGTCACCCAAAAAGGGACAGTTATTGTTTATAAAATAAGTGATAAATCAAACAATGCAATTAGCAATGCAAAAGTAGAAGTGGTGTTGACACGCCCCGATACCACTGATTTTGATCTAAATCTCTCTAGTCCAACCGTCAGTGAAGGAAAATATACTTTTAATGCGGTAGATCTGCCAAAAGTGGGTCGTTGGGATATTTTGGCAAAAGTTTCCATCGGAGAAAAACAGCGTTATTATAACCTCAAAGCCGATACCCGTAATCCCAATACTTTCGAGTTTTAATTTCTTCGTCTCTTCCAGTGAAAACGGGCATTGTGCCCCTTGCGGCTAAATCTAGCCTTATAAATAGTGTTCTTTCTTGTATAATAGCTGACAAATAATAATAAAAGAAGCCCAATGATAAGCCTCAGTGAAATCCGAAACTGAACGGGTGGCGTATTTATTTGAACTCAATCGTCAAATGACTAGTTTGGTAGGAGAGGATAAAAAAAGCCTAAGAGAATGAAAAAGTGACAATCTGCCATATTTTCCCCCATTTTTGAGCGACTGGGTAGAATGAAGAAAAATTTTAGGAATCGCAGATGAACGAGCTTTCCGCCTCCATCGATGACAGCATCAGAACCAAAATCTACACCATTCGCGGAATGCAGGTGATGTTGGATCGAGATTTGGCAGAGCTTTATGGAGCGGAAACAAAAGTCTTTAATCAGGCAGTCAAAAGAAATGAGGATAGATTCCCTTCTGATTTTAGGTTTCAACTGACAGCCATAGAAAAAAATGAACTGGTCACAATTTGTGACCGGTTAAATAGTCTGAAACACTCTACGGTAAATCCTTATGTTTTTACAGAGCAAGGTATTTCAATGCTAAGCGCTGTGTTAAAAAACACTATTGCAGTAGATATAAGTGTAAAAATTATAAGAATATTTGTACAAATGAGGCAATTTTTAAGTGCTAATAATGAGTTGTTTCAAAAGATTGAGCTAATTGAAAGAAGACAAATTTTTTATGAATTAAAAAACGATGAGAAATTTGAAAAAATATTTGAAGCCATAGAAGATAAATCTATCAAACCGAAGCAGGGTATCTTTTACGATGGACAGGTATATGATGCGTATATTTTTGTATCGGATTTGATAAAAAGTGCTAATGAAAGTATTGTGTTGATTGACAACTATATTGATGATACGGTTTTAACATTGCTATCGAAGCGAGAGGTAAAAGTTAAAGCCATTATCTATACCAAAAATATCACCAAACAACTCAAACTCGATCTCCAAAAATACAATGCTCAATACCCAAATATAGAGTTGAAAAAGTTCGATTCTTCGCATGATCGCTTTTTATTGATCGATAAAAAAGAGGTGTATCATATCGGAGCAAGTCTCAAAGATTTAGGAAAAAAATGGTTTGCATTTTCAAAATTTGATGTGGGTGCGTTGGATATCTTAGGGAGATTGAAATGAAAAAGGAACTGATTATTTTCCCCACCTCGCGTGCGATACGTGATACAGTAGAAACCTACAGTGAAGGATTTTTACCTACTCTTATGGGGATGGGGGATTTTTTGGATCGGGTGATTTTGAGTGAAAACGTTGTATCGCCTGATAATGATTTACGTCTCCTTGCCCTTCACGAAGCCTCTAACTTTTCTACGTTTGACAAACTCCTTATTGAACGTAACTTTTTTACGTTTATCCAAAACTCTTCCTATATTTTCCGTTTTTTTGAAGAGCTCAGCGGAGAGATGGTTTCCATTGAGACGTTGGAAGGTGCGGATGTTTACGGAGAATACGAAGAGCATATCGCGATTTTAAAACAGTTATGGTTTAGTTACGCAGATATAGTCCAATCGCGTGGATGGAGTGATCCGATATTTTCTAAATCGGCAATAAGAATAAATGAGGGATACGTACGAGGCTTTGAAACCATTAGCGTACACGTCGAGGGGTATCTAAGCCGTTATGAGCTTGAAGTTCTTTGTGCATGTGCGGCTATAACGCGTGTGGAGTGTATTTATTATGCCACGACATTTAATGAAAAAATGTCGATGCGATTTCGAGAACTGTCGTTGGAAATTGAAGCAGGACACAGGTATCGGCTTAATCTTAGTGATAGGTCTATTGTGGAATCTTTTGCGATTGCACCATTGGAAGATGTGACGTGCGAGGTGTTTCATAACCGTTTGGTACAGGTGGGATTTGTAAAAGCTCAGATTGCTATGATGGTAGAGGGTGGTATTAGCCCTGAGCGTATTGTGGTCGTCACTCCGGATGAGGCGTTTGCGAGTTATTTACGAATGTTTGATGACGAACAAAATTTTAACTTCGCAATGGGAACATCACTTAGTGATGAACGAGTTGTATGCGACATAGAAGCCATAGAACTGTACATGGGTGAGCAAAGCGTGGAGAATAAGGCACGGCTTGAGAGAGTTTCATCACAGCTGCATGAATGGATTAAAGGACATTATTACGAACCGTTTCGTTACGATGATCTGGTTTGTTTGTGTGCCATGATGGTAGAGAGTGCCCATCGCAGCGAGGTCAAAGAGATTTTAAAGGAAGAGTGTGAAAAATTCAAACCCATTGTCGATGCACTGGCGGGGTACGAGTTCAAATCGGCTTTACGAATTTATCTCTCACGGGTGAAAAGCCGTTCCATCGATGATGTGCGGGGTGGGAAAATTACGGTTATGGGGTTGTTGGAGACGCGGGGAGTAGCGTTTGATGGGGTGATAGTGGTCGATTTTAATGAAGGGCATGTCCCTCATCGAAGTCAAAAAGATCTCTTTTTAAATACGAAAACGAGGCGGATAGCCGATTTGCCTACAACACTGGAGCGTGAATCACTCCAAAAGCACTATTATTGGATGCTGTTTCAGCGGGCACAATGTGTGCGAATATCGTGCGTCCAAAACACCGAAACCATCCCGTCACGATTTTTATTGCAATTGGGAATTCAGATGGATGAAGCGGAGGTCGATTACGGTTCTCTTCTTTTTCCAGCGGTAGCTTTTAAAGAGCGTCATGTTGAGCATTATGAGAGTGACTATGATTTTTGTGCACACCCTCTCTCTGCGAGCGGATTAAAGAGTTTTTTAACATGCAAACGGCAATTTTATACGAAATACATTTTAAAAATAAAAGAGCATGAACAACCCCAAGATTTAAGTCGGGAGCGGGATATTGGCACTCGTCTTCATGCGGCTATGGAAAAAATATACATGACATGTGATCATTATGATTCGCCCAGTGAGATTAAAAAAGCGATGGTCAAGGCGCTGGGAGAACAGGATGCTCGCGATGGGATGGAACGCTACGTTGAGGCATTGTGGATTGAGAAGCTAAATCCTTTTTACCTCAATGAGGCCCAGAGATTTAGGCAGGAAAACCGTGTTGCCTATCATGAAAAAGAGGGTGAGAGAGTTGTTGAGGGGATACGGCTAAGCGGCAGGATTGATCGCATTGACAGGACGCCAGACGGATTGGAAATATTGGATTATAAAACCGGTAATTTTGCGGATACAACCAGTGAACCAAAAGAGGGAGACGTCGATTACCAACTTGCCATTTATGGAGTGCTTGCCCAAGAGTTTGGACCTGTGAGCCGTTGCGGATACTATGATTTGAAAACGGGAAAAATTGTTTATGAGCAGTTTTTAGAGGAAAAGATTGAAAAATTACGTGAAATTTTACAGGATTTGGCACTCCAAAAAACGTGGGTTTGGGAGATGACAGAGGATTTGAAACAGTGCCGATACTGCCCCTACACGCTGTTGTGTCAAAGGGAGCTATAAATGAGTCATTTTGAACCTTTTTTAGCGTACGAAGCAAGTGCCGGAAGCGGGAAAACATTTAATCTGGTTGTGCGGTATTTAAGTCTGCTTTTTATGGGAGAAGAGGTTGAAACCATCACGGCATTGACCTTTACGAACAAAGCTGCCAACGAGATGCGAACTCGGGTGGTAGAGACGTTGCACGCATTGGAAAAACGGGGTGAATTGGCTGAAATAGCCAAAGTAAGCGGTTTAAGCGAAGATGAAATTTTGGCAGCCCGAGATAAAGTTTTGTGGAAACTGCTTCGCTCGGATATGAAAATTTCGACGATTGATACTTTTTTTGGGACAATTTTGCGCAAATTCGCCCTTAATGCAGGGATTATGCCAACGTTTATGGCATCCAATGCGCATCATGAAGTGAAGTTTTTGAAACGTTTTTTGCATGAGATAGAGATAGCGGGGGAGATGGGGACGCTTACAAATCTCTCACAGCTTAGCTCCAAACGATTGGAAGATATTTTCACCCTTCTTTCAACCCTTTACGCAAAACACAAAGAGCTTGAGGGGTTGGATGTTCCTCAAATTTCATTAACCTTCGATCCTATAGTCCATGCCATGGTGTACTCAAGAGAACTATCTGATTTGGTTTTAAGCAAACCGCTGAGCGATCGTGCACGTAAGACGATGCGCATTGAAGATTATGAGGATCTGTTAAAAAAATCGTGGATTTTTAAGTCAAGTTTGGAGTATTGGGATTTTAAAAAAATCTATGAGCCTAAAATGGATGAATTATTGCATAACATTCAAGAGGCAGTGCTTGCTCAAATGCGACAGCGTGAAGCGGAACTTCTGAGTGCGTTGAACCGTATTTTGAAGATTTATATCAAGAGCCGTCACGCGCTGATTATCCAAAATAATGAGCTTACGTTTGATGATATTACCTTGATGGTACATGATTTGTTACGGGGAAAACTGGAGAGTGAATTTCTCTATTTCAGATTGGATTCCGCGATGAAGCATCTTCTTTTGGATGAGTTCCAAGACACGAGCGTCATACAGTTTGATATTCTTAGACCGCTGATCGAAGAGATTGCTGCAGGTGTCGGAATCAATGAGGGGGGAAGTTTCTTTTTTGTCGGGGATGTCAAACAATCCATTTACCGTTTCAGGGGAGGGGTGAGTGCCCTTTTTTATCAGGTTGCACAACATTTTGACGTTCAGGTGCGACCTCTTGAGGTGAATTATCGATCCCGTTCACAGGTGGTAGAGTTTGTCAACCGTGTATTTGAGACAACGATGGAGCGGTACATCTCCCAGACTTCTCCTGCTGCGAAGCGTGGCGGATTGGTTGAAGTTCATATCGATGAAGAGCCGCTTACTGTACTGATTAAACAGATTGAAGCATTGCGTCATGCGGGTGTGAATGAGGATGATATTGCTGTTTTATGCGGTACGAATTCCGATGCCACACGGGTGCAAGAGATCCTTGAGGAGCAGGGGATGCGTGTTGTGAGTGAAGCGACCTCACGGCTTATTCATCAGCGAAGCGTACGTGCAATCATTGAATATCTTCGTTATTGTTATTTTGGAAATGATATTTATCGCTATAACTGTGCTGCATTGCTGGGGGAAGAGAACATAGAGTGCCAGACAATCGTGGAGGTTCAAACCCAGTGCGTTAACTTTATTCTCAAGCATGGCATTGGGGATAAAAGTGCCCTGCTTTTTATTGAAAAATTGAGTCAATATGCAGACATTGAGGCGGTAATTTTTGAGATAGATCGGCTTGAAGCCTCTTCGCCTCAAAGTGATTTGCACGGGATACGGATTATGACGGTGCATAAATCCAAAGGGCTGGAGTTTGAGCACGTTATTGTTATGGATAGACTGGGGCAGATGAAAAGCCGTAATGATTTCATCGTATATGAATATGATGGTATTCATCTCGAGAGAATGTTTATTCGTACCAAAGGGCGCGAGGAATTGGACGACGTTTACAAAAATGGCTTAGAAAAAGAGCAAAAGCTTGAAAAAAGCGATCAGCTCAATGCCCTTTATGTTGCACTAACAAGGGCAATACAGTCGCTCACCATTATCGCAAAACCCAAGAGCTCTTGGTTTGAACCGTTGGCTCTTAGTGAGGGGAGCTGGGGGGAGCGTCTGTTTGAAACCATTCCTGTTGCGTCAGTACAGCCTTTGAAGCATATTGAGACGAAGAGTGTGGGATATGGGAAGCAAAGCAATGCGACCAAGATAGAAAAAAATTCTATCGTCGATTATGAGGCGATTAACTATGGATTGGCGCTTCATTATGCGCTGGAGATGATGGGGAATTTTGAGGTGGAATCCCTCAAAAATGCCCTTGAATCGACTCGAAAACGGTATGGAATGAACATCGGTGAGGCAAAAATAAAACAGTTATACCAAGCACTGCACACATTAATCACCGATGAGCAGTTTTGTTTTTTAACGCGTGGTAAAAGCTATAAAGAACAGGCATATTACTATCAGGGTCAAAAACGAATTATTGATTTACTCGTAGAGCACGATGAGGGATATTGGGTTATTATCGACTATAAAAGCGGTGAAGAAAAAAGTATGGATCACACAGAACAAGTGAAGAACTACATGAATGCAGTAGGGTTGCTTTTAGGCGGTGAGGTAAGAGGCTATGTGTGTTACGCACGTGATGAAACGTGTGAATGGCAAAAAGTAGAGATGAAATAGTGCTTATAGAAAACTTAATTTAAGCTCTATATAAGTTTAAAAAGGTACAATTTCGCCACTAAAAGACTTAAAAAGGAGGCTCACGATGAAATTTACTAAAATTGCAACACCTGAGCAAATCGACCGTAAATGGGTTTTGATCGACGCTGAGGGGAAAACATTTGGTCGTTTAATGACGGATGTTGCTGCTCGTCTTCGCGGAAAAGATAAACCTTATTTTACTCCAAATATTGACTGTGGTGACTTCGTTGTTATTATCAATGCATCTAAAATCGTTATTAATGGTAACGGTAAATTGGCAAACAAGGAATACCACACACACAGCGGTTACTTCGGTAGCGTTAAAAGTGTAAAAATGACAGAGCTTTTGGCGACTAACCCAGAAAAACTCTTCAAACTCGCAGCTCGCGGAATGCTTCCTAAAACAAAATTAGGTCGTGCGATGCTGAAAAAATTAAAAATCTATGCAGATGCTGAGCATCCTCACTCTGCACAGATCGCTAAGTAAGGATCCCTGATGGTAAAAACATATGCAACCGGCAAAAGAAAAACATCGATCGCTAAAGTATGGTTGACTCCAGGTAGCGGTAAAATTACCGTTAACGGTCTTTCACTTGACGCATGGCTTGGTGGTCTTGAAGCGAAAAAATTGCGTGTAACGCAACCTCTTTCTCTTACAAAACAAGACACATCGGTAGACATTAACGCAACCACAACTGGCGGCGGTTTCTCAGGTCAATCTGACGCACTTCGTCATGGGATTTCTCGTGCACTTTGTACATTTAATCCAGAGTTCCGTGCGGTTCTTAAGCCGTATGGTATGTTGACTCGTGACTCACGTATTGTTGAGCGTAAGAAGCCAGGTCTTCGTAAAGCACGTCGTTCTCCTCAATTCTCTAAGCGTTAATCGTTATTATCGTTTCTTCTTCCCTTTTTTGGGAAGAAATTCCCCTCTTTCTTTCTTCTAAAAAGCTTTTTATCGTTTACGCAGTGTTAATCGAAAAGAGATTATGATTCGGTATTTTTTTTGATAAGGCGGTTTCTTTGTTGACTAAATCTTTGGGCGTGAAACCACGTTTCCTCATTCTTGGTGTGGCTCTCTTTTTAACGCTTATTGCTAATGGAACATTTTTTAAACATGTTATTGAGGTATATTCCCTTTCATGGAATACCATCCCTTTTATTGCTTCATTGGCACTTGTTTTGATGAGTGTTACTACTATTCTTTTGTCTTTATTTAGTTTTCGTCATACCCTCAAGCCGATACTTATTTTAATTCTTATTTCTTCCTCCTTTGTTGCCTATTTTATGGATGCCTATAATACGGTGATTGATACTCATATGATCCAAAATGCACTGGAGACGAATCTAAGCGAATCGGCTGACTTATTTAGTTTTACTCTTGTTTTGTATGTACTTTTTATTGGAGTATTGCCCTCTATCATAGTGTATCGAGCTAAAATCACACCTATGACTTTTAAATCGACTCTGGTGGAGAAGGGGAAACTGATTGGAATCTCGCTTGGTGTTGTTGCGGTACTTTTATTTTCATTTAGCAAAAACTACACTTCATTTTTTAGAGAACATAAGCCATTGCGTTATTACGCTAATCCGGGCTATTATCTCTATTCTGTCGGGTCTTATATTCAAAAGTCGTTGTCACATCCATACACAGGATTGCAGGCAATTGGACTTGATGCAAAAGTTGTTCCGACGAGTGAAAATCGAAAGCTGGTGATTCTCGTGGTGGGTGAAGCCGTGCGATGGGACCATTTCTCGCTCAATGGCTACTCGCGTGAAACGAATTCATTGCTTAAAAGAGAGGATATTGTCAATTTCCCTCAGTTTACCTCGTGTGGAACTGAAACGGCAATATCGGTTCCGTGTATGTTCTCTTCTTTTGGTCGGGAATCTTACGAAGGAGAACAAGCCAAACATACCGAAAATATTTTGGATGTACTAAAGCGTTCTGGTGCCAATATTTTATGGAGAGATAATAATTCCGATTCCAAGGGTGTAGCCCTTCGTGTAACGTATGAAGATTTTAAATCGCCCGATAAAAATACGATCTGCGAGGATGGAGAGTGTCGTGATGAGGGGATGCTGGTCGGATTGCAAGATTATATTGATGCGCATCCCAAAGGGGACATCGTGATTGTACTCCACCAGATGGGGAATCACGGTCCGGCATATTATAAACGCTATCCTAAGGCATTTGAGAAATTCACCCCTGTATGTAAAAGTAATCAATTGGAGCAATGTACCCAAGAGGAGATTACGAACGCGTACGATAATGTTCTTTTGTATACCGATTATTTTTTAACCAAGGTAATTGACGTTCTTCAAAAAAACGACTCCACATTTGCGACAGCTATGTTTTATGTGAGTGACCATGGTGAATCACTGGGGGAAAAAGGGCTTTATCTGCATGGTTTTCCCTACGCTATTGCACCTGAAGCGCAAAAACATGTTCCAGCAGTGATGTGGTTCGGAAAGAAATTTCAGGTAGATAAAGAAAAATTAAAACAAAATGCCTCTCAACCGTACACGCACGATTTTATCTTTCACACGATGCTTGGGATGACAGACGTACAGACCTCTATTTATCGAAGTGATTTGGATATTTTGGATGGAGTCCATTAAAAATATTGCTATCGCTACCATTGTTTTAATTGGGGCAATCCTCTTTTTTGGACTGAGCGGGGCGGATGTTTGGGTACAAAGCCATTTTTATAATCCGCTGACCCATCAATGGATTGTTGATACCAACAATACGGTTCTCAAATTTATTTTTTATGATGGTATTAAACGTCTGTTGATTGTTGTTGCCGTTCTTCTTCTCTTTGGATTGATAGTGGGGTGGAAGAAAGAGTGGATGGCGTCGTATCGGCGAGGCTTGGTGATTGTTGTTTTGTCGTCGATTGCTATTCCGCTTGCTGTTGGTTCTTTGAAAGCAGTAACCAATATGCCTTGTCCAAAAAATCTTGATATTTTTGGCGGAGCCTACCCGCATACGTGTGTTTGGGAAGAATACAATCGTGCTTCTTGTCATTTAGAGAAGCAAAAATGTTGGCCAGCAGGGCATGCAAGTGGTGGATTTGCCCTCTTATCGTTAATTTTTCTATTTCATAGTCGAAAAAATAAAATAGCAGCGGCTTCCGTAGCAATGGTGATCGGATGGAGCATGGGAAGTTACAAAATGCTCATTGGAGATCATTTCTTGAGTCACACGGTGATTACGATGATTGTGGCATGGCTTTTGATTTTAGTAATTGTCAAAGGGATTGACCGGCTGGAAAAAACGTACTCCTCTTCATGAACAAAGGTAAATAGATAGGGAGAAAATTTGTTTTTATCACATTAGAATCACTTATCTATCATATAAGTTACTATTGGTGACAATAGTATTTTATTTTCTTATTTATTAGCATGAGGTTTACTTAAAATTGGTTAGAATTTTCACCGTCTACAACTATAAGGAAAAAAAATGAGAAAAACGATTTTAGCACTGAGTGTTGCAGCCTTTTTGGCTGTCGGAAGTTATGCGGCAGATCATAAAGAGGTTCACTGGGATTATGATGCACATGGTCCTTCACATTGGGGTGAATTTGGCGAAACATGCCAATTGGGAAAAGTACAATCCCCGATTAACATTCTTTCTAAACAAACATCACCATTTAATGCCGGCAATACTCTCAAATTAGACGAGAATGTAAATTCCAAAGTAAGTGTTTTGGATAATGGGCATGCGATTCAGGTGAATGTTGAAAATGGCGGAAAAATCACGGTTGATGGGGTAGATTACAAGCTTCTGCAATTCCATTTTCACGGGAAAAGTGAAGAACAAATCGATGGTAAGCACAGTGATTTGGTAGCGCATATGGTTCACAAAAGTGCGTTTGGAAATCTTCTTGTTGTCGCGGTTTTGTTTGATGAGGGAAAAACAGCAAATAAAACGGTTCAGAGCGTGATTGATTCCGTCGGGAAATCCATAACGATGAATTCTGGCGATTTGCTCCCAAAAAATACCAATAACTATTTCCATTTTATGGGCTCACTTACTACCCCTCCCTGCAGTGAAAATGTGAAATGGTATGTTATGAAAGAAATTCAAAGTGTAAGCAAAGAACAAGTTGCTGCTTTGCGTAAATATTATGCGAATAATTATCGCCCGGTTCAGCCTCTGAATGGTCGATCAGTAGAAAGTAAATAATGCTATAATCTCTCCCAAAAAACGGGGTGAGATTGAAAACCATATTTTTTTCTTTACTTTTTAGTATTTCGCTAATCGCATCCACGCTTCATCTAAGCACTTCTTCGAATCCGGCACGTCTTAATCCTCTTATTGCCACCGATTCGGCGAGTGGAGAGATAACCGGATTTATTTTTAATGCTCTTGTTAAATACGACGCTACCGGTAAAAATGTTATTGGGGATTTAGCGCAATCGTACACGCGTGTTTCACCGACTGTCATTGAATTTAAACTCCGCGAAGGGGTGAGATGGCATGACGGAAAGCCTTTTACTGCAAGCGACGTCGTTTTTACCTACAATCTTATCACCTCTGCTAAAGTCATGAGTCCCTATGCCACTGATTTTAGGGTTGTCAAAGAGGTGCGCGCCCTAGATGCGAATACCGTTCGTGTTACGTACACAAAACCTTATTTTAAAGCATTAGAGATTTGGATGATGGGGATTGTTCCTCGTCATATTTTAGAAAACGAAAAAGACATTATGGGGAGTAGTTTTAATACCCATCCTATCGGTACGGGTCCTTATCTCCTCAAAAAGCTTGAATTTTCCAAACAAATTGAGCTTGCTGCCAATCCTCACTATTTCGAACATCGTCCTAAAATCGATACCATTGTTTTTCACGTGATAGCTGACCCGATGACCCGCTTTTTGATGCTTAAAAATGGTGAGATTGATGTGGGTAATTTGGAACCGATGCAAGTACAGCGTCAAGTGGACAAAGAATTTTATCAAAAGTTTAAACAGCTTGAACTCCCATCGCATAGCTATACCTATCTGGGATTCAATCTGCGTCTCAAAAAGTTTCAAGATCCCAGAGTTCGTGAAGCGTTGTCACTGGCAATAGACCGACAAGAACTTGTGGATATTTTGTTTCTTAACCACGGACAGGTGTGTACGGGTCCTTTTTTACCGGGAAGTCAAGGATTTAATGATGCGATAAAAGCTCCAAAACAAGACCTTATTAGAGCTAAAGCACTTTTGAAATTAGCTGGATACGATGCTGCTCATCCTTTAAATTTTGAGATTGCCACATCCAACTCCAATGCCATCCGCCCCTATGCAGCAGAAATCCTGCAGCGTCAACTTTTACAAATAGGTGTCAAAGTAACGCTTAAAGTAATGGAGTGGCAAGCATTTTTAAATACCGTTGTAATGCCCAAAAAATTCGACGCCGTATTACTGGGATGGGGATTGTCTCTCACTCCGGATCCCTATATGATTTGGCACAGTGATGGGGATGTTCCTGGGGGATTTAATATGATTGGATACCACTCCAAGCGTACAGATGCATTGATCGAAAAGATGGAAAATTCCATTGAGCCTAAAAAAACATCAGCTTTACAGCAAAAAATATTTGCTTCGATTGTAAAAGATAATCCGTACTTATTTTTAGTGATTCCCAATACAATAAATGTCTATAACAGTCGTATTCATGGTGTTAAACCGACTATTAACGGTATTTGGGAAAATTATATTGATTGGGAAAAAAAATGAAAAAGATAATATTGTTTGATTTGGATGGAACATTGATTGACTCGACGGAAGCAATTTTGGAGAGTTTTTATCACTCGCTCAATACACATAGAGAGATTAGTGAGGTAACTGATACGATGATAACCTCTCAGATCGGCCATCCGCTTGAAGTGATGTTTGCGGGGGTAGGGGTGAGTGAGACGTCGGTGGCTGAACACGTGAAAACCTATAAATTGTATTATCGAGAAATCTCGAGGGCTAAAACATTTATGCTTCCCAATGCAATTGTGGCGATAGAAGAAGCAGCAAAGTTTGCACGCCTAGGAATTGTGACGACAAAAACAGGACATTATTCAAGAGAATTGATGGAACATTTTGGGGTAATGGATTATTTTGAAGTACTAATCGGATTTGAGAATGTTGCCAATCCAAAACCCCATCCTGAGCCGATTTTAACGGCGTTAAAACAGATGGGATCGGATGGAGACAATGTGTGGATGATTGGTGATACACGACTTGATTTGGAAAGCTCAATGCAAGCAGGAATTGAGGCTATAGGTGTATTAAGCGGGTATGATAATTATGAACAATTATCAACATTTGATTTTGTTATACAGGAAAATGTTCTTGAAGCAGTACGAACTATCGCAAAAAAAGGGATAAAGTAACATCTTACCCATCCTTTTGTAGCTGTTTAAAAGTGAAAAGCTACATTTAAGAGCAAGTTACATAAAATACACGTACTGATAAATGCAAGCTTAAAAATTTAAGTCAGAGGGAGAAGCCATGCTCGAAATTCGATGGCATAGTCGCGCCGGTCAAGGTGCTGTAACGGGTGCAAAAGGTTTAGCGGACGTTGTATCCACCACCGGAAAGCATGTACAAGCGTTTGCGTTCTACGGTTCAGCCAAACGTGGTGCTGCGATGACAGCGTATAATCGTGTTGATGATCAAGTCATTATGAATCACGAAAAATTTATGGCTCCAGATTATGTTCTGGTAATCGATCCGGCATTGGTTTATGTTGCTGATTTTACGGCGTTTGAAAAACCGGATACGGTTTATATCATTACAACTCATCTCAGTACTGAAGAACTTATTGCCACTCAGCCAAAACTGGAAGGTAAAAAAGTATACACCGTTGATTGTATTAAAATTTCGCAAGAGACAATCGGAAAAGCGATCCCCAATACACCAATGCTCGGCGCATTGATGAAGGTTTCGGGTATGTATGAGATGGATTTTTTCAAAGAAAACATGATTCGTGTTTTGAAAAAACTGCCTCAAAAAATCATTGACGCCAACATGATCGCGATTCAACGCGCTTATGATGAAGTAAAGTAAGGAGTCTCGTATGGAAAAAGCAGGATGGGATGGATTTGAAATCGGCGCAATGCTTCGTACCTTTGAGGGAGCAATACAAAATATTGCAACGACGTTACCAGAAGACAGAGCATACTCACAATCAAGCTCGTTTACGGCGAGTGTAGCCGATTGGCGTATCGAAAAGCCGTTATTCAACAAAGACTATTGTATTGATTGTCAGTTTTGTTGGATTTACTGCCCCGATATGTCGATTATCGCGCGGGATAAAAAGATGGTAGGTATCGATTTTGATCACTGTAAAGGGTGTGGGATTTGTGTGGAAGTATGCCCCACCAATCCAAAATCATTACTCATGTTTGCTGAGCAACAAGATGAAGATATTGCACTTGAGCAGTGGCCTAAAAAAGAGAAAAAAGAAAAAGAAACAGAAGTAGAGGAAGACTAATGGCTGATACTATGGAACTACGAGACATCGAAGTCTGGGATGGGAATATGGCGGCAAGCCAAGCGCTTCGCCAAGTTCAAGTGGATGTTGTAGCGGCATACCCGATTACTCCATCGACTCCGATTGTTGAAAATTATGCTAACTTTGAAGCCAATGGCTACGTCGACGGTGAATTTGTCATGGTCGAGTCAGAGCATGCTGCAATGTCAGGATGTATCGGTGCGGCGGCAGCTGGCGGACGTGTGGCTACGGCTACATCGTCTCAAGGTTTTGCGTTGATGGTTGAGACTCTTTACTCAGCATCAGGTATGCGTTTACCGATTATTCTCAATGTTGTTAACCGTGCTCTTGGTGCGCCATTGAACGTTAATGGTGACCACTCTGATATGTATTTGGGACGCGACAGCGGATGGATTCAGCTTAATGCGTATAACCCTCAGCACGCGTATGATTTGAACTTTATCGCGTTTAAAGTGGCGGAAGATCATGACGTTCGTCTCCCTGCAATGGTTCACCAAGATGGGTTTATGACATCACATACAGCTCAAGGTGTTCACACTATGACCGATGAGCAAGGCTTTAATTTTGTTGGTGAATTTCAGCCAATGAATGACATGCTTGATTTGGATCATCCGGTAACTCATGGGGTTCAAACCGAAGAAGATTGGCACTTTGAACACAAAGCACGTCAGCAACATGCGCTTATGACGGTAGCAATTCCAAAGATTGAAGAAGCATTTGATGCATTCGAAAAATTAACAGGACGTCGTTATAACCTTGTTGAAACACATCAGATGGACGATGCTGAAATGGCTGTTATCTGTATGGGGACATCGGTTGAGACCGCTATGGAAGTCGTTAATGAGCTTCGTGCGCAAGGGATCAAAGCCGGTGTTGTCGGAATTCGTGTTTTCCGTCCTTGGCCGTTAGAGCAATTGGCTGAAGTTCTTAAAAATGTAAAAGCAATCGGGGCATTGGATCGTTCAAGTCCTCACGGGACTGTGGGTATGCTTTTCAATGAAATTGCAGGAACATTGTTTAATACGGATGCAAAACCGGTACTTACCAACTATATTTATGGTTTGGGTGGACGCGATTTGACTAAAGCACACTTGGTAAGTATTTTTGGTGATCTCAAAGCAAATATGGATGCAGGAAAACCAACCACGCCATTGCAGCAATACATCGGTCTTCGTGGACCGAAACTTTCGTTTTTCTAAGGGGTGAACGATGTCAGAAATTAAAAAAATTAAAAACCTTAAAGAGTTTTCAACATCAGCTGATCGTTTTGAAGGGGCAAATCTCCTTTGTCCTGGTTGTGCTCACTCGATTATCGTTCGTGAAGTACTCAATGCGACGAATGATGATTTGATTCTAGCAGCATCAACGGGCTGTCTTGAAGTATGTACAGCAGTCTATCCGTATACGTCATGGGATGCTTCATGGATTCACATCGGATTTGAAAATGGTTCTACTGCCGTTGCCGGGGCAGAAGCGATGTACAAAGCGTTAAAGAAAAAAGGACGTCTAAAACAGCCGGATCGTGTTCCTAAGTTCGTAGCATTCGGTGGAGACGGAGCAACATACGATATCGGATTTCAATGGATTTCAGGTTGTTTTGAACGTGGTCATAACATGATGTATGTTTGTTTGGATAATGAAGTATATGCAAATACAGGCGGACAACGTTCAAGCTCAACCCCGATCGGTTCATCGGCTACAACGTCTCCTGCGGGAAGTACAAGTTACGGTGAGAAGAAAAATAAAAAAGATATGATGGCAATCATGGCAGCACACGGTGCCCCATACGTGGCACAGGTCTCTCCAAGCAAATGGAAAGACATGGTCGCTAAAATTCAAAAAGGATTTGCAGCAGAGGGTCCTGTATTTATCAATGCAATCTCTGCGTGTACGACTGAGTGGAAATTTGCACCGGAAGATACCATCGCCATTACGGATCTTGCTACCGATTCTTTGGTATTTCCATTGTATGAAATCATCAACGGTACGGAGTTAAACATTACTTATCGTCCTAAAAATATTATTCCTGTTCGTGATTATTTGGGTGCTCAAGGGCGTTTTAAACACCTTTTCACTAAACAATACGAATATCTTATCGATGAGTGGCAAACACGTGTCGATGCAAAATGGGAACAGCTCCAACGTCGTGAAGAAGCACGAGTATAACTCTGTTTTGACGACAAAGAAATACATCCCTTTGTCTACGTTAGCCGCTTAGGCTACTAAAGCTTGCCTCTTTCGAGGCAGATTTTATTTACCTCTTCTTTCTCTAGCCTTTTTACTTTATGAATAAATCAATAGGATAAACCAAAATGAGCGCATATTTTTTAGGTATAGATGCAGGAACGGGAAGTCTTCGTGCTGTCATTTTTGATACTTTTGGAAATCAAATTGCGATTGCACAACAGGAATGGAATCATATTGTGTCAGAGAATATCTCGGGGTCAATGGGCTTTGATTTTATCCATGGGTGGAAATTGGCAAAGCAATGCATAAAAGAAGTTGTTGTAAAAGCAGGAATAAGCTCTAAAGAAATAATTGCCGTATCCGCTTCGAGCATGCGTGAGGGAATTATCGTTTATGATAAGGATAAAAATGAGCTTTGGGGTGTAGCAAATGTCGATTCCCGTGCAGGATCTGAAGTAGTACAGTTAAAACGTGAATATCCGACCATGGAGCGTGAGTTTTATAAATCCAGCGGACAAACTTTTGCCCTCAGTGCTGCCCCAAGGATTTTATGGCTGAAAAATAATCAGCCGTCTTTGTATGAAAAAGCGACTTATTTTACGATGATAAGCGACTGGATACTGTTTAAACTCAGCGGAGAGCTGGCAAGTGAGCCTTCCAACGGAGGGACGGCAGGGGCATTTAATCTCAAAAATCGTGATTGGGATAAGCAACAGTTCAGCCAATGCGGATTAAAAGATTTGTTTGTACCTGTCTTGGAAAGTGGTGATATTCTAGGAAAAATAAGCCTTCAAGCCTCTAACGAGACAGGTTTAAGTACCGAAACTCTCGTGGTGATGGGTGGCGGTGATGTCCAAATCGGCACGGCAGGGCTTGGGGCGAATAAGCTGGGTGATGCGGTTGTGTTAGGGGGAAGTTTTTGGCAGCAAGTGGTCAATATTCCTTCTGATACTGTACTATCCGATGAGATGCTATTGCGTGTCAATCCGCATGTGGTTCGTGGTGTGTCTCAGGCAGAGGGAATTACTTTTTTTACCGGTCTTGTAATGCGATGGTTTCGCGATGCATTGGGTGGTGGCAGAAGCTACGCGCAGCTTGAAGCATTGGCAGCACATATTCCCGTTGGTTCATATGGGGTTACCCCTATTTTTAGCGACCGTATGAATTATGGAGAATGGATACACGCATGCCCCTCGTTTATCGGACTGGGACTAGATAGCAGTAAATACAATATCGGTTCTATGTTTCGAGCGTTGGAAGAAAATGCGTGTATCGTAAGTGCCATAAATCTTGAAAACATAAAAGCATTTAGCGGGATTTCCCCAACGTTGCTTACGTTTGCCAGCGGTGCGTCTAATGGTCCATTATGGTCACAGATTTTAGCCGATGTCACGGGGTTGGAAGTCAAAGTTCCTGTAGTGAAAGAAGCCACCGCATTGGGTGTGGCGATGGCGGCAGGTATCGGGGCAGGGACTTATAAAAGCTTTGACGAAGCAGGTCAAAATATTGTAAAAATAGAGCGTTGTTATGAACCAAATCAATCCAATTTCCATGCCTATCAAGAGGTTAAAGAGAAATGGATTAAAGTCTATAGCAAACAGATTGAGCTTGTTCGTGATGGGACGTTGGAGCCTATGTGGAAGGCTCCTGGGCTTTAAAACCCATACACCTCTTCCTCTAAAAGTTCCAAATCCTCTGTATACTTATTCTCCACAAACGGCTCATAGTACGATTTGTAGTACGCATAATGATCCGTATGTTTATGCCCCTCTAGTGATGCTTCATCTGCCCATGACTCGACAGCAAAGAATTTCTTTGGGTTACTTTGGGATTGAAAAATATAGTAGAAAAGACATCCAGGCTCTTTGAGCGAGGGGGCTACCATGTCTTCTAGGAGTTTTTTGACCGTAGCAATATGCTCTTCTTTGGCGATGAAGGTTACTTTTTTCGTAATTTTCATTTTTTTCCTTTAATTTATTTTTAACTTCGCCTGCTCTAATTCCCAATACTCCATCTCAAACATCTGAGCAAGACTAAGGGATGTCCATCCTCCAAGCTGTTCAGAGCTTAAAATCGCGGTAATGGTATGCTCTACGATATCGGCGATGATGCTAGACTCTTTCTCGTCTTTGCCCAGTGCAACTGCACCTAACCCTTTAATAATCGCATAGCGAGGAGCAAGGTCGAGGCAGATGTGATTAGCATTGCTGTTTTTATCAAAATAATTCTGATACTCGGTTTTAAATGTTTCTATCCCTTTTACACAATCGGTATTAATAATAGCAGGAAAAGGCTTGATACGAATGACGTGTTCAGGGGTGAGTTCGCCTTGTTTGATGAGTCGCTCTAAATTGGGGCGAGTGCTTAGTGCTTTGGCTTGATCGGAATCCAAAACGATGGGAAAAATATCACACCCGCGCAGTATGCCGACTTCGTGAACTAACGACCGAGTAATCTCCACGTCGATATTTCCCTTGCTTATATTAGAAAGAAAAGTGACATTCTTTTGTAAGTAATTTTCAGCTTTTGTGACAATAGTTATCATTTTTTCGTACGCTTTTTTGGCATCATTATCAAAAGTAAATACCCCGTGATTGAGCAAAATGATCCCATCAAGTGAGTTCCAGTCAAGAGCTAATGTTTGTAAATAAATATGACGTGCCAGTTCAAATCCCGGCATAACATAGTCAATAATTACCATGTTTTTACCATAAAGCTCTTCTATAATTGCTTTGCCATTGGGGGTATTGGTGAGGGTGACAACGGCATCGGCATGGGTGTGATCGACGTAGACAAAAGGGATGATGGCGTGGAGTATCGCTTCGATAGAAGGGTTGGGGAAACTCTGATCTGCCATTGCGGCACGTTGTTCTTTGACCATCTGTGTATCGCTAAGAGTCTCCCGAGATGCCATCTCTATAAGGGTGTCTAAATCAACAGGAGAAAATCCCTCTTTCTGGATGGTGTCGAGATTCCACCCGGACCCTTTGACATACAGTATGCCATCGATTTTTACGGAGGTATTGCCCCCACCGTGAAGGACTAAATCTTTGCTTTGACCGAGCAGTTGAGAGGTATAAACCCGCATCGCAAGGGGATCGTGTTCGTACTGTTGAGCGATGGTATCGTCAAAGAGGCTTTTCATTGTGTTAGACCTTTGGTTTAATCCTCAAATTATAGCGATGCAAGGATGAAATATGTTACTATTGCCTCAATTAAAGATTGATTCCAAGGAATAACTATGCCATTACTCGATAGCTTTACTGTGGACCACACTATTATGCCCGCACCTGCGGTACGACGTGCAAAAGGGATGAAAACTCCAAAAGGGGATGATATTACCGTTTTTGATCTACGCTTTTGTCGTCCCAATGAGGCGATTTTATCCCAAGAGGGAATTCATACGTTAGAGCATTTGTTCGCCGGATTTATGCGCGATCATCTCAACTCGGCTAAAACTGAGATTATCGACCTTTCCCCAATGGGGTGTCGTACCGGCTTTTACATGAGCGTGATCGGTACACCTACGGAAGAGGAAGTGGTTCAGGCGTGGGAAGCCTCCATGCACGATGTGATTGCGGTTGAAAAACAAAGCGATATCCCTGAACTCAACCTCTACCAATGCGGAACATGTGCAATGCATTCGCTTGAGGATGCGAAAGCGATTGCTACGGAAGTGCTCCGCAAAGACATTGATATTATGGATAATGAAGCGTTGAAGCTTGATTTGTCGAAAGTGAACGACTGATGTTACTGTTAGTCCCGATGAATGGGGATGATACTCAAGAGAGCACACTCGTCCCGATCCTCTCCGCCACTCACTGGGCTACAATCGAGGTCGAAGAGGGGCGTGTCATCGAGATCAACTTCTATACCGAGCGCTCTGCGATTGAAACACCCTGCGATGCGGTGATTGTTATTAGCAACTATGAGCCCGTCATGGAGTTTCTGGATCAGCAGATGATGGTTCTTGTGGCGCACACACAACGCACTATTGATGATATCGTCGAAGCGTATCTTTTCCGAGAACTGCACGACTTGTCACTATGATAACCTCGCTTCTCCATCCTACGCCCAGTACCAAAATTATGGTTGCAACCAGTCACTTGGATGGGATGATAGAGGAGTTGTCTTCTTTTTTATCCCCCTATGAGGGACTTATCGATGTTTCCCTTTTCCCCGGTGAGCATCTAGAGTTTTCCACTCCTTGCCTTAATAAAATACACCCTATCAAAGATTATAAATCTCCTGCCTTTGGAATTCCTCGAGATTATGCCGCAGTGATTGTACAAGATGTTCTACATCTGCATGCGTTTCCTCTCAAATTTTTACAGTTGACTTATCGTACATTGCTCAATGCAACCGAGATTATTATCGTCCAAAAAAATGGATCGATGAGTATATCCGAAGTGGAGGATTTGTTGGATAAAGCAGAATTTCGCGCTACGAATACCATTATGGATTTGATCGATGGGTATGAGGTTATAGTCGCAAAAAAGATGCACATGTGGGGTGCAGGGTTATGACAAAGTGGGTTGAGAGTGATGATGGAAGCTATACCGCTTATAGTTCGGAATATGGGGAACATTATCATTCGACCAAAGACGGTGCACTAAACGAATCCCTAAAGAAACATATCGAACCCGTTTTTGCCATCCATCATGATAAAGAGCATCTCAAAATCATCGATATTTGTTTCGGGCTTGGGTTTAATACTTTTCTTAGTCTCTATTATCGTGATACGTATTTCCCTAATACGATACTGGAAATTTATTCTCCTGAGCTGGATGGCGAATTGGTTGCTTCATTGGTTGATTTTCCCTATCCTGAAATCTTTGAACCGTACCGAAATGTCATTGCAAATCTTGCTCTAAGCGGAGGGTATGAGGATGAACGGACTAAGATCACGGTTGAGATTACCGATGCAAGAGTGGGAATGCAGGAGTTGAGTGGCGAATGGGATGTTTGTTATCAGGATGCTTTTAGTCCCGCCAGTAATCCAGCACTTTGGACGAGAGAATATTTCGCTGATGTTGCACGGTTGATGGGAGATGAAGGAATTGTTACCACGTACTCAATGGCATTAGCAACACGGTTGGCTCTTTATGAAAACGGATTTAATATTTATTTGAATCAGGGTGAGGGGTATCGTACGGCAACCATTGCATCGGTGAGAGAGTTAGAGGGTTTTAAAAAAGTGGATATGGAGCACAAAATTCGGTGCAATACACAAACAACAGCTCTTAGCGACGAAAATTTGGCTCTTTAAGGCGATAGTTATCGATGAGGTGACGAAGGCGGTTGGGGTTAAATCGCCAAAAATGTTTCGTGTCAAATTCTGGATGGTTACGCATCTTTTCAAATAACTCTTCTTCGGTTATTTCATCCCCGTTAGATTCAACCATGATTTTTTCGAGCACTTCAATGGAACTGGAAGTAGTATCATCGTCTTCAAGAGGTTTTGAGGGTAAAAAGTAATAAATTTTCCATGTCGATAATCCAATACCGGCAATGAAAGCCAACATCATCAGCCATTGGATTGTACCCATGTTAATACATTCCATTGATTCGGTCAATATCATTCCAGCTTAACTCTTTTTTACTGGATGTGGTGAGAATATGATGCATATAGCGGGCAAAAACATCGGTTTCGATATTGACTCGTGTCCCCTTTTTATACGTTCCAAAAAGTGTTTCGCGCATGGTGATGGGAATAATCGTAAGGCGAAATGCATTTCCCATTACTTCGTTTACTGTCAAGCTTATGCCATCAATTGTAATTGACCCTTTGGGAGGGATGAGAGGGATAAATTCCGAATGAACATCGACGATTACATCATAACTGTTACCATTATCGGTGATGGAGCGAATGGTTCCGAGGGTGTCGATATGCCCTTGGACAATGTGCCCCTCGAAACGATCTCCCATCATCATGGCAGGTTCGATGTGAACCTTTCCGGTAAGCTTTTCAGTAGCAATATGAGTGAGCGTTTCGGGAGAAAGCTCGACGCTAAATCCATCGCTTTCGATACTGACGACCGAAAGGCACGTGCCATTTATAGCGATAGAATCTCCGAGTTTTGGTTTATGCGATGCTTTAAGAGAGAGACGATTGCCTCCAAAGCTTTTAACGCTTGCCATCTCACGAATCAATCCTGTAAACACACCATACCTTCTTCAACAGTCTGATATTTCCCCGCTGCAAATCCGATAAACGCAGCGTTAAGCTGTATCATTTTAGTGAGATTTTCATCAGGAGTATTCAATAGAGAGCGCATGGTCTCTAAATCCATCTCTTCTTTAGCGGCAATCGGCACGATTCCAAATTCTTCGGGATCAATATGGTGAGTGGTTACTTCACCGTTTTCTACCAATTTGTATTTCGTTTTTTTGAGAATTTCTGGGGTCCCTTCTTGTCCTTGAAGGATGAAAAGGCGTTTATAATAAGGAGCATAAAGGGTTGCATAAAGATCAAAATAAGGGGCATGGTGCATCCCGATGAGGGCTACGGGTGCTAGAAAATGAACCTTTTCCAAAGTATTGAATGCGGTACGAATCCCGATATCGTTTCGCAAATCACTTAAATCACTTAAGCCCGCCAAGAGGTCACGGCGATGGTGGAGGATGAGATTTGGAGCACTGAATTCCAATTGATCGGATGTTACACCGTATTTTGGTCCCATAGGGAGATCATACGCGGCATGAACTTTTAAATCGCCTAATAATTCAGCCGCTTTGAGCATTAAAAATGGAAATTTTGTTTTTCCATCTTGGGGATAACCTATTTCAATCCCTTCTGACAGGTTCGGTATGAGTTTTTGTGCTAAATACTCCACGCACCCGCTTAGTTCCTCTTCACTCTCCCCTTGTACTCTCCATCCGAGCAAGAAAGCACTGATAAGTGTATCCGGAATACGTCGCTCGATGATGAGAGAAAATGCATCTTTGGTTTCTTCTTTGGTTAAAGGACGGTTCCCTTTTGGTCCCGTTCCGACAGCACGAATATATGCCAGAAATCGGATATGCTCAGGGCTGAAAGATGCATTAATATTAGTTACCATACGATTTTTCCCTCTTCTTGTAAATTTTGAATGATTGTTTTGGCTTTTTCGTGACCATTATAGGCTGCTTTACGACACCATTCGAGTGCTTGGTCATGATCGGCATCGCATCCGAATCCTTGATCATACATAAGACCTAAATTGTATTGACTCTCTGCGAGATTGAGTTTTGCCCCTCGTGAAAAACAAATAAAGGCTTTGGGGTAATCTTGCAAAACTCCATGCCCCTCTTTGAGAAGAACTCCGAGATTGTTAAAGGCTCCCGCATGTCCACGCTTGGCAGCTTCTTCGTACCAAAAGGCTGCTTCACTAAAATTTTGAACGCATCCTAATCCTCTCTCCAAACTAAGAGCTGCTTCGTATTGCGCTTGAGGAAAATTCAAAATAGCGGAACGAATAAGCAGTTCATGTGCTTTGAACTGGTCGTGCTGTACGATAACTCCGTCAGCATACATCAATGCAAGATTGAAAAGGGCGGTTGGCTCTTCGAGGTCAGCTGCGATGGAATAATATTCATAAGCATGTTGCAGTGATTTTTCGACACCAAGTCCTTGCTGATAGAGATAGCCAAGGGATGAGAGTGCGGTAGGATTATTTTGTTGAGCAAGTATTTCAAAAAGTTCACGTGCTTTTGAAAAGTCTTGTGTATTAAAAGCGTCGAATGCGGTTTGAAGCATCATAAAGTGGTCCATTTTTGAGAAATTATAACGCGTGTTGCTTTAACGCCTTACTTTTCGATCCCCACGATTTTTTTCTTTAAGTTTCGTAATAACCTCTTTCATCCGCTCTTTTTCTTTTAAAAGATCATCCCGAATGAGATGTTCTTCGTCCCCATCAACAGCTGGGTCGAATTCAAGTGGGGTCGGATCATAGTTTTTTAAGAGTTCTTCGAGAGTTTTCGGTGTGTCCATTGTATGTCTCGCATCAAAGATTTTGCTTAATTTTATACTGTTTTTGCTTTAGATTTTAGTGCTTTCAATTATAACGGTTATAATTGCAGTTAAGAAACTGGTACACCTTGAGTTTAGAGTTGAATTTTCAAGAAAATTACGCAAGGTATTTGATATTAATAATGAAGAAGTAAACAATGATAAATTATGACGTAATCGTAGTAGGCGGAGGGCACGCAGGAATCGAAGCCGCACTCGCCTCTGCCCGTATGGGACACAATACACTAATGGTCTCGATGTTAGCCGAGCAAGTAGGGGCGACAAGCTGTAATCCTGCTGTCGGCGGTTTAGCAAAAGGGCATTTGGTACGTGAGCTTGATGCCCTTGGGGGTGAAATGGGACTACTGACCGATGAAGCAGGGATACAGTTTCGTATTCTTAACATTACCAAAGGT
>Ga0265297_10000988_pt1 | contig 72584 bp, 80 predicted proteins | sample Munlanlwell13791_FD_192502 | JGI IMG/M metagenome (GOLD analysis project Ga0265297, IMG submission 192502) | Leachate microbial communities from a municipal landfill in Southern Ontario, Canada - Leachate well 137-91 | ecosystem: Engineered > Solid waste > Landfill > Unclassified | place...
CAGGAAGTGGGAGCGGGGACGGGCTTTATCGTGTCCGAAGACGGTTTGGTTGTCACGAACAAGCACGTTGCCTCGGACGCTACGGCGGAATATACCGCCATAACCAGCGCCGGCAAAGAATACGCGATTAAAATCGTTGCCACGGATCCGGTACAGGACTTGGCCATTATGAGAATTCAAAGTACGGATAAATTTCCAACATTAAAACTTGGTAATGCCGCGAGCATTCAAGTTGGTCAAAGCGCCATTGCCATCGGATACGCGTTGGGGGAATTTCAAAATTCCGTGTCAGTCGGTGTCATCTCGGGCCTCGGCAGAACAATCACCGCCACTGATCCGATCGGAGGATCGGAAACATTACAGGATGTTATTCAGGTTGACGCGGCTATCAATCCCGGCAACTCCGGCGGTCCCTTATTGAATCTTAACGGCGAAGTTATCGGAGTGAATACGGCCACGGCGGATACCACGGTCGGGCAAAATATCGGATTCGCGATTTCCATTGATAAAGCAACGCGCGACATTGAACAGACAAAATCAACAGGTAAAATTTCTTATCCGTTTCTCGGTATCAGGTATGTGGCGATCGATGCCAAGCTCGCTAAAGCAAAGAGCTTGTCCGTGGATTACGGTGTATTGATTAGCAAGGGCGTTTACGGTGAGGCGGCTATTTCCGCAAATTCACCCGCGCAGAAAGCCGGACTAAAAGAAAATGATATAGTTTTGGAAGCCGGCGGCCAGAAAATAACAGCGGATAACACTTTGTCAAAAATAATCGATGACTATGTTCCCGGACAAAATATGGAATTGAAGATCTTGAGGGGAACGCAAGAGATGACAATTAACGTGACCTTGGGTGAGTGGCAACAATAAAAAAGAAGTAAGAATAAAGAAGTAAGAAGAAAGAAAGTGCGAGCTTTGAATTTTAAAAGTAAATAAAATTTTTTTATTCTTAATTCCCAATTCTTTATTCATTATTCTTTATTCAATATTCTAAACTATGAACGAAGTTGAAGAAATAAAATCGCGCCTAAATATCGTGGACGTAATTGGCGGCTATATCAAGCTGGAAAAAGCAGGCATTAATTATCGTGCCTGCTGTCCTTTTCATTCCGAAAAATCGCCGTCGTTTTTTGTGTCGCCGTCGCGCCAGATCTGGCATTGTTTTGGCGGTTGCAATGAAGGCGGAGATATCTTCAAATTTGTGATGAAAGTGGAGGGATTGGAATTTCCGGACGCCTTGCGAATTTTGGCGCAAAGGGCCGGGGTGGAGTTAAAATCACGCTCGGGCGGAGACTGGCAAAAAACAAAAAGTGAAAGGCAGGTTTTATTGAATATTTGTGAAATGAGTACCAGATTTTTCCAGGCCTATTTGGCAAAAAGCAACAAAGGCAAAGAGGCGAAGGAATATTTGCTAAAACGCGGACTAAAAGAAGAAACAATAAAAGAATGGCGGCTAGGCTACGCGCCTGAAGCGTGGTCTCAATTGTCCGATTTTTTGATCGGCCGGGGATACGCGCGCGCGAGCATTATCAAAGCCGGTATGGCGATAGAAAAAGAGGGAGATAAATTCTTTGACCGCTTTCGTGGCAGGATTATGTTTCCCATTTGCGGGTTCAATGGCGAAGTCATGGGGTTTACCGGACGGATATTCGGCAAAGCGGACGAAAGCGAGGCGAAATACTTAAACACGCCCGCGACAATCCTTTACGATAAAAGCAAAGCGCTGTTCGGGATCGATAAAGCCAAAATGGAGATCAGAAAAAACGATTCGTGCGTTTTGGTCGAGGGTAATATGGATTGCATAATGTCCCACCAGGCCGGATTGAAAAATTGTCTGGCTGTTTCCGGAACCGCTTTGACTCCTTTGCATTTGAATATTATAAAAAGATATTCACCCAATTTGGTTTTTGCTTTTGACACGGACGCGGCTGGCAACAAGGCGACTCGCCGTGGAATTTCTTTGGCGCAAAATATGGATTTTAACATCAAAGTAATTCCACTGACCGATGAAAAAGATCCGGCGGATGTTGTCCTGCACGAGGGCGAAGAAAAATGGAAGCAAATGGTCTCCGGTGCTAAGCCCGCTAACGAATTTTATTTCGATCTCGCGATGAAAGACAGGGACCCGTCATCGATTGAAGATAAAAAGAAGATCATCTCCGATCTTTTGCCCATTATGAAAAAGATAAATAATGTGATAGAACAGTCTTATTGGCTGGAAAAGCTGGCGAATGCTTTGCGTGTGAAAGAGGATGATTTGCGTCGGGAAATGTTAAAAATAAAGAGCGACGAAGAGTATGACGCGAGCGCGCAAATACCCGTGGATAAGCCCAAGGAATCGGTTAAAAAAACCAGATTTGAGATGATTGAAGAGCAGATATTGGTTTTTCTCCTGGTGGATCACACGCAGATCAATCTGATCGACAACGAAACCATAGAAAAGTTCGGTTCGCCCGTAAAAGAAATACTTTTAAAAATAAAGGAAAATCCTGAGATCACGAACGAAGATATTTTCAAGGCTTTTGCCGAAAATACGGCTATTATCGAGTTTTTGAATTACGCGATACTTAAGTCTGAGATTAAGGACGCGGATATTGAGAATCCGGGTCTGGAGCTTGAAAAATGCCTGATTGAGAGGCATAATCTAATAAATAAGGGGGCAAGGAGCGAGCTTGCCCAAAAGATCAAAGAATGTGAAAACAAAGGGGATTTTGATTCGTTAAGATCCCTTCTCGAAGAATTTAATAATTTAACAAAAAAAGAAAATGAAAAACAAAAAGAAGAAATCGAAGCTGGCGAAGTCGAGGCCGAAACCCAAATTGAAAAAGAGCAAGAAAGCCCTGAAGAGACCGGTGAAGAAAAAGGTGATAAAGAAGAAGTTCGTGGTGAAGAAAAAGAAACCGAAGCAGAAGAAAAAAATAATCAAGAAAAAAGCGAAGATTTTGAAAAAGAAAAAGATGATAAAAAAGACGAGCAAATCAAAGAAACGACCGGTGAAGAAAGCGAAAAAACAGATAAAGAAACCGGTAAAGAAGACAACAAAGAAGAAACAGATAAAGAAGATAAAGAGAGTTCTCAAAACTAAAAAATCTTCGAAGAAAAAGATAAAGCCCAAGAAAAAAAGCGCGAAAAAGCTTGTTTCCGTGGTTACCCCGGAGAAGCTGGACAGCCTTATAAAGAAAGGAAAGACCAGGGGCTTTATTACTTTTTCGGAGATTCTTTCGTATTTCCCGAATATTGACGAAAACATAACCGAACTTGAGGATATGTACGGCGTGCTTGAACAAGCCGGGATTGAGCTTAAGGAATCCAAAGGATATTTGGACTTTGATGAAAAAGGAGCAAAGAAAAAAGGCAGAAAACGAGCGTCTACCGGGAAGATCGATTCAGTTCAGTCTTATTTGCGCGAGATAGGAAAGATCCATCCGATCACAGCGCGTGAAGAAAAAGAATTGGCAAAGCGGATAGAAGCCGGGGACTTAGACGCGAAGAGAAAATTGGCCGAAGCGAATCTGAGGCTCGTTGTTTCCATCGCGAAAAAATACATCGGCCGCTCGCCAAACTTAACTTTGCTTGATCTGATCCAAGAGGGGAACCTCGGCCTTTTTCGGGCGGTGGAAAAGTTCGACTGGCGCAAAGGGTATAAATTTTCCACTTACGCCACTTGGTGGATCAGGCAGACGATTACTCGTGCTTTGGCAGACCAGGCGAGAACCATCAGGATCCCGGTGCATATGATCGAAACATTGACAAAGTTTACTCAGGCAAAGAGGCGATTGCTTCAGGATCTGGATCGTGAGCCCTTGGCGGAAGAGGTTGCCGCTGAGATGGGGCTTGAGGTGGAAAAGATAAGGCACCTAGAAAAGATCTCGCAAAAAGCCGTGTCTTTGGAAACTCCGGTGGGTGAAGATGAAAAAGATAGCGTCTTGGGAGAGTTTATCAAAGACGAAAAGATTGAATCGCCGGCATCGCAGGCCGGCCGAAAGCTTTTGCGCGAACACTTGGATGATATTTTCAAGGACTTGAGCGAAAGAGAGCAAAAAATATTGTCTATGCGTTTTGGATTGGAGGATGGAGTGAGCCACACCTTGGAAGAGGTGGGGCAGGAGTTTGGGGTGACGAGAGAAAGGATCAGGCAGATCGAGGCCAAGGCGATCGAGAAGATCCGTGGCCATGTCGACGTCAAAAAATTGGAAGGCTACTAATGTTTGGGCCTTTGAGGCCTAAACATTGTGTGCTCAGTGCATTGTTGCGAAGTTTTTCCGCTTTTGATTAAGATAAACAAATTATTCTTACTTCTTAATTCTTGATTCTTTATTCTAATTCATAAAATATGGTAGTTATCAGAAAACTAAAAAAGGGAGACGAAAAGGACTTGATGGAACTCTACAATTCTTTGGTTGAGGAAAAGACAATGACCCTGGCAATCAAAAAAGTAAACCTCAAGCAAGAAAAAGAATATGTTGAATCCAGGCTAAAGCGTGCCAAAAATCACAAAGATGTTGGCTTGGTTTTGGAAGTAGATGGAAAAATTCTGGGAACATCCGGAGTCTCGATCGAGGGTGTAATCACCAAACACGTTGGCCATTTCGGTATTTTATTAAGAAAAGAAGCCAGAGGAAAGGGACTTGGCTTTCAATTGGCGAAGACAGTTATTGCGGAAGCGAAAAAGCAATTAAAAGTAAAGATAGTCGTTCTGGATGTTTCGCATCTAAACACTGTCGCGAGGGGATTATACAAAAAACTGGGCTTTAGAGACGTTGGAACAATTAAAAAGGCATTGAATTTTTTCGGCCGTTTTGACGACGAGATTATAATGGTAAAATATTTGACCTAGCCACAATGTTTGGGGGCCGCGCCCCCAAACATCAATTATGTTTTTGGATCGGACTTTTTCCATTCAATTATTTGATTGGCCTTGCGCTCCATTTTGTCCGCCGGGCGGATATATCTAAAATTTTTTGAAGGATAGATCTTTTCGTGGGGGGAATCGTCCAACGCGTCCACTAAATAACGCAAATTTTCTTTATCGGTTATCCATTGATAGCCCATTTTTTTTAAATTAAACGGTCGCGAGAAACTGATCAGGCGTTTCTTGTAAAATTTGCTATCCAGGTATTCATGGAAATATGATACCGCCAGCTCACGGACGGTTTTGTATACCGGATCTCGCCAGCGCAGGACGGTGTGGTTTGATTTACTGATGGCGCCCCAATAGCCGTTTCTTTTATATAATGCCACAACGTGATCATCATCATTCTTGGCCTTGAGATCTAAGATTAGTGGTGGTTCTTGGTTAACCCATAAGGCTGTGGCCGCCAAAAGCGCTCCCTCAAAGCAATGAATCTTGTGTGTCCTAAGTGAACAAACGGGTGACATATATGTTTCTTCATTCTTTTCCCAATTAATTGGAAAAGAGTCCAAAAATTCTTGAATTTTTAAAGGAGTGTTAAGTTTTTTAAAAATGTTTAATTCTTTTTTATTTAAGCCAAACATATTGCATTTATTTTAGCACAAAACTATTAATATTGAAAAAATGAGGATTTTGTGTATAATATGGTTATCTTTGTTCTTAAAAAGTATATTCCGGTGTGGCGCTCCGCCAGCTGGCGGAGGGAGCGCGGATGTCCCAGGAGAGAAGTAACAATTATTCCGGTGTGGCGCAATGGTAGCGCGGATGCCTGTTAAGCATTAGGTTGTAGGTTCGAATCCTACCACCGGAGCCAACTAGTGAGGGGTTCTATGAGACCGGTTACCGTCAAGGTAGGCGGTTTTTATTATAGTATAAAATATTTGACAATATTTTAGCGATTTGATATAGTTTACTTACCGCTCGGTAAGTATATAAAAATTAATAAAAATATGACAACAATCGCCAAACAATCAAAAGATGTTATACAAGATACTAAAAAATACATCATTGATACAGCTCGTCGTTTTTTTTCTGAATATAGCTATTTGGGCGTTTCAATGAATGATATTGCTAAAAAATTAAATATAACCAAAGCAGCACTTTATTATCATTTTGCTGGCAAAGCTGAAATATACGAAAAAGTTCTTGATGATGTTTTTACTGATTTAAGTTTAACTATCACCCAAGCATTGAATGAACCGACAATTGATAAAAAGTTGTATAAATTAATAAAAAATTATTTAGATTTTGGTCTTAAAGAAAAAAATCTTATCAAGGCTTTAATATTAAAACTGTCGCCAGAAGACGACCAGACAACAAAACACATCACTCAATTAAGAGAGCAAATTATTAATTTAATTTATCCGATAATTGATGAAGTATCTATAAGCAAAAAATTAACTAAAAAGATTGATAGCCGTATGTTAACATCCATTCTCGCCAGCATGATGGACGGATTGCTTTTGGAATACTCATTCCTTAATAAAAAAATAAACTCATCTAGGATATCCGATCAAATAATTGCGATATTATTTTGAAAGGTCAATATTAAATTACTAAAATAATACAATTATGGCCTTATTAACTTCTATAACTTCCGCATTGGCTGAAATAGGTCCAATTGCTTTGACCGGATGGGTGATAATAGGATCAATTATTATCTATTGCTGGCGATCTTAAAATGGAACGGTAATAAATGACAAGTTTCAACAATTATATTAATAAAGTATGTTATCAATAATCATTCCTGTATTAAACGAAGAAAAATATCTGCCTTCGCTTTTAGACTCTTTATCAAGGCAGACTTATCAAAACTTTGAAATCATAGTAGCCGACAATTATTCAACTGATAATACATCCTCAATAGCCCTAAAGGCAGGGGCGAGGTTGGTTGAGGGGGGATTACCGGCCGTTGGCCGTAATAATGGGGCAAAAGTTGCTAAGGGTAAATGGTTACTTTTTTTAGACGCTGACGTAATCTTGCCACCTGATTTTTTAGAAAAAACAATGGCGGAGATTAAAAGAAGTAATTTTTCCGTGGCTACGTGTTTAGTCTCTCCCTTGAGCGACAAACGAATCGATAAGATTTTACTTGGAGTGACAAATTTATACACCCAAGCCGTCAAGAATTTTTTTCCTCATGCGCCCGGATTCTGTATATTTTGTAAAAAAGAAGTACATCAATTAGTTGGCGGATTTGATGAAAAAATAAAATTGGGCGAGGACGTCGATTATGTTTTTCGGTTAAGTAAGATTAGTAATTTCGGCTTGCTTAATGATATACGTGTGCCTGTGTCTGTCCGAAGACTGGACAAGGATGGCCGTTTTAACATTTCCGTAAAATATCTAGCTGCTGAAGCGCATATTATTTTTTTAGGGCCGATATGTTCAAATATTTTTAATTATGAATTTGGTAATTTTAATTAAAAAGTAATTTAAAATAATTATTAAATAATAAAACTATGCCGGGAAATATTAAAAATTCTCTTAAAAAAGAGTTAACTATAAAAGCTTTTCAAATACTATCAAAAGCTTCCGACGAAAATATAATTAGATTTATCGATTTGATTGAACGGTTTACGCCCAGAGGCACCACTAAGGAGGTAGTGGTATTTGTTAAGAATTCTTACAAGAAAAAAACACCAGCCTTAATTTTGACCAAGAGGATTCTTTCCGATGTCGATAAAAATTGCCAAAAGAAGATTTTGGAGAATTTGGTTTTGGCCGAACTTTTAGAAAACAGCGAAAAGAGAGAAAAATCGGAAGGTGAAGGCGCTGCTCCTCTTTTTACCCTTTTGATTTCCCCGTCGATGAGATGTAATTTAAGATGCAAAGGTTGTTATGCTCAGAATTATAAGATGGAAGACGATTTATCTTTTGATGTTATGGATAGAATTATTAACGAGGCTAAAGAAATGGGAGTATCATTTTTTACCATTTTAGGCGGAGAGCCTTTTATCAGGGAAGACATCTTTGATATTTTTAAAAAGCATTCGGATGTCTATTTCCAGGTTTATACCAATGGTACTTTAGTAAATGAAAGACTAGCTAAGAAATTAATCGAAGTTGGCAATGTTATTCCTCAGATTAGCATTGAAGGATTTGAAAAAGAGACTGATTTTAGAAGAGGAGCAGGGATATATAAAAAGGTAATAAATGCAATGGATGTTTTAAAGAAAAATGGTGTTCCTTTTGGCTATTCTGTTTGCGTAACCAGGAAAAATGCGGAAATTGTTATGTCTGATGAATTTGTAGATTTAATGATTGAAAAAGGAGCTTTGACTGGCTGGTATTTTCTATATATGCCAGTTTGTGGAGACAAAAATACGGAATTAATGCCGACTCCAGAGCAAAGAAACAACCAAAGAATTCGTCGAGATCATATTAGGGCGACTAAACCTATCTTTATCGTTGATTTTTGGAATGATGCTCCTTATGTTGGTGGATGTATCGCAGCAAAGCGCTATTGCCATGTTAATAATTTTGGAGACGTTGAACCTTGTATTTTTACGCATTTTGCCGAGGCAAATATAAAAAACACTTCTTTAAAGGAAGCGACTAAATGTCATTTTTTCCAAGAAATTAGAAAACGCCAGCCATATGATTCAAATCTTTTAATGCCCTGCATGTTGATTGACCATCCAGAAGTAAGCAGAGAGCTTTGCCAGAATTGCAAGATTCATCCTACTCACCCTGGAGCTAAAACCTTAATGGAAGATCTTAAAAATGATATAGATAAATATTCTTCAGAGGTTCATCAGATTTATGATAAGGTTTGGGAAAAAGAACAAAAAAGCCATAAATAGTACAACATTAATATGTTAAGTATTCCGTTATCCAATTCAGCCCCTTTTGTTATTTTTGAATTGTTGGGATTTATTTCTTTTTTCGTTATCTTTTTTAGAGAAATATCAAAACGTAACCTAGTGCGTGTTTTTGAGATGATGAGTGCTCTGACTTTTGGAATGATTTTAGAAATAGGGAATACTTATTTAGCTCATACTTACTATTACAGCCATCTTTTTTTAGTAGAAGTCGCTGGGGTTCCTTTAGCTATAGGATTATGGTGGGCTGTTATCATTTATTGTTCAATGCTTTTAAGTGATCAATATAATATTCCATGGAGATTTCGTCCGGCCATAGACGCTTTAATTGCCGTTTTAATAGATATTGCTATGGATACGATAGCAATAAGAATTGGGTTTTGGCATTGGTCAATACCATTAACTCAGGAATGGTATGGGGTTCCTTTTGAGAATTTTGTCGGTTGGATATTGGTAGTTCTATCTTTTTCTTATCTTATAAGGTTCATAAGAACGCTAAATTATAAGAGGGTTTTTACTAAGATATTAATGATACTGAGTCCAGTGCTATCATATATTGGTCTTTTATTGGAATTAACCATATTCAGCTTGATTACTATTTTTCCTTATCAAGTTAATAACTGGACGACTCTTCTTAGGTTCAACTATCAGCCTGATTTCAGTATTCTTTATCAGCCGGAAGTTCAGCTGTGGAAAGGATTAGTGTTTACTATTATTTTAATTGAATTAATAAATGTAGTAATTTGGGTGATGGTAAGATACAGAAAAAATTATCTTAAGAGTTTTGACGCAATTTCTTTTTCTATTCTTTTTTTCCTCCATTTATTTTTTGTTTTCTTTTTATTTTATTCTGGGATATATAAAGAAACTCCGATTTTTATATTTTTTAGCATTGTCGCTCTTTTAATTTATTGTTTTATCCATTTCTTGCCCTATATTTCTAGTTTAAAATCCAAGCATCTAAATAAAGCGAAGAAAGCTTTAAATGATAAAAGCAAGAGCCTAGAAGAAATAGTTAGTAAATCTTTAAGATAAATTACGTAATCGTTGCAGGTCGCACGCTTAGTTTTTATTTGTAATAAAATATTAACATGAAGTTTAAGAAGAATATAATTAGAATTAACGGTAGGAATATTTTTTACTTAGATAGTAATAATCAAAACCCGACCATAATTTTATTGCATGGCTTTCCCGGAAATCATATGGGTTTGATTAAGCTAGCGAATTATATCGGAGATGACAACTATAGACTAATAATACCAGATTTGCCAGCTTGCGGATGTTCAGATCCTTTAGATAAAAAGCACAACCTTAAAAATTACAGCGCTTGGCTGAATGATTTTTTAGAAGCTTTATCTATAGATGAAGCTATCATTATCGGCCATTCTTTCGGTTCAAGAATTGCCTTGGTTTTTACTAATTTTTATCCCAAAAGAGTCAAAAGGCTCGTGCTTATCACGCCGGTTTTAAAAGTTGACGGATTGCTTAATAGGATACTTTCGATTTATTATGGGGTTATAGGGCCTTTGCCTAAATATTTGCAAAAGATAATGCTTTCTAATGGATTTGGTAAAAAAATGGGGAATAAAATTATTTTTAAATCATCTGACCCTAAAATACACAAAGAAATAATAGATAGGGATATTAAAGAGATTAAAAGATTAAAACCGCAAGTCAGCATCGAAATATTCGATGAATTTTATAAATTTAGTCTAATTCCAGTAGGCAAAGAAATAAAAAATGATTCCTTATTGATCGCCGGTGAACTAGATAAAGTTTCTCCATTGGGTCCGATTCGAGAGTTGTTCCGTCAATTACCTAATGTCAAGCTGGAGATTATGAAAAATTGCGGACATCTTTTACCGCTGGAGAAACCAGAAGCCACTGCTAAGATTATTAAGAAATGGCTATAGTGTTTCATTTTCTTTAAAGATGAGGTACTTTTCTAGAAAATTAACTATTAATCGATACTTTTCCGTTTGCTATAAATATCCTTCCTTTAAGAAATGATATCAGCTCTCTTTTTTCTTCAATTGTCCCCTGAGACAGAATGTATTTTGCGTATTTTTTATGATCCAGCTTTTCTTCTATTTTTTCATTTGATTCTTTCAATCCAAGAACTCCGTATCTGAATTTTCTGTATCTTTTTATCTCCTGTTCTATTTTTTGCTTTATTTCCGATCCATCCATTATTATTTCATCTATCATGTCAGATAGTTGTTTTATAAGGTCTTCTTCCTTAATGTATCTGCACCTGCAGTAAGGATCGTTGTATCTGGTGCATCCGTAATAAACATGAACATTAAACGATCCATTTTTAAGCTTTCTATGCTTTTCTTCGCCGGTTATCCCTGATCCGCATAATCCGCACTTCATCAGCCTGGTGAATGCGAACTCTTTGTTTTCTGAGCGGGCATTATGGCTGGTTATCTGCTCCTGCACTTTATTGAATAAGTCTTTGGTGATAATCGGCTCGTGCAATCCGTCGTACCACGATCCGCTTCCTACAGGATATTCGAATTTTCCGTAATAGAATGTATTTTTCAATATTGAGTAAACCGAGCTCAGGGTTACTCTTTTCCCAGTCCTAGTTCCAAAATTTATGGATACAAGCCAGTTGTACAGCCTCCTTCCGCTGTATTTTTCGAAAGCCGTCTTTTCGAACATCTGCTTGACTATAGGAGCTCTGAAATCGTCTATAAATATCTTTCTTTGGCCCTTAATGCCCTCTTTGTTCGTTAAATAACCTAGGGGTGCCATTCCAGGACGCCGGCCCATGGAACACTTGGCTTTCATGCCTCTTTTGACGTTTACCGACTTATTATCGTTTTCTAGCTTAGCCTGCGACCCAAGAATCATTAATAGGAATTTATCATTAGGGGAGTTGCCGAACGACTGTCCATAGGTTCTGATTTCTTTTAACTTTCCATTATCCATCATATCTACGACTGTTCCCAAATCTCCTGCATTTCTTGCTATTCTATCAGGAGCCCATGTTAATATGCCATTGAATTTTTCTTCTCTTATTTCTTTGATTACTTCGTTGAAGATTGGTCTTTGCCCAACTTCCTTGGCTGAGTGCTTTTCTTGTTTTATTTCGACAACATTAAGATTATCTCTTTTTGCTAGCTCCAGCATTTCTTTGATTTGTGAATCAATGGAAAGGGCTTGGGTTTCGTCCGATTCTGTTGACTTCCTTGCATAGAGGCAATATCTAGTATCTGTCATATATTTATACTTATTCTATTACCTATATGAATGACGCAACGGCTGGGGAAGTCCAGACCTCAGATGTAGACAAACTGGAGACTGAAAGACTACACAAATTTCAACTTTTGAGCTATTATTGAATCAACAATTTAATAGCAGTGGCCTAAACCTTTGAGAAATTGAAGGCATGGCTCGAAGTCCGACAATGAATAAACAACCCATCATGGGGTGTCATTGTCGGCCATATCAGGAAACTGGTATGAGAGGCTTCGGCCTCTACCTGTGGTGGGCTTTTTGTACCTACGCCACAGAATAAATAATAAAAAGATAGAATATGTTCAATTTTATAAAAGATTATATTGCCAAACAAAAAAATAAAAATGAGTACGGAGAAACGCTTAGTAAATTTTTAGCTGATGGCAAATTAAATAAAAAAGAAAAACAAGAATTGGATAATTTAAAAAAGGATTACGGTCTTTCCGAGGAAGATTTGAATAATATTAAAAAGAAGCATTTGTCTTTGTTTTTTAAGACTATATCCGAAGATGAGAGAATTACAGAAGATGAGAAAAAAGAATTAGAATTACTTATGGGCTATTTTGGTTTAGATATAAAAAACTTTGATTTTAGTCAGAAGAATTTTAATAAATTTTATTCCCTTGCTTTGATTGATAGGGGTATTTTGCCAACTCCGACATGTAGAAACTTGGATATTATTTTTAAGAACGACGAAATTGTCCATTGGCTTTGTTCGGGGTACTTAAAAAAGAGAAAAAGAGTGGTTAAAAACATAACTTATGGCGGGTTTGTCGGATCTGTCAAAATTGCAAAAGGATTAAGGTATAGAGTAGGATCGATGGATTTATCTTCTCAGAGTAGTGAAGTTATTATCGATGAAGACTTTGGCGATTTTTGGTTAACAAATCAAAGGGTCGGATTTTTAGGGGGGAGAAAGAATTTTAGTTTACCATATAATAAAATATTATCTTTTGAAGTATACAAAGATGTTATCATTATTCATAAGGAGGGGAGAGAAAACCCATACATTGTCGGATTAGAGGATGTTGATGTTCCGGCGTCAATATTATCGAAAATTTTAAATTAAAAATGATCATGTCATTAGTAAAAATATATAATATGAAAAAACACACTTTACTTTTAATAATAATCTTTTCTTGTTTTTTTGCTCAGCCTATTTTTGCGGCTGGATTTGGACCAAGAGAAGCGGAAATAGTCAGACAGCAAATCAGTGACTTGCAAGCCCAGTGCGGCAATCCCGATCTGCAAAACCGAGTAGCCGTGCTCGAGAAAGAAAATGCAGAGATCAAATCAAAACTTAGCGATTTAAGTAATTTAGAGACAAGAATATACAATCTCGAATCTTTAGTTAAGTCCCTACAAGATAATATAATGTCGGGACTAAAATCTATATTATCGGCACTTGTAATTAAAAATAATAAATAATCATCTTTTTATATGCCGCTAACACAAAAGCAAATAGAAAAAATTGAGGAAGAGGAGCGAGTCCGCGCAGAAGCCAAGCTTAGGTTTGAAAAGGAAATAACAGGTAAAAAAGAAACAGAAAATGAACCTGCAAAGAAAAACCTGCCAGCCGTGACATCTCTACTCGCTATTTTATTCTTCTTTTTAGTAATTATTGGTTTTGCATCTAATACTTTGCCCGTAGTGCTGGTAATTTCGTTGGCTATATTAGTATATTTCCTTCCGTCAATAGTTGGTTATAATAAAAAGAATGCCGGGGCGATACTAGTCCTTAATCTATTTCTCGGATGGACTTTAATTGGATGGATTGTTTCCTTAGTCTGGGCCAATACAAAAGACTAGCAATTTAAACGATAAATTTATTTTCATCTTTTGCCTCTTTTTTGTAGTCGCCCCTTGTTACTTTTAGTAGTGTTAATACAAGACGCGCGTTTTCGTCTAATAGTTTCTGAAAATCATAAGTAAAATTGCTGTTATTGCTTTTGTAGGCAGGATGATTTGTTTCTAGCCAGAATTTGGTCGATTTAAAATCTCCTTCTCTAATATTTTTGATAAGAGAAGATTCAGCCAAATCGTTGATATTATCAATACCCATCATTCTAGAAAGGCTGCATTGATTGCTAAATTTAGGGAAAATTTTTTGCCATCGGTAAAAGGTGGCCTTAGAGACGCCAGCCTTTTTACAAGCTATAGAAATTATGGGGTTTACAAGCAATTCGTCCAGTATTTTCTTTTGAAATATTTCAATTTCCTTTTTGCGCATAATCCTCGTACCTATTTATTATAATTTCGCAATAATGCGGATCAATTTCCACTGTTAAGCATTTCCGTTGCGTTTGCTCGGAAGCGATTAATGTGCTGCCCGATCCGCCAAACGGATCGTAAATATAATCTCCGGCATTAGAGCTGTTTAGTATCAGCCTTCTGAGCAAACTGATCGGCTTCATTGTGGGATGCAGGGTGCTTTTGATCGGCTTGGGGCAGAAAATAATGCTTTTATCTTTGCTTTTTCTGAAAAGATGCTTTTTGTACCAACCGACGATAATCAATTCGTGCTGGATTAAATAATCTTTTCTGCCGATAACAGAATTATTTTTTATCCAAATTAAAAGCTGGGAAAAATTAATATCCTGATTTTTGATTCCTCCTATTAAAGTGGTTAAGAATTTATCTGAGTTAAAAATATAGAAATTATTTTTCTCTTCCAAATGGGGCAATAGGGGAATCAGCCATTTTTCAGTAAATTCTTTATATTCTGATTCAGACGAAATGTCGTCGTTTCGTATATTTTTATCAACAGTCACCTTGCCCAGCCCGCGCTTGTTTTCTACATATTTTACGCCGTAAGGCGGATCGGTTATCACGCTCCTTATCTTCTTGTTTTTCAGAAAGTTATCTATTAGCTCTATGTCTCGGCAATCGCCACACAATAAAAGGTGGTTTCCGAGATTAAAGGTATCGCCATATTTAATTAATTTTGATTGCTTCTTTTCCATAGTATTTTTTATATCTATTTATTATTAACTGGCAGAAGATCGGGCTGATTTCGGATAAATAGGCCGATCTTTTCATTTGTTCGCAGGCGAGCAGGGTTGAGCCGCTTCCTCCGCACATATCAAGCACTATATCGCCGGGCTTGGTGCACCGCTTTAAGGGTTTTTCGTGAAGAGTCAAAGGTTTTTGCGTGGGATGTCCGTACTCGCTGCCCGGGTCCCTTTTCGCCAGCCAGATATCAAATATATCGATAATGTCATCAATAGTTCTGTTTCCGGTTCCAACCTCTTTATTTAATATTTCGTTTAGATTTTTTATTTCCGACAAAAACGGCTTGCCTTTGGTTCCATAGATGCAAGGCTCAAAGCATTTATTAAAACCGATGCCGGGGGTTAAATTCATTCCGTTTTTAATCCATAAACAAACCCTCTTATTATTTATCCCAATTTCTTTGTATGTTTCTTGGAACATCCCAATATATTTTTGGTCGCAGTAGCTGAAAATATGGGCGTCTTTTTCGGAGAATGAAAGGGCATTAATTAAAATATTATTAATAAACTTTTTGTAATCGCTGTCCGATTTCCGGTCGTTTATTGTGCCACCGTAGTTTGCTTTGCCTCCGATTCCTTTGTCATAATTCAATCCGATGTTAAACGGCGGATCCCAATAAATCATATTTGTTTTCTTATCCTTAAGCAGGGAAGCAATAGTTTCTTTTTTAAGAGAGTCACCGCATATTAAATATGAATTACCAAGCTTGAACAAGTTTCCTTCTTTTATGTCCGTCGCAGTTATCTTTTTTAATTCTTCCTTCTCGTTAAATCCCGCATCATCCTCAATTTCAAGGTCATTATCCCAAATTTGAGACAAATCAAAATCGTCAAATCCAACATCCAGCAAAAGATCCATTTCAAATCCTTTAAGAATATCGTAATCCCATTCTCCCGTGTTTTTGTTTAATCTTAAATTCAATTCGCGCTCCTTTGTTTCGTCCAAGTCTACATAAATAACCGGAACTTCTTTGAAATTAAGTTTTTTGGCGATCTTAAGCCGTTGGTGCCCGCCAATTACCACATTTTCTCGGCCAGGGTGTTTGTTTGCAATCAATGGATCTACTAATCCAAACCGCTCAATGCTTTCCGTCAGATTAGCTTCTTTCTCCTCAGTCAATTTGCGCGGATTATATGTAGCTGGATTGAGCAGATTTATACTTACAGATTCTATTTTTGAAATCATATATTTATTTTATTATTTATAATTAAAACAAAAGAGAGTCGGCTTATCGCCGACTCTCCTTAAACCGAAAGAAGAGTGGCTTTCGCCATATCTTCTTTCCAGTTCTTCTGGAACGAAGTCCTATAGTTCGTTTATTCAATTTTATGTCTTTATCATAGCAGGGTGGTAAATTTTGTCAAGTGTCAACGCTATTGTAATTTATTCAAAATTGTGCTATAATGATAGTATGAAAAATCAAAAACTACACCCAATTCAGGAAAAAATATTAAGGATTGCCCAAGAAAAAAACTTGGTCAATCTTTCGTTGAGAGAGATCGGAGAATTGGTCGGAGACAGATCCCCTCAAAAGATTAAGCATCACCTCGAACAGCTTTCCAAAAAGGGGTTATTGACAATAGATAGGGTCAAGGGCGTTATGCAGAGGCCTAAAAATGGCTGGATAGAGGGGTTTCTTGATAAAGGCAAAAGGCTTCTCCGAATTCCCATTGTTGGATCAGCGAACTGCGGTTCCGCAGAATTGCTCGCTGAATCAAATATTATTGGTTATTTAAGGATTTCGAATACAATGCTTAATCGCAAAACAGGCGAAGGTCTTTTCGCTGTGAGAGCTGACGGCTTTTCAATGAATAATACTTCTCTTGATGGCAAAACAATTGATAATGGAGATTATGTAATAGTAGATAGCAGAAGGGTTGTTCCCGAGGAGGGCAAAATAATTCTTTCCATAATTGATGGTGCCGCTAATATAAAGCGCTTTCATATGGATAAGGCAAATAATCAAATCGTTTTGATGTCCGATTCTATTGAAGACCTTGCTCCGATATATATTCATCCAAGCGATGATTACATTGTTAGCGGAACAGTTATTGATGTTATCAAGAAGCCCTCTAAGGGGAATAAAAAATAGTACTTATGTTATGATGCAAGTATGATAAATCAAAGAATAAAATTAAATAGATTGAATAATAAAAAGCTTACCTTATTTTGTAATGGGGTAAGCTTTTTAGTATTTAGCTAGTTAGTAATATCTGATAGACGGTCGACCCGATATTAACATAAAGTCGATAACGGAGTTTAATACTAAAAAATAATTAAAACTATATATGGTTATTTTAAAAAAGAAAAACCGCTTTGTTTAAAAGCAGCTTTTCAATCGCCTTTATAAAGTATACCATTTTTTTTAAAAAAACAATAGAATGCCATCCACAGGATTAAAAGGTCCGTACCAACTATCCAACGAAGAGATTGATCGGGTGATAACAATAAAATCACCAGGGGTTTATGTTTTAGAGAGAAATACTCCCCAAAATTCAGATTCGTTTACAGTTCATTATGTCGGAAGATCTGACGACGATCTCAAGAATAGGCTGAAGAATTGGGTTGGAGTTAAGGGCTATAAAAGATTCAAATGTGATTATTTCGCCTCTCCGAAAGCTGCATTTGAAAGAGAGTCAATGATTTATCATGACTTTAATGGAGACAAGGGCGGTATGGATAACGACATACATCCCCAAAGACCCGAAGATTCAAATTGGCAATGCCCAATTTGTGACGTCTTTAAAGGTTATTGGTAATAAAAACAAACAGGGGCATTATATTTTTTTCTATAATGCCCCCCTTCTCTTAAAAATAAAATTATGCCACCGAAATATATAAAAAATAAGGGAAACAAGTGGACTCCTATCGAAGAGAGAAAACTTGCTCAACTTGCAAAACAAAATACACCGACCAGGGTTATTGGGCTTAAGTTGGGAAGACCGGAAGGTGGGGTTCGTGCAAAAGCTACTGAATTGAATATTAGCCTGAAACCGACAAATCAATCACCGTATAATAGAAGTACGAAATAAATATGTCAAAGAAAAATCATTATAAAGTAGTTTTTATTTTAGGGGCTGCAATAGAAAAAGATGCTAATGGTAATTTTGTAATGGCTAAAAGTGATATAGGGGGTCCATTATTGGGCGAATGGCGACTGAGGGCGGCGCAAAAACTTTGGAAAATGGAGATGGTTGATAAGTTTGTAATTGTTAGCCACATTCAAAAGAACTTAAATGTATGGAGATGTGAAGTAATGCGGGATATATTGGTAAAAAAATACGAAATGGATCCAAGTGTTCTTGTTGCCAGGAGGCAAAAAGAAGATTCTACTGACGGAAATGCGAAAGAAATTTTAGAATACCTTGAAGAAAAGTCTGTGAAGATGGAAGATTGCGCCTTTTTAACAAATTTTTATCATATACCGCGCGCTTGCATTATTCTCCAGGAAAAAAACCTTATTTTGAAACCCATTGCTGCTGAATCGTTTTTTGTTGACGAAGAGGTAGAAATTAGAAAAGATTATGGGCAAATAGAATTGACTTTTTTCGATCGTTTAATTAAAGAATTAAAGGGAATGAAAGTTAGAGAAATTGAAGAAAGAGAAGAAGATTACAAGGTGTTTAGCGGAAAAAAAAGGAAAAATGATAGGTGGAGAATTTTATACGGAGCTTTTTTAGTTTTTGTAGGATGTTTTTTGATGAATAATACCTTTGGAATAATTACAATTATGTCTGATTACAAGCTTTTTATTTGGATATTGGCATGGTCGTTTTTAAGTTTGGGTATTTATGCTTTATTGTTTGGAATTTTTTGGGCAGAAAAGGAAGAAGAATTATTAAAATCTTCAAGGAAATATTTTCGGTATGTTGCATTTCAATTTGTGGCATCAGCTCTTGTTTCAGTGTGGTTGATTTGGGCTAATTTAACGATCGCTAGTCAATATTTGGCGGGGGTTGGTTTCGGGATATTTTTCGGCGTATGGATACATACGATTTATCAAGGAATAGATAACTTGCGTGACAATATAAAAATACCCTAATTTAAACAAAATTTTCGAGATATGGGAAAAGAAGAAAAAATAAATACTTCAGATTTTTTAAAAAGACTCGGATTAGATGAAGAGTCTATAAAATCAGCACAGGAAACGCTTAAGCGAGCTAGTGATTTGTGGACGACCAAGGAAAACATTGGTAGCCAATTGGAGTTATTAAAATATTCAGCGAAAAGAGCATGGGAATCTTTGGCTACAATAAGTTCTTTAGCGGCAATGCTTTTAATAATAGCTACATTTAATCCTAGTCTAATAAGTATTAATAATTCGGTTAGGATTTTACTTACAGTGTTATTGCTTATAATATCGATAGTTGTTTGGTTAAATTTTTTTGATACAACTAAGGCAATGGATTCATCTCTTGATGAGATGATTAAAACAATTGAGAAGTCTAATATCACTGATAAGGAAAATTTCAAAGCCTTGATTGCGAAAGGAAGGAAGCCAGCACTTAAGGGAATTCTACCATTTATAATTCATTGCATTTTTACATTAGCAGTTTTGTTGATAATTTTATTAATTTGGAAGATTGATTTAATCGGATTATTAATTAAAACATAGGTCACATAGGTATATTACGCAACAACACATCGTTTTTAAAAATACAGCCTGAAGATTAATATAATAGATTTTATGTCAGATTCGTTAAAATCAAAACAAAAAAGACAAAATAATCATTATGTTCCGATTGGATACCAAAAAAGATTCATTCCTGAGGGGAAGAAAATTTTGCATTATCTTAAATTAAATCCCTTTATAGACCTTGTGGATGGTAGACGAATAAAGGGTCGAGAAATTTATCAACAAGGACCTAGAAGTTGTTTCTATAAAAAAAATTTATATGTAACGAGATTTTTTGGGATCAGAAATGAGGATATAGAAACTTTTTTATTTGGCAAGATTGATGATAATATTCATGACGCCCTGGATGGGTTGGTATTAAATAATCCCCATCTTTTATATAAATATTTTCAATACATATTCGAATATATTGATGCCCAAAAACTTCGGACCCCTAAAGGGCTTGATTGGATTCGCTCTAATTATTTTCAGCTTACAAAGAACGAGTTGTTGTTAGAGATGCAAATTTTAAGAACAATGCACTGTACTATGTGGGTTGAAGGGGTGATGGAAATAGTGTCAGCCGAGGATTCTGATACAAAATTTATTATTTCAGATCACCCCGTTACTATATACAATTACGCATGCTCTCCAGAATCAAATATATGTCAATATCCTAATGATCCGCCGATAGCATGGAAAGCTTCTCAAACCATTTTCCCCTTAGATTTAAATCATTGTCTCATTTTAACAAATCTTGAATATGCACGTGATCCAGACAATATAAATCCACTTATTGGCAGAATTAATCCACGATACTTTTCTCAAACTATAACCAGGTGGGATACCGTTATACGTGAGCGAAAACTTAAACCAAAGGAGGTGTGCGCTATAAATTATATTATAAAAAAGCGTGCACATGAATACATTGCTGCAGGTCAACCCGAGTGGCTTTACCCAGAAAGAACATACTCACAAAATGAATGGGAATCTCTATGTAAAATACTTTTACCTCCTAAAAATCGGGTGTATCAATACGGAGGAGAAATTTTCGTTGGTGGGAAAGGCGGCGATTTGGCTTGGTATCAGGATGCATTTGGTCGTAGATATACTAGCAGAGAAAACGAGGATGATCCAATACGACAATATTCAATTGGTAAGAGAAATAAAATTTTGAGTAACGCAATTTACAAAATATTTGGTTTTAATGAAGGTAAAAGTTGGGATAATTTTCGTGAAGAGTTGACTGATGAAAAAATTCGGGAATTATACGGGGTTATTGGTTCTCTTTGGAATCCAGATACTGAAATAACAAGCTTATTACCAAAACTACAAAACGATGAATTGAGAGCTTTTTATCATGGTTCTCTTGATCCTAGAATAACACCATTAACAGTGGTTGGTTATTCTCTATACGTGGATAAGATTATTATGTACTCGCCTTTTTTTAATCCCAGAACTATGAATAAGGAATACAGTCCTTACGAAAATCCTAATCAATACAGGGCGGATACTATTAAAAATATTTCTATGATGTTGGAGTTAATGCCTCTTATTGATTGTGGTATTGTTGAAATGATACCAGATCCTTGTGAATTTAATCCGGAATTGAGGATGCGAACTTTTAAAATGGCTGAAGCTAGAATGAAATATCGAGGCGTTGACGAGAAAGATATAGATTTTATTCATAAATTAATGCGTGAGGATATGGAGAAATCTATGTTTTGCTTGCCGTCAGATATTTTAAGGAATAAAATTAAAGAAATATCGCCAAATATTTTAGAGGAGGAGATTGAAGAAGTCTTGAAATATGTGCAAGAGAAAAAAATCGCTAACCCACTAATGCCCCTACAACCATTTGACATTGGTGAAAAAAGTGGGCAATTTCAGACTTATAGAATGAGTGGCACGCATGAAATGGCGTTGTATTTAGCGCAAACTATCGGATCATTTGTGTATACAGATATAAAACATTGCTGGAAAGAATATAAATTATCGGAGCTTAAAAAGCCTGACGAGAAAAATACTGATCCTTGGGAGCCCTTAACAAAAGCTTTGAATGACTATAATTTAATTATGTATATCGATCCAGATCCAGAATTTTGGCCTCAAATAAAAGCAAAGGCTTATTTAAAAGATTTTATAAATTTTTATAAAAGCGTTCTGATATCTGTACGAACTATAACTAATCAAGAAGATGCGAACAGTAAGGCCAAAGAATATGTTGAGCAACTCAAAAAAATTAATTTAGAAGATGTATTTAAAAAGATAGAGACTGATTATAGTGAAGAATTTAAAAACAAAAATAATAAAAGTATGACTCAGAAAATAAGGATTCCGGCTAGCTATTTTATTCCAACTAATGGCATAAGCTCTAATACTGTAACTCAAATATTACTAACACATGGAGGCGATACTTCCCATTGGAATGCAGTGCCATTTGGAGTATACTTAGATTTAAATAGAATAAGTCTTTTTGATAAAACTGCCTAAATAATATATCAACAAAGATTTTTTATTTTTTGAACCCCTTTTTTAATTCAACTAATTTTTTGCATGATATAAATTTTATTCAATTTATCTCGATGCCGATTATAAGACTTCCTTGCTGGACTATGTCTGTATGGATCTATAAGATGCAGATTTTCTTTTTTTAAGAATACATATTCGTAAGGACTGCCATTTTGTGTTAGGACAATCCTGGCTTTCAGAATTCCTTGCCTGACGAGTTTTCCCGCAGTTTGGTGTTTTATATCAAACTTGTTTTTTAGTGCCCACATGGAATACCAGCTATCTTTTTCTTTGCAGACAAATCCTGGAACCGAGCCATCGTCCACTGCTTCTTGGCAGAGTAGGCACTTGGCACCCCAGCGGTCATACCAGCTTTCTTCTCCAGTAATTGCTCTCCCACAAATCGAGCAATTATAGATATCGTTGATTATATGGAACCCCGCTGGCTCTTTTTTGAGCCTTTTTTCCATCTCAACCTCCTTTTCCGCGATCCGCCTCAAAGCGTCAAAAAAGCCGAGTAAGTTTCTTGCAGAATCAGCCGCCTCCTGGTCGCTTAATTCCTTGCCGTAAGTATTCTTAAATATTCCTTTAAATTCGTCTATTTGGTCTTTTTCTAATCTCATATATTTGTATTAATTATGCTTATTATTGGGACACGATAAATACCCCCTTATAGTGTCTCATTTGTCTTATTTTCTTTAAATACTACCCGACCGGTTACCGTTATGATATACTAGAATATTAGCCAACAAACCCTTATGGGGTTGGAGGTAGAAGCTTCTAGACCTATGGCGGGAGCATTAAACAAATACCACCCATTTCGGGTGGCTTTTGTTTAGTGTGCCCGTTGGGCAGGGGAGGATTCGAACCTAAAAGGAGGGGTCGGGAGGAAAAGCTTCCTCCCGTGTGGGAAATTATTCAAAACCGTGGGTTTTGAAGGAGCGAGTCGAAGCGAGCGACAGGTTCAGCGAAGCGGAATCCTACCACCGGAGCCATGTGGGTTGCGATTATTCGGAAAATGTTCGATATGCTTTTAAGCGAATTTAGCAAAATTCGGTCTATTACTTAGGAGTTGACAGAACGTAAAATATAGTATATTTTATTTAAATAAAGTTCCTTGATATTGCATTCGTTCAGGGAGGTTAAGATTGTGTGTAAGTGTCCGCAAGGCCTAGCGCAAGAAGCGATTGAAATTATGAAAGGATCGTTGAATAGCTTATCTGGATTTGATGGCAGAGCAGTAATTCTTTTCTCTGGTGGCAGAGATAGTACTGCTGTAGCGGTGGCATTTTGCCACGCTTTTCCAGAAAGTCAGTTACACCTTTTATTTATTGATAACGGACTGCTTAGCAGGACAGAATCCACCGAGAGACAGTCTAAGGTCATAATGAACCTCTTCTCTGACACAGATATCCAGTTCCATACGAGAAGGGTTAGCCAGATGATGAAAATCGCTGGCATGCAGCAGATCGAGAAAGATTTCAAAGAAAACGGTTTCTCTTCTCTTCTTATTTGTGCGGCCTGCAAACTCATCATGGATTTCGCGGCAATCAGATTTGCTCAAGAAATTGGCGTTAATGTCGTTTTGGATGGCTATGCGAAGCGTCAATCTGAATATCCGGAGCAGACTGAGACATTCATGACTTTCGCACGAACATTATTTGCTCAAAACAAGATAGCCTATCTTTCGCCTCTTTACGACTTTCTTAGCGATAAAGAGAAAGTGAATGAGGCATTAAAAGAGCTAGGTGTGAGTATTTTTAAGCAGGAGCCTATTTGCATGTGGGCTGATGCTTTTTCTCCAGCTAAAGAGGAAGAAATCGGGGCTTATCTCGAAAAAACGGTGTCAATTATTCGTAAGCATGATGATTTATTCCATTCTGAGAACTTCATTCCTCCTGGTTAGAGGGAGCATGTAGGGAAAAATAATACTTTTATTTTTCCCTGTTTTCAATTAAAATAATTATATATGAAAAAAATAAAATTTGAAATTATCATAAGCGCTTGTTTATTGGGGATACCCTGCCGCTATAGCGGCAAGGCGAAGCTAAACGAAGAAGCCTTGAAGTTGTTTTTAGGGGGTAAAGCTCTTTTGGTTTGTCCCGAGATAGCTTCAGGGCAGAAAACTCCTCGTCCAGCATGTGAAATTATTAATGGGGATGGGCATGATGTCCTAAAAGGTAAGGCAAGGGTTATTGATAAAGATGGTAATGATTATACAGATGAGTTTATTAAAGGAGCAAAAGTAGTTTTAAATGAAGTTGTTGATAGGCATAATATTAAAAAGGCTTTATTGAAATCAGGAAGCCCCTCGTGCGGGGTAAATAATATTTATTCGGGAAAATTTAATGGAAATAAGATAAAGGGCTGCGGAGTTCTTTCCGCTCTATTAAAGGAAAACGGAATTGACAATATTAAAGAGTTATAGTAGTTTTTCATTAGTAGCTTTGTCGAGTTAAGAGGCACGACTTTTGCTTTATGTAAAAAATTGTTTTAAAAAGAAGGAAATGAAATGTTCAGAAGTAAAAGATATGTATTTGTACCCTTTTGCCTTTTGGCTCAAGGAGTGAGGGCAACTGGCATTGTCAAGCACTATGCTTCAGTAGTTACGCCAGTTTTGGAGCTTTTGATGAGAGAGAATGTGAACATTATTCAGATGATGTGCCCCGAACTGATATTTGACGGTTTTCATCGTAAACCCTGTGGAAGGCTCAAATACGATACACCTCAAAATCACAAGGTCTGTCAGGAAGTGGCGGAAAAACAAGTATGGTTGATGGAGGCGCTTATTAAGAACGACTGCAGCATCAAAGCCGTTGTCGGTATAGATTTTTCACCTTCCTGTGCTGTCAGTCGGCTTACAGGCAAATGGCCTATTCGGTGCCAAAGGGGACAGGGGATATATATCGAGGAACTAAGAGAACTCATGAACCAACGGGGCATCAAAGTTCCTTTCGTCGGTGTGCAGACTTATCACATTGAAGATACTTTAAGGGAGCTTTCTGATATATTGCAACAGGATTGATGAAGGAAGCCGGCTTTTAGGCGCTATCATTTTATGGAGTGGTAGCGCCTTTTAATTATTTCGCCAATGAATTACTGTTATTCCTTGATTTCTTGATTTTTTGGGTATAGGATTAAATCAATGAGAAAGATAATAAACAGCTTAATAGTTAGTAATAGCACCTTTTTGAGATGTTTTAATTTATAAAAATATGGAAAAAATAAATAGCGGTTTAGCTGTTGGCGAAGAAGTATTAAAAATAATTACTAACTCAATTGAAGTTATCTAGTAAACATGTTTGAACAGCTGATAACTCGGAGCAAAAGTAGGGTTGTTTTAAGAACGGGTTCTTGATAGAATAGAAAAATATAGATAATTTATTAATGAAAATATAATTACCATGAAATTTATATTAGGAATCTTATTAGTCATAGCAATAATTTTATTAGTTTTGATGGTAGTATTTCGGAAGAAAGTACGAAAAATTATTATAAATAAACATTTATTTATATTAGGAATTTTATTGTCTTTAACAGGGGCTTTTTTAATGTGGAATGGCCATGTTTTAGGAGAAAACACCACAGGTATTGCAACCGTTATAGGTATTATTGGAATAGGCTTAATAGCCACATCATCAGTACCAGGAAAAATCAAAAAAATCTAAATCAATAAATTATTACTAAATAGCTTTCACTAAACAAGCTCTAATATCGTCCACTAATCGGAGCATTTGAAAACGAGACCACCCAAGGGTGGTTTTCGTTTGCAAATATTTTCAATGGGGCAGGAGGATTCGAACCGTGGGTCGTAGCCCGACGAGGGCGGAGATTTACATCTGCACCAGCAGATGGAGGCGAATCTTAAGGAGCATAGGCGATGAGGTATTGAGCTAGCAGAGCGCAATGTACATTAATCACCGGAGCTCTTTAGAAACAGACTTTGGTCGGTTTTTTTGTTTGTGATATAATAAATTATATGGACCATGATAAAATAATAATCAAAAACGCCAGGACTCATAATTTGAAGAATATTTCTTTGGAAATTCCAAAGAATAAACTAGTTGTATTTACAGGTATTTCGGGTTCGGGAAAATCTTCTTTGGTTTTTGATACTCTGTACACCGAGGCACAACGACAATTGATAGAAACCTTTTCTTCTTTTGCCCGGGCAAGAATGCCAAGGTTATCAAAACCGGATGTTGATGAAATAAAAAATATCTCAACGGCAATAGTAATTGACCAGAAAAGAATGGGTACCACCTTGAGAAGCACAATTGGTACGGCAACAGAACTGTATACATATTTAAGACTTTTGTTTTCTCGGTGCGGGGATACGTTTATCGGTCCATCTTTTGTTTTTGGTTTCAATCATCCGCTCGGTATGTGCCCTGATTGCAAGGGGCTTGGAAAAAGGATAAAAGTTGACGTGAGCCAATTGATTGACAAAAACAAAACAATCAGAGAGGGAGCTATTAATCACCCCGATCATAAAGTGGGCGGATGGAATTGGAGAGAGATGGTTGCTATTGGATTGTTTGACGTGGATAAGAAACTTAAAGATTTTTCGGAAAAAGAATTACAGGATTTTCTTTACGCTAAATCAATTCCTGTTGAAAAGAAACATGGAGCCGGTACTTATACTAAAAATTTTGAAGGGATCGCTCGAAAACTTGAACGAATCTATTTGAGCAAGGCACCAGAAGAGTTGTCAGCGGAACGAAAAAATGCCTACCAAAAATATTTTATGTATTCTGATTGCGATGCATGCCACGGTTCGAGAATAAACGAAAAAGCCAGAAGTGTAAAAGTAAACGGTAAAACCATTCCGGAATTGGTGAATATGGAATTCACCGAACTGGATACCTATCTCGATACAATTTCTGGTGATATTGCCAAGCCGATGGTTTCCAAGATGAAGCAGATACTTTCTCATTTGATTGAAATTGGAGTGGGATATTTGTCCCTGAATCGTCCGGTAGTAACTCTATCCGGAGGAGAAAGCCAAAGAGTAAAAATGGCCAGACAACTTGACTGCGATTTGGTTGATTTGATGTATATTCTTGACGAGCCGTCCATCGGTCTTCATCCCAAAGACAACGACAAGCTGATTGAGATGCTCAAAAAGCTACAAAAGAAAGGCAATAGTGTTTTTATCGTTGAACATGATCCGGACATCATTAAACACGCAGAGTATGTTATTGATATCGGCCCACACGCCGGTACATTAGGCGGGGAAGTCGTTTATTCAGGACCAGTAGATGGATTATTGAAATCTCAAGGACTCACCGGTACGTATTTAAGGAAACGAATGAATCTGCATATCGAGAGAAGAAAGTGGCATGACTTTATCGAAATAAAAAATGCCAATCTTCATAATTTAAAGAATATTTCTACGAAAATTCCCAAAAATGTTTTAACCTGCATCACCGGGGTTGCCGGTTCAGGAAAAAGCAGCTTGATTAATGATATTTTTCTCAAAAACCACAAAGAAGCAATTATTATTGATCAATCGCCGGTTGGAAAAAATTCAAGGTCAAATCCAGCCACCTATATTGGTATTTTTGATTTGATTAGGAAGGAATTTGCCAAAGAAACAAATTCGGATCCGTCGCTATTTAGTTTTAATTCAAAAGGGGCTTGCTCTAAATGCAAAGGTTTGGGTACGATTAGCTACGAAATGAGTTTTTTGGATGAAGTTAAGATTGTTTGCGACGAATGCCAGGGGAAAAGATATACCGACAAAGTTTTAGCACTTACATATAATGGTAAAAATATTCATGAAGTCCTCAGCACAACTATACTGGAATTAAAAACATTTTTCAGGAATTCGGAAATAACTAGAAAATTGCAAATTTTATGCGATGTGGGATTGGAATATTTAGAAATAGGGCAGCCCTTAAGTACGTTGTCCGGCGGCGAAGCCCAAAGAATTAAGTTGGCGTCGGAACTGCATAAAAAGGGTAACATTTATGTTATGGACGAGCCCACTACAGGGTTGCATATGGCTGACATTGAAAAATTGCTTTTGATCATTAAGAATTTAGTTAACAACGACAATACTGTTATTGTAATAGAACATAATCTAGATGTGATTAAACATGCAGATTGGATTATTGATCTAGGCCCAGAAGGTGGATTGCGTGGCGGAGAAATATTATTTGAAGGAACACCTGAAGAAATAATAAAATGTAAAAGAAGTTATACGGGAAAATATCTTAAAAAGCTATAAAACATCATGACTGACGAAAATAAAACAATACACGAGTTTGACTTAAACTTAATTTGCGAATTACACATAGGGTTGGAACGGCAGGGACCCGGCAGTCCCGAGATGACTCTTAAGGCATTAAGTTTTATTGAAGATCTTGATAAAAATTCAAAGATATTAGATTTGGGCTGTGGAACTGGCGGGCAAACAATGATTCTCGCGCAAAATACTCCAGGAAATATTATTGGTCTGGATTTTTACCCTGGCTTTATAAATATTTTTAACGATAATGCCAGAAAATTAAATCTTGAGGAAAGAGTAAAAGGCATTGTCGGCTCAATGGAAAGTCTTTCTTTTCAAAAAGGAGAATTTGACCTTATATGGTCTGAGGGGGCTATTGCTGGTATTGGTTTTAAAAAAGGTTTGAGTTATTGGAAAGATTTTATCAAAAAAGATGGCCACGTTGCTTTAACATATGAGTCATGGCTTACCGATGAGCGCCCCGTTGAAATTGAAAAGTGGTGGACTGATAATGTTCCTGAAATAAATACAATACCGCATAACATCTCAATAATGCAAAAAGCGGGTTATCGTCTTGTTGCCGCATTTACCTTGCCCGAAAAATGCTGGACGGATTATTTTATCCCGCGGGAAGAGGCAAGCAAAGCACTTTTAGAAAAGTATGCTGGAAATAAAACCGCGGAAGATCTTATTGAAAAAATGAGGTACGAGGCGGAATTGTATTCAAAATACAAGCAATATTATGGGTACGTTTTTTATATAGGTAAAAAAATTTAATTATTTAATTTTATGAAAACAATAAAATGGATCGGGAGAATATTAGCATTATGCATTTTAGTTTTTGCTTTGCCGTTTTATTTCGGCTATGGCAATCCGTTGCCGTTTGCTAAATCAGATTATTCCTTATGGGAAAATGTTGCATTGGCCATGATGCCATTGGTTTTTATCGGTTTGGCTCTGGGGTGGAAATATCCCAAAGTCGCCGGTTGGTTGATAATCATATCAATCGCAATCGGATTAATTGTCGGACTTTTAACAGAGGCAAATCTCAGCATCAATTTGGCCATTCCTATCATCCCCGGGATTTTGTATTTAGTGGAAGGATATAACCGGAAGGCCGAAAATAATTAATCAATCAATCAAACGGCGACTCATGGCGGAGCATTTTGACGGCCGCGTCCATTTCATAGGAGTGCCAACCGTTTAAAATAACGGTTCTAAGTTCACGCGCCGCTCGGAGCAAATAAAAATACCCCAATCTGGGGTATTTTTGTTTGCCTTGTTGATAAGATTAGGATTCGAACCGTGGGTCGTAGCCCGACGAGGGCGGAGATTTACATCTGCACCAGCAGATGGAGGCGAATATTAAGGAGCGTAGGCGATGAGGTATTGAGCTAGCAGAGCGCAATGTACATTAATCACCGGAGCTCTTTAGAAACAGACTTTGGTCGGTTTTTTTGGTTTGTGCTCTTGTTAGTTATCGATAGGCGCAGTAGAATATAAGTAATATGAGCAAAAAGAAAATCATTATTTTGTTAGCGTCAATTGTTTTAGTTTTAGCCGGGCTTTATTATCTGGGAACTAATGAAATGCCGGATCAAAACAATCAGTCGGGAACATTTAAAAAGTTGGCTTTCGAAGACAAGGGGGATTTTAAAATTGTTTACGGAGAAACGCAGAACCCCAAATATACCGAGCACAATAAACTTCTTAAGGACTCAGGCGCCCTTGAAAATTTTGCCGCCTTTTTGAACAGTGTATTTATATTGCCGCAAGACTTTCCGATTATTTTTCAACAATGCGATACTGTGAATGCTTTTTATAGCCAAAAAGACAAGGAAATAATTATATGCGATGAATTACTGGAAAATCTGTTTCAGAATTTTTCCTACATAGTCGAGCCGGGAGATGAATTGAACAAGGCTGTAAGCGGAGCCACCTATTTCATTATTTTTCACGAATTGGGGCATGGCCTCATAGATGTCTATGATCTGACTTATTCCGGAAAAGAGGAGGATGTGGCCGACCAACTGGCTTCCGTAATTTTAACAGGCATGGGAGAAGACGGGCCAAAAGTCGCGATTACCGGAGCCAACTTTTTCTATATCACAGGTTCGCAGATTGGCGAGGGTTATCCCTTTTGGGACGAGCACTCTCTGAATCAACAGCGTTATTATAATATTCTGTGTTGGGTCTATGGTAGCAATCCCTCAAAATACAATTATTTTGTGGGAACTTACGGCTTGCCGGAAGATCGCGCGGCACGTTGCCAATACGAATATGAAAAAATGTTTGAATTTTGGGATGCGGCCTTAACGCCATATGTCAAAGCGCGACTGAAATAATGCGGATGGGTTTTGGGCGCAATAAAATTATTATTGCGAAAAATTATTTTAAAAACAAAAGGAGAGGACTTCCTCTCTTTTAATTTGGCTTGTAAATATCATGTGAATAATTTACTCCAGATACTTTTTTCGGAGTTTTTCGGGGGGCCATTATCTAATGTTTCGGGACCCATTATCTTCAAAACAATACAATCATCATGATATCCACCAGCGGAGAGTACCGTTACGAATAAGATCCCAGCTTTTGGCACAAAGGTTCCTGCTAAAAAATTAGCCAAGGAGATCTTATTTGCCCGATAATTATACTCCGAAGTATCAGGGACCTCTGTTGAAAGGCTGATTCCGCATTTTGTGCACGTAAATACAATATTATTATCCTTTTTCCACGTAGGCTCAACTTTGCCGCCCTTGCATTCATCGTGCGTCATTTTGACTGCGGATAGCAGTTCTTTTAATCCGTCTGTTTCATTGTGATCGCCAATTTCAACCGATATGTGCATTCTGTCAGTCATTTTTTACCTCTTCTCTGATCACCTCCCCTTTTGTCAAGGTTCATCGGTATTTTGATAATAATATATGATAGTATTATTGTCAAAAGTAGTGTGTATATACTCTATTGACAAATTATAATAAATTATTTATAATATATTTATAGTTGCTGAAGGATTTCAGCTCTTTGAAATCAATTCCGTGAGATGATTACGTATGAAGTCTTATCTTGTTATTGGAACAATGTTGCTGGTCATCGCGTTTTGCATGATCGGTTCGGTGTCGGCAAAGATTGAAGAACACTCAAGAAGCTTTAATTCCGAGGTTTATACTAAAGAGGGTCTACCCGTCCAGGTTTATTACTTAATTGCCTGGCAATATGATCCCCAGCCGGGGAATTGCTCTCGTTCTGAAGAATATGCAACCAGCTTTATACGGGTGTTTGCAGGCAACGTGGTACTGAGAGACGAATTCGCAGGCTTAACTATCAAAGAGGTTTTACAAAGCAAAGACACTATCTCTAAAATAGAGTCGAATGTTATAAACAGAACAAATGCAGCGATGGATTTTCCTGACTGCAGCCCAAGGGTAACTAGGTTCATGATTACCTCAATCGACGTTCCACAATCGGTTCCACGATTATTGCTATCGGATGAACCACATCCCCCCGCCTGCGATTGCAGCGCCAGCAAACTAGTTGCGGACCAGATAATAATAGGGTTTCTTACGATTTGGGTCATATTCTTCGCGCTAGTGGCAATATTGCTGGGAATATTTGTGTTGATCTATTATATGTTTATAGAGAAAGGAGAAACTTCTGAAAAGAAGCAATAATTCTTTCTCTTTTTATTTTTCTTTAGATATACTTTCGATAAAAGGTTTATATAATCCTGGTTTTGACAATATCACAAATTTGTGGCATTGTTTTATTGTTAGTAAAGATTAAAAAGGAGTTGTTCGTGATGAAAAGCATAGGGGTTAAACCCGGACTCAAGGAGGGAAACAATGGAAATCCTTAAAAGGTTGCTAAATGTTTTCTCGGGAGGCAAGAAAAAAGAGCCCGTTAAGACTTTTGAAGACCTTGAAGCGCTAAAAAGAGAATTTCTAGAGACCGATTTCTATCTTTCATCCAATGTTCTTTCTTCTGCCGAAAGGAACGAAGCAAACGCTAAATTGCATTCTTTGGCAATTGAGATAGCTTCATTTTTTGGCGGTCCCGAGATGGTGGAGGTATTGGCAGATACATTGAGAGATATTCCAAAAGAAAAAACAAGGGAACCCTCGGAAGCGCTCAAAGAGCTCTTAAGAAGCGGTGATCTGCTAACGCTCATAAAAGAATTTAAGGCTAATCTTTTTATAATGCTTGTTGCGTTGAACGGGGATGTCCAAGAAAATTTAAATATTCGCCTGGGATATGTCGCCACGGAAATAGCAAGCAGGATGGGAGGGTCGGAATTTTTCTGGAAACTTAGTACCGTGTTGCAAGAATAAGGCCGCGTAGTTATTGCTAAGCGGCTCTTTTTATTTCTAAAAAGTGTAAAAAATAAATTATTGACAAAACAATAAAAATGTTTATAATATAATTGTTGCTAGTTAATATTTAGCAGCGTGAGAAAATGCCAGAAAGAAAGACAATCGTATCTTCACTTTATCTCCTTTTGGCAATGATAAAAAAGGCTCAGGAGATGGTCGGTATTGTCGGATGGGTTCCCAAAAACCCAGAACAAGAATGGCTTCTTGAAAAATTAGCCGGGATATCAAGCCAATTAAGTTCCATTGGTGAGATAAAAAGTATTGCCTCTTGGAAGGCCGAAGACATCAATCGATTTCTCAAGGAAAACGGATTTAATATCCGACTTGAAGAATTCGGGAGTTATGAATTCGGCGCAGCCAGTATTCTCGATGTGCTTTTGCACTGGATTGTGGAGGGCGAAAAAAAAGAGATTTTCCATCACCTTACCCAAAAGAAATATCCGGGAGTAAGAATGGTTATCGGATCGCGCCGTGGCACGCCCAATGCTCAGATCTTTTCCGCGCCCCTTCATTCTTATCCGATTGCCGGAATAAGAACCAAGACCGAGGATGTCGTTTTTTTAACCATAGCCGGCAATCCGCCGCAGGACGATGTCGAGCTGATTAAAAAGGTGGGCGAACTGAATCGTACCAAAAATCAGTCAAGCGAACCATACGAGGCAATTCACTTTCCAATGGTGGATTTGCGGCAGGAAACGCTTATCCCATGGCTTGCCGGCTTGCAGGGGATGGCAAGGAATAATTTGCCCGCCAAATTTTTAAAAACTATGCAGGAAGTTATCCTGAAGATGGATCATAAAGGGGTCCAGGTTAAGATGGCTGCCGTTGGCCATTTGTTGTTAAAGGCTATAGATGAGCCTCACGTCAGAAAAGACATGATCATTGATCGACCGTTCTTTTTGTGGATTGTCCGACCCGGAGTCGAAGAGCCCGTCGTGGCCGCTTATATAGAGGTCTCCGACTGGAAAGAACCGGCAAGTTTTTTATAAGCCGGAAGAATCAATAAATATCTTAGGATATTTATTTTTTTTATATAAAATTCAGTTTAAAAATATTTCAAGTTCGTCTTTAAATAAATTTTTGTGAGGTTTTTTTGTCCCAGCTTAAGTTCATTACTTTTTGCACTTATTAAAACAATCATGCCACTTATTAAGAAAACTTGAGACCGGCTTTTAGCCGGTTTTGGTTTGTGGTATAATATCTTTAATACTAATAAACAACTAAAAATGTTAAATCCGGAATTAGGAAAAAAAGAAGAAGAATTAGAGCAAAACGTAAATGAAAGTGAAGGTGATGACGGGATCGATATTAAAGAAAGCCTTTGTGTCGCGGAAAAAGAAATTAGCGCTAAGCTTCAAGACAACGGTTTTTCCAAAAAAAAGGCGGATGAAATGGCTGGAAAAGTGATAGAGAAAAATAATTATGACGCTGTAATTTACCCTGAAAATTCCATTCAAAGGAAATTTAATGATAGAAATCGACTGCTTTGTTTGAGGGATATAGGGTTGGCTAGCGGTCAAGATTTGGAAATTTTGAATAAATTAAATTTGGATATTGAGAACGATTTTAACAAAACAATTGGCGAAATAGCCGGTATTACAAATAGAGATCCCAAAGATATCGAAAACGAAATCAATGGGACGATAGCAGAGAATAAGATCGAGAATTTGAGTGAAGCCAAAGAATTAATAACTTCCGGAATAGTGATTAGGGGTTTCGAAAACTCAAAGGACATCCCGCCGATGTCAGACGATCTTGTCAAAGATTTTTTAAATAATACTTTTACCAAGGATTTTCTTAAAAACAATGAGGTTAGCCGAATATTAAAAAATCAAAACTATTATTACACTAAAAATTCTTTTGTTGAGACCGCGGGTGATAGAGATACATATTTGAAAGAAGAAATGAAATTGGAGGGTGTTGATAGTCCGGAAGAACTTAAACATATATATAAGATCAGAGCTAAGATTATGGGAGATAATTTTAAAGAAACAATACGTTTGGGCAATTTTGAATTTGAGAATCCGTCCACTCTTGATCATATTAAAAATTTGGAAATTGAATCTGAAGAAAAACAAAGTATTTTATATATTTTAGGAACTATTGCCCACGAAATTGCCCATAAATACGAAAAGCAAATTGATTTTAAAGAATATCAAGGTCTGATCAAGGGAGAAAATGAAGCTGTTAGCGAATATGTTAATAATCATATAAAATTATACGGTAGCAAAAAAGAAAAAATTGCCATGGAAGACTTTGCCGAAGCAATTCGTATTTATGTAACCAACCCAGAATATCTTAAAGAAAATTATCCCTTGCGGTTTGGTTTTATTGAAAATTTGTCGATAGCGAAGGCGGGAGGAGCTTTATCTTCAATATTCCCTGACCGACCTTTATCTGATATCGATTGAAAAATATAGCGGGTTTTATTTATGATATACTTAAAGTAGGCATATAAATAATATTAATAATATGATTGATTTAAAAAAAATTCAAAAAGATATTTTTCAAAACAAAATAAATAAGGGTTTCAATACAACAGACATTAATAAAGAATTTTGTTTTACTTATGGGGAACTGGGAGAAGCATATGATGCGTATAGAAAAAAGAAAGAAGATTTAGGAGAAGAACTTGCCGACGTTGTAATATATTTAATGGGGTTATCAGAAATGTTGAAAATTGATTTAGAAGATGAAATTATTAATAAAATTTCAAAGAACGAAAAGCGCGAATACGAGAATATTAATGGAGTTAACGTGAGGACTAAAGAGTAATTTCAATTAACGGGAAGTGTTGTGGTATAATGGGCTTATGGAGGCGAACAAGATAAAAACAATACTACTGGACTGGGGGCACACCTTTACGGGCAGTGGTTTTTCTGACGCGGAAAGCGAGGCAGATAAGTTATTGAAACCATACGGTCTGTCCTGGAACGATTTTTATTATTACTATAGTAATCTTTACATTCTCCGTTCTCAAGGAAGGATCTTGACCGATTCGGAAATGGAGAGTCAGATAAAAAAATTATTGGGTAAAGATATTCCGCTGATTAAGATCATAGATATTATAATAAGTTCCCATATTATTCCTCAAGAAAACATCGATATTGTAAAAGAATTGAAAAAAGACTATAAAGTCGGCTTATTATCAAATAATGTCAAAGAGTGGATTGAGAAAGCCTTGGATAATCACAAAATTTCAGGCTTATTCGATGGAGTGATCGTTTCTTCCGAAGTCGGAGCGAGAAAGCCGGATGCCAGAATTTATTTAGCCGCTCTTAAGAAATTTTCAGTTAAACCGGAAGAGACTGTATTTGTAGCCGATGAAATAGGGGAAGACCTGGTCGGTGCCAAGGGTTGCGGACTAAAGACTGTTTGGTTGGATAGTGGGGTGGAAAATCAGTGGAAGCAAAGCGAGAGAGAAATATCAGAATGGTTTCGTCCCGACGCGACCATTAAAGAGTTAAAGGATGTCATTCAAGCAATCAAGACGATTTAGCACCGAAGGGAGAATTCTACTGTTGGGGCGTCAGCATTTGATGTTGACAGAGATAGTTTATTATGTTATTATTTGAATATCTAAAAGTTCATTGAGGTGTGTTATGTACATTAAGTTAAGTCGTTCGGAAGTACAGGCGCTGGAAATGCAGACACTGAAGCTTAGGCTTTGGACCGGATTAATGGCCGCCTTCATTATCGGCGTAAGTTCCTGGATCGAACTTATGGTTCTCCCCGGCAAAGAGTGGTTAGTCTTTGCACTTATTGTAATTTTGCTCATTTTGTTTTGGCTGATTTACGCAAAAAATTTACTTGCAGTACAGTCCGTAATTTATGTGTTCTTCTTCATTTCCCCGTTCATTTTAGTCGGTTTAATGGTTTTGGGATTATGGGATTTTACAAATCTAATCCTAATATTTATGGGAGTATTCTTGATCTCTTCTGCTTTACTTGATTATTGAATACTCTTTTTTTGTTTAAAATTAATGGTTTGGGAAGCAAATTCAAGCCAGGCTTTTGTCCGGTTTTGGTTTGTGGTATAATATTTTTAAGATTAATAAATTAATAAAAATATGAATTTTGAACAACCGGAAAAAAAAGAAGATATAAGCGGAGAAGAAGTTGAAGAAAGGAAGAGTTTGTCAGAAATTGATAAAGAGGATTTGAGCCAGGTAGAAGAAACAAAAGAATTTCAAGAAATAATGGATCTATATGATAAAGGAATAGAATTGATGGAGTCAAGAAAGAAGGCGGATGGATTGGGGGTTTTATCAAAAATCGGACTGAATAAAGATTTTGAATCACTCAATGCGAAATATGAAGAACTGATAAATAAGTTAAAAGAAAAAAAGGAAGCATTAAGCGAAGAAATTGATATGAAGGAGCCCTTTTTTGAATTTTTTATAACAACCGCGCTTAAAAAAAGATTTATAAATAAAATGCATAAAGAAGAAGGCGAGGGAATTTGATAAATTAAGGAATATTTTTATCCCTTGATTTCTTTTAGTAAATTTTGCTTCGGATTTTCCTCACCGGAAATTTTCGATTCACCCTTTGTTTACTTGGAAAATACGCTTTCGTCTGTTCCATTTGACTAGGTATGCCCCGTTATAAACTATTGACATTTTCTGATATTTGTTGTATTTTATGATTACAATTTTAAGGGAGATGGTATGCGATGTCTAAAGAATTGACCGAAGCCCAGAAGAAAAAAATTTATAAGATTCTTTCGAGCAACGAGAGAACCCCCGCGCACAGAACGATTGGGGAATCTATTGCCAGGCATCTTAAGCTTTCTGACGCAGAGTATGAGGAGCTAAAAGATGGAATTGCGGATTGCGTTGATGATTTCTTTGGAATACCGCACTGAGATCATCAAAATAAAAGCTTGAGAATTTCTCAAGCATTTTTTTATACTGTTTTTGTTGACAATTTTTTGTTTTGATCTAAGATTACGTTGGCTCATAAAATAGCCACGCAGTTAAGGTGATAAAGTGGGAAATGTTAATATTTGGTGGAGGCATCTGCGAGGGTCTTCGTGGGAATTTGATTGTTGGGACTTCAAAGAATCAGATCCGCGAAGAGAGGGAGCCTCCGAATGTCCTATGTATCGGGTTTGTAGTACGCCTTGCGACCCACAGACCGCGCAACCAAGCGATTTGAATTTTCGGACAAAAAGCGCCATTGAGATTACGTTCGGCGAGAGGAGTTGCCGATGCTTTACGCCCTTTGAAGACAAGGCGGTTCCGGATGCGTATGGGCGCTTGTTGATAAACGCGGGCGTGATGTTTTGCCCCGCGGCTTATAATTGCAAGAATGCTTGCTTTATCGGGCGAGGACAGAAACCACGATCGGTAAAGGGGAGTAGTAGTCCTTATTATTGCCACGACGGGTCGTACAAATGCGTAACCGCAAATACGGAACAATGAGGTTTGATACCCTCATTTTTTTATCCCTTGATTTCTTGATTTTTTGGGTATAGTGTATGGGTAGTAAAACAATTTGTACCAAAATCTTACGAAAATGGAAGTAGGTAAATTGTGGATTACTTAATAAAGCAAGAAGGGATATGGAATTTATAAGAACAGTACATTTTTTTGTTCGCCGAATTTTATGGAAAACTAAGACTTCTTCTTTTTCTTATGAAGTAGATAAGAAGCCGAATAAATTTATTTTTGTCTTGGGTACATTTACCGGATTCTTTTATGGTCTCTTTCAGAAAAAACGCGAGTGGCTAAGAATCTTATATCGAAATCAAGAACGAAGGAAAACTGAATATACGATACCTATGCAGATCGTGCGGTACTCTATAAATACGATTTTACTTCTTATTGCATTGTTTACACTCGTTATACTGGGAGATTGGGGTATCGAAAAATTGGCGATTACCTTATCTCATATTCAAGCTGGCTGGTTTCAAGCAGTTCTTGCTCACTTTAACTTCTTTACTCTCCCAGATGGGGAGTTCTTGAAACTCGTGCTTGAAATTTCCATTGGCGCGATATCCGCTATTCTCGGACTTTTATTTGCCCTATACGCGGTCGGCCTTCAGCTCACAACTGACAAATACTCGTCTGCAGTGTCCGACTACGTTAATCAAGAAACTGTCGGTAATTTCTTTTTCAAACTCCTCGTTTTTACTGACATCTTTGCAATTGCAGTCTTGCTCCGTATTCAAATTCTCACGCTTCCGTCGTCGATCAGTTTCATTGCTGTCATTATTTTAGTGGTTATCTGCTTACTCGGCATTATCGTTTTTAAGAATCATTATATCTTCACCATAAAGCCAAAGAATCTTTTTGAGAGGTTGCAGTCTGACATGAAGGAGGGTATATGGCTTGCCTCTGATCGGACTCGGTATTCCTACAAGAGCTGGAGTATCATACAAACTTCGCGTATGCGAACGCAGAATTATCTTTCAATACTTAAGACTCTCTTCGAAGACCTCTGGCACGCCGAGAATTGGAACGACGTAATCTATACGCCGATGGTGCTTGCAAACTTGATCACCGAGTACGCCAAGCGAAAGAAATATATCGACAGAGAGCGTGGCTGGTGGTTTCCACAGACTCAAGAAGAAGTAAAGGCGAATAATATGTCGACACTAACCCTGAAGCTTAATTTTGAACTTCAGGGCAAAGGGCCTCTGCGCATTGGGAGTCCGGATTATTTATGGTTTGAGAACGGAATTTTCGATATCGTCAAAGCTGTGGAGTCTCGCATCGGGACTGCGCCGCAAGATACTCATTTGCTCAAATATGTCATTGATTTTTATCAGACTACACTTGCCGGCGACTACGGAAAGGATGAATACGGTCGTTATCAAAAAACAATCGTTGGTCTTTATGAGAATCAGGAAACAGACGCGTTCGAGAAGTATCTCGACGGCTTTTTTGCCCTCTACGGGAGGGTTCAGACCGATGACGAGCTCGGCGCATATCTCAATGCTTACTTTGCAATCGGATTAACCCTTATTGATGGCTTCGACTACACCAAGTATCAAGAGGTTGTAAAGTCTTTGGTTGGCGTAGATGGCCAGCTTACACACATGCGAGAAGAGTTGGCGCAGCTTGACCTGCCCGGAGTTTTCTATAACCAGATACTCGATTATTGGGATCGCCTTGATATTGAAGTTCAATGCGAAGGTCATGTTGTAACGCCGCAAGATCGTCTCGAAAAGGAAACGCTAGATGATGCACGGGCAAAGGAGAAACAGTACTTCAATAAGTTTTTCGAGAAGTTGATTACACATCACAATACGGTTCTCAAAGACCTCTACCAAAAAGGAAAACACAAAGAGCTCGCGATGTTTATCAAGGCTAGGTTCGAATGGATTAGCAGGTTGCTCTATATTAATAAGGTTACGCTGGCTGACGAGTACGGTGCAAAGATAGCTGGTGCAGGCGTGTATCTCCCATTCATACCCAAACAAATTATTCTCGATTTAGAATTTTGGGAAGAACTAGAGAAGATGTTGTTTCCAGCGGTGATAGAAAATTGTCAGACGCTTTTCAAAGTTCTGTCTGGTCTACTTACGCTCATGCTACCTGTAATAAATGCCAACGAGAAAGATATTGATAATGTAATGTATCGCAATCGTCTTGCGCTTATTCTAGGTGGTTTTGTTTATTTGGTTTGTGAGTTCCGACAGGATTTTCGTTTACTCGTTGAGTATGTACAAACAATCGAGGCCGCATATCAACAGGGACGTTTTATCCAAGCAATGGAGATGCTTGCAGAACCAAAAGATGTAGGAGGTCTCAATCTTACACTTAAGCTTATAAATTGGGAGACTACACGCTACCATCATTGGTTCGGCCAGATATTATGGAAAATAGATCAGTTGCCGAAAACCTATGACGACGTTCGATTTTATTCAGGTTTGCAGGAAGTAGCCGATCATCCTAGTAAATTTATTCGTGAATTGAGCTACGGCCCTGTTAATTCAGAGGAAGAATGCACAGAAGCATTTGTCGAATGGGTAAAGAAACGCGAGTCGGTGCGACAATTGGTCGAAGTACTTAATAAGAAGATTCAAGAGAAAAAGACATGAGACAACGTCCTCACAAACAACGAGAAAAAGGCTATGTAATCGACGATCCTTTCCTCGGGTACATAACAGGCCGTGATCAAATGGAAAAAGCATCTTGGAATGCGATGGAGTTGAGTAACGAAACCGATTCTATTCGGTACTCACTTTTTCCATTGCGCGATGTGCCAGTTGTGGATCGTCCTGGCTATGTCACACATGAACGCAATTATTTCAGTATTGAGTGCGACGATCCAGTTTTGAAGAAAAACCTTGAGATGTATTTCACCGATGAACATTCGTTCTACAGAGATGGCCTTTATGGTCAGGGAGATGCGCTCGGCGGTTTCTTGGAGGATATCGCTCACGAATTATTTGTTGGCGGCGATTCATTCCGTATGATCGAATGGGAGGAGGTTGATATTAAAGATAAAAAATACCAGCTTCCGGTCGATTTCGGATATCTCAGAAATGAGACAATGAAAGTACGACGCAAACATGGCGTAACTATCGGTTACCGGCAAAAATATAGCCTTTTTACCTATTTCAAAGAGAAGCGATTTAAGGATTGGGAAGATAAAGAAAAGCCACGCTCGTTCGAGTTCGAGAAAGACGAGGTGGTCTACTGCAAATATCCATTCGCCAAAAAGTCACCGGCAGCTCAAAGTCTCAAGTACCTTAAACCAATCAAGAGATTTTGGCAGTTCGGCATAGATCAGTCTAGGAGCGGCGTAGAAGTTAAAAATCACTATTTGCCTCTTGAGCGCGCTCGGTATACTACTTATGCACGCGAGAAAAGAAAGTACGATATCGCTCGCGGAAAGATACGAACTATTTTCAATTACTTAATGGAGTCAAATGGACCTCGGCTAACACAGTATTATGACGTCTATACCGTGATTCGGTACAGGAAATTCCTCAACGACTTTCGGGATTATTTGGTACGAGAATTCAATGAACAAGTACTTGCGATCGTTGCAAGAAAGAACGGCTTTGCTTCTATTCCGAAGGTCGTCTATTATGGATTCCTCTCAAATACTGAGCTTGATTCGGCACTACAGGGATATAAGGACGGAACTCTCGCGTTTGATGACATAATTCAAAAAATTGTAAAAATGCCATGACAAAAACGTTTATAATTAACGATTTGGACAGTCTTCAAAAAGAATTTTACCAGATGTATGATCCGGATTATTGGCTATACAGAATAATGCTTTTGAGGAATTCCCACGACAATTTTGATCAACTCAAACCAAGCTTAACGAAAAATACAGAAGAGACGATTGATAAAGATTTTAGGCGGGTTATGCGGACTGAAATGCATTTTCTTTATTTTCAAATGATTGAAACTTTGTTCGAGATAATTTTTGCCGTTTCGGAGAGTGATAATCGTGATTTGTGGGTAGCACTTACTTTTTCCGATTTTAGGAATAATTACAAAAGGATTGCAGAATTAAACGACCGCTCAGAAATTTTTATTGAGAAGATGAAAGCCGAGATAGGGGGCAAACAAATAGAAATCCCTGCATTAAGATGGGTTATTTATTTTATCTACCCGTTGAAATTAACGGACGAGGAATGGAATAAAAATTTGGAAAATATTAAGCTTTTATTATTGAGCTTTGCCAAAGATTTTTCTGATCGGGGTGAATATAATGCCTATAAACATTCGCTACGTTTCTATAACTCACCATTTTCTATGGCCATTGGTCTTACTGGTGGTAAACAAATGTATTCGTTGGGTTCGTCTGAGGACTGTATTACATTTCTTGAGGAGCAAAAAAAGAAAGATTCAGATGGTAAATTGCAGGCCACCGGCCAAATTATGAGAACCCAAAAACCCTTTGACTTCCAAAGGGATTATGAGAGATGCATTTTAATCTATGCGATGATTAAAAATATCATCTATACCAGGAAATATACAATCTTGAATGAGCTACACGGCCAGAATTTCACAATGGCCAATTTTGTCGATCTGGATTTTTATAAGGTCGCTTTTTCTAAAGGTGTAATGAAATCGAGCTTTACCGTATAGTGCTTAAATCTTAAACTGGCAGCTTTCCTTCCATCATATCTACGGTCGCGTCCATTTCGTAGGAGTGACAGCCTTTCAGAATAATGTCTTACAGTTCGGAGCCTAGTAGGGCAGGTTTTAAGGAGTGGGTGGTTGGGACTATTAATGGAGAGTTTTTGAGATGGAAGGGTGGGGCTACACATTTTTGGGTTTTCGGGTTATTATATAAATACAATTTAATATTAGCGGCCTAAACCTTTGAGCGATCAAAGGCATGGTCTAAAGTCGATAAAGCATAATGAGCCCATCATGGGGTCTGCTTTATCGCCATATCGGGAAACCGGTATGAGTGGCTTCGGCCACTACCTGTGGTGGGCTTTTTGTATAAAGCCAATCACATAAGAATCATAATGAAAAATATTATGAACAAAAAGTTTTTGGCTTTTACGTTAATTGAGCTATTGGTCGTAATAGCGATCATTGGTATTCTTTCCGCTTTAATTATTGTTGGAATGAGCAGCGCGACAGAAAAGGCTAATATTGCTAAGGGTCAAGCATTTTCCAATTCATTACGAAATTCTGTTTTAGATAATTTATTAGCCGAGTGGAAATTCAGCGAAGGAGCGGGGGCTATGATAGCAGATTCATGGCAGAGCACATACAACGGAATACTTACCTGTAACGGAGCCTCTTGCTGGAAATCCGGAAGTAATTGTATGGAGGGGGCTTGTTTGTATTTTAATGTTGGTGATGGAAACGACGTCGTAACCGTGACTTCTGCCCCCGGCCTTAATGCTGCAACTCAAACTATCGAAGCATGGATATGCCCCAATACATGGAATTCGGACACAGGTTCGGTTTTTGGGAGAAGGTCTGGCGGTAGCTCTCAAGACTGGTACCTTCTTTTTTATGGAGGTGGTGGGGGTGCGACGGCTAACGTAATTTTTTCTTATATTGAATATACAAATACTTCCGGAGTAGATACGGGATACGCTTATCCTTACTTTGGTCCAATACAAATGAATAAGTGGTATCACGTTGCTATTGTTTTAACAGCGGATGGTAAGGCGAGTATGTATATTAATGGAACTTCTCGGGCAACATCTCTATCAACAGTAGCCAATTTTTCTCATTGGGGTAGGCTGGACGCAATGACTTCAATAATAAATCTTCGGATAGGAGATGCGATGTATTCTACGATTGATGGTGTTCGTTTTTATACTAAAGCTGCGCCCTTGTCTCAAATTCAACAAAACTATTTTGCGGGATTGAATAAACTATTAGCCAATGGGGGAATAGAGCAGGAGGAATATCAAAAAAGAACGGCGGAATTAAACAATAATTTAGCTAAAATCAATTGATAGGTGGTTTTAAATAACTATTGACAAATACATTATTTAGTATATAATTTTAATATATTCAAATTCGTTCTTTTTATAATTTATAAACAGGAAAGGGGGTTTTGAGCGAGCGATTTATCCATTAATTTGTGGACAATTCGCTCGTTCAGAGCAGAGGTAAGATTTATGGAATTTCCAGACCACGTCCTTTATGACATAGTCAACAAGCGGTTCAGCAACTATCCAAGGCAAACCCGGATACAGTTCGGCTTCTTTGTCGAAATAGCGGAAGACTCAGGGAATCCGCTTATGGCGAAAGCAATGATACTTCGCGAGCTTCAGAAATGCAGGAGCGCGATGAAGCCGGAAGACCTTCAAAATGTGATACCGCTATGCAAGGATATTGAGGCAGTCTCTCCGCAATTTGCGGACGAGATCAAGAAAATTCGAGAAATTCTCGAAAAAAACATTGCTGTTTCTGATCAAGAACTGATACAGAAACAAATGTGTTGTGCCGAACAAGATATCGCGACAGACGATGAGTTGTTCAGCGCCCTTACACGCATCCTGGGGCCAACGAAAAATCCGGACATTCTCAAGGCAAGGAAGAAAAGATTGGGAGAATAAATGGAACAAAAGATCTTAACACGGAGCGTATCGGATGAATGTCGACATCCCTGGAATTTGACCACTGCGATCGCGATTCATCCCGCGATCGGTTCAGGCCGCATCATCATCAACTATCCCGGATTTGCGGGAGATATTGATGGCTACAACAACAAGTATCGAACTTTGGCCGAATTTATGGCGCAAAAGATCGGATCGGTTGTTCGGATGAGCAATCAATATCGGGTTGGACTTGATTATCACGCGACCGTTCAGGAAGATCTGCGCGCGGTCATACTCTATGCCCTTGAAAACTCAATGAGTATCTGTGGCACTGAAGATCCGGATATTTATCTTATGGGTTTTTCCGCCGGCGCTTCAGCGGTTTCGGCAGTTGCCTATGAGTTCAAACAAGTCAAAAAGATATTACTCGTCTCGCCATCCTTAGACGCGGGAGAAATATCGATGAGAAAGGGACTTGCGGAATTTACGGGCGAAGTGTATATCGTCGCGGGAGAAAACGACAATTTTGTCGGTTCGCAGGTGGCGGAATGGGTGTTTTCTAAAATAAAAAAAGCGTCCATTCGTAAACTTGTAATGATTCCCGATTGCGATCATCAATTCCGGGGCGCGAAGAACGGCATAATTATGAGCAAGTCGCCACTCTGGGCGTTTCTCGGAGACCAAAGCTTTCCTTCCGTTGAAGGCGGCATAAGGCTTTATTGATCCAAGAAAAATTAACGGCGGGTAATAATAAACCCGCTTTTTAGTTTAGAATAAAATGATTGCTCTATTGGATCGCTCTGGAGCGAATAGAGTTTAAGAGGATCGCTTTTGTTTGTGAAAATCGTACTATTTGACACATTTTATATTTTGTTTATAATAAAATCAGCTAGATATTTAATATAAATTAGATGTCTAGTAAAAACAGAGAGAGAGAGTATTATGTTTAAGCTGTACCTTAAAAAAGATGTTGAAAATAGAAAAGGATTTATCGAAAAACATGTGGATAATAATGAAAATTCGGAGATTCGGTGTTATTTTGCTGGAAAACTAATCTATAAAGGAAAGCCAGAGGAAAAATTATTTTGTTTGGAGCCTACTTCTTTTGAAGATTTTATTCCCAAAGAATTGCAAGATTTAATTATATCAATACATTCTTATCAAACTTTTTCAATAGAACAGTTTAAGCGCCGCCGTTTAGGTAGATATCGCGAAAGAAATGCTATTGCAACGGTGGGTATTGAATCGAACAATTTATATATTTTTGTTGAAATTGTAGGAGATAATTTGGAAGATGTTAAAAATATTTATTATAAGATTCGTGCCGGAACTATTTATCCGACTGAAGACTGGGAAGGTTTCCACTTAGACGAAAAGAAGTAGGATTATTTATAGTAATTTTTTTAAATTACTTCAAAACACAAGAGCCCTTTTATTCAGGACTCTTTTTTATTTTGAAAAAAAGTTAATTATTTGGCGTAAGCCAAGTGGTGCGGGTTTTCAGGAAATTGGTGTTTGCGACGGTTTTTGTTTGCAAATACAGATTGACTCTCAGAGCAAAGAATGATATGCCTAATTCAGTCCCAAGAGGAGGATTGTATGGAGTACATAGAGATCAACAAAGCAGAAGACGAGGCTTTAAGCAAATTAAAAAAAGATTACCCGATGCTTATTCGAATAGCTCGCGGTAAGGTTGAGAAAAATGACTATTATTCCGTCGATAATATTCTTAGAATAGATGCGCATTATATGTTCAACGATGATCTGGGTGGTCATAGATTTTCCGGATCAGGTAAAAGGACAATATACCTCAAAAATGATGCGCCGCCCAAAAAATCTTCTGAAATGATTTTAGAGAAAAAGGCGTACATTGGCGCGGGAGTATCTATCGGCGAAACCTTTTATCACTTGGAAATAGTGATATCGGCAACCTAAATTTTTACAGGTTGCTTTTTATTAGAATTTTAAGTTGTTTTCGTTTGTTAAACGCGGTAATTTAAGCCACCTTTTAATTGAGGTAGGTTTTTATTTATGATATAATATTTTAAAGATTATAAATAATATGTATATGGACGAAAAACAAAAAAGGTTTTCTTTGGTCGCAGCTATTTTAGTTGTTTTGATAATTTTGGGCGGTATTAGTTATTTTTTATTGAACAAAGGTAGTCAAGGTTCGGTTGAATTTCTTAAATTTAAAAAAGTTCAACAGGAAAACGCGAAGCAGGCGCTTTTGAACGGCGAGATCGATATGTATGTCGGGTCTCTTTCCAATAACGACATTAAAGAATTGAAAAATAATTCCGCGATCACGCTTTATCCGGCCACTTCCACAATGCTTGGGTTTTATGTAAATCCATATCCCTCGACCGCTGATAAATTCAATCCGTTTTCCATAAAAGAGGTGCGCTACGCGATGCAGTTTTTGGTAAACAGGGACGAGATCGCTAACGACCTATTTTCCGGTTTTGCCAAACCGACTCTCACGGTTCCCTGGAGCGATCATCCTGACTACAAAAATATTAAAGATATTGTTGATAAAATGGGAATCACTTATGACAAGGAAAAAGCAAAATCTTTAATTAAGACCGGAATGGAGAATTCGGGAGCGGTTATGGATTCCGGTGTGTGGACATATCAAAAAAAACCGATTGACGTAATTATTTCATACTATAAAGGAGAAAGATCATCGGGAATAGCCAATTTATTAAAAAAAGATTTGGAGGAGGCCGGTTTTGCCGTAAGCTTAACGGAAACCGACGGCGAAGATCCCGATGCCAAATCACCGGAAGGATATACCAACGCCGCTGATCTGAAATGGAATATCGCCATAAGCGGATGGATCTATTACAGCCAGTCTCCGATCAGCAACGTCGCTATCCTTGAACCCTATGCAAGCAGTGGCTGGTGGGAATACAGCAACAAGGAAATAGATGCTTTGGAAGAAAGGCTTAATAATTTTAAAACCGAAGAGGAGAGGCGCGAAATAAATAACGCGTTGGCCCAAAAATATCTTGAAGATTCAACCGGTGTTTGGCTGGTGGCGGCAGACAGTGTTTCGGCCGCTCGCAGTGAAGTAAAGGGGTTGATCCAGGACAAGTTTATCGGAATTTCAAATCTTACCAATATCAGGGAAGCATATATCCCCGGGAAGGATACCTTGGTCATAGGCATGCCCGAGACTTACCAGCAAGATCAAGGGTGGAACCATTTGGTGGTGAATAATATAGATATGATGTATTTGTTAAATACAATTCATGATCCCGCGGTTTGGAATAACACGGATACATTAGAGGAGGAGGGATTCAGGTGGCCGATTGCGATTGAGGGCACTGATTCCAATTCAATAATCGATATTCCGGAAGACACATATTTTTGGGACGCGAATACCAAGAAGTGGACTGAGGTGGAAAAGGGCAAAAAAGCCGTTACTAAAATTACTTACGATCTTTCCAAATATATCGGCACCAATTGGCACGACGGACAAGAAATAACTTTAGCGGATGTTGTCTTTAATATCGCTCGCACCTGGGACGCGGCTTTTGACGCGGAGAAGTTAAAGGTGAATGACAATACTAGACACTACGCTTTTGATCCGATCATCGGATTAAAGATTTCCGGAGAAAAACTTGAGGTATATTTGAATAAATGGAGTCCCGACAAGGCCGATCTGTTGAGTGTCGCCGGTATTTTTCAAAGAGCGGCGCCCTGGGAATTATATGCCGCGACCGATGATCTGGTTTTTAACCAAAGATTGTATAATTATCAGTTCCTGGACGGATCCGATTTGGAGAGCTTGGATGTGGTAGATCCGGAGCATATCGCGGCGATATTTAAAACTCTCGAAGTCTTTGATTTCGCGAAAATAGAATCGATGATGACGATCGGGGACAATGTTTATGCTCAAAAAAGAGATTTGGATATAAGGATCAACGCGCTCAAGCAGTGGTACGCCGATCACAACCATTTATATATCAACGACGGGCCTTTTTACGTGGACTCTTTTAATGCTTCAGACGGGTCCATTGATCTCAAACATTTTAATGACGAAAAATATCCTTTTAGCAGAAACTATTGGCGCAAATAAGGATGTTTCCGCGATCATTTTTTATATCATTTATCAAGACAAAGAATCGCCAAAACGGCGATTTTTTGGTATATTGAAAATATGGATGAGATAACTCCAAAAATGAATATTAAGGATTTGGGCTATGACGATTTTTTTGAGTCTAAGCGACAAGAATTGGGCTTGGGCGATCTTTCGGTCGCGAGAGTTGCTTCTGAAAGCAGAGGGTCGTATGAAATAATTAACCAAAACGGCAGATTTTTGGCAAGGATAACCGGAAAGCAAATGTTTGACGCGAGATCGAGAGCGGATTACCCGGCTGTGGGTGATTGGGTGGCAATCGCCGAGCTTGAAGAAGGGCGAGCGGTAATTCACAAGGTATTACCGAGGAAGACGATAATACAAAGAAAATACAATAATAAAAACGAGATTCAGATCATAGCGGCAAATATTGACGTGGCGTTTATTGTCGAGTCGGTTAACAGGGATTATAATCTGAACCGTTTTGAAAGATATTTCGCCATAGCGAATGACGGGGGCGTGAAGCCGGCGATCATATTGAATAAAATAGATTTGATCTCCAAGGAAGAGCTGGATTTGAAACTGGCCGAGATAAAAAACAGGTTTAATGACGTCGATATTATTTTCACGAGCACAAGAACCGACGAAGGGCTGAACGAATTGAAGGAATATATTTTAAAAAGCAAAACTTATTGCTTTCTTGGTTCGTCCGGAGTCGGAAAATCGTCTTTGATCAATAAATTGCTTGGAGAAAATATTATTAAAACAGAGGATATAAGCATTGGCACCGGAAGAGGAAAGCACGCCACCACCAAAAGAGAAATGTATTTTTTAAGGAACGGGGGCATTGTGGTGGACAATCCGGGAATGCGAGAAGTGGGAATGACGGATACAAGCGCGGGGATAGATAGTTTTTTTGACGAGATAACCGCTCTTTCTGATAAATGTAAGTATGTTGATTGCACGCACATCCAAGAACCCGGATGCGCGGTATTGTCCGCGTTGAAATCCGGAAAGCTTGATAAAGAAAAATATTCAAATTACATTAACTTAAAAAAGGAGGCGGAACATTATGAAATGACCGAGCTTGAAAAAAGGGAAAAGGATCGCCAATTCGGAAAGTTTATCAATAAAGCCAAGAAAGAGATAAAGAGGTACAAGAATTGAAATATTTTTTATCGTAGTTCGTGTTTTAATAATTTTTTTAAAATAAAAAGGCCTCCCAATATTTTGAAAAAAATTATTGAGAGGCGAGTATCTGCATTTGAGCGAAGACCCGTGGCTTTATTGTGCTTTCCGGTTCGTCGGCATTGAACCAGAAATACAGGTTGTAGACCGCCGCGTTTTCCGCGAGCGTCTCCGCGTCGTTGAAGATGCGCCAGAGTAGTGCCCTCGATTTTTCTATTTCCCATAGCTCAATCTTTTCGGTGAAACTCAGGTCTCGACCGAACATTTCTTCGGCAAGAAAATCTTTTAACTCATTGTTATAGGAATGAGTTCTGTCGTGCAGTTCGGCCAATTTAGCAAAACCGAGCTTTGGCCTTTTGCGAAATGCTTTGATTATTTCCCGGACTTCTTCGCGGTACCAGAATATATTGTGGAACAATATCCGAAACTCTCCGGGAGAGCGAGCCATTCTGATCGCAATTAACCTTACTCTTGATAGGTCTTTTGATATGCGTTGGTTGGTTTCCGTGGTTCTGACGGAGTACCGCTCGTAATCAAGGGTATTTACGGCCTCGTAAAACCCGCGGACGGTTTGGCAGTGTTTGTGGAACAGGAATACGAAAAGATCTTCCGGTGTGCCGAAACGACTTCCATATTCGTGATATAGTCGAGTCCATTCTTTGTGGGGCAGAATTGCGTGCTCTACCTTGTTAAGAATCGATGTGTCATTGCTCCAGTAAGCATAAGCGATGTAATCATCAACACTGTGCATACCCTCGAACAGTATTTGCTTCAGTCGAACCTTATCCTCTTCGTTCCTGGCAGATTTGTAAGCTTCGAATCTTTCTTTTTGGGTAGTGGTTGAGAGAATCAATTCGTCGATAACATCGGATCCTTGCTTATACTGCGAAAGGTAGTAAGGAAACCGCTTTTCTACGGTGGCAGCCATCTTTTTCGTCGCCCAGGATTTTAGTTCCGGATCGTCATCGGAATGCTCGCTTATCTCTTTCCACTCACCGTATGTTCCTTCTCGCGTGAAGATCTCTTCGCGCAGAGACAACTTATTCGGGTTGCCCGCGGGAATATTCCTGTATAATGAGAACAGGGTTCCGAGATCAAATGATTTTTTGATTTTGTTCGGCAGTTCGTTCCATAAGAGCATAGCCGCGAGATTATCGCCAACGATTGCCTTGGTCCGCTCGAATTTTTGTACAATGAGCTCTTGATCCTTTTCAGTCATAATACCCACCTCTGTGTAGGTTTTTGAATAATAGAATATTTATATAAATATGTCAACATCTTGGAATAACGATGCGGCGCCTTTTAATTGGGGTGGTTTTTTGGTAGAATCAGATATATGATCTACGCGCACGGCAATAGAAATACCAATAAGATCGCTTTAACTTTTGATGATGGACCCAATCCTTTTTGGACTTTGAAAGTGTTGGATGTTTTAGACAAATACAATATTAAAGGTAATTTTTTTGTCTTGGGAATGTACGCGGAAAAGTATCCCGAAATTGTTAAAGAAACTTTTGATAGAGGCCATTTGATAGGGAATCACAGTTATTCGCATCCAAAGATCGGTCTTGGTGATTTTGAAAAAGCCGAGAAGATTATTTTTAATATAATAGGAGAGCACACAAAATTTATTCGTCCGCCGTATCTTTCGATTACGCTTTGTGGAAATTATCCGCCGGCCGTTAAGGGTGAGGTGAATATCATTGGTTGCGATGTTTTCCCGTCTGATTACAAAAGCTCGGAACAAGATATTAAACGAGTGATTATGGAACAGACCCAAAACGGTTCGATCATCGGTATACACGACGGAGCTCATAGAGAAGAGGAACAGGAGAATAGGCCGACCGAGATGTTTAAGGCATTAGCTACTGTAATAGAAGAACTGAAAGAAAAATATGAATTTGCAAGATTGGACGAAATGATCTTTGATCAAACGAAATAAATTTATGGAAAAAATCAATAAGAAAGACGTTAAAAAATTAAAAATTCGCAGAGCGACAGCAAAAGATATTGATTCGATCATAAATATTCAAAAACAAGACGGGTTTACCCACGCTTACTATTTGACGCCGGGGCGACTAAAAAAATTATTTGAAAGAAAAGAAATTTTTTTTGTCCTTCTTTTGAGCAATAAATTAGTTGGTTTTACCTCTCTGGATATTGAAAAGAGGGCGATAATACACTTTTTATCGGTGGCGAAAGATTACGCGGATATGGGAATTGGTTCTTTTTTATTGGAAAAAGCCATAAAGGAGGCGAAAAAACATAAAAAAGATATAGTTTATATTTATACGGAAGTAAATTCACCGGTTGAAAAGTTTGTAATCAAGAAAGGATTTAAAATGGTCGGATACTTTAACGATAGATTTGGAAAAGGGAGGCACGCGAATATTCTCGCGCTTTATATTTAATTAACAAAAACATATTCGAATATTATATTTTTTGCGATATAAATATCTTAAGGGAATTACAAATAATGAATATGCCAAAATTACCAAAAAGAATATTAATTTATATAACAATTATAGTAGCTTTGTTTTTATGGTTATATTTTGGCGGAGATTATTGTAATTTTCTTGGTTCTACTGAAAACAATTGTGGATTAGTGTTGTTAAGGCTCGGCGTGATTGTAATCACTGTCGTGGTTATGTTTTTTGATCTATTGATATCCATTATTAGATGGATTATTGAAAATTATGGCGTTTTGGCAATGGTTTTGATTGTTTTATTTTTAGTGTTAATTACGGCATTATATATTTTATTGTAGCGGCTATCTAATTTTTTAAAAAAGGTTTAAGAGTTGATTTTGATGGTCCGATCAAGTGTCGGTCTTTTTGTTTTGTGATATAATAAAAATATGGAATTTGAACCGAGAAAAAACGATGCTGAGACGGAAAAAGATGAAAAAATGGAAAAATTGAGATCTCAGCAAGAAACACTGTCCAGGCTTGGAAAATCAAGTTTGGATTTTTACATTTTCGGAGGGTGGGCGGGAAAGATCGAGGGAGCCTATGGTGATGATTATTATCCGAGCGATATAGATATTTACATTGATCAATATCAATTGGAAGATTGGAAAAGATTTTTTGATTCGGAAAATTTTTCCATAAAAGAACAAGATGATAAACTGCAAATCGTAGATCAAAAAACAGGTGCCTATATTGACGGGCATTTGTTTAAAGATGAAAAAGGCCATTATGTCGAACAAACGTCTTACGGGACCTTTCAGTTGCCGAAAACAGGCTTTGAGAAGAAAATTTTGGACAATTCGGCTGTTAACGTTATGCGCCCGGAATTGTCATATATTATTGAAAGGGGCGGACCATTGAGACCGGGCAAAGATGATAAGATCAGATCATTGGAGGGGGTGCTTGATCAAGAATATCTAAAAGAAATAGAGCGGGAGTTTAAATACACGTCCCCGGAGCAATCCGAATAAAAAATTATCCACTATTTATAAGCAAAAGATAAAAATGTAAGTATGGGTCCAGGTGTCGACCTTTTTGTTTTACAATAAATTTGGTATAATATTAAAGAAGAATAAAGAATAAAGAATAAAGAATGAGCAATTTTAAAAGAAGGGCTTTTACGTTGATTGAGTTATTGGTCGTTATAGCTATTATCGGTATCCTTTCCGCTCTGATTATTATTGGAATGAATTCGGCCACTCAAAAAGCGGCTATCGCCAAAGCAAAAGTATTTTCCAGCTCTCTCAGAGATTCATTAATGAGCAATTTGAAAGTTGAATGGGGTTTTGATGGATTGGCCACCGCTATAAACGGAACATCTATTCCAGATACTTGGAGCGGAGTAAACAATGGAACATTGGCGACGGGGACGGGGGACGCATCGGATAAATTGAAAACCGGGGACGATTGTGTTTCCGAAAAGTGCTTGCTTTTAGATACCGATGATTATATCAATTGCGGATCTAACGCGAGCATAACAACTAATTTAAACGCTTGGACTATTTCAGCCTGGGTAAAACCCGCGGACACCAGCCGTAATATTTTAATCGGATTTGATGATACGGCGTATGCCTCTATAAGATTAAATAATACTACCGGAGCGCCGATCATATATATGGGCACCAATAATTACAGGTATTTCGCGACTGCCGCCTGGACCACGTTAAAAAACGGAAATTGGCACAATGTGGTTTTTACGATTCCGGGAAGCGCGCAAGCCGATATTACCAGCTCAAAAATGTATCTGGACGGGCAGGAAGTTGCCACCTCGACTACAGTATCTTCAGGGGTGCAAGCTACGAAAGATCGTTTTTGGATCAGCCGCGTCACTACATATTATGGCAGCGGTTCGTTGGATGAAATCCGCGTATACGACCAGGTAATGCCGACCTCTCAAATCAGGCAAGACTACTTCGCGGGATTAAACGGTCTGTACAAAGACAAGCAATTAACTCAAACAGAATATATTAAAAGGATAGTGGAGTTAAGAAATAACTTGGCTCAAAAATAATAGAAATAAAAAATATGGAAAAAAAGATCAATAAATTTTTGTATTGGTCGCCGAGAGTTTTGTCGATCGTTTTTATAATTTTTTTAGCAATGTTCTCACTGGATGTTTTTGCCGGAAATTACGGTTTTTGGGGAACGGCTGTCGGATTGTTAGTGCACAATATCCCGACATTGATATTGTTGGCCATTTTGTTAATATCCTGGAAATATGAAATAGTCGGAGGAATTGTTTTCATTATCGGCGGAATATTATACGAGGGGATGATGATAATGAACGCGTTGAGGCATCCGCTCGAGGCGTACACATTGTCCAATTCTTTAATAATCTCCGTCCCGATGTTTGTTATAGGAATTTTGTTTTTAATAAATTGGTTTAAAAAAACAAGGACTTCCTAAATTTTGATATAAAATTAATTTCAGATTCAATGGAGGGCATAATAATCAGAACGAAAGACAGAAAGATCACGGGCAATCGTTGTTGACTTTTTTGATGATATATTGTAATATTCCGCTACGGTCTTTAGCATAAGGCCTGTGGTAAAATGGATTCTACGAGTCTGACTGACATTGAGCTCATAGAGCTCAAAAAGGCGATTGTGGATAGAAAGGGAAAGATATCCGGCGCCTTTGCCTTCGGGCGAAACTTTGTTGCTACTCATGGCGAAATCGTGACAAACGGCTTTATCAGCAATGGCGTAAGCCTTGCCACCGAAGCCAGAAAGCTCGAAGATGTCTCAGGGATGTCCTTCCAATACTCGGTTTCCGGAACGACGGAAACTTTGTCGATTTGGATGTCTCCTGTGGTCAATGATCATCACGCTCCGTATGTGACAATTGATCTTGACACCGAAGCAAATACTTGCCGCCAGATCTCCGGCGAACCCAGAATCTTGGACAGTATTGCCGGGGTAATCGCAAGAGCACCCGACCTGATCGAAAGCAGGACCGCGGAGAGGGAAAGAGCCATGGATGTCCAGGCGACGATTCAGGAAGCGCTATTGCTCAGAGTACCGCTTCCAACTCCGGAGCGCCCGATATTCGCCACTATCAAAGACTACTTCAACGGGCGAGTACGAGCAGCTCCTTGACCGGGATCGCGATCAAATAAGGTTGAGATGAAATCCTTAGAATAATTAGGGATTGATCTCAACCTCTTTTTTATTTGTACACATTTTTATTTTCAGAATCGGTCCCGTTTTCTTGACGTACGCAGTCAAATGTAATATAAATTTAGGAGCTAGCTAGTTGATATTAGCGGCTCTTTTACAATTACCGGAGAGATTAAAAAGATGGACGATATTGAAGGAAAAGGAAAGATGAAACCGCTTGACACGTTGATCGTTGTCGGAATCGTTATCGGACTGCTCTGCTTTATTTTTTTCTCGATGCGAGGGGAAGAAAGCTACACTACCGCTGAAATTTTTCTATTGATCGCGGTTATTCTCATAATGGCTAAGATTTCTAGCCTGGTTGAGCGCTTTGGCCAGCCCGCTGTTCTCGGCGAACTGATACTGGGCGTAATTCTCGGCAATTTGTTTTTGCTCGGCATTACCATTTTCGAACCGTTGAGGGATAACCCCATTATCGCCTTTCTTTCGGAGATCGGCATAATAATATTGTTGTTCCAGGTCGGTCTGGTATCAAACGTTGATCAGATGAAAAAAGTCGGAACCAGGGCGTTTTTAGTCGCTTGCGTCGGAGTGGTTGCTCCACTTCTACTCGCGGTGTACGTCGTCGGTCCGCTGTTATTACCCCAAGCGTCATTTCAGACCTATCTGTTTTTGGGCGCGACTTTAACGGCCACATCTGTTGGTATTACGGCCCGCGTATTCAAGGATCTGGATAGCTTGCACATCCCAGAAGCGCAGATCGTTTTGGGCGCCGCGGTCATTGATGACGTCCTCGGATTGATCATTCTTGCCGTGGTTTCCGCGATGATAACGATCGGCGCCGTAAGCATAGGAGCTATTACCTTGATCGTCGGGAAGTCGATTCTGTTTTTGATCGGCTCGATCTTTGTCGGGCAACTAATAGCCCCGAAGCTTGGTAGGTTTTTATCTAAGATCCACGATGGGATCGGGATGAAATTCACCTTCGCAATCGCTTTTTGTCTGGTATTTGCCTTTCTTGCCGAGGAAATAGGATTGGCTCCGATCGTGGGAGCTTTCGCGGCCGGACTTATGCTTGATCCGGTGCACTTCTTTAATTTCCAGTCGCCGCAGATCATCACTGATCTCAAAAAGATCACACTGGGAAAAATAGATGAGGCTACCAAGAAAAAAATAGTCGACGTGGTAAACTTTCACAACGAGAGGCACATTGAAGACTTGATTGAGCCCTTGTCATATTTTTTCGTACCGATATTCTTCGTTATGACCGGATTCGCGGTAAAGATCGAAACATTTTTAAACCCAAGTATTGTTTTGTTGGCAATCGGTATTGTCATAGCCGCGTTTGTCAGTAAGATCATTTCCGGGCTCGCTGCCGGAAGAGTTGATAAGAAGATCGTGGGGGTTGGAATGATCCCGCGGGGTGAAGTCGGTCTGATCTTTGCCATAATGGGAAAGGGGCTCGGAGTGATGACGGACGATTTATTCTCCGCCGTCGTGGTCGTAATCATTTTGACCACGCTGCTGACACCGCCAGTCTTGGCTTATCTCATAAAAAAGAAAAACAGATCAAACGCAATGGCGGAAGAACAAAAAATATCTCCTTTATAGATCAATAGGGTCGGAACAATCCGACTCTTTTTTTATTTTCCAATTCTTTCTGTTGCTTGACATACCATAAAAACTTAAATAGGATGAATTTGCCGCGAAAGAGCGGCATAGTGAAGGAGATATTGAGATGGAAACTCAGCAAGAAAGCCCAAAAGCGGTGCATCCGCTAATGGCTAAAGAGATCCGCTGGATCTCGGACTGGTCGAAATGGAAGAAGTATTGGGAAAAAGAATCGCAAGCCGAAATCCTTCATAGTTTGCTTCATTTTGGGTTCGACGTTGACGCGAGGAACACCGAAGAAGCGATCGAGCGTATTTGTCTGTACCTTGACATTGCCGACGGCTGTTTCTGCTTGGATACTTTTTACGTAAATTTCCGGGAAGACCATTCGGGTCCAAGATGGGTGGACCATTCCAAGGGGGTGCGCCGGGCTTTGAGTGAAAAGGCTTTTCAGACGTTGTGTCAAAAGTTTTTCAAGGATAGTCGCCGGGAAGGGTATAGCGACGTTCCGTCTTGGGTACCATACGCCGCTGTTTCGGAAATTTTCTCTAAGCTTTTGCGTTTTTTCCGCGTCGATAAGCGTGGAAATATAAGCAATCTGCGTGGCGAAGGACACAATGTGGAAATTGCCAGGACATTTGCCGCGGAATTTTGTTTCCTTGCCTGGAAATGTGACGATTACCCGCCGTATTATCAGGCTTTGTCGGATGAAGTAGCCGAGACATTTCGGCAAGCGAAACCGCAAATGCTTGAAATTATGTGGGGATTAGGCAAGCTGGACTTTCTCTTAAAGAGTGAGCGGTATAGGACGCTTGACGAAAAATGCGAGCAAAAACTTGAAGAGCTCGCCCTGTCTCTTGATGGCAATTTTCCCGACGGAGGCCGCTTTTTCCGTAAACCAAAGACTGTCGATGAGGCTTGCTATGCCAATTCTCAGGCGGCACGCGTATTGATTCTGCTGCGGATAATGCGCGATCAAGAAAGCCATTTCGGCGAGTTGAGAGACCTTACGGAGCAAAGCCGGATCGTTGAACAACGAATCAAAGAGCTTAATCAGTAAGGATATATAGGGTTTAGCCGTTGAATATATCAACGCGCCACGACCCTATTTTTTTATTTTTATAAATATCAGGCAAAGTTTTCCCGCCGTTTGGTTTACAAAATATAATGAAAAGCTTATATTATAATTAACGAATAATAAAAAAGTCAGCTCAAAGAATATTTATGCAAAATCCGTTGTTTTATCTTTTTCAAAAAATGTGGAAATATTCCCGTGGCAACAGGCGCAACGTGGTTTTTTATATTATCTTGTCGGTTTTGTCCAATTTAATCTTCGGGGTGGAGCCGCTGATCGTCGGACTTTTTTTGAACGCGGTCCAGACTCAGGGAGTCAATAGCGGCAATTTATTTCATTTATTTTCAATCATCAGCCTTTTGGTGATCCTGGAGATCGGTATTTGGGTATTGCATGGGCCGTCAAGGATGACTGAAAATCGTAACGCGTTCTTTGTCCGCCGAAAATACAAAAATTATCTCTTGGAGGGAACAATGGCCCTGCCGATGGAATGGCACGCGGATCATCATTCCGGAGACACAATAGACAAGATCGAAAAAGGAACAACAGCGTTGTTTAATTTTTCCGAGCGTACATTTGAGATAATCGAGGGAGTTATACTTTTGGTTTTTTCTTTTGTCGTAATGTTTTTCTTTGATCCGTTGGCTGGCGGAGTGGCGCTTGGTATAAGTGTTTTGGTGTTTTTCGCGTTAACGCTTTTCGACAGGAGGCTCGTGCCGGGATATCACATTGTCAATCGCGCGGAAAACAAAATATCCGAAAAGATATTCGATGTCTTGAGCAATATAACCACGGTTATAATTCTTCGGGTGGAACCGTTGGTTTTGAAAGCCATTGATAATTATATGAAAGAACCATTCGCCCGGTTTAACAAGAATAACGTTATCAATGAGTGGAAATGGTTTTTCGCCTCATTCTCGGGCAGGGTGACGATGGTTGTCGTCATCGGTATTTATCTTTTATCGAATATGGCCACGGGGACGATTATGGTTGGCACGATCTATATCCTTTACGGGTACACAAATCGAATTCGCGAAACATTTTTCAGGTTTGCCTATTTATACAACGATCTCGTCCGCTATCGCGCGTCGGTCAAAAACGCGGAAGAGCTCTCGAAAGATTTTCAATCAACCGCGCTATCGGGAACTAAACGATTGCCAAGAGAGTGGTCAAAAATTGAAGTCGACAATTTGTCATTTTCTTATAACTCCAAAGACAAGACAAATTTGCATTTGGATAAAATTTCTTTGGCGATCGCCAAGGGCGAGAGAATAGCCCTGATCGGTGAAAGCGGGGGAGGTAAAACAACTTTTCTCAAAGTTGTAAGGGATCTGTATCAGCCGAAAAATATTAAATTACTCGTTAACAGTAAACCGATGAAGGCCGGGTTCGCGGAGATCAGTGATTCGATCTCTTTGATTCCCCAGGATCCGGAAATTTTCGCGACAACCATCAGGGAGAATCTCACGCTCGGAGTGGAATACACGGATGAACATCTTAAGGTTTTTACCGATATGGCTTGCTTCACCCAAGTTGTCGAGCGCTTGCCCAAAAAATTAGAATCTTCGATCGTTGAAAAGGGTGTGAACTTGAGCGGTGGCGAAAAACAGCGACTCGCGTTGGCGCGAGGCCTTCTCGCGTCCACGGACAAAGATATTATGCTTTTGGACGAACCGACGAGCAGCGTTGATTTTCAGAACGAGCTCACGATCTTTAAAAACATTTTTTCCGCTTTTCCCAGGCAAACGATCATTGCCTCGGTACATAGATTGCACTTGTTGTCCTTGTTTGACACTGTTTATTTTTTTGATGGCGGAAAAATAATCGCCGCGGGAACATTCAAGGAGCTGAAAAAGTCTTCTCCGGAGTTTAACGCTCTTTGGAAAAAATATATTAAGACCCGTGACAGCGAATCTTAAAAAACAAAAGGGAGTTAATTGTTTTTAATTACCTCCCTATATACTAATTTTTCTGACTCGATTGATACAATAATGGTTGCGGTTTTTTTGGTTTCAAGAGCAATATCAAGGAATTTACCGTAGATATCCCTAAGCATAGTTTCCCTTGCGGTCTTTTCATCATATCCGAAGCTCCATATTTCGTTACGGCCCATCAATCCTTCGGCGATTTGCCAAAGTACGGCCATTTCTTTGTCGAAACTATCGACTTCAAATGATTTGACGCGACAGACCTGATTAAGGACTTCCGGATCGGTAAGCCCCTCAATTGAGAGGTTTTTATCGCCGGGAATTATTTCTATAAAAAGGTCTGTTTTTTTCAATGAGTACTTTCCTGTCGTTGTGGCTAATTTTTTAGGAACTATTTTAGTATGATCTCCCATTGATCCACCTCCCGGTGGTTGTAAGCAATATATCTTAAAATATTAGATATGTAAACATCACAAAGCGGGGAGTGGATAGGTGGCACAAACAAAACCGCCCTCAAGGGGCGGCTTTGGCTAACACTCACAATCTTTGCAGCAATTTTTAAGGAATTTTTCCGCCGCGGCGGGATCTATTCCCATTTTTTCCAGACACTCCCTTACGGTCATATCCATATTACACTCCGATAGATCGCATCCACAATTGCATTTTTTGTTTATTTTCTTTTGGTCTTCCATAGCTTGTATTTTATTGAATTGATATTTTCGACCTTTGTTTACAACTAGTTGTTAATGGTTAATCGAAATATTTCGATATATTAAGGTAAAAAAAGAGGTTATTTCTTGAAAAATTTTTCCAGCTTGCAACAACACTGAGAAGCATTTTCGCAATAAATACTGTAAATGGAGTTTGTTCCTCTTGTTTTTGATCTGATCACACCCGCTTTTTTAAGTATGGCCAAGTGATGGGAGATCGTGGGTTGGGATAATCCGAGTTTTTTAACAATATCGGCGACGTTTAATTCGCCCCTTTTTTGAAGCTCTTCCAATATTTGTTGCCTTACCGGATGGCCGATCGCTTTAAAAAATGATGGGAAACAGAAATTGCTCATAGTTTTATTCCATTCATATTTTTCGATGAATATATTATCAATATACTCTTATCAAAAATATTGTCAAGTTTGTAAACACTTAAAAAGATTAAAGCGAGTTATGATTTTAATATAACTGTCATTAGGGTTGGCTGGTTTTGTTTGACATTTCTTTAATTTTACCTATGATTATATTGGCACATAAGAATTTGCCGCACATCAAAAGGTGTAATGCTGTCCAATGGAGGGATGATTAAAATGGAAAAAAGCGAACAAACCGATCTTGAAGAATTGTGGCCCCTTCTGTACAAAGACCGTTCCGAGCTGACCGATGAGGACATCGAAAAGCTTTTAGTGGTACGCAAGCAGCTCAGGGCCCAAGTACGCCATATTTGGCTGACATTTCCAAGTTTGTGGCACGGGGAATCGCGCCGCCGCAAACAAAAAAGAGAGCTGTCTCTGCTCTCAACCGAAGAACTTCAAGCTAGAATACAGTCTTCCGGTTTTGAAGACAAGCAAATTATATGTCAGATTCTGCGAGAACGACTGCCCGGTTCAATACCTGAAATCTAATCGTTGAATCTCCAAATTGTTTAACAGCTAGCTTGATAAGTTAGCTTTTTTTATACAAATTTTAATCATGATTGGACTTTTTGTTTGGCGATAAACTTGATATAATAATTAAAAGATTACAATCTTGCAATCATATTTAAAATACGTACAAAAACAAACGATAAAATTATGGAGTATAAAAAAGCAATTACAATTTTATTGAAAATGACCGACAAATATCCGCTTAACGTTGAAGAAAAAGAAGCGATCATAACCGCGATGGGTACTCTTGATTGCGGTTCTCTGGTTGAAAACAGGGTGAAGCGAATAATAAAAAGCCGAAAAGCCAAGCAAGCGAAAGATGTCGAATAATGGGTGGGATTGTGATCGTAAAATTCTAAACAAATAATATGGAAAATGATAAAAAAATAAAAATAGAGAAAGACGGTCCGTACCGCGTTACGGGAAATATCCCACTGGAAAAAGAATTTGTTGTGCCGGACGAGAACAACGATCCGTTAAAATGGAAAAAAGGGGAAAAATATAAAACGGAAGGGGAGTATCGCCTTTGTCGTTGTGGTAAATCCGGAAGTAAGCCGTTTTGCGACACGAGCCATTTGGTGAAAGGATTTGACGGAACGGAAACCGCGAGCAAAGAAGATTATAAGCAACAGGCCGAAAATATTTCCGGACCGGAAATTAATCTAATGGATGCTCCCAAATTGTGCGCCGGCGCCAGATTTTGCCATAGGAATGGCGGGGTGTGGGACCTAACTTTGAAATCGGATGACTCAGAGTCTAAAAAAATAGCCATTGAAGAGGCTTGTAATTGTCCGTCCGGCAGGCTGACGGCTATAGAAAAAAATACTCCGATCGAACCTGATTTTGAACCGTCAATTGGTGTTACGGAAGATGTGCCGGCGAAGGTTAGCGGCCCTTTATGGGTAAAAGGTAAAATTCCCATAGAATCTTCCGATGGTTCAATTTACGAAATTAGAAACAGGCAAGCGATATGCCGTTGTGGAGAATCCGGAAACAAGCCTTTTTGCGATGGAAGCCACATTGAAAAGAAATTCAACGATAAAATATGACATCGCTACGAAAAATTGCCGTAATTTCGATTATAATAATTTTTGTTTTTTCTCTTTCAATTTTAATTTTTCAAAAAATCAATGGTTTGGAAGTTTTTGAGCAAAAGCAGCCGGCGCGGGATCAGTCGCTCCGGCTTTATTTCGCGTACGGATCAAATATGAACACGGCTCAAATGAAAGAAAGATGCGGATCCGGTTTTAAAGGAGTTCAGCCAATGCGACTTTCCGATTACGAATTTGGATTTGATAAGAGGGGTTATGCCAACATAAGGCCAAAACAAGGAGAGTTTGTTTGGGGTTTTGTTTGGGAAATTGACCAATCTTGCGTTAACGCCCTTGATAGTTATGAGGGTTATCCGAGTGTATATAATAGGAAGGATATTTTATTGATAAATAACAGTCAAAGTTTGAGGGCTTTTGTTTATATTGAGCCCGCGGAAGAATTTGGAGGAGTTCCACAGAGAGACTATCTTAATAATAGGATAATTCCGGGAGCGGAGGAGAATGGCCTGCCCCGGGAATGGATTAAAAAACTCAAACAGTATTAAGATATATAATCTAAGACTGTTTAAAAATATTTCTTTTTACTAAATTGTTCGTTGGGGGCGGCCGTTTTTCATAATAAATTAATCGTAAATAGATATATTGAAAGCAATAATAATTAACCCGATTAAATAATTTTAAATCTAAGCGATATGCGCCAGCATATTTTCTGCAAAAGAAATATAAATTACGCGAAATATAGCGGAAATTTAAAATTAAAATTTTAATGTAATTAAAATTTTATTTAACCGGGTAAAAAATATGAGCAACAGAGTTATACATTTTGAGATACACGCGGCGGATACCGCGAAAATCGCTGATTTTTACAAATCCGTATTCGATTGGGAAGTTCGCAAATGGGATAATCCCGATGTGGATTATTGGATCGTTATGACCGGTCCCGATGTTAAAGAAGGGGAGGCGGCGCCCGAACCCGGAATCAACGGCGGTATTACCAAGCGGCAGGGCCCAATGCCAACAAGTGGGGACCCGATGACTTCATTTGTCTGTACGATCCACGTGCCAAGCGTTGATGAATTCGGTAAGAAGATCGAGGCCGCGGGCGGAAAAGTCCAATTGCCCAAAATGGCAATTCCCGGATTGGCCTGGCTCGCGTACTATGCCGATATAGAAGGTAATATTTTTGGCATCTACGAAGACGATACGAGCGCGAAAAATTAAGGAATTATTTTTACTCTTGACCGGAAATACTATTTACACTATTATTACCGCAGAAATTATAAAGGAGGGAGAAAATTGACTTATGTCGGATTTGAACATCCGGGAGTAATAAGCAAGAGGCTATTCGGATGTTTGCAGAGGTTGACCGATGAAGTATGTTGGGCGAGTCTTGCCGATCCGCCCGATCCCGTAAGCTTGCGCGGCAAAATCGACGCGACAATAGGAATTCATTTGGTCGCGCCAATGGCTCGATTCTTTTACAGTATAAAACTGTAAAATGTCACCGGGTGTTCTTAATCGGACACCCTTTTTATTTGGAAATTTGTTTGTCGATTTTGTTTTACTATTGACTTGACTTTGCGGATAGAAAGTATAAATTAAATATCGGAGAGTGTAGCTCTTTCCAAGGAGGAAGCCCTGTTGTGGTTTAGACTAAAAGATGATTATCAAACCCACCCGGACGAGATTCATTGCTATCGGTGGAACATTGAAACGATTAAGAAGGGCGCGCCTATTAACCTCAGTCTGCATTTTGTTAACGGAGGTATTAAGCCAAGCTTTTTATTCGATCTCGGCGAATTAAAGTATTTGACTTTTTCCGATCTCGAGCTTCCGAATACTTGCGCGAAAACTCCGGAAGGCGATATTTTCTGCGTGATCAAAGAAAAAATTTTCGCCGGGGATTGCGGACGAGATCCAAAGGGCGTGGACGAAATGGCTCATTGTATCTTTTGCGGACAAAAGCTTGAAGAACAGCCCCTGTTTCCGAAAGAAAGACTGAGAGCCTTTGAGGTGGTTTTTCGGGCCAATAAGGCCGCGATAGAAAATTAATGCGCGATATATAATCTTATCGCCATTTTTTATTCTTCTTTTTTTTCGTAATCAAGCTCTTTCGCCTGATCCTTAATGGTTTCTATAATGTCAACAAGATGGGCGGGAATAAATTTGATCGCGCCCGCGCATTCGTGTCCACCGCCTTCGGCATGAGCGTTAGGAATTTTTTCTTTTATTCTTTTAATGATTTTGTCCACTGGCAGAACAGGTTTATTAGCTCTTATTATTATCATATCCGACAAATACCCCAGTGTTATAACAGGAAGACTTTCTTTGTCTATCACAACAGTATCGTGAATCATTCCAACAACTTTTCCCGGAGCCGGGTATCTGAATTTCATTGTGTATTTCTCGAGATCTATGGTCGATAAAACTATTCCGTTAATATTCTGAGTTCGCAAATAGGGGAGAGTACTTTCCAGTTGAGTTTTTACTCCCTTTCTTACTTCTTCGTTTATTATTTTAACAAGCTCCGGATTTTCATACAATTTTTCATAAAGCCCCTTTCCGGAGTCAAATTTAAGTTGGTAGGCGATAAAGTCAATTGCTGTTCCAATTTCTTCCAACTCCTTCTTGTCTTTTCCGCTTTTTTTAATATAGTCTTCCGCTTCCCTTATGTTTGATCTGTCAGTAATGCCGGCAACCGCGGGCAGGCAAGGGTTGGAGTAATTTTCGCAAATCCATCTTGCCAGTTCGTACGCAAGCATACCGGCGCAGGTTTGGCTGTCCAAGCCTTCAAGGTAGGGATTGAGATGTAGTGATAAATACGGGTCAACCGGCGTCTTTTTCTCTTTTATGATTACGGGATTATGATGGTCGATCACTATTATCTCAAAACCAACGGAATTCATTGTTCTTAGTCCGAATATATCTTCGGGAGTTGATCCGTTGTCTAAAACAACGATTAGCGGATTTTTTTGTCCATGACCCTCTATTAATCTTTTAATCAGCACAATATCTTTAAACGCGTCAGTTATATCGTAATAAGGGGCTCGGCTTGGAGACCGAAAAAGATTATAATCGGAATTAGCGCCTATTTTTTCCATCAAAAGCCTGCAAGAATACTCAATCGCGAGACCGGCGTTTATGCCGTCAGAATCGGAATGGTGTCTTATCATTATCGGTTGGTTCTCCAATACTGCCCGCCTGATTCTTTTCGCGATATTGTAAAAATAAGGCCTTAGTTTTTCGAGCCTATCCGAATTTATAGTGAAAGAGGTGTTTTGGGGTTCACTGTTTTTTTCTATCAATATATCGAAATCAGCCTTAGATCCCTTTATTTTTTCTAATTCTATTTGCAATCTACCGGCCCTTTCATTAGCGTAGCCGGATATTTCAATAATATCACCAACGTTGAAATCGGAATCTTTTATTACTGCGTCCGCCATACTGTATCCGTCGCTTACAGTGAATATTATCGGTCCGGGCTGGACCCTTCTCATTATTTTTACGGTTCCCGTGAATTTGTCCCCACTCTTGAGAGTGGATATGTTTTTGATGGTTCTTTGTTCAAAAACATTATTATTTGTATTGTTCATATGTTTAAATCCTATCACACCCTAATCGCTTTTTCAATTTGCCGGTTTTTTTCGGAAAGCAATCAGAGAACTTTTTGTTTTGTAATAACTTTGGTATAATAATTTAAAGATAATAAATTCACCCACCACCTTTTTAAAAAAGATGTGGGTAAAAATAATATGAAAGAACAAATGTGTCACGGCGGGTCAGCTGTTTATGGCTTAGGGCTTATCGGCGCTATTGTCTATTTTATCGGCACAGCGACCACATTTTGGTTAGGAGTTCTTGGATTTTTAAAAGCATTGGTTTGGCCGGCGTTTCTGGTTTACTATGCTTTTCAATTCTTAGCCAAGTAGGCTTCTAATAATTTTAACAGACCCTGTCCTGTGGGTGGTTTTTTATTTGTGGTATAATGGGGGTGCGGATATTACACTAAAAAGTCTGCCTATATGACGCGTAGAATTTCAACAATTTTGATGTTCTTGATCGCCAGCCTGTTTATTTTTCCCGGCTTTGCGGCGATAGCCGGTAATACACTATTGAACCCCGAAGTGCGTGTTTCTTCGGAGGCTGTTTTGCAGGGAGGCACGATCTTAGTAGTTGTAAAAAACGAACCAAACGAAATTTCGGGAAGTTTGGGATCGATAAATCTTCATTTTTTCAGAGACGAAAGCAATAAAGATTGGGTCGCGATCACGGGTATGACTGTCAACAAAAAGCCGGGGGAGTATAAACTTTTGATCAATGTTCCGAATAAACCTGTTTTTGAGAAATTCATCACGGTGTTTAAGAGAGACTTTCCCGTGACGCGGCTCCTCATTACGCCGCAACTTTCTCAAAAGGGGTATACCGCCAAAAACATCATAGCCAATACAGCTAATGAAAATAAGATCTTGGCAAAGGTTTTAAACGTGGTCACTCCGATATCTTATATTAATAAACCGTTTATTTATCCGCTTTCAGAGATCAAGGATGTCGGTTCATTCGGCAGCATCAGAAAATCCGATAACTATACGGTCCGGCATTTGGGACAAGACCTGAAAGCTCTTATAAATACGCTTGTGTATTCCGCGAATGACGGCAAAGTCGTTCTGGTAAAAAGTTTACGGGACTACGGGAATATTGTAATAATAGATCACGGTTTGGGTGTTTATTCGCTTTATCTTCATCTAGGTTATTTTAACGTTAAAGAGGGGCAGATGATAAAACGCGGGGATTTGGTCGGCTTGTCCGGCAACACCGGTTATTCCGTGGCGCCTCATTTGCATTTTTCCATTTCAGCGCGAGGGGCGAGCCTTGATCCGTTAAAGTTTATACAAGCGACACAGGGCGAGTGGTAATTAATTTTTCCAAATAAAAAAGAGGCCACCGGATGTGGCCTATGCGAAAGAAAATATTGCTGAGAGCAGTAGGAGGTGAAGAGTGTTGTCGACAATGATGTAGACACTGATCGAGAAGCCGAAATCAATCTCGTGATATTCTTTTTTTGATCGGTAGGCTTCCGCAAAATCTCTTCCCTTGATCATCTTCAGCCATTTCGACGCGAGCGACCACCGGTCGATGGGAAAATGGGAGAGGAAGATCAGCGCTATTATAAGCGGGTTAAATGTGAAAGTGAAAAGGCAAATAATCGCGGTGTATATCAGGCAATGAACCAGACACCACTTAAGCCCGTTTATCCCTTTTTCGGATTTGGCGATCGCCATCTTCTTTGGTTGAAGAAGGTAATCGGCAACCAGGTGCCCCAGAAGAATTTGAACAAACATTGTTTATCCTCCTTGGATTATTTCATTGAACCCCTTAGCTGTTTTAAAAAGGGTTTCAATCGAACAATCGGTGTCTATGTAGTAAGCCGTGAGCTTGCTTTGTTCAACTATCTTTGAGGATTCTTCTTTGTCCGGAATTTTATCGTCAAATTTTTCCAGATGAGGAGTTCCTCGTTTTTCGTTTCTCGCGAGAGCCTCTTTGTCGCTACAGCCAATATAGATGATCTTTCCGCCGATAAGGCGGAAAAGTTCTTTATTCGGTTGCAGCCCGTAAGGAATCTCAACAAAGATGTTACTCTTTTTCGGCGCTTCCTTGAGCGATTTAACCAATAATTCGATCCATGGCTCGGCAATGGTTTCCGTCAGCCTTTCTTCGTCGTTAATGGCTATTTCCATCAGATCTTCCCCGAGCCTTTCTTTAAGGAAGGGCTTGAGCTGTTGATTGAATCGATCGGTGTTGATGTGTACATTGTTGTCATCGATCTCTTCAAGCATCTCAAGGAAAGTTGATTTGCCCCTGCCGGGTTTGCCCACAACCATAAAGATGTTTTTCGTGGGCATAGTTTTTTCGAGCAGAGCCGTAACCACAAGCGGGGAAACATTTTTGCTCAGAGCTTGTATGTCCATCGCTTGAGCGTGTTTTATCGCTCTTGATGACGATACTTCCGAGTACTTTTCTTTTCCAAAGATATAGTAGAACTTTGTGATGCCGAATTTTTCCTTGTTGTAGAGCATAACGTTTTTTTCATACTCCACATCGTCGACACCTCTGATACCTCTGATCATTACGACGCGATCGTAATCGATTGCCATTGATTGAAATTCGTCAAAGGTTAATATTTTTGCGCCCTGAGGAAGATCATAAGTTTTCCAAAGTTCTTTGCATTCACTTGGAGTGAATACGACATCGTTCTTATGGGGATTTACCGAGCAGATGATCGTTATCTCGGGAAATATTTTCGACGCTTGCCATACAATATCCACATGACCGTAGGTCGGTGGCGAAAAAGTTCCGGGGAACACATAGATGAGCTTTATTCTTTTCACCTCCTTAAATTGTTAAGGTGCAAACACATATTACCAATATTCGCAAATCTTTGTCCCGAGCCCGCTCTTTTTTGAATAATACCATTGATTTTTGTTGTAAAATAAGGTATTTTAAAGATGCTCCTGTCGAACTTTTTCGACACCAATATTATGAAAAACAAAATATCAAATTATTTAAAAGAACTTAGCTTTAGCGATAATGAAATAAAGGTGTATTTATCTTTGGCGGAATTGGGCGAAGCAAGGGCGTCGCAGGTGGCCAAACTGGCTGATGTCCCAAGGACAACGGCGATCAGTATTCTTGAAAAATTCTCCGAGCAAAATTACGCGACTACTAATGTGTATAAAGGAATAAAGACTTATTGGATAGAATCTCCGAATGTTTTATTGGACTCTCTAAGCAATAAAATGGAGACGGCAAAGAAATTATCAGACGCCTTGCCGGATATTTATCGTTTGAGCGGACACTTTCCTTCTGCCAAAGCTTTTGATACCAAAAGAGGGATCAGAAACATTATCGAGAAACATTTGAACAGTATGAAAAAGGGAGATATTGTTTACACGATCGATACTCCCGCCGAGGGGAACTATAGCAAGATCTTTTCCGAGGAAACGGAAAGCGATCTTTTTAGTATTAAAAAAAGAAAAGGAATTATAACCAAGACCTTAGTTCCTTTTGATTCTTACGCTTCCATAACAAAGCAAAAAATGGAACGGCAAAATATTATGATCAGGGTAATGCCGGAGGGGGTGAAATTCAAGGGTTCGCTATGGTTGATCAAGGGAACGTTGTTTAATTTTTCCGGAAACCCGCCTTTTTTGGTGATCATAGAACACGAGGCGATAGTCGCGGGAATAAAAGGCATTTACGAATATTTATGGAAAACATCAAAAGATATTCAAAACCTGAACAAATAGGGGCTATTTGTTAATCTCAATTATAAACATCGCCAAAACAGCGGTTGTTTGATAGAATATAAATATGAAACCCGACACCTATCTTATAGCTCAAAATGTGAATATATATCCGGGTGATGGTAAAAATCAATTTGCCCGAACCGGAGAATTGGGATTTTATCATCTTAAAAAAGCAGGCGCGACCGGCGTGATTTTGGGTCATTCGGAAGTTAAAGATGCTCCGGAGATAGTTAACAAGAAGTGGAAATCAGCCTTGGAGAACGGAATGTTTAATAATATTGTTTTAATCGGGGAAGATTGGGAAGACCTGGAAAAGGGTTGGGATAGAAGCGGTGAACAGGAAATTAACGCGATGAAGGAAAAATTAGCCGAAAAATTGGAAATTATTTTAGAAGATATCGATCCCGAAATTATTGAAAAAACAGTTTTTGGCTATGAACCGAGCTGGGGCACAAGGGGTAGCGGAAAAGAAGATGTTTTGCCTCCTCAGCCAAACCAAATAGAAAGTATGAGTTCTTTTATCAGAGAATTTGTGAAGGGGAAGTATAATAAAGATCTGAAAATAATTTACGGAGGAAGCTCTTCTCCGGAAAGAACGGAAGAAATTATGCCCTCGGAGAATGTTGACGGATTGATTTTGGGTTCAGCGTGTAAAACCGTGGATTGGGTCTCTAAAATAGGCGAGGGAATAGTCAAAAATATGAAAATGAAAAATAATTCAAGAAAGGGGGCATTGGCCTTAAATTGGAAAGCATATGAATTGGATGAACCTTATCAAGATTTTTTAAAGGCCATAGACGGGCTTGATTATGATTTTATTGAAGTTTATATTTCTCCCGTGGCGACGGATCTGGTAAAAATAAAAGAGTTATTAAATAAACAATAAATTAAAGAATATGGAATTAAAACCGGGAACAATAGCGCACCTTCAAGAGTATGTCGCTGAAAAAGTAAAAGAAAGAGGCTTTGAAGATGAGACCTTGCACGAAAGATTGCTTCTTTTAACCGAAGAGTTGGGAGAGTTGATCCACGCGTGTCGGAAAATAAGCGGAATGAACGTTGATAAAGCTCGTGAGATAAAGAGCGAAACAGGGGAAGAGATTACGGATGTTATTAATTTGGTTTTTTGCGTTGGGATAAAATTAGGGTTGAATCTGGAAGAAGAGTTTTTAAAAAAGGAAAAAATAATTGACGCGAGAAATTACGAAAGAACCGTTAAAAAGATATAAAAAAATTATTAAAATTAATAAAATAAATGAAAAAAATAATTTGGATACAATTTTTGGTTCTGTTCGCCGGTACCCTGTTCGCGTGGTTTAATTTTTCGCAAGAATATATAAGCTGGATGGCTAAAAAAACCTGCACATTGGGTTGCGCGGGGAATGCCGCCAATCCTTTTTTGACACCCTGTTTTTACGGAGCGATATTCTTTACCGTCGCCTTTATACTAAATCTCATTCTTCTCGGGAAAAGCAAAAAATAAAATACCCATATGGCCGGCGCCCGCCGGCTTTTTTTTGCTTTCTTCTTTTATTTGTTATAAAATGGGTAAAACTATGAGAATATCCGCTTATATAATTATATTTTTTGCCGCGGTCGTAATTATCGGTTATATGTGGTTCGCTTACGCCAATATTTATAACAGGATAAGGGCCGGAGGGTTAAAAACGGTTGATACCCAATACGTGTATATTTTGAACGCTTCGTATCCGCAAAAAATAAAATACGCGGCAATGGGCGACAGCCTTACCGCGGGCGTGGGAACGGACACATATGAAGAATCATATCCTTATGTCTTAGCCGAAAAATTGGCAATGAATAGAGGAGCGATCCTTAAAGATTTTTCACTTCTCGGCGCGAGGACCGAGGATCTGATAGATAAAAATTTGCTAAAGAGCGTGATAGAAGATAGTCCGGATATAATAACCGTGTTTGTCGGCGTAAACGACGTGCGGGAAAATATCAGCGAAAAAGAATTTAAAAGCAATTATGAAAATATAGTCAACGAATTGGTAGGCGGCACAAGCGCGAAAATATATTTGATCAATATTCCTTTTATAGGATCCGATACTCTTTATCTTCCCCCTTACAATTTTTATTTTAAGGATAAAACAATAAAGTTTAACGGCATTATCAAAGATATCGCCATTGAGCACGATCTTGGTTATATTGATATCGCGAGCTCCACGGAAGAGATCTTCAAGCGCGACGGATCGTATTATTCCGTTGATTCTTTTCATCCAAACAAGGAGGGCTATAAGATCTTTGCCGAAATAATGTATGACAATATCAATCATTAATCCCGTTCAAGCGACATATATCTTTATCGCGATCTTTATCATCGCGATCTTGTTTTCTTCACGCAAGAAAAATCCGGAAAGATTTTTTACTGTTTACACAACAAA
>Ga0265297_10000989_pt1 | contig 72572 bp, 49 predicted proteins | sample Munlanlwell13791_FD_192502 | JGI IMG/M metagenome (GOLD analysis project Ga0265297, IMG submission 192502) | Leachate microbial communities from a municipal landfill in Southern Ontario, Canada - Leachate well 137-91 | ecosystem: Engineered > Solid waste > Landfill > Unclassified | place...
CGCCGGCAAATAAATGCTGACCCATGACTGTGTCGCCTGGCTCCATTACGGCAAAATAAACTGCCTGGTTGGCCGGACTGCCGGAATAAGGCTGGACATTAACATGAGCAACCCCGAAAAGTTCTTTGGCCCGCTCAATGGCCAAAATTTCGACCTCATCGATGAATTGGTTGCCGCCGTAATATCTTTTTTTCGGATAACCCTCGGAGTATTTATCGGTTAAAACTGAACCCAAGGCTTCCCGGACTGCCAGACTGGAATGGTTTTCCGACGGGATCATTTCTAAGCCGCTGGTCTGGCGCTGCACCTCTTTTCCAATCAGATCGGCAATAGCCGGATCTTGTTTTTTTAGGGAGTTATTCTCCATATTTTTGGATTATTAATTGTGGGTTAATCTTAACAAATTAAAAACCGCCTGTAAATCAAGAACACGCGGCCGATTGGTTTAACTATTTAAATTCTAGGGATTCAAAAATCATATTACTGATCGTAAATTTCTTCCCGGGTTTGTTTTAACCCCTGCCACCAAGTGGTGGTAAAGTCCGGCATGGTTTTAATCTCCGCCAGCAGTTTTTTGGCGCAGCCAGTTTTAAGCGAGCCACTGACATTCTTAATCCAGTTTTCTAAATTTTGGTAGCCTTGCTCCGAATAAATTTTTGCCTGCAGGGCCGCTTCCAGCCAATCAGCGTCTTTGGCGACGATACCTTCGGGCGTATTTTTATTAGTGTATTGTTGGAACAAATCCAGAATCTTATCTTTAATCTTTTCCGGCAACAAACCCATCTGATCGGTAAAAGCCGAGAGCTCGGAATCTCGGTTATCAATGTAGCGGGCCGCGACTTTGTGCTGATCGGTCACCCGGGCTTCTCCATTGTCATGGAACAAAACCATGGTGGCGCAAGTCCGGCCGTCTAAGCCTTCCATCTCGCCGATGATGTAAGCCAGCTGGGCGGCAACAGTAACATGATCGGCCAAAGAGTCAGGATTTTCTACGCCGGAAAGCCGAAAACCCTCACGCTGGTTGCGCTTGAGCATGTAAATTTCCGAGATGAATTTGATGATGGACGAAAGTTCGGAGGTTGGCATGGGTTTTAAGGTTGGAGATTGTTTATAATGGTATTAAGTAGGAGATGTGAGCAGGGGTTTATTGAGTTTTCTAGAATTAAGAATTAAGGCAAGCTCTTCTTGATTCTTACTTCTTAATTCTTGATTCCTAATCTAATTAATTTTAATCCATTCTACAAACTCGATTTCACTTTCACTTCAATATCATACTAATAACTATCTACTATTCAACACTTCTCCAATGATCGTTCTAACATTCTGGTGGCAATCTGTCGGCAGATTATTAATATCCAACCAGGCGTACTCCTTAATATAATCCGCCGGCTTAATTTCTTCGTTGGCCAGTTCAGCCAAATAATGAATTAAAATCACTACTTCATCTTGGCGCCAAACTACCAGCGGGCTGAGCGGCCGGATAATTTTTATGGTCTGCCCCATTTCTTCTTTGAACTTTCGTTTAGCCCAAGTTTCCAGATCGCTTTCCGCGTCAGTAATATCTCCACCGGGAAATTTCCAAAGCAGATTTTCGCCGTGTTTGTTTAATAAAACCTTACCATCTTTAATAATAACTGGTCCGGAGACGATAACAACGTTATTGAAATGATGGTTGTTGGTCATACGGCTTGATTATTATGGGATTTTTTAGAGTTTAGCAAGTTGATTGACAATTTCTAATGAATATAGTATGGTAGAGTATCGTTATTAAACGATGCCAAATCAACAATAGAAGAGGCGGTTGATAAAAAATCAGATAAGCCAACGACTAGTGTCAGTCATTGGCAGGGGTTAAGGCTTGGAAGGAGGGTCGATGTCATGATTAAGAAAGAGACAGAGAGAAAGAGGGCGGTAGTTGCTGCTAAACTACGGTTAAGCAGACAGGAAGAAGAAGCACTGCGCCGGCAAGCGACGGAAAAACATCTCACGGTGCCGGAGAAGTATTGGTCCGATGGCCGGGCCACCTACTACATTCGTCTGATGTTGCTGCTGCAGACTGCCGGACAACGGACAGCGCGGTTGGAAGAAGAGATAACCGTCGGCGAGGATGATTTTGGTGAACCCGATCCGGCGCAACTCCAACAGGATGACGCAGCGGTCATATTGTTGGGCTACGGTAGCGAATCGGTAACACAGATTGAAGACGCGTTGGCGGCATTGGCGGCTGGCAAGTACGGCCTCTGCGAAGAGTGCGGAAAAGCCATCACCTCGGCGCGGCTTGAAATCAATCCCTGCGCAACCCATTGTCCGACCTGCCAAAAATGGCTCCAGCGGGAACGTGCTACCGCTATTGCCAATGCTTCATTGTCCCAATTTGGTTGAGTGCCCTTTGCTTTCTAACGTTGTTTTTTTCGGCGCCTGGGTAATCCCGTGGCGCTTCTTTTTTTCGCCAGATTTTTTATCAGGTAAGTACCCTGTTGTTGGTAGCCGAGTTTGCGATAGTAGTTACGAACGCCAATGCCGGCAATGACGGCAATTTTTTTATAGCCATTCTCCCTGGCTAATTTTTCCGCTTCGGCCATTAAGCGCAAGCCAAAACCCCGATGTTGATTTTTTGATTTTTTGTTTTCTTGATTCTTCCTGGCTGGAATCATTTGGCCATAGACATGCAGCTCGCGGATTAAGGCCGCATTTTTTAGTTCGGATAAAATATTTTTTTCCGGATTATCATTAAAACGCAGTCGTAAAAAGGCGTAAATGATTTTTTTGTCTTTTGATTCAAAACTTAAAAAGTGTTCAGTGCCTTGGCTGGCTTGGTAGGTGATAGTTGATAGGTGATCCCGACTGCCGGCGGGATAGTTTTTAGGTTTTAGACTCGGTCGGTTGCGGACTTCGCGGCAATTCAAACATTGGCATTGCCAGCCTTGTTCTTCGCTTAGTTTTTTAAGGTATTGGCGTAAGTTGGTGATTTTATTTCCCGCCACAATACTTTGAATCGGAATATCCCGGACCAAACGGTTGATGCGCACGTAAGGCGGAACTAGTTTTTTAATTTTTAGCAGTAATTCTAGCAACTGCCTGGGGGAGTAAGGTTTATACCGGCTGGTTTTGTACCAATGGTATAAAACGGAATTTTGATTGACGATGCAAGGATAAATTTTGACCTGATCTGGCTGCAAGTCGGCAGAGTCAAAAACATATTTAAACATCTTTAAGTCTTTGGCCGGAGTGGCAGTAGGCAAGTCCGGCATGTAATGGTGATCAACTTTAAAACCGGTTTCTTTCAACATTCGGGTGGCGGCGATGGCATCAGCTAAAGTCTGGCCGCGTTTAATCAATTTTAAAATTTTGTCATCCGTGTGCTGGATGCCCAGCTGGACCCGGGTGCAGCCGAGCCGGCGCAGTTGCTTGACTTCATCCGGTGTAACACAGTCCGGTCGGGTTTCTAAAGTTAAACCGATAATTTTATATTTGGCAGTTTCGTTAATTTTTTGTTCGGTGGCCAGGTTTTTTGCCCGTCGTTTGGTTTTTTTGCCGTAGGTATTAGCGGCGTAAAAACATTGAGTGATAAACCAATCCTGGTAACTTCTGGGGTAAGCTGACCAGGTGCCGCCCAAAACAATCAATTCAATTTTATCAACTTCGTGGCCATTGGCTTCCAGCGCCCTGATTCGCAGCTCTACCATTTTTTGAGGATTAAACTTCAAATTGAACGCCCGCTGAGCCGCTGGTTCATTACTCAAATAACTTTTGGGCATTCCTTTTTCGGTCGGACAATAAATACATTTTCCGGGGCAGGGGTAAGGTTTGGTTAGAACCGTGATGACGGCTACGCCGGAAAGCGTCCGGACCGCTCGTTTGACTAAAAGTTTACGCAAAGGTGGACAAGGTTGAATTTTTTTGGTTTTAAGTAATTGTTGGTATGCGGCCAGCAAATTGGATTTGGCCGGACTGGGTTGTTTAAATTTTCCGGCTTCGCGGCGAAGTGACAAAAGTAAAGCCGCTTCCGAGTGAGGCGGATTTTTAACAATCGCTTGAACAATTTTTTGAAGCTGAAGTTGGTTCATACGGATGGATGAGGTTGGGTAGGGCTGTTTCCCCTTAAGGTAAGGGGGATTAAGTGGGTTACGATTCTTTGCCTCGTAACTCCCCTGACCCCTCTTACCCTAAGAGGGGGAGACTTTGATAGACTTTTGTAAAAAATGGTTATTTGATTATTATTAACTTATTCTTTAAAATGAAGCTATGAGAACACAAACTGTTGAAAAAATTTTAGCCAAGGTCAAAAATGATTACAATGCCATCGCCGCTGATTTTGATCAGACGCGTCAACAGCTTTGGCCGCAAATGTTTGGTCTGAAAAAATACGTTAAATCGGGCGACCGGCTGCTTGACCTTGGCTGTGGCAATGGTAAGTTACGCTTGTTGCTGTCAGATGCCAAGGTTGATTATATTGGTGTTGATAACAGCGCTAAGCTTTTAGAACTTGGGCGGCGCCGAAAAGATTTTCAATTGGCGAGCCAGAAATTTGTTGAAGCGGAAGTTTTCGCTTTGCCTTTTGCCGACAATTATTTTGACGTGGTTTTTTTTATTGCTGTATTCCATCATGTCCCAAGCTTCGATTTGCGATTAAAAACTTTACAAGAGATTAAGCGAGTGTTAAAGCCCGGCGGCCGGCTGGTGATGACAAACTGGAATCGCTGGCAGAAAAAGCAGTTGCATTATATCATTGAAGCGGGAATTTTAAAACTTCGGGGGAAAAGTGAATTGGATTTTAAGGATGTTTTCTTGCCCTGGATGGGTGGGGCGGTTAAACGTTATTACCATGCCTTTACCTTGGGTGAATTAAAAAAATTAATCAAGAAATCAGGTCTTAAACTGGAAAAAAATTTCTTGGGTTATTATGACGACAGCGAATTAAAGCGGGAGTCAAGGTTTAATTACTTGACTGCGGCTAACATTGTCACCATTGCTAAAAAATGTTAAAATTTGAGGTGTTAAGCCTTATTTATTTAATTAAAAATATATGAGCCCAACCAAGAAATTGGTTATTTTCTCCCTGTTGCTGTTGGCCTTGCCGGTGGCCGTTTTTGCCGCCGGTAACCAGGTTGACCAGTCTATTCAGATCAATAAGGATGAAATTGTCGACGGCAACCTGATCAAAGTCGGTAATATCATTAATATCGAAGGCGCGGTCAAAGGGGACGTGATTTTGGCCGGTAACAGCATAAGAATCAGTGGTCCAGTTGCCGGAGACGTGATTGTCGCCGGCAATAGTGTTAGGATTCTTGGTCCGGTTGAAGGTAGTGTCCGAGTGGTTGGCTCAACCGTTGAAATTACCGGTGAAGTTAAACATAATGTCTGGGTCGCCGGTAGTAGTGTGGTTTTAGCTAAAGAATCTTTGGTTGGCTGGGACGTCTTTGCGGCCGCTGGCAGTGTGGAAATCCGAGGTAAGGTCGGTGGCAATGTTTCTGTCGGCACCGGGACGTTGGTGGTTTCTAATGAGATTGGCAAAAATTTAACTACGGCCGCTGACGCCGAAGGTCAAGTGATCCTGGAATCCGGCGCAAAAATCAATGGCGATCTAACTTACAAAGCGGCCAGAGATGAACAATTGGTTATCAAGGAAGGGGCAACGGTCGCTGGTAAAACCGAGCGGCAGGCTTTGAGTAAGGGCCATCAAGCGGATAGAAAAGACTTTGGACCAGTTTTGTTTCTATTCAAAATTATTTCTTTCTTCGGCTTATTGATTGTCGGTTTGGCTTTAGTTACCCTGATACCAAAAAAACTGCTTGTGGTGAAAGATGAAATGATTAAACGTCCGGCTCGGTCGTTGGGTTGGGGGTTGGTTTATCTGGTAGTAACGCCGGTAATTGTCGTCCTGCTAATGTTTACGGTTATTGGCATACCTTTAGCTATAGTCATTGTGCCATTATATCTGGTCGTTTTGTATCTCAGTAAAGTTTTAGCCGGTTTGGCCCTTGGTACTCTGGCGGTTGATTGGTTGACTAAAAATAAATACCACGGTTCATTAATTTGGCCGTTGGCTTTAGGTTTATTGATTTTGATTGTGGTTAGCAGCCTGCCGATTTTCGGTTGGTTGATCGGTTTACTTATTACTCTTTGGGCATTCGGCGCGGTTATTCAAGTTAAAAAAGATATCATTGCCGAGTGGCGCTAAAAAAACTATGTTGGAACCGGAAAGACAGCAGGAGATTGAAGAATTAAAAGAAGAATTTTTTAGAGGGGTTGAAGCTTCAACCCCTCAAGAGATTAAGAACCAGCCGATTTTTGATTTGGCTAACCCGGGTGAAATCAAAGTTACTTTGACCAGGGAGTCGGTAGAAAAGTTTCAACTTGACCGCTGGTTGGCGGATTATGAAAAGGAAGCCAAGGTCTCTACCAGCGGTGTTCGTGGTCCGCAAAATGTCGGGTATTATTGGGATACCCGTTTTCCACTCAATCAGCTGGGTGTGGCTTTGGCGACATTAGCCAAGATAACGGTTTTAAAGGAACAGATTAAAAATCGGAAAATCAATAAAATCGTTTCTGGCGAGGTTAGGTACAATACCAAATCTTACATTGAATTAATCTCGCGGCTGCAGGCACAGCAAGGTATTCATATTCATCAGCCGTATAATAATGAGATCACCACAATTTGGCTGACCTCATTTTTAATTTTCATGCAGGACCTTGACGGCGGCGAGTATGTTACTTCCAGTCACGCCATTTCCACTAAAACTTCGACTAAAGATTTGGACAGCCAGGGCAGTCAGTTTATGCCGGAGATGTCTTTGCTGTTCGTGGAAAAAATCCGCGGATTCTTAGATCAAGCTAAAACCGATGACGGCTTTACCATTACTTTAGCCCCTAAGGATCACCCGCTCATCACGCAGGATTTTGACGGCTTTGATTTATACGTTGAGTATTTACGCCGGGGTGTTGGCAGTGAGCTTAATTTAAATTACATTAAGACGGCGGCCAGGCAGGGGATGAAGGTAATCTTTGATACGGTTGGCGGCTGCATGTACAGTAATATGCTGCCAATTCATAAACGGCTGGGTATTGCTGATATTTATACCTGGCGCAATGCTGAACAGGATCCATTTTTCCATGGCATCGGCAAAACCTGGCGGGTTAATCCCCAGACTGGCAAAAAAGAATTCTTTGATCTTTCCTGCGACTCAACCTTGCTGCCGGTAGTGAAAACCATGGGTTATGACTATGATCTACAAAATGCCGAACTGGGCCAGATTGTTTTAATAACCGATCCGGACGGTGACCGGTTAGTCGTCGGTCAGGTGGAGCCGGTCAGTAAAGCTAAAAAGCTTGCTGACCTGGGTATCAATTACCTGGAGATTGATTCGGAAAAAATATTTTCCGTTTATGACCCGACTTATTCCTTTTTGATGACGATGGATTTTTACGCCCGGCAACTGAAAGACGCCGGCTTGTGGGACAAACATTCGCGGGTTTTGATTACCACCGCGCCGTCAAGCAAAATGTGGAATGAATGGGCGGCCAGTCAGGGCGCCAAAGTGATTTCCGGTCCGGTGGGGTTTAAGGAAATCGCCAATATCATGAAAAAGATAGAAAAGCAGATAATGCAAAACCCGCAAAAACCGGTATTTTTAACTGACATTTTCGGTCAGGAGATAAATTTGGGCGTTGATCCCAGGATTATTTTCGCCGGTGAAGAAAGCGGTGGTATGATTACCGGCCCGGAAGAATTGATCGCCAGTCAAGCGGGCCGTAAAGCTATTATGATGCGAGAAAAAAGTGCCGGCGAAGCCTCATTGATTATTACCGCCTTAGCCGCTGATTTATTTTTAAAGAAGAAATCTTTAACGGAGTACTTAGAAGAAATTTTTGCCAAGAATAATATCGTCAGCCGTTATTATACCCGCAATGATATTGTTTATTATAACGAAAGCGAACCGGACCCAGATAAAATGAGGACAGAAAAACTGGCCGGCGAAATTCGTCGCGACAAAACCGATAAATTTTTTCTCGGTCTAGCCTTAGCTTTGAGGGAAAGTAGAATTTCCTTAGCTGACGCCAAAGCGGTTTTAGCCGAGGCCTTTCCGGATTTGGATTTTTCTGATTTGCAGGATATTATTTTTGTCGGCGAAAGCACTCACCTAAAATTCAGTAACATATTCGTTCAAGTCCGGCGGTCAGGCACTGACGCCAAGATGCGTGGCTATGCCGGCGGCGCCGACAAAGAGCGGGGCAAAAAGTACATGGAAGTTTTATTCAACTACGACGGCACTCTGACGCCTAAATATCAAGAACTAATCCCCCAGGGTTTCTGCGACAATATCTATCAGCGGACCAATGAGCTCTATAAAGAATATTTTTACAGAGATTTATAAAATTAATTTAATAAATTTATGGAAACATTCAATGGCATTTTAATCTTTGTCGGTGTATTCTTATTTTTTATTGTCGTCAGCGGTTTACGCGTGATCAATCAGTATGAGCGCGGTGTCACTTTGACTTTGGGCAAATACACCGGGACGCGCGGTCCAGGTTTAACTTGGATTTTATCTTTTTTAAATATCCAAAAAATTTTTAAAGTTGACATTCGGGTCAAAGCGGTTGACGTGCCGGACCAAGAAGCAATTACTAAAGATAATGTTTCGGTTAAAATCAATGCGGTGATTTATTACAAGGTAGCCGACGCTGCCAAAGCGATGATTGAAGTTGAAAATTTTATGTATGCGGTTTCTCAATTAGCGCAAACTACCATGAGAAATACTACCGGCGAAGTCAGTTTGGATGAGTTGTTGGCGAATCGGGATCAAATTTCTGAAAGAATCCAAAAAGTTGTTGATCAAGCCTCCGAAACTTGGGGAATAAAAGTAAGTAATGTTGAACTCAAAGATATTACTTTGCCGGAGGATATGAAGCGCACTATTGCCAAGCAAGCCGAAGCCGAACGCGAACGGCGGGCGGTAATCATTAAGGCGGAAGGCGAAGTGATGGCGGCAGAAAATATGAGCAAGGCGGCTAATATGCTTTCAGCGGCTCCGGGGGCATTGCATTTGAGAACCCTGCAGTCAATTAATGATATCTCTTCGGACCAATCCAACACGGTCGTTTTTGCTATTCCGCTGGAAATTTTGCGGGCCTTGGAAGGGATGAGTAAAAAATGAGAAAGCGATAGAATAATAAAATTATAAAGTTAATTAACCCCATCGCTTTATCGCTCTATTAGCTATATAATTTTTATTTTTATGATCGGAATTTTTGATTCAGGTTTGGGCGGGTTAACCGTCACTAAGGAGATATTGCGGCAGTTGCCTCAGTATCAACTTTTGTATTTGGGGGATACTGCCCGTTTGCCTTATGGCAACCGATCACAAGAATTGATCTACAAATTTACCGAGCAGGCGGTTGATTATTTATTTAAGCAGGGTTGCCAGCTAATCGTTATCGCTTGTAATACGGCCTCGGCTGAGGCTTTGCGCAAAATTCAGCAAGAATGGTTGCCCAAAAATTATCCTGATCGGCGAGTGCTGGGAGTAATTCGGCCGGTCGCGGAAGAAGCGGTTAAGATTTCCCGGTTCGGTCGGATTGGCGTCCTCGGCACCACCGGTACGGTTAATGCCGGAGCTTTTGAGCGGGAATTAAAAGCCTTGCGGCCGGGCGTCAAGGTGTTTTCGCAGGCCTGCCCACTGCTGGTGCCGTTGGTTGAGGAAGGTGATGCCGGCAATTCGGCGGCCAACAAAATTATCCGCAATTATTTGCGGGGGATAAAAAACAATAAAATAGATACTTTGGTTTTGGGCTGCACTCATTATCCGATTTTGTTTAAGCAAATTAAAAGCATCGCCGGCAAAAGAATTAAAGTTTTAGATTCCGCCGCTATTGTTGCTAGTAAACTTAAAGATTATTTGGTCCGCCATCCGGAAATTGAAAGTAAATTAGTTAAAGGGGATAATCATCAATTTCTGGTAACTGATGTGACTGAAGTTTTTAAAACCAATGCCCAGAAATGGCTGGGCCGGGAGATTAAGTTGGAAAAGGTGGAGTTGGGATGAATTTATTTTGCGATCACAAAAAGAAGGCGAGACGTCGACGTCTCGCCTTCTTTTTAAAATAAAAAAAACCGCACCAGATTTTCGGCCGGTGCGTTATGGGTGATTTTGATCTAGGATAGGAGAATGAACAATGAAACTGGAAGGAACGGTCTTCTACCGTCCCCGGCCCAATTTCGTAACCGGAGAGTTCGATCTCCACCAATCCAATCTATAGTTGTCGTCACCTCCGGCCATCATCCAACCATAGACACGATTGGTGCCATTATGTGCATCATCGAAAGTCGGTCGACGCATTTTGGACAGTAGGTTTGCTTTGGCTTCTAGCGAAGGATTCTCGACTTGTCTGCCAAAAAAGTCTTGAATCCGCCTTGCAGTTGTCTTGTCTGCCGTTAATGCTACTATCTCCAACATTGCCAGAGCGTCGGTTGAAAGACTGGTTTGATCCATTAAAGAACGTTTGTTCATAGCATCTTCCCCTTTTTCTTTTTATAGATATGACCACCTTATTTTTTCAGGTGATTTAGTATCATTAGCATATCTGGATATTTTTGTCAATAAAAAATCCAAAAGCGACCCCGATGAGCTGGAGTCGCCTTAGTCTATTTGTAGATTTATATTAGTTCTAATTTCTCATTGCCTTTACAATCTTTTCCACGGCTAGAACAAACGCGGCCGTGCGCAGATCAATATTAAATTTTTTAGCCGCCTGCCAGACTTGGTTGAAAGCTTTAAGCATTATCGGTTTGAGTTTATTTCGTACCTGGTTTTTTGTCCAGTGCTGGTTTTTTAGATTTTGCAGCCATTCAAAATAAGAAACCGTCACCCCGCCGGCATTGGCCAAAACATCAGGTATCACAATTTTACCCTGTTTGAATAATTCTTGGTCGGCTTCGGGCGTGACTGGGCCATTGGCTAATTCTAAAATGATTTTCGCTTTGATTTTTTTAACGTTGGTTTTATCCACCTGATTTTCCAAAGCGGCCAAAACTAAAATATCGCAGTCTTGCTCCAAGAATTGTCGGTTAGTCAGATGACTATGATTTTTGCAATCGCAGTCAATTTGCTGGCATTGGCAAATATCAACCCTACCCCTGGGTCCATTTTTAATTCTTTCGATCAGGTGATAATCTAGGCCTTTACCGGTGGCATCAATTAGGCCGGTTTTGGAGTCAGAGACGCCAATAATTTTATAGCCAGCGTGGTAAGCCAAGTGAGAAAAATTAGCGCCGGCATTACCAAAGCCTTGGATCAACATTCTGGTTTTTTTTGGTTGCAGTTTGATAATTTTGGTCAAGGCTTCCAGAACAAAAAAGCCGCCGGTTGCCGTGGCTGTGTCGCGACCCAGCGACCCGCCGGTCGCAATTGATTTGCCGGTAATGACCGCTATCTGTTTTTTGCCGATGAGCTTACAGAATTCATCGGTCATCCAGTCCATAATTTGTGAATTAGTGTAAACGTCCGGCGCCGGTACGTCAATTTTTGGTCCCAGGTTTTTGTAAAAGGCTTTGATATAGCCGCGGGACAATCGTTCCAGTTCACCGACGCTTAATTTATGCGAGTCAACAATCACGCCGCCTTTGCCGCCGCCCATAGGAATATCGACTACGGCGCATTTTATCGCCATCCAAAACGACAGGGCTTTGACTTCATCCAGATTAACGTCTTGATGGTAGCGGATGCCGCCTTTGTATGGCCCGCGGGCATTATTGTATTGGATGCGGTAGGCGGCAAAAGTTTTGATCAAGCCGTTGTCCATTTTGACCGGAATTTTAGCCTTAAGAATTCGGTCTGGTTTTTTTAAGCTACTAAGAGTTTTTTGATTCAGCTTCAGAATTTTTGCCGCAATAGTCAATTGCGCCATCGCATTCTGGAAAGGATTTTCCATATTGGGATGAATCAATAATTAACCAGCCACCGTGGCTGGTTTAGTTGTTATCTTAATATTATTATCTGATCCCTATTCTAGTCCTGACTGCTGACATGGTTTTTTCGGCAACCTTCTGGGCTTTTTTACTGCCGGCTGCCAGAATTTTTTCAGCGTCTTTTTGACTGATTTGTTTTTTGCGTTTACGAAATTCCGCAAAGTAGTCGGCGATATCTTGAGCTAAGGTCTGTTTTAATTCGGAATATTTTAAATTGCCGGCCGCCTGGTCGGCAATAAACTTTTTATGAGTCGATGGCTGACTGAAAATTTTAACCAAGTCCAAGAGATTTTTGGCGCCTAGACTTTTGCCGTCGCCGGTATCAGTTACCGCCTTGGCTAATTTCTGCTTGATAGTTTCCGGTTCATCATCCAAATAAATGCAATGGTTATCGCCTAAACTCTTAGCCATTTTTTTTTCCGGTGCAATGATGCTCATGATGTTTGGCGAGTCAGTATAAAGCGGCTGTGGTTCAATGAAAGTTGGGCCAAATTTGCCGTTAAAAAAGCGGGCAACATCCCTGGCCAATTCCACATGCTGAGTTTGGTCTTTGCCGACAGGAATTCTGGTCGGGTGATACATTAAAATATCCGCCGCCATTAAAACCGGATAAAACAATAAACCGGAATTGACATTTTCGGCCGCCCGATCAGCGGACTTGTCTTTGTATTGGGTCATCCGGAATAGAAATGAAACCGGGACAACATTAGACAGAATTATTGCCAGTTCGCTGTGCTCCGGGACTTGAGACTGGGCAAAGATGGTACATTTTTTTGGATCAAGTCCGGCGGCTAAGTAGTCTTTTGTCAGGTTAATGATTTGTTGATATTTATTTTTTGGGTCAAAAGGTTCATTTAATGAATGAAAATCGGCAATAAAAAAATAGCATTCGTATTCATTCTGGAGTTTAACGAAGTTTTTTAAAGCGCCTAGATAATTGCCGATATGGAGCCGGCCGGTGGGCCGGATACCGGATAAAATAATTTCTTTAGACATATAGATATTTTAATACGGAATATCTTTACTGTAAAGCATGGCGCGTCCTGCCGTCAGACAGGACGCGCCATTTTCATTGTTATTTTATTTTGCCAGCCAAAAAATCCTGATAAGCCGACATGTCAAAGTGACCATGGCCAGAAAGGTTAAACAGAATCACTTTTTGCTCACCAGTTTGCCTACATTTTTCCGCTTCATCAAAAACGGCTTTAATTGCATGGGCTGACTCCGGAGCGGGAATAATACCCTGATTTTTGGCAAACTTAATTGCCGCTTCAAACACCGGTCCCTGCTCATAGGCAACCGCTTCAATAATTTTTTCTTTATGTAGCAAGCTAATAATTGGCGATGCCCCATGATAGCGTAGACCGCCGGCGTGAATTGCTGGCGGTACAAAATCATGACCTAAAGTATACATCAAAAGCAATGGGGTAAGGCCAACTGCATCGCCGAAGTCGTAGTCATAACGGCCTTCAGTTAAGCTGGGGCAGGATTTTGGTTCGACGGCAATCGCCCGAAGATTTGGTTTTTTGCCCTTTAACTTGTCTTGTAAAAAAGGCAAAGCAATCCCGCCAAAATTACTGCCGCCACCATGGCAGCCGATAATCGTATCCGGATAATCCCCGGCGATTTCTAGTTGTTTTATGGCTTCCTGGCCGATAATTGTTTGGTGCAGTAAGACGTGGTTCAAGACTGAGCCAAGCGAGTATTTTGTGTCGTCATGCTTGGCCGCATCTTCGACGGCTTCGGAAATCGCCATGCCCAAGCTGCCAGGCGTATCGGGGGTTTCTTTAAGGATTTTTTTTCCTGAGTCGGTGCGATCGGATGGGCTAGGAATACATTCCGCCCCAAAAATATTCATCATTATCTTCCGATAAGGCTTATGTTCATAGCTGGCTTTGACCATATAAACGGTACATTCAAGCCCGAAATAATTACAAGCAAAACTTAAGGCCGAGCCCCACTGCCCGGCGCCAGTCTCGGTGGCTAATCTTTTTACCCCTTCTTTTTTATTGTAGTAAGCTTGAGCCAAGGAGGTGTTTAGTTTGTGGCTACCAACCGGGCTAACTCCTTCGTACTTATAATAAATTTTTGCCGGGGTGTCTAGTTCTTTTTCCAATCTCTTGGCTCGGATTAAGGGGCTAGGTCGGTAAAGTTGATAAGCTAATCTAACTTCTTCGGGAATCTCAATCTGGTTTTCCTGAGTCATTTCTTGTTTGATCAGCTCCATTGGAAAAATTGGCGAGAGATCGTTTGGTGTAAGAGGTTTTTTGGTTTTCGGATGAAGTGGCGGCTGCAGTGGTTTTGGCAAATCGGGCAAGACATTGTAGTAATGAGTGGGGATTTCTTTTTGGTTTAAATAGATAATCGGCATATTATTTTATTTAATGATTTAAACAAAAGGCTATATCGTCCTCGCCAGAATTCTTGGCCGCGGGTTTTGTAATAATATTTTTTCATATTAATTTTTCCAGTTTAATTTTTAAATTTTTTGGTCGATGGGGTATAAGGTGCTTTGAAGTTTTGTAAGGGTAAGGCTTACCGCTCAAAGCCCGTTGGATAATGTTTTCTTTTGAAAGCATAATATTTGGCCGGCGAGAAATAACCTTAATATTTTTATTTTGATAATCAACTAAGTAAGCCGGAATTTTTCCATAGCCCATATTTTTTAAGGCCTTAGCCCGATGATGGCCATCCAGAATCACAAAATTTTTATATTCAACGATGATTGGCTGGGTAAAATATTTAGCCTGATAAAGAATATTTTTAACCCTGGTCAGATTTCTTTTGTCAGTTTTCTCGTGGGCTTTTAGTTTTTTAATGTTGATAAGAGTTGTCATATTCTTTAAAAATTGGGGCTAGAAGGAAAGAAGTCTCTCCTTCTAGCCGTTAGCTTAGGCCGATTGTTTTTTTGCGGCCAGATTTTTCTGACCAACTTCGCAGCTAGGATTGACACAGATGGCAATTTTGCCCGGCCGTGGTTGGCTGCCAAACCCATGCCCACCAACCGGTCCATTGGTGGTTCCTTCTTTCTTTTCGAAGCATTGGCAGCAAAGACCAGTGCCTTCAGAGATTTCGGAGTGATTGCTGATCATAAGTGTTACTCCCTATGGATTAAAGATCGTTTTTACGGAAAATAAAAATTCCGTCCTCTAAACACGTAAAAAAACGTATTCAAGGGACGGAATTCATCTCGCCTTTGTCCCGATAAATCGGGGCTTCGGCGGATAGGTCCGTGGTGCCACCCTAAATTGGCTTAAGGTTTTAAATCCGGATTTTAAAAATCCGTCAGTAAAACGGATTTAAGTCCACTTTTACCGACTCAGACTCTTTGGGATCCTTCGACCTGCCTACGCTTCCGCTTCGGCGGGCAGGCAAGTTCAGGATGACAAAGACGACATCAGTTAGTCCATGGTTACGGAGACGGCCGGGTTTCCACTAAATGCAGAAACCACCTCAGCATGCCCAACCTCCGACCCACCTGCCGGTAGGCAGGCGTAAATTCGGAGACATGCGTCTTAGGTTTTGGAATTGTTAAGGTATAACCAGTATAGCACGACTAATTATTTTGTCAAATTAAAAATTAAAATCAGCTATCGTAGGAGAACTTTCGTTGCCGTAAATATCAACTACCGTGACTTCATAGTTCGGTGTGCAGATTTTGATTGGATGAAAATGATGGAATTCTAATTTCCTTCCTGAATATATTCTTGCTTTCCAGGGGAAACAGCCGCTGTAATAAAGATTATATTTTTTAACGCTATCAACGCCGACATCTGACCATTTTAATTTATAGCCATACCACGTGTAGGTTATTTGCAAAGTTCCCGGCGGCGGCAGGGGTTGAGATTTTGCCATCTCAAAAGTGAATCCTCCCGTTGTAGTGTTATATGCTCTAACTAAAGAGTTATCAATTCTGGTGTATCGGAAAATAAATATTAAAGACGCTAGTATAAAAATAATAATCAGTAAAGCATAGTGAGCTTTGAAAAATTTAATCATAATTTTTTGTTAATCTTCTGGATTCCCGCCTTCGCGGGAATGACAGAAATGGGCTGAATCAATTTTAGACCTGAATAATTACCGGCAAGACCATCGGCCGTCGCTCAGTTTTTTCGTATAAGAATTTACCAATTTCATTTCTAATCCGATCTTTGTAATAGTTTTCATCCACTTCGCCCTTCATGTCTTTGAAGATTTTTTTTGCCCGTTGCCGGGTTTCCTCAACCAGCTTTTTGCTTTCCTTCATGTGAATAAAGCCGCGAGAAATCAAATCGGGGTTCTGGACTAACTGCCCCTTTTTAGTATCAATTGTGACAATCACGACAATCATGCCGTCTTCGGCCATCATCTGCCGGTCACGCAAGACTACATGGGAAATGTCGCCTACCCCCAACCCATCGACGAAAACGTATTCCGCCGGCACTTTATGGTTAGAAATCCGGCCGCCATTTTTATCAAACTCGGCAATTCTTCCGTTATCGAGAATCAAAATATTTCTATCTTGGTAGCCAACTCCTTTGGCCAGTTTGGCCGCTTCTTTAAGCATATAATGATAGGCGTAAACCGGCATAAAATAATCCGGCCGGATTTGCTTTAGCATATAGATAATATCTTCACGATTGCCGTGACCCGAAACGTGGATATCCATGACGTTGCCATGAATGACATTATCGCATTGGCGGTAAAGCCCGTCTTTAAGTTTTTGAATCGTACGTTCGTTGCCGGGAATTATGGAAGAGGACAAAACCACGGTATCATTTTTTTTAATTTTGACATTGCGGTGAGAACCGGAAATAATCCGGGACAAGACAGCGTTGCCTTCGCCCTGAGCGCCGGTGGCAATAATAATAATTTTATTGTCCGGATATTTATCAACGTCATCAATTTTGATTAAAGTATTTTTGGCACTTTTAATGTAGCCGAGTTCCTGGGCGATGCCGATATTTATTTTCATGCTATAGCCATCAAGAGCCACCTTCTTTTTTAGCTCTTCGGCCAAACCGATAATCCAACCAATACGCTCAATCTGAGAAGAGAAAGTGCCAATAATGATCCGGCCCGGCGCCTCAGTCACTAATTTTTTAATATTTTTGCGCATTTCTTCGGTGGTGGTGCTGGGCCTGACATCGGTCGCGCCTAAGCTTTCCAACATTAAAACCGTCGGCCGTTTCAGTCGGGACAAAAATGAATAATCCAATAGCGGCCGGCCCTGCATATCTTTTTCCAGAGTCCAGTCACCCGGATGGATAGCGGTAGCCGTTGGGGTCTGGATTAAAATACCGACGGCATCCATAATTGAGTGATCAATCGGGAAAAAGCTGACCTGAAAAGCGCCGAACTTAAGTCGATCTTTGACATTCTTTATGGAAATTATTTTGAGATTTTTGCTGGTGTTCGGTTTGTAATCTTCCTGGCGGTGTTTGATCATTGCGATAGTCAGCGGCCGGCCGACAATTGGCGGGTAACTCAGTTTTTCCAATAGAATTGGTGCGGCACCGATATGGTCAAGGTGACCATGGGAAAAAATAACGGCCTTGATGTTTTTTTCCTTACCTTTTAGATAAGTAGTGTTTGGGATAATGTAATCAATCCCCGGCATATCTTCTTCGGGAAATTGCAGACCCATATCGACAATAATAATATCACCGGTTTGTTTCCCGGCTGGACAATATTCAAAAATCGTCATGTTGCGGCCAACTTCTTCCAGGCCGCCCAGGGGAATTATTTTTAGCCGGGCTTCTTTGGAAATGTCGGTTTTGCCCGTGGGTCGATTTTTAAGATTTTTGTCGGCATTAATTCCGGGTCTCGGTTGATTGGGTCTATTCCGTCTCTGAGATCTTCGGGAGTGCCGGGAAGAATTTTGTTTCGCCTTATTTTGTTCAGGCATATGATTTTTTAACTTGATTTAATTTTGGTGCCGAAGGTGGGACTCGAACCCACATGGGTTGCCCCACACGGCTCTGAACCGTGCGTGCCCCGCACCATTTAGTAAGGGAGAATTTTATAAGAATTTTGATTTTATGTCTAGATTATTATATTTACACCTATGCCGAAGGTGGGACTCGAACCCACATGGGTTGCCCCACACGGCTCTGAACCGTGCGTGTATACCAATTTCACCACTTCGGCATAAGTGTAAATATAATTTCAAAATTAGTTTTCAAATGACGCGGGGTGTGTATACCAACCTGCCTACCGGCAGGCAGGTTTCACCACTTCGGCTTGTTGAACAAATTAGTAAAGGTCGCCGCCCTTATAAATTCGTTTGGTTTTGATGTACCAATCGCTGAGGTTATTAAAGCGATCGGCGGGCACAATCACCCGATTAATATCTATATTTTTTATTTTTTTATCAACGACATAGGTGTAGGTCGGATTGTAAAGAAAGATCGCCGGCAATTCATCAATCAAAATCTTTTGGAATTCCTGATATTTTTTCATTCTCTCATCTTCGTTAAGAGTTTTACGGGCGTCTTCTAACAGCTTATCCGCGTTTCGATTGGCAAACATGGATAAATTTAAACCTGGGTCTTGAACCTGAGAGGAATGCCAGAAAGGGTAAGGATCAGGATCGGAACCAAAGATTATGCCAAATAATAAGGCTTGATAATTTCTCGGTTTGATAACTTCTCGTCTGATTTTACCAGATTCAATAATTTGCAAATTGACCTTAACGCCGATATTTTGCCAGAAGGTTTGGACGAGTTCAGCGGCGGTGACATTTTCCGGCTGGTTGACGGTAGTCAAAGTGATTTCCAAAATGGCATCACCTTTGCGGCGGTAAAATTCCTGCTCTGGTTTTTGATTATTGGCATCCGGCTCCACCAGATCAGTGGACGTGGCGGTGGTAGCGGATGCAGTCTCGCCCGTCGGCTGGCCTTCTGTGCTGCTTTCAACCGCTTTATTCTTTTTTGCTTCTTGCTCGGTCAAAAATTGGCGGTAATTTTCCCGAGTAATTTTTGTCCAGCCCAATTCTTCCAAGAGCTGGTTGGCTTTGTCGGGATCAAATTTTATTCCCTCGTCCGTTGATTTATCTTCTTCCGAATTTGGCAGGATTGGGCCGTCAATAATCTGGCCTTCCAGTTGCAGCGCCTGACTCAGTATCTTTGACTTGTCGATTGACAGCGTTAAGGCTTGGCGGAGTTTTTTATCTTTTAAATTCTCATTCTCTTTTTGATTAAAAAATATTGCAGTATACTGCGGCAAATCGAAAGAATATTGCGTAGCGTCTTTTTTGCTGCTCAAATCTTTTTTGAGTTCTTTGGGCAGAAAACTGATGCCTTCGATGGAATTATTTTTTAGCGCTTGGATGGCGGTTTGAAAATCGGGATAAAATTTAAAGCTGATTTGTTCCAAATACGGCTTCGGCCCGTGGTATAGAGGATTAGGGATTAAGGTGTAAGATTTAATGTTGCCCAACCGATCTTTAGCCAGGGATTTAAATTTCCAGGCGCCGGAACCGACTGGCTTTAGATTATATTCAGTCAGGTTGGCGTTAATCGGCGTAATTTCGCCCCAGATGTGTTCGGGCAGAATGCCAAAAGTCATGACCTCTAAAAAGGCCGGGTAAGGTTCGGGTAAAATGAATTTTATGGTTCTTTCGTCAATCTTTTCGACCGTGACGCCGCGGAGACTGACCAGTAGGGGGCTTTTGAAATCGGGATCCTGGATGCTTTTAACGGTAAAAATGACGTCGTCGCTAGTAATTGGCTGCGGCGCATCTCCTTGGTGGTCTTGCCAGAATAGCTGATCACGGAGAGTAAAAGTGTATTCTTTTTGATCCTCGCTGACTTGCCAATCCTCGGCCAGGTCGGCAATGAGTTGGAAATTTTTATCGAATTTAACCAAGCCGGCAAAAACCAAGCGAGCGATATCGGTATCCACATCGTTAGTTTGTGAGAGGACCGGATTGATATATTGCGGGGCGCCGATTAAGCCCTCGACGTACTGACCGCCAACTTCCGGCGCCGGCAGAAAATTTTTAAAGTAAAAAGCGCCGGCAATGAATAACAAAGACAGACCGATTAGAATCAAAGCGATATTGAAAATTTTTCGCTCTTTCGGTTTTAGAATCCGCGGCAAATGTTTAAGTTGACGCAGGTTTGGCACCCGGGATTTATTGAGAGAATAAACTAACTTTTCATCCAACTTATTTCGTTGATGAAAGCTGGGCTTGATTTCGGGGCCAGACGAGTTGTTGGTGTCGGGCAAATTTATATATTTGTTTGGGTTTTGAAACAAACACCTGCCGCATAATCGTAGTTATTCGGGGCGCAGTTTCGTTGATTTTTTCAATTAGAAGATGGAGTTGGCTAAGGATAAAGCCAGAAAAGTTATAGCCAAAATAATAGTTGAAGTGAAGAGAGTTTTTTCTATTCCTCTTTTAGTCTTGTAGATGTTGCCTTCGCCACCAAAAGTAGCACCGACACCGGCACCCTGATTTTGCAGGAGAACAACAATAACTAGCAATACTGCGACTACAACTTGGAGAATATCTAAAATCATATGTTTGAATTCTAACAGAAAATTGTTTCTGTGTCAACAGCTTATAATTATTGGGATTTTTTAATGATAATATTTTTAAGCGCTATGACGTTTTTACCGCTCACTTTCATTTTTTTATGTTTTGCCGTCCGCGCTTTTTCTCTTTTTTCAATCACCGTCTGGAGGTCAGACAGATTTTGATCATTTAATTTAGCCATAATTTTGAAGGGTATATATCGTAGAAGGTCTTAATTTGGTTCTCTGGCTTTCAGACAATAATTAAACAAAATCCGAAATTCTAAGCACTAAATTATAAACAATATTTAAATCACAAGTTATAAAATGTCTGGCATTTGTAGGTTAAGATTTGTGATTTGTTTCGGATTTCCAGTCTGATAGTGATTGCAATCGGCAGGTAAATTAAACTTGCCTGGCTTATCAGGTCCCGGTATTTATGTTATAGTATAAATGAAACTATGTATAGAGAGGACGGCAATTTGGATAATCAACCACCGGCAAATTTTCAACCGCGATATCGATTAAAGTGGTATCGGCGTTGGTGGGGGAAACTGCTGCTCAGTTTTTTTGTGATTTTTTTGGTTGTGATGGTAGCTTGGGGTTTTTACGTCGGCCATCTGGTTTATTTGATTCGGACCGGTCAGCTTGATTCCGAACAGTTATTTGGCAACTCTACTAATTCGGTTTTGGTCCAGGAGAATCAACTGCCGACTTTAGCGACGGCCGACGATCCCAGCTTTGGCCCGGCAGACGCCAAAATTGTGATTGTGGAATTCAGCGACTTCGAGTGTCCGGCTTGCGGCGAAGTTTATCCAGTCGTGGCCGAGCTGCTAAAAAACTATGGCGACCAGATTCGATTCGTTTTTCGTGATTTTCCTCTGACCGACTTGCATCCTAACGCCGTGAAGGCGGCGGTGGCCGCCCAGTGTGCCAATGACCAGGGAAAGTTCTGGCCGATGTATGATAAACTTTTTACCAATCAGGAAAACTTGACGGAGACGGATTTAAAAACTTATGCCATTCAAATTGGTTTGAATAGTTTGCAGTTTGGTAATTGTCTGGATTCTGATCGTTTTTTGTCTGAAGTCGAAGCGGATTTGGCTGAAGGAATTGCCGCCGGAGTAAACGCCACCCCCACTTTTTTTATCAATGGGTTTAAGGTAGAAGGCGTAGTGCCATTGTCAGTTTTTCAAAAAATTATTGTGGCGGAACTAAATAAATAATTTTAAAATTTTTTTCACCGGTGAAAGTTTAAATCCATATGGCGAAATTTTCCTCTAGATTTGTATTGGTAGTCGTGTTGTCGCTAGTGTTTTTTAGCTCCGCAGCGACGGCATTGGCCGCCGCGACGACTACTCAATCTTCGTCAATAGGCGGAACGGTTCCTACCTTAGCGGTGCAAATTGGTAATAGCGATACCAAATTAGTTTTCAAGACAATAGATTGCGCTACCGGTGGATATTGTGCCATCCCCTGGATTGGTGAATACATCGCTGCGATGTTTAAATACGGCGTTGGTTTAGCCGCAATGCTGGCGGTAATCATGATGATGATCGGTGGCTTTGTCTGGCTTTCTTCCGGCGGCAGCCCGGACCGGATCGGTAAGGCTAAAGAATTTATCTCCTCCGCCCTGATCGGTTTATTTCTTGCCCTATTCTCTTATCTAATGCTTTACACCATCAACCCACGATTGGTGGCTTCGGAATCAATTTTAGTGCCGAACATTCAGTCGGTAACCTACCAGTCGGTTTGTTGTAATGATGGAACTTGGGTTCAGCAAGAGCAAAAAGGTGATGTTACAGTCGGAGATTCTTGCAGCGCTAAAGGCGGGATTGATAGCTCCGCAGCAAGTTGCGGTATCTGTTGCAATTGTGATACCAGCGTAATGGGCAGCGGCACTCAAAGTTGTATGAATCTTGATTCTGGAGATAACTGTCCATCCCATAATGCAACTTTCCCCAACGGCAGTACGTTTTGTGTCCGGGCAGCCGGAGAATGTTCGTCCAGTGTAAGACGCTGTACGGTTGTGTCTGCCGGTTCCCAGTCCGGCGGCTCAACAGTAGGTGACTCTCAGTCGACTGACTCTCAGACGGGCAGTTCTTACGCCAGCGGTCTGCAAACCGCTGCAATTGGTGAACGTTTGAATAAGTATGTCGATGTCTACGGCGGCAAGGTCACCTCCGGATTACGGTCGGGTGAGCCTCGCCATGGTTCCGGCTATGTGGTTGACATGAGCTATAAATCCGGCAGTACGCTGACTAATTATGTTACGAGCAATAAAACACAAGTAAAAACTTTGAGCTGGGGCACGGCTTATTATATGCCGGATGGCACGGTTTTTGTCAAAGAAGCTGATAGCGAGTCTCAATCCGGTTATCATTGGCACGTTGAATTCGTCAGTACCAATTGGCGTTTTATACCGGAGAGATAATAGTAACCATTAAAATAATTCCAAACCGTTTATTCTATATGTCTAAAATATCCAAAAGTTTTTTGTCAGCAATTTTGGCGGGGTTAGCCTTTCTAAGTTTTGTTAGTCCGGCTTTGGCCGCCGATACTGCTACCGGGATTAATGCGTCGGCGCCGAAATTAAGCATCTCGATTGGCAATTATACACCCAGTTCCAGCATTGACTGTAGCCTTAAAGACAGCCAGGGCAATGATTTATGCTCTTTCCCCTGGATTGGTGAATACATCGCTGCGATGTTTAAATACGGCGTTGGTTTAGCCGCAATGCTGGCGGTAATCATGATGATGATCGGTGGCTTTGTCTGGCTTTCTTCCGGCGGCAGCCCGGACCGGGTCGGTAAGGCTAAAGAATTTATCTCCTCCGCCCTCATTGGTTTATTTTTAGCCCTATTCTCTTACCTAATGCTTTACACCATCAACCCACGATTGGTGGCTTCGGAATCAATCTTAGTGCCGAACATTAAACAGATAACAACTCAATCGAAAGACGAACTTACTTCGGGATGTTGCTATCCAGAATGCAAAGAAATGACTAAGGCTGCATGTTCCGGCACAGATAAAGTTTTTTATGAGATTACGGCCTGCACCGAAGTTACGCCTTGTCAGAGTAAACCGGGCTGCTGTGTAATTAAGGCAAGTTCCATGGCTGACACGGCGGAAAAGTGCGTCGCTATGGCTAATTCAACTAATTGCAAGTCCAACGATTCGAATCCGGGCAGTGAATCCAAATCATATAAATATTTTCCCAGTACGGACTGTAAAGATCTTTACTCTTGTCCGTAGCAGTTAGTATTTTAGTCTATATTTGACACAATCTCAGAACAGGCGTAAACTGTATATTTAGTTTCATCATTTACGCCTGTTTTTGTTTTTGGAGTTTTCGTTCTGGAGGATGGACTATCAGTCCGAAGATCATAACCCCCTCAATCCCCCTTACCTTAAGGGGGAGGAAAATTTTAAATCTAATATGATTCATAAATTCATCAAAGTTCGCGGTTCGCGCGTTCACAACCTCAAGAATATTAATGTTGATATTCCCCGGGATAAATTAGTTGTGATCACTGGCATTTCCGGTTCGGGTAAATCTTCATTGGCTTTTGATACAATCTATGCCGAAGGTCAGCGGCGCTATGTCGAGTCACTCTCAACTTACGCCAGACAATTTTTGGGTTTGATGGATAAACCGGACGTGGATTCCATCGAAGGCCTTTCGCCGGCAATTTCTATTGATCAGCGTTCCGCCTCCAGCAATCCGCGCTCGACTGTCGGCACGGTGACGGAAATTTATGATTATCTGCGTCTGCTTTTTTCGCGCATCGGCCTGGTTCATTGTCATCGCTGCGGTTCCCTGGTAAAAAAACAAACTTCAACCGAAATCATTGACGATATTTTAAAATTAAAAAACGGTCAATTGATTATTATGTCGCCGTTGGCTGATCTGCGAAATGGCGAAGGCAAAACAACTATTGCAGAAATTAAAAAAGTTGGTTTTCGCCAGGTGCGCGTCGACGGAGAATTTTATGATATCCAATCAGCCAGTGAATTGAATTTAGAAAATGACATAAATCATCGGGTGGAAGTGGTGGTCGGCAAACTGACTGACGAAAAAAGAGACAAGCGGCTGGTTCGTGATGATGTAACTCGTTTAGTGGAACTAGGTTTAGATTTAGGCAACGGTCAAATTATCGTTTTGCTTTCCTCGGGTCAGCAGCTGCGTTTTTGTCAGTACAACCATTGCCATAATTGTAATTTGGATTTGCCGAGTTTTGAACCGCGGAATTTTTCCTTCAACAGCCCGGCTGGTGCCTGCACCAAATGTTTGGGTTTAGGCACACGGTTGGAAGTTGATCCGGAGCTGGTGATTCCAAACAAAAAACTCACCTTAGCTCAGGGAGCGATTAAGCCTTGGGCTAGAAATTTTTCCAATCAGAATAACTATTGGCAACTGCTAAAGGCCGTGGCTAAGGAAAATAAATTATCCTTAGATGTTCCGGTGGCGGATTTAAAGAAAAAAGATTTTGATGTTATTCTCGACGGCACTGGTGAAAAAATCTATGAAGTTTCGGGCCAAAAATTAACCTTCCCGGGAGTATTGGCAATCCTGGAAGAAAAACACAACACCACTACGTCTGATTATTTACGGCAGGAAATCGAGCAGTATATGCGGGTTTTTATCTGTCCAGCCTGCCAGGGCAAAAGATTAAAACCGGAATCTTTGGCGGTTAAGTTGGGTGGCCTTAACATTTCCGAACTGACAACTCTAACCATCGAAAAAGCCTTTGATTTTTTTAAGGATTTATTAAGACCAGGAAAATCGGCAGAAGCTCTAACGGCCCGCGATCATAAAATTGCCGACGGGGTAGTCAATGAAATTATCAATCGATTGGATTATTTGATTAACGTCGGCCTTAACTATTTGACTTTGGACCGCACCTCGGCGACTTTGGCCGGCGGCGAGGCTCAACGAATCCGCTTGGCGACTCAATTGGGTTTATCGCTAACCGGGGTGGTTTATATTCTAGACGAACCGTCAATCGGTTTACATCAGCGGGACAATAAAAAATTGATTGAAACTTTAAAATATCTGCGTGACTTAGGCAATACCGTAATTGTGGTTGAGCACGATTCAATGATGATGGAAGCCGCCGATGAAATTATTGATATCGGTCCGGGTGCCGGGGACTATGGCGGTAAAGTTGTCGCTCAAGGCAGCCCGGCTCAGTTGATGAAAAATAAGAATTCTTTGACCGGGCAGTATTTATCCGGCGCGCTGGAAATCAAGCCGCCGAGGAATTATCGTCAGGGCAATGGCCGCAACTTGGAAATTATCGGCGCCGAGGAATTCAACCTAAAAAATATTGACGTCAAAATTCCGCTGGGTAAGTTCATCTGTCTGACTGGTGTTTCCGGTTCGGGCAAATCCACTTTGATGCTGGAAATTTTGGTTAAGGCTTTGGCCCAGAAATTTTATCGGGCCAAAGACGTCCCGGGTAAATTCAGAGAACTGAAAGGCTTGGGAAATATCGATAAGGTTATTGCCATTGATCAATCGCCAATCGGCCGAACGCCCCGGTCTAATCCGGCGACTTATACTGGCTTATTCACTTATATCCGTGATTTATTCACTCAGACTAAAGAGGCGAAGATCCGGGGGTACAAAGCCGGCAAATTCAGTTTCAACGCCAAAGGCGGCCGGTGTGAAACCTGTACCGGCGAAGGCTACGTCAAAATTGAAATGCAATTTTTGCCGGACGTTTATGTCCAGTGCGAGGAATGCCACGGTAAACGGTATAAAGCGGAAGTTTTGGAAATTCATTATCAGGGTAAGAATATCGCTGACGTTTTGGATATGTCAGTAGAAGAGGCGATGCAGTTTTTCCGCCAGCACCCGATCATCCATACCAAACTCAAAACTCTCTATGATGTCGGTTTAGGTTACGTCAAACTGGGTCAGCCGGCCACCACTTTATCCGGCGGCGAGGCTCAGCGGGTAAAACTGGCAACCGAACTATCGCGCCGTTCCACCGGTAAGACTCTATACATTTTGGACGAACCGACGACCGGCTTGCATTTTGAAGATATCAAGCGGCTTTTGCAGGTTCTCAATAAACTGGTGGACAAAGGAAACACGGTTTTGATTATTGAGCACAATTTGGACGTGATTAAATGCGCTGACTGGGTGATTGATATGGGCCCGGAAGGCGGAGATAAAGGCGGTTGTATCGTTGCCCAGGGCACGCCGAAAGACATTGTCAAATCCGCCAAGAGTTATACCGGTCAGTATCTTAAAGAAATTTTGAAATAAAATAAAAAATGTAGAGGCACAAGATTTTACGTCTCTACATTTTTTATTCCTTAAAATTATCTGCTAATAATTTTACTGATAATTTCGTTAATTTTTGCCAGGGTGGTTTTACCGACGAAACCCGTGCCCTTAACCAGGCCCCAGGGAGCCAGAATATCTTGGGCAAATTTTTCCTGAAACCTTACCACAGCCAACTTGGTCGCTAACCCAAAAAAATTAGTTTCTTTCCCCAAGGAGCCAAAGCTCGATCCGGCAAGCCGGGTGTCTGAATTTTCATTGAGAAATATTTGTAACCGCTTGACCTCGGAATCAATTTGACCGTAACGAAGATATTTTGTGAATAGTGAGGTTGAAGTTGAAGCCAAGGGCTGGTCTTGCGTCGGCTTTAATCCGGCGGTTTCGCTGGTTGTTAAAGCTATGCGGCTTGAAGCGGTTGCGGTATTGGACGTTCGGCCGGTAGCAGTGAAAAATCTAACGTAAATTGTATATGTCCCGTCCGGACAAAATTGATTTTTAATCAACCCGCCAAACCTTGAGCAAAGATCCCATTGTTTAACGGCCTGATAATCTTCTTGAGCGGCATCGGCAAAGTCACCGGTCATGGATATGGCCATTTTTTTGACATCAGACCCGGCGTTAAAATTTAAAGTGACAATTCGATTTGATGTCGTTTTGACTCCTTGGTTAATATCCACTTTGAAACCACCACCCGGCCCGACTGGATTAGTGTAACAACCGGAGCAGCCGCCGCCGCCGAGAGGAGAAGCGACAGAAAACGAAATTGTGTAGTCATCACTATTGGCATTGCCCGACCCATCCTGGCAACGGACGTAGTAATTATATGACGTGCCGTTAACCAGGCCGGTAACCGTAGCCGAATGGGCAGTGCTACCATTGCCGGAAAAAGTATCGGCAATTGAACCATAGGCCGTGCCGGCAGTGGTTGAATATTTGCAGGTGGCATTCTCGTTGGTAGCTAAAGACAATGTCACTTGGGTAGTGCCGGCGGCTTGGCTAACGGAAGGGGAACCGCTGGAACGAACTGGAACCGTAGTATCGATCACTATGGCTTTGAGTGCCGCCAGATTGGTGGTTGGCACAAAGTTGGTCATTTCATTGCCGGCCGCATCAGTAATAGCTGTAGCCGCAACACTGGAGATTGTAAGATCGGAAGACGTATCGCCGGCCTGAACCGTGTAGTTGCAGGTGCCAATAGCGGCGCTTAAGACGGTAAAGTTGCAAGTGCGATCAGTGTCGCCGGTTTCCAGCGTTACCGTGACATTGCCGGTTGAGGTTACGGCTTCGGAGAAATTAACATCAATGTCAATTACTGTCCCGACGGTATAGGTACCGTTGGTTTTATCGGAAGAAACCGAGGTGATGGTCGGGGGAGTGACATCATTATTTGTACAACTCACGGTTACGTTAGTTACACTAGCACTCGCGACCGTGCCCGACCCACCCGTCACCGTACAAGTTTGGCCAGCTGGCTGAGTGAGAACGGTCACCGCATAGGCCACCCCATTATTTAATGGAGTGGTAAAAGTGAAAGTACCGTTAGCGGTAGTGCTTAAGTTATCTCCGCTATTATTCTGTAAAACTAAAGTGCCGGTTAAGCCACTGATTGTGCCACCGATGGTGTAGGTGGGTAAAGTAATGGTCACCGAATCGCTGGCGCCGGCAGAAACATAACCAGCCGCATCTTTAGCCCAGGCATAGAGAGTCTTGGAACCAGCCGAGGTAAAGGTATGGGTTGTTGTCGCGGTAGTCTCCCAGTTTGGATCACCGGAAGCGGGAGCCGTGAGGGATTCGGTAATTTGATAACCGGTAACGGCAAAATTATCGGTGGCGGTAAAGGTGGAAATGGAAACAGTCAGAGACGAAGCGGTGTCGGGGATGGTAAAACCGGTTACGGTTGGGGCGGTCGTGTCCCACTCATAGGCTCCGGCGGCACCATAACCGTTGTCATACCTTAGGTTGCCGGCAATATCATAAGGAATAGTATTTTGTCCCGACGAAATCAGGTTTAAAGCCGGTGATGAGGCGGTTAAGTGATAATCACCATTGCCGGTACCGTCGCCGCTGGCCGAATTGTCATCGACGTAATAAGGATTTAACGAAACACCGGAAACGGAATTTAAACCGCTGAATTTGTTTAAATATATACCCGGGGCTCCCGTTCGTTCCAAAAATACGTTACTGCTAAATCCAACGCCGTGAATGACACTATGGTTACCGTAACGGCTGGCATTCGGGGTCCCGCCGTGCGAATCAGTATCGGTGACGCAATTATAATCATCAAAAATGTTATTTTTAACCGACCAGCTTTTGCGATAGATTGGGCCGATATTGTTAAGATTATGATCGTTATAGGCCATATTTAATCTTTGTCCGATAATTGTATTATTCCAAATTAGAATATTGTTAACCGGATCAGCCGTGGAACCGTCGGCCGCTACTTGTAAGGCTGGTGTTGGACCGCTAAGATTTTCTAAGACATTTTGAATAATGGCCGTGCCCGTGGCGTTAGCTAATGAGGAGTTAAGGTGTCCGATTATCGGGGAACCGGCATTGGATTGAGAAAGAATATTAAAAGCATAAATCGCATTAGAAACGGCCGGAGTAGTCTGACCGGCATAATCGCCGTAAATTGGATTGCCGGTATCAAAGGCAAAATGATTGCCAAGAACGGTATAGGCGGCCTTAATACCGCCATCGGCAAAAGTGGTAGCCGAACTATTACCCCTAACCAGCGCTCGGGAAGCATTTAGGGTTGAATAAGTTGATAATTCCAAACTGTTATAAAATTGAGAATTGGTGAGATAGAGAACGGGATTATCATAAAAAGTTCCGCTGCTAGCTGGATCAATATCGCAATTATGAGCCCAAACGGCATCCATTCCGGTAAAGCCGATAGCCGAAGAGTTGGTTATTTTAGCATCCTCAATTTTTAAATATTCTCCCACTTGTTTAGTACCACTCATCGAAGAAATCAAAACATTAGCTCTGGTTGTTCCCGGAAATTTAGTTACTGTTACCCAAGCCGGAGCTGTTGCCTGGCCGCCAGCGGTTACCGTTCCGCCCGTCCAGACATGAGAACCTTCTTTAAGATAAATAATTCCGGCTCCGGTATTGTTTCGTCCGCCGTGGTTGGTATTGTTATAAGCAGCAATCGCATTGGCCGCCGCATAAATATTAAGAAAAGCCGCCGGCGGATTTTGCGAATCAAATGAAGCGTAATCAACAGCCGCTCCCGTGTTGTTATTTCCAGCCACCGAGTCAACCACGGCCACGGTCACGCCGTAAGTGTTATCTTTATCAACCAAATAATATTGCGGGGCATATAACGGAGTGGGCATCGTGTTAATTCCGTCGCTGGTATCCAGTACGGAATTAGAATCGCCATACCATGGGTAGGCTTTAAAATTGCAAGTTAGGGTGTCACCTTGAGTCAAAGTAGCAGTGGATAAGGTCCCAATGTATTCCACCACCGGCACGGCGCCGCCGATTGCCCGATCAACTGTTGGAGAAGTTACCGTGTTTGTGACGGTATTGGCGTGTTGATCAGTGCAGGTAAACTTAACGGCTCTAACCGGCCGGCCCTGTTCCGCTGAACGATGAAAGGCCGTAGCCCGGAGAGTGAAAGTGCTCCCGGTCAGTCTGGAATAGCCGGGCCAGGACCAATTGGCAATAACTTTGGGATAGGCTTCCACCGAACTATTGGTTACAATTGCGCTCGTTGTGGCGTTGTTGCCGGCAGTATTAGTATAAAAAGATGAGGCAATGTTTGCCGTTATCGTATCGCCGGAATAAATATAATCAGAAAGCGCAATTCGTAACGTAACACTACTACCGCCATTATTAGTTTCATCAGCTTGGGCGTTATCGGGGTATATTTTTCTAACATAATTGGTTCCGTAAACTGTACGGGTGATAGTCGTAGCGGCTCCCGTATCGTCATAACCTTGGGAAGTGACGGTAAAAACTGCCTTGGCATTAGTTGGGCTGTTATTGGTTCCCAAACCAAAATCGTATGTACCCCCGGTACTCATACCGGAAATATCTATCTCCGCTTCCCAACCGCTATAAGCTGTTGTGCTTGGTATTCTTATGGCGATGATATCGCTGGTATTAGAGCATGTTACGGTTACATTAGTTACGTTACCGCTTACAGTACCAGAACCGTCCGAGACACTACAAGATTGTCCGGCAGGTTGCGTTAACACCGTAACGGAGTAAGCTCCGCCGCTGGCGACGCCGGTATTGAAAGTAAACGAACCATTTGTCGTTCGGCTAAGATCATCTCCGCTGTTGTTTTGCAGGACAACTGTTCCGGACAAGCCGGAAATTGTTCCGCCGATCGTATAAGTTGGCGGCGGAGCGAAAAGAACCATCAGGTTGATTGAAGTACAATAGGCTAGGGCGTTCCCGCCGGTTGGGGCCGATAAATTTACCACTCCTACTTCAATCGTATCCAGTCCGGCCGTAGTCCAGGCGGCTGAAGTGGCCGGGTCAGTCGTCTGAATGCGCGCCAAACTCGTAGCCGCTGCATAGGCGGTTGCGACATCCCTGCCCGTAGTCGTCACGGTACTAGCCCCGCTTTTTATTCTTGTGGCCACGCTAACGGTGGTCGCGTCTTTCTTATCCAGGGTCGAAGCCTTTACCGCATAAATTGTCCCGCTGATTCCGGCCACGGCGGCAGACTGGAAATAGGCATAAGCGGCGGCGGTTGTGCCATCAGATACTTGAGTCGTTACCCCGTCGTTGGGTAATTCATCAACATCAGCATAACTTCCGGACCAACCCCAACTGCTGCCGTTGCTCGTCACACCCATTTTTAAAATTTTAGTGCCAGCCACCGGCCAATCGGAACTGTCTATGACTAGATCATCATAATAAAAGTCAACGGTTTGGGAGTTATAGTTCAACCACTTACCCAGCAAAACTCGATTTGTATTGTTGATATTGTTGGCGATAGTAGAGATTTCAGAAACGCCATTGATTTTTAATTCTACTACGCCGCTTGTTCCAGTTCCCGAATGTAAAGAAAGTTCATACCAAGTGTCAGCCGACAAAACGGTCGCTCCAGTACTGCCAATTTGGGTTGTTCCATCCCGGTCATAAAGCGAGAGTTTACCCGCAGAATCCAGTCTAATAAAAACTTTACCTTGTGAGCCGCTTTCCATTGTGGCAAAAAGCATTTCCGAACCGGTGGCCGGTTTGGTGTGATACAAAAATTGAAATTTAACATAAGTATCGGCCGCGTTAATACTCGTCCCCAGAACTCCGTTTGTAGTAATATTGCCAGTAATCCAATTCCCAGTGTTACTAGTTGTCCGATTACATCGCAAAGAAAAACCGCCGCTTTTTTTGGTCGTACTGTCAAAAGTAACATTAGTGGAAGTTACCGCCTCAATATTATCTCCCGTTTCAAAACCGGTAAAATTTACCGTGGTGTTAGCCGCCAAAGCCTGTTTGGGAAAATTAAAAAAAGTAGTCAAGCCGAGGACTAAAGTTAAGACGAGGATTGTTTTAAGATTTTTTTTCATTATTCATTTTATAGGTGCCTACATTATATAATATTACGGCTTAATTTACAAAGTATAATTATAGGTTGATAAAAATAATTCCACCTACGCGCCGGATAAACCCTAAGAAATCTGACGTTGGGCGAAAATCTAAGCTTTTTGCTTTTCCCGGCCTGATAGAGTTGAAAAAATCCTCATTTTGTGGTAAATTGTATCTATTATTTATGGGCAATCATTACGATCACAAAACAATTGAGTTCAAGTGGCAAAAATATTGGCAGCAAAAAAAATCTTTTGCCGCTTCTGACAAACCAGATAAACCAAAATTTTATTGTTTGGTTGAGTTCCCTTACCCCTCCGGCGAGGGTTTGCATGTCGGTCACCCGCGCAGTTATACCGCTTTGGACATTTTAGCGCGCAAACGCCGAAGCCAGGGGTATAATGTTTTGTATCCGATGGGTTTTGATGCTTTTGGATTGCCGTCGGAAAATTATGCCATCAAAACTGGCGTTCATCCTCAGATCACGACAGAAAAAAATATCGGGATTTTTACCCGACAATTAAAAGCCCTGGGTCTTTCTTTTGATTGGGATCGGGTGGTTTCAACTACGGATCCGAAATATTACAAATGGACCCAATGGATATTTTTAAAAATGTATGAACATGGGTTGGCTTATAAGGCCAAAATGCCGATCAATTGGTGTTTGTCTTGTAAGATTGGTCTGGCCAATGAAGAAGTCGTCAGTGGCAAATGCGAGCGCTGTGGCGGAACGGTAGAAAAACGGGAGAAAGAACAGTGGATGTTTAAAATTACGGAATACGCCGATCGGCTACTGGAGGATTTGGATACGGTTGATTATCTGGAGCGGATTAAACTGCAACAGCAAAACTGGATTGGCCGCAGTGAGGGGGCGGAAGTAGACTTTAGAATTAAGAATTCAGAATTAGGAATTAAGGTTTTTACTACTCGCCCCGATACTTTGTTTGGTGCGACCTTTATGGTGATTTCGCCAGAACACGAGATAATCTCAAATCTTAAATCTCAAATCTTAAATCTCAAGGAAGTTGAGGCTTATGTTAAAAAAGCCAAGGGAAAGTCAGACCTGGAAAGAACTGAATTAAATAAAGATAAAACCGGTGTTGAGCTAGAAGGAATTTTGGCGATTAATCCGGTTAACCAGAAAGAAATCCCGGTTTTTGTTGCAGATTATGTTTTATCTAATTACGGTACAGGTGCGATTATGGCTGTGCCGGCCCACGACAAACGGGATTATGATTTTGCATTAGATCATAAACTGAGCATAGTTGGAGTAGTTATTCCTCAATCTAGTAAAGACATAGAAGTCAAATATAGAGTGACTTCCGTAGGAGAGCGAAAATTATCTGGTTCGGCAATTGCCTATTTTGAAGAGACGGGAGTTAGCGAGGAAGAGGCCACAACGAAAGCCATAAAAGATTATGCTGAGAAAGTAAGGCGTGGCCTCCTGTGTCATGATGGTGGTGGAGTTTTAGAAAATTCGGAATTTTTAAATGGGTTGAGGAAAGAAGAGGCGATTAATAAGACAATAGATTGGCTTGAGAAGCATGGAGTAGGTAAGAAAACTCTTAACTACAAACTTCGTGACTGGGTTTTTAGTCGCCAACGCTATTGGGGCGAACCGATTCCCATCGTCTACTGTCGCAAATGCTGGGATAGCCTTAAGCCAAACCAAAAAGAGGAAGCGGCCGAAGGCTGCGATTACGTCGTAATCAATGATCAGAAATATGCCATCGTTCCTTTGCCGGAAAGCCATTTGCCGTTGGAATTACCCAAAGTCAAAAGTTATGAACCGACTGACACGGGTGAGTCGCCTTTGGCGGTAATTAAAGATTTCGTCAATACCCGTTGTCCGATCTGCGGCGGGCCAGCCGTCCGGGAGACTGATACGATGCCAAACTGGGCCGGGTCTAACTGGTATTTTTTACGTTATGTTGATCCTAAAAATAACAAAGCTTTGGCTGATAAAAAGAAACTGGAATATTTTTTGCCGGTTGACTGGTATAACGGCGGTATGGAACATACTACTCTCCATTTGCTTTACTCGCGTTTTATCTATAAATTTTTATGGGACATCGGCGCGGTGCCAAAAATTTGCGGACCTGAGCCATACAAAAAACGCACCAGTCATGGCATGATTTTAGGTGAAGGCGGCGAAAAAATGTCCAAGTCGCGCGGCAATGTGGTTAATCCGGACCAGGTAGTTTCCGAATTGGGGGCGGACACGTTGCGAGTTTACGAGATGTTTATGGGGCCGTTTGACCAGGCGATTCCTTGGGATACCAAAGGAGTGATTGGAGTACGGAGATTCCTGGAGAAAGTTTGGGGATTATTTCAAAATCAAGAAAACAATAAAACAAAAAAACAAGAAATCAATAAAGAATTAGTTTCGCTTTTGCATCGGACAATTAAAAAAGTCGGGGATGATATTGAAAGTCAAAATTACAATACGGCAGTCTCGGCGATGATGATTTTTGTCAATAAAGCCATTGAGGTTGGGTTAACCAGAGAAGCCGGCGAACAATTTTTGAAAATTTTATCACCCTTTGCGCCGCATATCAGTGAAGAGCTTTGGCAGCAATTAGGCCATAAGAAATCAATTATGCTGGAAGCTTGGCCGGAGTTTGACGAGGAGTTGAGTAAAAGCAAGGAAATTGAATTAGTGATTCAAATTAACGGCAAGGTTAGGGATAAAATTGTTGTTTCGGCCGATATCAGCGAGCAGCGCGTGGAAAAACTGGCCTTGGAGCAAGAGAAGATCAAATCACATCTGGTTGGTAAAAATATCAAAAATGTTATCTTTATTCCCGGACGATTAATTAATTTTGTAGTTTAGCATTACCTCAACTTATGCCCATCATCCAGGTTACTGATCAAGATAAAGTTAAATGGAACCAATTTGTTCAGACGAACGCCCCTGACGGCGGTTTGCTCCAATCTTGGGTTTGGTCGGAATTCCAAAAAACTTTAGATAATAAAATTTTTCGTCTGGCGGCAGTTGATACCAACGGCGAATTTCGAGCCGCGGCGCTTTTAATTAAGCACGAGCTGCCTTTTGAATATAACTATTTGTATTGTCCCCGCGGACCAATCATCAAGGGCAATGATAAAAAACAGTTGAAAGCCATGTTTGATGAAATTAAAAGGCTGGCGCAAGGAGAAAAAAGTTTTATGATTCGGATTGATCCGGCTTGGTTGGTCGGCAACGAAAAACTTTTAATTGACATCGGCTTGCGGCGCAGTGATTATGAAATTCAACCGAAATGCAATTTTATTATCAAAATCGATTTACCCGAGGAAGAATTATTAAATTCGTTTAAGCCTAAGACTCGCTACAACATCAACTTAGCGGAACGTCGGGGGGTGAAGATTAGGTTGAGTAATGAGCCGGCAGAAATCGAAAATTTTTGGCAGATGCTAAAGCAAACCGCCGATCGTGATCATTTTACTACTCACCTGAAAGAGCATTACCTTAAGATGTTTGAACTTTTGGTTAAAGAAGATTTAGCCCTGCTGTTTTTTGCCGAGTATGATAACAAAATTGTGGCGGCTAATCTGATCTCATTTTTTGGTCAGTCGGCGACTTATCTCCATGGCGGTTCAGCTAATATGTATCGGGAAGCGATGCCAACTTATCTTTTGCAGTGGTACTGTATTTTGGAAGCCAAGAGGCGCGGGTGTCGTTATTATGATTTCGGCGGCGTTAACGGCAATACTTATCAAAGTGATAAGTGGCTGGGTATTACCCGTTTTAAAACCGGTTTTGGCCCAGAAATTTTACCGCAGGAATATGTGGGCGGCTTTGAATTGATAATAAATCCGGTCATTTTCGCCGCTTACAAATTTATTAAGCAAATTCGGGAGTAAATTTATGCAGGTTTTACCATTAGGCCCGTCTAGCATCAGACAAGCGGCGGCAGTCTTAAGGCGTGGCGGGGTAATAATTTATCCAACCGACACCGCTTATGGTTTAGGCGGTATTTTTAATTCGCCGTCGGTAGTAAATAAAATTTTAAAAATTAAAAACCGCAAAGATAAAAAATTTATTTTAGTTGCCAGCAGTCTGGCCCAAGTCCAGAAATTTTTTAAGCTCAACCAGGTCCAAAGAAAATTAGCCCGGCGCTATTGGCCCGGCGCTTTATCGATCGTGGTTTCGGCCCGCTTCGCTGTCCGAGTGCCGGATCAGCCGGCGGTTAAAAGACTTTGTCGGTTGGTCGGTAAACCAATCATCGCGACTTCCGCGAATATTTCCGGCGAGCAGACCTCGTACAGCAGCCAAAAAATAATTAATGATTTTAGATTTCGTCGCCATCAACCCGATTTGTTATTGGCCGCCGGAAAATTACCTAAGAAAAAAACTTCCACCGTGGTGAAAGCGGTAAAAGATGATTTTATAATTTTACGGCCTGGTTCAGTCGTTTTTTAAAAACTCAAATAGTAGGACCCGCGGCAATTGTCGCCGACCGGTGTCATGCCACCGGGGATGTTAAAAAAAACTGCGCTGCTGCCGTAGCCTTTGCCCAGGATGTTGCCCATAGCATTGCACGGCGGTCGGCCTGGGTCAGGAAACAAAACAAAATCTATCGCCGGGGTCTTCATGCCGGAAGAAACGGCCATAGCTTTTAACTGGGCAGTTTGTTTGCCGGCCGGCGAAGTATTCAATTTTTGGAGTCGAGGCAAAATAACGTCACAATAACAGTCAACTACACCTAAATCAGGACAGGCCCCACGCCAAGCGGCGCATTCGGCTTTGTACCAGCCACTATCAAGGATACAAAGTTTCCGGCAGTTGGTTTTTTCCTGAGGTTCCAGCACCTTTTCCCGCATAGTGTCAAAAGCATTGCCGCTTTGGCTGGATTTATTTTCAAAAAATTGGAGAATAAAAGGGGTTTGAAGGATGCAGTTGACGATGGTGCAGATTGGATTTTGCAGGCAGCTGGTTTTAAGACTACAATCCAGGGTGCTGCTAATTGACCCGCCGAATTTTTGGCCAACAGAAGCACTAAAACTGACGGGAATAATAGCTGGCATCATCATTTTCGCTTCGCCGGCTTTTGGGTTGACGGCGCTAAACCAGGTTAATCCCAAGCTAAAGCCGGAGATCAAAATGGTTATCGTCAAAGATGTCTTCCAGTGTTTTGTCAAAAAAAATAGAAATCGATTTCGTCGGATTTCGCCGTAGGTGATTTGTTTTTTTGTTGATTTTTTGACCATGGTATTGGTTTAACCCTTAGCTAAGAGCCGATAGCATAGGCAGTCACGACGATTAACGCTATAATCACCATAGCGGCTAGCCACCATTTGACTTTTCTTTTCATCAAGATTCTTAAATAGACCATACTAGATTAAGTATAGCATAAATTATTAATAAAATCAAGAAAAATGGACTCTAACCTGGCAAAAATTAAAGATATCTGCCGACTTTACGACTTAACGCCGCAGCGTTCCAAGGGCCAAAATTTTTTGTTTAATGTGTCGGTGATCGAAAAGATGGTGAAGGCGGCCCAGATTAAAAAAGAAGATTTAATTTTAGAGGTCGGTCCGGGGCTGGGTATCCTGACCGAAAGTCTGATCGTCATGTCTAACCGAGTGACGGCACTTGAGCTGGATAAGAAATTATTTGATTTTTTGAAGATAAAATTTATTGCCGCCAAAAATCTAGAGCTCATCAATGGAGATATCCTTGAAACTCGACTTTCAAAATTCAAATCGCAAAATTTCAAAATAGTGGCCAATTTGCCTTACAACATCACGTCCAGTTTTTTAAGAAAATTTTTATCACTTGAGCCGAAGCCTGAATCAATGGTGGTTATGGTTCAGAAAGAAGTCGGTGAGCGAATCTGTGCCCGGCCAGGGCAACTGAGCTTATTGGCAATTTCGGTCCAGCTTTATGGCCATCCGGAAATCATCGATGTGGTAAATAGCGAAAATTTTTGGCCACAACCGAAGGTTGATTCAGTAATCCTGAAGATTGATCAGATTAAAACCTGGTCGCAGCTCGGCCAGTTGGCCGATGGGGTGGCGGAGAAAGATTTTTGGCGGGTAGTTAAGGTCGGTTTCTCGGCTAAACGAAAGCAGGTGGTAAACAATCTGGCCGCCGGGCTAAGAATCGACCGCCAACTGGTGAAAGCCAGCTTGCTTGAGCTGGGTTTGGATGAAAAAATTAGAGCTCAAAATTTGGCAATTTCTGATTGGTTTAGACTTGCAAAAAGTTTAATAAATCATTTTAATTAAGGGGTCAAAATTGGCTTGCTGACTTTTTATTTTTTTAGTATAATGACAGGGAGGTAAGATTTTGTGAATAACTCCCTGTTTATTTTTGCTGGTTTATTTTTAAGCCAATAAATTTTTATACTTTGACTCACAGTCGATGATGGATAAAAACAAAAAAAAATCAGATAATTTAGGCATTTTATCCACGATTTACCATAATGAAAAAAATTTACAGTCAAATGTTTCAATCATTGGTAGGATTAAGCAGTATTTTAGCGACCCCAAAAAATCAGAAGCCTGGTTGTCTGGGGCCGTTTTGTTTTTAGGCTCATTGGGGATAATTTTTGGCCTTTTCCATTTTAAAAATTTAGTTAAAAGCTCCCAACTATTTCCCGAATCAAGAACGGTTGCCGATACTAACTTGAATAGCCAATCAGCCGTTCAGCCGGATTTATTGGGATTAAAGCAACGCGATACGGACCAAGACGGTTTGTCTGATTACGACGAAACTTACATTTATCATACCAGTGCTTATCTGCCCGATTCCGACTCTGACGGCATGGATGACATGAAAGAAATTGCCCGCGGCAGTGATCCTAATTGCCCAATCGGCCAAGACTGCTTTGCTTTCATTAATACCTTCGATGAAGAAACCAGTACCGCCGATCAGTCGTCGCTGCCCGAGGGAAGCACCGCTCAATTAAGACAGATTTTAGAACAGGCGGGCATGCCGGCGGAAACATTAAACAGCTTGACTGACGATGAGGTTTGGGCGGCTTACCAGCAAGTAATAGCCGAAGCCGGTAATGCTACTTCTACGCCGGCTCAAACCGTGGATCTGCCGGTCAGCCAATTAAAAGATTTAACTCCGGATCAACTTAGAAAACTGTTAAGCCAGGCTGGAGTGGGCAGCGATATTTTAGATAAAATTAGTGACGAAGAATTGATGAATTTAGCTCAAGAGACTTTGCAAGAACAAGGTCAATAAGTAAATCAGGATCAGGTAAAATGTTTAATCGGGAGAGTAAAATAAAAAATCGAATTTTTGCCGCCGTTGTTTTATTCCAATTGGTGGTTGGTTTGGTTTTGCCGGGAATTTTATATCCGCAGGGAGCCAGAGCAATTACGGGGACAGGTCTGGAGGGTATGTCCGGGCAAATGGGAAGCATATCTGAAGCACTTAATTCACAAAATTCACAAAGCTGGTATGGCAAAATCTGGAGTGGCTTAACCGCCGGTTTGTTTGGGAAGAAAGAAGCCGCCAAAAAACCAGCCGTCAAAGCAACACCGTCCACATATACTGACCTGCAGGAAAGGGTCCCGACCTCAGATACGAACATGCTAGAAAAACTCAATTCCACGGAGCAAACAATCATGGAGGGTTTTGAGCAGGAATCAACTCGTGATACGGCGCAGCAAACGGCGGAAAAAACGGAAAGAAATACCTGGCGGCAGATCGGTACGATTACGGCGACAGCGATTAAGGCGGGATTGCGTTATTTTTTAAATACTTTAGCTTACGAGTATGCGACTTTTTTAGCCTCAGGCGATGAAGGCCAGCAGCCGATGTTTTACACCGAAGGCTGGGGAGTTTATTTAGAGGGCTTGGCCGATCAGTCAATGGGAGCGTTTATTGAAAGTCTGGGTAAGGGCGTGGGTGGCGTTACCGGCTGGCAAAATTTTAGTCTTTGCGAGCCGCCGGACGGGCTTAAACTGGCGGTAACGGTTAGTTTGGCTCAGCAACGGCGGCCGGCGAAACCGAAATGTACCCTCAAGCAAACGATGGACAACTGGCAGGATTCAGTCAGTGATACCAACTGGTTGGATCGATTTCAGGCTAATTTTGATACCGGCAAAAACGATATCACGGCGGCCTTGACGCTTTTTGAATATGCTGATGCCAAACGGGCGAAAGAACAAAAAGCGGCGGAGGAGACTCGTAAAGAGACCGGCGGCTGGAAAGGCATCACCGATAAAATTTCGGGCTGGATAAAAACGCCATCGACTATCACTACCCAGATGCTTGGCCGGACTCTCGTTTTGGGTACGGAGGGTCAGACCAATTTCACCGGTGACATTGTTGCCGATGCGATTAATACTTTTGTCGGCACCTTAGCCGGTAAAATGTTTAAGAAATTCGTGACCGAAGGTTTGGCGAAACTTCGGAGCACGGACGAGACATCGGAAGCGGATAAAATATTTAATAATGTTCAGAAGAATTTACTTTCGGATGTTGACTTGCTGACCGGTTCGGCTTCGCAGTCACTTTTCGGCGGCCGGCAAGCGGCGCAAGACCGATTTACAACATTTTTTGACGCCGATATTACCTCCTCAGGCGAGTATCAAATTTTGAATAAACTGGCGGTTTGCGTTAATTCCAGTAATCCCAGTTCGGATGAATGCGTCATCGATCATAATTTCCGGCTGGCAATTGATCAGGAATTGACGGTTAAAGAGGCGATTGAAAAAGGTTATCTGGATGGCGACGCGCCGTTCGGTTTTACTTCCCAAGGATTTGAACCGCCATATAACGAAGGCTATCCTTATCGCAGTTTAATTATCCTGCGGACTTACCGAATCATTCCGGTTACCTGGGAGATTGCCGCTGAAGTTATTTCTCGTTTTGGCAAAAAGACCTACGGTTTAAATGATTTAATTGCCGCTTATGATGATGAAACCAGTCCATTCTATGGTTTAGTTGATCAGAACTGGGTTCTTAAGGCACCTCAGGCTTATTGTCGAGCGGAAGGTTTCGGCCCCTCAATTATATCCCAGCAAGTGATTAACGGTTTAACGATTGTTGATCGTGACACTTATTGCGCTGATTATCAATCCTGCATCCAAAAAGACAGCGGCGGGAACTGCGTTTATGGCTACTGCACCGAAGAAGAGAGAATCTGGGATTTGCAGGGAACCGAATGTCCTGATTACTATGCCAGTTGTCAGGCCTATGTTACCCGGGCGAATAATGTTATTTCTTATTTGAAAAATTCATTGGATTACAATGGCTGCAGCAGCGATAACGTTGGTTGTAGCTGGTATTGTCAGTCTTATAATACTGTCAACGGCATTTGGAGCTGTCTTAACGACGGTGAGCGGGTTTTGAAACCCTGCGCCCAGGTTGGTGGTTGTCCTTTAACCGCCAAATGCGCGATGGCTGAGAACGAAAGTTTTTGCACGGATACCGCTAATAAAGTTGATTTGGTGGTCAGCTCCGCCTGCAGCCGTTCTTCTAAGTGGTGGAATACGGAACTGGGCAAGTGCTCAGTTGAAGCCAGCTGTAAAATTGATATGGGTGGCGTACTCTGCAATCAAGGCGGTTGTGACAACCTGACTAATTTTATTCCTAATTCCGGTTTTGAAACCCAGGCTGATCAGACGGTTGAGATTGCGGATAACTGGTCGTCGGCCAACCGTGATTATTTTAAGTTGGTCAACGGTGCAGCCGAAGAAGTTCACGGCGGTAAAAATAGCATCCGGTTTTATAGTCCGGGCGGTTCTTTGACCGGCGCCTCTTCTACTGCCAGTATAATTACTTTGGAACCCGGGGAATATACCCTTTCCGCTTTTGTTTATAATCGGTTGAACAGCGGTGAAGTTAAAATAAAAGTTGGCGGCAGTGTCGAACATGTTACTTCCGGCCAAGCGGGCCCGGTTAGCAAAACTAGTGCTGCCCGGGAACAATGGGAACAAATCAGTACTGACTTTAAGGTGGTCGGTAATGGCCAGGTTGAAGTCGGTTTCGTTGTCTCCGGCTCGCAGGTCAGCGGTACGGTTTGGTTTGATGATTTTAAAATATCGGCCGCCTGCATTATTGATCAAGTCTCTTTGACTCTGACCGGCACGATCGAAGAGGATCAAAGCAAAATTCATTTTGATCGCGACGCCGAAGAATGCAGCAGTGACACCGACGGCTGCAGTCAGATGATTGCTTTGGGCTCAGACATTGGTACTAATTTAGTCGCCAATAGCAGCTTTGAAGAATGGTCGAAAACGGATGTGATTCCATCGGGCTGGGTTAAGGGCAGCTCGTGGCAGAATGATTCTTTCAGTTTGGACGGCAATGCCCTGACCGGTAGTAAGAGTTTTAAATTAAACAACGGCACCGCCAGCGGTTGTCGTGATTTTAGAACCGATACTTTGCCGTTAGAACCGGGCAAAACTTATGTTGTTTCCCTTTATGCTAAAACCGATACCGCCTCTTTGGACGGCTCATCTTTCCCGTCGATTTGGTATAACGAACTTCAGTGGCAGGCTCCCGGCAGCGGTACCGGCGATAGTGAATATCAAATTTTACATTATAGCAACGCGGCCAAACTTGGTGTTACGGATAAGTGGCAGAGATTTATTTCCGACCCGATAACTTTGAACAGTCTAAAATCGTCTTCCGGCCTTGACCAGTCTGGTACGCTTTATGGCCATAACTTCGTTTTATCTTTCAACCGTTGCGATACCGCTTTGGCCAACATTTATCTCGATGGCGTTCAGGTGGAAGAAGTTTTTTCCAGCCCCCAGGCAACTGAGTATAAAGATTATGGCTCGGCCAATTTAGTCAATTTGCGTAAACCGCCGGCTTATCTGGAGTGCAAAGGTTATTCCAGCCAGCGGCCCAGCCCTTATGTCTTTGAGAACGTCAAAGAAGCCGCGTGTGTCGGCGAGAACTTAGTCTGGCGGTCGGATAGCTGTCAGGGTGAGTTTTGCTGTCACGAAATTGATCCGGTTGAATGTTCTAACTACGCCCCTTATTGTCAGGCCGATGAAGTTGGCTGCCAATCTTACAGCCCGGTAAAAGGTGGTCCGACAGTGCCGGGCGTGGTAGCCCAAGATGATTATTGTCCGGCGGAGTGTATCGGCTACAGCGCTTTCAAACAATCGCCGACTTATTTCGAATCGGTTGAGCCATTGGAATTTTTTATTCCGGACACAGCAAAAAAGTGTAGTGCCGCCAGTTCCGGCTGTGACGAATTCACTAACTTGGACGAGGTGGCCAAGGGTGGCGAAGGCAAGGGCTATTATCGATATTTACGGCAATGCACTAAGCCGGCTGACAGCGATTCAGCCTGCAGCAATTTTTATACTTGGCAGGGTTCCAACGAGAGCGGCTATCAATTGCGAGTTTATTCTTTAGATGCCAATACCAATGGCTCGCCGCGGTTGGCGATTGAGGATGATTCGCGTTGGTTGATTGAGTGGGGCAGCCGGACTGATTGCGATGGGCCGGAAGACATTGCCGCCAATCCTTTCTGCAAGGAACTGTTTGCCATTGACGGCAAAGTCTATTACGAAATAATGTCTAACACCATAAGCTGTTCCGAAGATTGCCATCCGTTCCGCAAAACCAGATTGGGTGAAAGCGATACCGAGGCCGAAACCAATTGCACTTCCAGCAACGGCACTTGGCAGAGCGGTGCTTGTATTTATGACGCGGTGCCAAGTGAAGCCCTGACTTGTTCCGCCGCCGCGGCCGGCTGCCGAGAATATCGTGGCAATGCCGGCGGTAATTTATTCTACGCTTTCCGTGATAGTTTCGAAGATGGAGAAACGACCAATTGGCAGTCCGGTGAAATTAGCAGTGAAGCTTTATCGGTCGGCGGTCATTCAATCATGTCGGCCGGTCCGGCGCCGCAACGGGTTGAAACCATGCGGGCTAACTTGGGTAAGATTTGCGGTTCGGATACGGTTAGAGAATGCGATAGCGCTAAACCCGCCGACAGCGGTTGCTACGATCCGGCAGAAGATGTTTGCATCGCTCGTCATCCGGTTACCGGCCAGACTTGCCAGGTAGCGATAGGCAATCAATATTGCGGTGTGATTAACGACCTGCTAACCCCAGGCACCGCTTACTTGTTGTCATTCTGGGCAAAGGCGGCGACCAGTGCGGTCGCGGTGAATGTCAGTTTAACGGATGATCAGGGTACTACCTATTCACCGGAAATTGGCACCGTTTTATTAAATCAAGACTGGAATTATTATACCTTTGGTCCAATCGTTTATGATGAAATTAAATCGTCCGCCCGGCTTTCAATTGTAGCGACTAATCCTAATTTCCGAGATTTTTACGTTGATAACATCGAATTCCGCCAGATCAAAGGCTACTCTTATGTAATTAAGAATTCCTGGCAGACACCGGAGAGCTGCGACATCAATCCATTTGTCAACCCAGCTCAAGCCGCGCCGCAGTTTATGCTTGGCTGTTCCCAGTATCAAGATTCATACCAGCGAATTCATAATTTAAAATCATTCAATCATCTTTGCCGGGAAGAAGCGGTCGGCTGTCAGGCGTTTATTGATACTTATAATTCTGCCTCGCCTTTTTCGCAGGAATTTTTAGCCAGCGATCCGTTGGGCAATGTAGTAGTACCGGCCGATCAATTGGCCTATATGGTTGATCAACCTGGTTTCCGTTGCAGTGCGGAGGCCAAAGGCTGTCAGCGGTTCGGTCAGCCGACGGTTGATCAAAATAATATTGTGACTGGTTTTTCCGATATTTATTTGATTAATAATCCCGATGGATACCAAACCTCTTTATGCAGTAGTGATGAAGTTGATTGCGAAGAATACACGACTGATGACGGTTTCAGCTATTTTAAGAATCCCGGTCTGCGAGTCTGCCAATACCTTAAGAATGCCGATGAACCCGGCTGGTACCGGTTTGGTTCCAGTTCTTCAGAACCGGACTGTCCGGTGGTTCAATCACCTTTAGGCATCATCCATCCCTCAGATGGTTTTGCCGGGCTGTGCTCGGCTGACTTCTCTACCTGCACCGAATTTATTGATCCGGTCAGCGATATCGCGAAAAATTTATTATTTAATTCTGATTTAGGCCAAGACGTTGATAAAAATTACGTTCCTGACGGCTGGAATGTCGGCAATAGCGACGCTGGTGCCAACTACCTGGAACAAAAGTTATCCTTGAAGCGTGGTACGGTTTATACTTTTTCGTTTGACAATATTATCAATGGCACTCCGCCGCCAATCAATGGTTCAGACTTGATGATCGGTGTCTTTGACTGTCCGGGTTTAAGTTCCTTTGACAATTCCATGGTTTCGTCCAGCCAGGGGATTTGCGTTAATGCCGTTGGTGAAATCATAAACCCCGGATCGGCATCTAATTTTTGCGCTAATGACGGTGATTGCAGCGATGGCATCGCCCGCAATGGTTCAGAACGTTGTGCCAAAAACAATTTAATTATTCCCCAATCGGCTTACAAAGGCGATTGGCAAAACTCGAACCGGTCCGGTTTGCCCGAAGGACGACGGTTCTCCGGCCGATTCTCTACCGATGAATCTTTGCTCCAGAATAACGATTGCAAAGTCGCGATGATTGAGGTATCGGAAAACCAAGGCGGCATTGGCCGAATCAAAGGACAGCTGATTAAAGAATTGTCGGTTAGGGAAACGGGAGTTTATTACCAGTTGGCCGATTCGGTAAATCAGCAGGATTGCAACGGCTTGGTTGATCCTGATTCTGGTTGCGTTCTATTCAATAATCGCAGCCAAGTCAATTATAAAATTAGCGAATCGGATAATTCTTATTTGAAATTTGACGCTGATATGAGCGGGCCGGATATTAACTCCAATATTCCGGTATCCAGCTGTTCCGGCGGCTGTGATTCCAATGTGATTTTGAAAGTTAGGCCGGACCGGCAATGCGGTCAGTGGCTTGACTGTCGGACTAAGATTAAATCATTCGACGAAAGCGGCGGCCAAAATGATTTCTGTTTGGAACTGGCGGCTTGCGATTCGTTGGACGAGAAAGGCAATTGCAATAATTTTGTCTTTGCTCAGAGACAGCTAGTCAATAGTTTCACTTTGCCCGATAATAATCCCCTATACAATTTAACGGCTAAGGTTGGCGATGCCAAAAAATTAGGCAATATGTCCGGTTATGCCAAGGCGGGGATTACTTTGACTGACTTTACTCAAAATAATAGTACAATCAGCGGGTATTATCCCTACAATTTAATGAAGCAAGTGGGCGAAGTGGCCCTGGTGCCTAATGGCAGTTTTGAAGATTGGAGTGGTGACGGCTATCCCACCGGTTGGGAAGCCGCTGACTCAAACCAGTCGTGGGACGTTACTGATTTTCAGGTAGTTTCCAACATTTCCGATACTTTGGCTCGGGAAGGGGTAGCGATTTTAGGTCAAGGATCTTTGCGGATTAATGCTGATAAATTAGTTAAGTCAGAATTTATCGATGTGAATAAAAATACGGATTATGTTTTTTCAGTCAATATCAATACTATAAACCTTCAACCCGCAGCCGCTCAAGCAGTGGCAGAGGTTTATGGTTTTAAGCCTGATTTTAATCCGGCTCTTGAGTCGTCCGAATCGGTTCTCGCTACCGTTACCGTGTCTGCCCGGTTGGGTTGGCAATCCAAAACTATCAAATTTAGTACGGGTGGATTTTCTCAAATCAGGATCAAGCTAAACAACCAGAATGATAGCGTGACCTCAACCTTAGAAGGGGGCAGCTATTTTGACAATGTCAGTTTGTTGCCCGCCTTAAAGATTGCTGATCAGTATGTGTCGTCGCTTAATAATTGGCAGCCGGCATACGTCAGCCGGTCCTGCCGAGTATTTCCTCAAAGTTCCGCTTTGTCTTGTGAATATGTTGACGGTGAAGGCATCCAGCAGCGTGGCTGGTCCGGTTATTGTTTGGAAGCGGATCCCGTAAATCCAGGAATTTGTCTCCAGTGGTGGCCGATTGATTTAATCCGAGGCGATAACTTCAGCCAATATTCGTCTTTTCCGGAACGTGAACCGTTGTATTATTGCGCTAAAATGGCGACCACACCGTTATCAATTTCGGCTGGCACGACCGGTAGCCAGCAGCCGGAATCAGATTCTACCAAGGGCCCTTGGACCAGTCCGAATAATGAGTTCTGGGTTTTTAGCGGTAATCGGCAGCTGGGCCAGCCTAATTATATTGATATTAAAGTTTCTACCGACGCCGGCGGGCGCTATGATTTTACCGGTCTTCGTTTAAGCCCGGACAATAACTGGGAGATTGGTTGGGTTGCTTCCGGTGCCACTACTGAAAATAAGAACTATAGTGATTATGCGACCTACCCTGAATATTGTATAAAAGACGGCGAGGAATTAGATTACTCCCAGCCGGTTGGGATTAAAGGCGTTAGTGTCCGTTGTGACGACGTGAGAGATTTAGGCAGCACCTCAAGCACTAAATTGCCGGACCGGCTGGTGGAACAAAATTACAATAACCAGGGGCTTGGTCCCAATGGCGAAATTCTTAGCGCCGCTCAGCGGGCTAAATTAGCGGTTACCGATCAGGCCTACTGTTCTCAAGGTTATGATTTCGGGTTGGAGAATGGCTATAAAGTCATTGCTTACGCCAAAGCCAATTTTGATACCGATGGCACTTTCGTTAATATTGAATATGGTGTTTGTGATACTAATAAAACCGTGAGCAGTTTTGATTGGGAATTCCGTTTTTCTTACGCCTATTGCGGTGAGTTGGTTCAGGTAGTGACACCGAGTGGCCAAAATAAAGCTTGGCTTTCGCGAATCAGCGCCGGTAGCACCTATAAGGTGCCGGGTCTTAATTATAACTATACCCAGGGATATCAGCCGTTTGGCTCGGTCGTGCCGCCGTTGCCGTCCGAAAACCCGGCGGAATGGGATTCCAAAGATGATGCTCAAGATAATGCCGACATAACCAGCGATGATACTTTCTATTTAGGTAATCAACCGGTCTTTGTGGAAGCACCGGACACCAGTTTTGATTGGCCCTATCAAGCCCGGGCGGGCAGTCCTTATTCCTGCAATGCCAGCGGTTCAGCCGAAGACGCCGGCTGTTACTTGCCTGATCGGACTAAAGTAACCGGCAACTCGGTAGACGCTGCCAACCGTTTAAAGCAATTATTCGCTAAAAGTTATAACGTTTGGTTCTGGAATGGCGAAGGCACTATCGGCGGTTATGCCAAGGTTTGTCAGTCCGATACGCCTCTGGCCGGCCGAGACTGCACTATTGATGCTGATTGTTATTTTAGCGCCACCGCCTGTGCGGGTGGTTCCAGCTGTGAATCCGGTTGTTTATATGATAATTATGATGATAGCGATGGCAGTACCAACTTTGATTTTGTGGCCGATGGTTGTGCTAATGACTGTCAGCGTGAAATTTTGACCGATACCGAACAGGGTGCCTGCCGATCGGCCTGTTTAACCAACGACGTTGTCAGTGACCCGATTAAATTTTGCAGTTCCGGTTCGGCGGCGAATATAAAAGTAACTGCCGGCGCCTGCAAGGTTGAATCTCCCCGGTATCAAAAAATTGATCGGGCTGATTCCGATACTGGATTGTTGGAAAAATATAATTCCCTGTTCTGGGATGTGCCGGATACTTTATGCGAGAATAATACTCGCAGCGGTAATTCCTGGTGCGCGGTCGCGCCGATCATCACCAACATCAGTGTTAACGGACACGCCGATGACAACGCCAGTATTTTCGGTTCTGATACCGTGATCTTGTCATTCAATCCAATTGTTGACAGCAATCAATTGCCAATGGCTGCTTATCGCGTTGATTGGCGTGATGGTTTGGTGACGGCAGTTCAGGGGACGCCGTTGCGAGATAAATCAAATGAACGCGATCCTTATATTCTGTCCCATTCTTATGATTACTATGATATCCTAGAAAAAAATCCTAGCGTGGATGATATATATTGCAATACCGGCAACGAAACCTTGCCTATCGAATTAGCCAACTTACCGCGACACAGCTGTGCCATTAAGCCCAAGATTCAGATAATTGATAACTGGGGCTGGTGCAATGGTTCCATTAATCCTGTCACCCGGCAGAAAGAGATATCTTCCGAGTGGGGTTATCGGGTTAATGGCGATGCAATTGGCAATGCCAGCTGCTCGACTGAGTCTAAGGCTTGGACCGCTTTTCCCTGGTACATTATTATCGCCCCGCTGCAATAAAAATAAATAATGGGCCGCCTTTTAACAGGCGAGAGTTAAACCCAATAAATCAAAATGATTTTCCATCGCCGACAAAATCAGAAACCGAAAGTTAAAGCCAGACGCTTTTTAACCCTGGTGGTTATTTTGAGCTTCCTTTTTCTTTTTGCCGGAACAGTATTGCAACCAACGGTAACCTATGCCGCGACAGCAACTTCGGCCACGCCGGCTCAAACTACGGCAAAATCCGCCGACAGCCAGCAGACGAAGCCGGATACGGTTGTCGGTGAGGGGGATATCGTCAGTAGTTTTATAGTGAAAGTCTTAGGCGGGTTCCTGAAACCGGTTTTTACCCTCGAGGGCATAGTGATTGCGATGTTGACTCGGATTTTGATGGATGTGGTCAAGTATAATGATTTCGTATCCTCGCCACCGGTTCAAGTGGGTTGGACTTTAGTCCGCGATGTTGCCAATCTATTTTTCGTGGTTTTACTGCTGGCGGTTGCCTTAGGTACAATTTTAAAAACCGAATCATACAATTTTAAACGATTATTGCCCAAGCTTTTGATTATGGCCGGCTTGGTTAATTTCAGCTTGGTTATTGCCGGGCTGTTTATTGACTTTGCCCAGGTCATAATGATGACTTTTGTCTCGGCCTTTACGGCCGTAACCGGTGAGGGTAATTTAATCGCCGCTTTGCATGTCGACAAAATAATTTTCTATAATTCTACCAATCCAAATTGGGCCGTCGGATCAATGCAGCTGTTGGTTACTTTGATCTTTATGATCCTCATGCTGCTGATTGTGATTATTGTTATCCTGGTGATGCTGGTAGTCTTTGTCATGAGAATTGTGATGCTCTGGCTTTTGTTGGTTCTGGCGCCGTTACCTTATATAATGGCCGCTTGGGGCGGTTCCCGAGCCCAGCGATATTACCAGCAGTGGTGGGATGAGTTTTTTAAGTACGTGATGGTTGGTCCGGTTCTAGCCTTCTTCTTGTGGCTGGCTTTAGCGGTTGGTACCAGCGATAAACTGTTGGGGAATATTAATCCCGCTGCTTTAAATTCTCAGGCTGCCCAATCTAGCTATGATAGTTCAATCACTGGAATTTTAACTACCATTGGTGATCCCAAACAACTCGTTACTTTTATTATCGTAGTTTCTTTATTGATGGCTTCATTGATGATTACGCAGCAGCTGGGTGTGGCCGGTGGTTCGTTTGCCGGTAACATGATGGGTAAAATTAGGGGCGCGGGCATGTCAGTTGTCGGGGCGGGTGTAGCCGGTCTTAAAGCGCCATTTAAAGCATTCGGCAAAGGGATTAATGTTGCGGAAAAGGCACTATATGGTACCACCGGCATCGGTCTTAATCCGGCCAGAATGGTGCGGGGGTTAAAAGAAAGTTTTGGCGGTTGGGAAAAAAGAATGGAAAGGCAGGGTGGTATCAGGGGAGGAGAAAAGGCAAAGAGTCTTTTGACGTATACGCCGGATACTAAACTTGGCAAGGCAGCCAGTATGCCGATCAGAGCTTTGGGTGCCGGCGGTTTGTTGATGACTTCGCCTAAAGATTTTTCTTCTAATTTTGGTTTGTTTCGTGGTCTTGCCAGATTGGGTAAAACGGTTTGGCGAGGTACGAATGTTAAAGAGCTGAAAGAGTGGAAGGAAGATAAAAAATTAAAAGAAAGAGAATTGGAATCAAAGGAAAAATTGGGCTGGGTTGGCGATGTCTCTGAACAGGGTAAAACGGTTTTAGCTAAAAAATCAGCCGATCTTTTAACGAAATTACGTCAACGAGATGAAGGGGCGGTTGTTAGCACTATTAATCCTGGCAAATCATCGGTTGAGGAAGTTATGAGTGATATCACCCAGAAGAGGCTGACGGAATTGCAAAGATATGCCGAGCCTGGATTAGATATAAGGAATGTTGAGCTTGGCCGCATCGGTGAAGAAAAAGCCGGGGGGAAGGGGATTAAAAATGAAGAAGATTTTAACGCCGTATACAAAGCCATTGAAAATGAATATGGTGAAAAAATGGTGAAAGACGGAAAGTACATCGCTGACGATGGCAGTATCCAAAAAATTACCCCCGAGGTGTTGGCGGCGGCAGGTACAGCCTATTATGACGATGCCATTAAGAAAAAAGACGAGGATATCAAGAGGGCAGGCGAGGGTGGTATTACCGATGCCCAATTAGGGAACAGACAAAGTACCCTGGAAGATCTTAATTATAAAATTTTGCAGGTCCTAAAGGAGATTAAGTCATCCGGCCGGAATGCCACCAGGGATGAAGAGTTCAAGGTTAAAACATTGATAGAACAAGGTTTGAAACTAGGAGGCACGGCCAGGATTGACAGTGTAACCGGGTTGCAGCATTTTGGTGTAAAGGACGACGATTACAGCAGTACACAAAGACTTGCTCACAGTAACGTTACTGGCAATGCCGCTAGAACCGAGCAGGAACTGAAGGCAACTAACGAGAAAGATGAATTGGGCCAAAGTATGGTTGACAAGTTTAAACTGGAGCTGGATTATCTTAAAGCCGCAAAAGACCTCGCCTCATTGACACCGGCCGAAAGGCAGAAAAAGCAAGAAGAAATCAGGGAAGCGGTTCAGGCTGAGAAAGAAACGATTAAGTCGGAAGATAAAGAAAGAAAAGAAAAAGGTATTGCCGCTCCGATTCTTTATGAAGCCTTGGCGGAGATGCGAGCAGCGGAGGCCGAAGAGATTAAAAGACTCCCCGATTCTATGGAATGGACTGAGGTTGAGGATGAACTTGCTAACGCGATGCAGCTAAAAAATGTGGCCAAAATACGGGCTTTAATCAGAAAAGCGGCTATAGACTATAATGATAATGAAGTTCTTCTTGCCCATGGTTTTGAGGCGACCGCTAAAGGGATGAGGAATTTTGGCGATACAGTTTTGCAAAAGGGTCTTGGGATGAGCCGGGGAGAAATGCTGCATTTTATGAATGATATCGCCTACATCAATGAAGATAAAGGTCATTATGACACCTCTCGTATGGTTGGAATCGAAAATGGTGTCCCGAAATGGCTTACCGAGATAGAACATGCCAAAGCGGCGGCAAACGAAAACATGAAGAAAGACTCCCGTAAATTTTTGCAAACAACCAATCGACTTGGTTATGGTGGAGAGGATACGAAGGGTAATTATCGTATATCATTGGAAGGTCAGCTGACCCTGGCTAGTATCGGTGACTTTGAGTTAGCTAATCGTATAACCAGAGGTGAAATGAATCCAAGCGCTTTATCGAAAATTGCATCCGACGTAAAGACTCTGCAAAAAATGGTTGATAAACGTTGGCTTAAGCAGAAGACGGTTGATACTATTAAGGAGTATGCCGCCAAGAGAGCCGTCCAGGCTGGTTTCCGAGGGGTGGAGATTGATGAATCTGAGAATTTGTAGACATAACCAAAGTAACTATTTATTATGGCCTCAGAAAGTAAAAAAATAAATTTTAGCGAATCGGCGCTCCGCGAGCTTGAAGAACGTACTATCAACGTGGTTAAATTTAATGTGGCCGAAGAGTCAAAATATTTTGTTGATATAATTTGGCCAAAAATTGAGGCTAATGGTTGGCTGAAATTGCCTGACCCGTCGGTTGTCACAAGGATACAAAAATTAAAGTTCATGAATTCTTTTGTTCTATTATCGAATTTGCCTAATAACCAGATAATCGGCATGTTTAGCGATCAGATTGGTTGGTATTTTAGTCCGGAAGTGATGGATAACCTCGGCCTGTGGGATAAGTTAAAAGGCAAATTGGTTTTGATGGCTATGGAAGAACGTGACAAGTTTAAAGAGGAAATTCGTCAGGCGCTGCTGGGCAATACCCAGGTTATTACTTCTAAAAAAATAGAACGTAATGAAAAATCGTATCAGCCAACCATTCATAACTGGTTAGTTGACTATACTAGCGTGGTTGGAGTCGGCAAAATTAATCCCGTGGCAGTAAATAATTATTTTGTCACCAATAAGAATTGCCAAAATCTTACGAATTATGAAAGAGGTATAGTCCGAGAGCTGGTTAATTTTTACGAGAGATTGAAAAGATCATCATTCGAGCCGGAAGGGTTAGAGGAGGACGCTGTCATCATAGACGAAAATAACGAAATAGTTATCTTCTCAGACGGCCGTTTTGAAAAGCTTAACCCAAAGATTGAAGAATTATCCAAGCAGCTAGAAGATGAATCAGCCCCTCAATCCCCGGCAGAGAAAAAAACAGTCGCATCATCAGCGGGGGTGGCCTCTGAACAAGGTAAAGAAATTCTTGCCGCTTATCAAGGCGACGAAAAACAAAAGAGGAATTTAGCGCGGGCGGAAAAGAAAATTACCAAAAAATTCAAAGACGACATTTCAAAGTTGCGGGCGGAATTTTTTAAGTCGGTTCAGGCTAAAGATGTATCAAAAACCATTGTTATTCTTCGAGTTTTGGCGCAAAAACAGGACTTAGAAAAATTTCTAAAAGAGGATGAAAGATTATTCAAGTTTTTGTCGGTGACCTGGGAAAAACAGTATGGCCATGAGCTGGCGGCAGAATTCCAGAAGAACCCGGGACAACTTAAGTTTGTCAGGTTGTTTCTTCAGTATGTCTTGCAGCAGCGTTTGGCAATTCCTAGGAGTGACGCCGCCAGAATTGGCATGCAGATTGGTAACATCATGTCCGGGTTTGGCAAACAAGAGTACAAAAAGATGGCCTATTTTGAGGTCAGCAGTAAGACATTTAATTGGTTTGAGGATTAGGAAAGTAGGTAGCTTATTAGGTTTTTAGCTTTTTAGAAATGAAAATTCTATTTCCTACAAGCTCCTACCTAAAAAGCTAATAAGCTACCTAAACAATCAACATAGCGCCAACTAATAAATAATTAATAATAGTATGGCGCAAATTGTAACTTATAAAGATCTTATTGTTTGGCAGAGAGCGATGGAATTAGTGGTTGCTATTTATGAATTAACTGAATGTTTCCCCAATACTGAACGGTACGGATTATCTTCTCAAATGAGGCGTGCTGCTGTTTCAATCCCTTCGAATATAGCTGAAGGCAGACGTCGAGGGGGCAGAAAAGAATATCGTTATTTCCTTGTCATCGCTTATGGCTCGGGAGCGGAACTTGAAACACAACTTGAAATTGCAAAAAAATTATCGTTTAGTGGAGATTCAGAATTTACTAAATCGGAAATGCTGCTAGGGGAAGTGATGAGGATGCTTAATAAAGTATTATCAACCCTAAGAACCTAAAAAGCTAATTCCCACTAACCTACTAACCTAATAATCTAACTCTTAAAAAGCTAAGAAAATGTCCAAAAAATATATCTTCACTTCCGAGTCAGTTACCGAAGGTCATCCGGATAAAATCTGCGATCAGATTTCCGATGCCATCCTGGATGAGTTAATAAAACAAGACCCACATTCTCATGCCGGTATCGAGACTCTGGTTACGACTGGTTTGGTGGTGGTCGCCGGGGAAATCCGGACCAAGGGTTATGTGGATGTCGCCAAAATTGTCCGGGAAACTATTCGGGGAATCGGTTACAATGACCATTCAATTGGTTTTCATTGGGAGGATTGCGGGGTAATCGTTGCAATTGATGAGCAAAGTCCGGATATTGCCCAAGGCGTAGACGCTGGCCGCGGTAAATTTAAGCAACAAGGCGCGGGCGACCAGGGGTTGATGTTCGGTTATGCCAGTGACGAGACCCGCGAACTAATGCCTTTGCCGATTCTTTTAGCTCACAAAATTACTAAACGGTTGTCAGATGTGAGAAAAAATAAAACCCTGTCTTATTTGCGGCCGGACGGAAAAGCGGAAGTGGCGGTAGAATATGTTGACGGTCGGCCAGTCCGAGTCGATACGGTTGTGGTCGCCGCCAGCCATGATGATAAAGTTTCCGAAAAAAGAGTGGAACGTGATATAATCAATAAAGTTGTTAAGCCGATTTGCGGCCGATACTTAGACCGAAAGACAAAGTTTTTTATTAATGCCACCGGTCGATTTGTTAAATGCGGCCCGCCGGCCGATGCCGGTCTGACTGGCCGAAAAATTATCGTTGACACTTATGGCGGACACGGCAGCCATGGCGGCGGTGCGTTTTCCGGTAAAGATCCGTCCAAAGTTGACCGTTCCGCCTCTTACGCGGCGCGGTATATTGCAAAAAATATTGTCGCCGCCGGAATCGCCAAACGTTGCGAGGTTCAGCTGGCCTATGTAATCGGCGTCGCGGAACCAATCAGCATTTTAGTGGAGACTTACGGCACCGGCCGAGTCAGTGAAGAAAAGATTGTTAAACTGATAAGGCAAAATTTTCCTTTGACCCCAAGCGATATTATTCGTTACTTCAAGTTGTTGCGGCCGATTTATCGCAAGACGGCAGCGTACGGACATTTTGGTCGCCTGGACCCGGATTTTACCTGGGAGAAAACCGATTTGGCCGCTAAATTAAAGAAGGCAATTCGCTAGTTAACGACAGAAATTAGAATTCGCTTAAGTTCCTTTCCTAGCCCATTTGTATTATGACCGACGAAAATCAAAAACCAAAGGACGATTTTTTTGCCTTATTGGCCGATGAAGATGGCACCGAACCCGCTGCCCAGGAGGATATTGTCGATCCTTTTATTGAAGACGAGATTGTTTTTAAGGATGAAACCGGCCAATTGAAAACCTTAAAAGGCGGTCAGATTAACAGCTTAGAAACAGCTAAACCGCTGTCAGCTACAACCCAGCCTCAACCGATAAAAGCGGTGGCGGCCAGTACGCCATTAAATCTGGATCAAGAGGTTGCCAGTATTGTTCAAAAATCCCAGATTAATTTTTCTGACTCAAACCTGAAGTCTCGCTTTGATGGTATCATCCGCAGCCGGTTGAAGGGTATCCGGGATCAACTCCAAACCCGGGAGATACTTTTAGCCTCTCCGGCGGTGGGCGGCCTTGGTTTGGATGAATCTAAAGTCGAACAGATATTACGAATAGTCAGCCAAGAATCGCAGGACTTAGATGACCGCCTGCGTCTAGCTGTTAGTTCGGAACCGTTTGCTGACCTTAAAGAAGAAGTTAATCAAATTTTGCAGACACCGGATGTAGCCGAACCGGCGCCGCTGGTTTTCGGTCAGAGTTCAATCACCCCGCCGGCCGGACCTAAAACTTTAGTCGAGTCTAGGCCAAGCAATTTGCCAAAGAGTCCGGAGTCAAAACCGACAATCAAACTGATTGACAGAAAACCTTCACCGGCGCCAACCCAGCGGCCTAAAATCGAAGATGTTAAATTCCGGCCCCGCCTTTTGGGTCCAATTGAGGAGATCAGTTCTTTGACTTTAGCTGATTTCCGTCGATTATCGCCTGAACCCGAACAGGCAGCCGAGAATATCTTAGACAAGATTAAGCTGCTGGAACAGGACTCGTTTTCCGATCTTATTGAGGGTATCAAGGCTTGGCAGCACAGCGAAATTAATCAATTATATTTAACCATCGGGCATCAAAGTATGGACGACCGTCAGCCGGTTGCAGAGGTGATTCAAAATCGTCAAAAAAATCAGATTGCCACTTTGACTAATGAAGAATTTGAAGCAATCGCCGATCTAAATAGAAAACTTCGACATTAATATGCAGCAGTTCGTCGTCCCTCAATTTATTGATGTAGAGGATAAAATTATTGGACCAATTACCGTCCGACAGTTTATAATTATTCTAGTGGGCGGCGGGTTCTGTTTTGCGGCTTACAAATTGTCGGATTTCACTTTATTTATCTTTGAGTTCGTTGTTATCGCGGTTTTGACGTTTAGCATCGCTTTTATCAGAATCAACGGCCGGCCAATTCACTACTTCCTTTTAAATATTATTCAAACCAGTAAAAAGCCAAAATTGAGAATCTGGTCCAAAGAACTCCCAAGGGCGGATTCAAAATCTGGTGGCGCCAAACAAGGGATTGAGCTGCCGCCCAGAATCATGAATCAAAACAAAGTTCGCGCTACTCGCCTGGCGGAGTTATCCTTGATTGTTGATACCGGCGGTGTCTATCAAGGCGAATTGGCCGACCTGGAAACTAAAATTAAATCGCCGGAAATTTAATTATTTCTATGCCTACACCAGCCAAAAAAAATAAACAGCAATCAGTCCAAAAATATCTGGACATCGCCGAGATAAAAGATGATTGCGTCGTGATGAAGGACGGCACGCTCCGATCGGTGCTTTTGGTCTCCAGCATTAACTTTTCTTTAAAGTCCGATGAAGAGCAAAATGCGATTGTTTCGGCCTATATCAGTTTTTTAAATTTTTTGGAATTTCCTTTACAGATTGTAATTCAATCCAGGGCGTTGGATATTGACGGCTATTTGGATCGTTTGAAAAAAATAGAGAAAGAACAGACTAATGAATTGCTAAAAATTCAAACTGCCGAGTATCGCCAGTATGTCTCGGAGCTGGTCCAATTAGGTGACATCATGACCAAGCGATTCTATGTCGTGATCCCCTATAACCCAGTTTCTGACCGACAGACATCTTGGTTTAGAAAATTCCTGGCCATTTTTTCCGCCGCCCAGAAAGTTAAGTTGAACCAAACGGAATTTTCCAAACGCCGGCATTTTTTGTTCCAGCGAGTGGAGCATATTCTTACCGGTCTTAACAGCATGAGTTTAAAAGCGGTAGTTTTGGACACGCAAAGTTTAATTGAATTGTACTACAACACTTATAATCCTGACGTTGCCGATAAGGAAAAACTGGTCGAAATAAATAAATTAAGAGTTGAAGAATAATTATGGCTATTACTCCCCAAAAAGTCAGAGAACAAGAACTGCTTGAGGAAGAAGCCAAGCTGGGACGGCTGACTCCGGCCCAACAGAAGGCGGCAGAAGAAAAGAATATTAAAGAAGAACGGTCCCTGTTGGAAGAGGAACGGATTTTTCGTGGCGGCGTAGTTTCAATCAAGGATTTGATTTCCCCGTCCGCCCTGGAGGTGACGCCGACTTTTATTAAGTTGGGTCAAAAATTTGTCCGAACGATTTTTGTCATCAGCTATCCTCGCTATATTGCCGTTGGCTGGTTTGCGCCAATCATTAACTTGAGCGTTACTTTGGATATCGCGATGTATTTTTATCCGGTGAAATCTAACATTATTTTAAAACAATTGAAGAATAAAGTCGGCGCCTTAGAAGCTCAGCTGATGTCCGATCGGGAAAAAGGCGCACCCCGTGATCCGATCCGTGAAACCGCTTTGCGCGATATCGAGAAGTTACGGGATGATTTAACGCAGGGGATTGAACATTTTTTCCAGTTTGGTTTGTATGTTACGATTTATGCCGATTCCAAAGAAGCGCTGGATAACCTAACCGGTGACATTGAATCATTATTCGGTTCACGGCTGGTTTTCTCCAAAAAAGTTTTATATCAGGCGGAACAAGGTTTTAACTCGACTTTGCCCATGGGCGATGATGAGTTGATGATCGGGTTCAATATGAATTCTTCGCCGGTGGCTTCTTCTTTCCCGTTTATTTCTTCGGAATTGACTTCTGATGAAGGAGTTTTGTACGGGATTAATCGGCATAATAACAGCTTGATTCTGTTTGATCGTTTTTCCTTGCAGAACGCCAATACCGTGGTATTCGCGACTTCCGGCGCCGGTAAAAGTTATGCGATTAAATTGGAAGTGCTGCGGACAATGATGTTCGGGACAGACGTCCTGGTGATTGATCCGGAACGGGAGTATAAACATCTGTCGGACGCGGTCGGCGGCGCTTATATTAATATTTCATTGAGTTCAGAAAGTAAAATTAACCCATTTGATCTGCCTCGAGCGGTCGGTGATCAGCGGCCGGACGATGTTATTCGCGGCGCGGTTATCACTCTCAAAGGCTTGATGCGTTTAATGCTGGGACAGCTGACTCACCAGGAAGATTCTTTGATTGATCGGGCGTTGTTAGAGACCTACGCCAAAAAGGATATCGGCAGTAATTCCGATTTAAGTAACATTGAGCCGCCGATTATGCAGGACTTTCAGGACATCCTGGAGGGGATGGAGGGCGGTGCTGACTTGGCTTTGCGGTTGAAAAAATATACCAACGGAACATTCGCCGGATTGTTTAACAGTCCAACCAACGTCGACACTAAAAACCAGTTGGTTGTCTTCTCGGTCCGCGATCTGGAGGATGAGCTCCGGCCGATTGCCATCTATATTATTGTTAATTATATTTGGAACGTGGTTAGATCGGAATTAAAGCGTCGGATTCTGATTATTGATGAAGCTTGGTGGCTGATGCAGAACGAAGATTCGGCCAAGTTTATCTACGCTTTAGTCAAACGATGCCGGAAATATTATCTGGGCGTGACTAATATCACCCAGGATGTCAATGACTTTTTGCTTTCGCCTTACGGCCAAGCGATCGTCAATAACTCATCGCTGCAACTTTTGATGCGCCAATCGTCGGCGGCAATTGATTTAATCCAAAAGACCTTTCTTTTGACGGAAGGCGAAAAATATTTGCTGCTGGAGTCCGGCGTGGGCGAGGGCATATTTTTCGCCGGTGATAAGCACGCGGCGATCAAAGTTGTCGCTTCTTATGCCGAAGATCAGCTAATCACTTCCGATCCGCGGCAATTATTGGAGATAGAAGAAGCCAAAAAAGAGTTTGAACGGGCCCGAAATCAAGAAAATATTAATGAATAATTTATGAGTAAAAGAAAAATAATTGCGATTGTTGCCGGTGTTTTGCTGCTGATATTGATTATCGTCGGCGTCTGGTGGATTATCAGCCAGCGCCAGTCTCAGGTCATACTAGATAACCAGGCTGATAATGGCCAGTTGCCGCCAAAATTACCGATATTGCCGGCGGGGACCAATGGAATTAACGGCCAAAGTGCAGTCGTCTCAATCCAGGACAAACAGACCGAATCAACAGTCAGGGCTCTAGCTAAAACTTTTGCCGAACGCTTTGGCAGTTATTCTAACCAGGGTAACTTTGAACATTTGGCCGATTTGCGGGATTTGATGACGGTGAAAATGAAAGGCTGGGCCGATAACTATGTCGCGGCTCAAAAAGCCCAAGCAACGTCCAATGTGAATTATTATGGTGTTACTACAATTGCTTTGTCGGTTGCCGTAACCAGTTTTGAAGAAGAGTTGGGCCGGGCGGAACTGACCGTTTCGACTCAACGCCAGGAGACAAAAGGGACTGCTGCCTCCACGCCGCGTGTTTTCTATCAAGATTTGCTGGTTAAGATGGTCAAAACCAATGAGGGTTGGAAGGTAGACGAGGTTACCTGGCAGTAAAAAATAAAGAATCAACCGCCGCTTTAGGCGGGATCAACATAGCGCCCTAAGTTTTAATTGGGAGCTATGATAAAAATCAAAAAATTATTTCTTGACCTGTTGTTTCCAGTTAGCTGTTTGGGCTGTGGCCGGAAAGACGTTTGGTTGTGTTCAGCCTGTTTTGATAAGATAGAGATTAACCGCGGTCCTTGCCTGGTGTCTCATTCAACTTTTCTAACGGAAGTTTGGGCTGCCAGTAACTACGATCAGCCAAATTTATCAACCGTGTTGCACGGTTTTAAATATCGTTTTATCCGTGATCTGGGTGAAGAACTGGGAAAAATACTGATCAAATTTTTAGAGTCTCAGACCAGAGAAAATTTAAATTTTGATCTAATCGTGCCAATACCTTTGGCTCGACGGAGAGAACTTTGGCGGGGATTTAATCAAGCGGAAGTATTGGCCGAGGTTTTGAGCCGTAAGTTTTGCTGGCCAGTCTCAACTGAACTGGTTTTTCGCTTAAATTATCATCAGCCCCAGGTTGGGCTTAAAGCGGCTCAGCGACAGAAAAATGTTAAAAATGTTTTTCGAGCCGGGAAAACTGATTTGGTCAGGGGCAAGGTAATTCTATTAATCGACGACGTAGTAACCACCGGTGCTACCATGGATGAGTGTGCGAAATCTTTAAAAATGGCAGGCGCCAAGCAGGTTTTTGGCTTGGTGGTGGCTAAAGACTAGATTTTTCGCTATTAGTGGGGGCTAGACAAAGCTGGATTTATTTAGTAGAATGTTGAAGTATTTTAAGGCAAGTATTTAGGGAAGGGTGGCAGAGTGGCCGAATGCAGCGCACTGCTAATGCGTTGAGCTTTAACCGGCTCCGTGGGTTCGAATCCCACCCCTTCCGTCTTCGCTTTGCCGAAGCTGACCTACATCAAAAAGGTCATGTTCTGGCTACGGCAAATCGTTTACCATTAGAATTAGACTTTTATTTTGTGGTAAACAATAAATACAAAGCCTTTGAGTTTTAAAAATATTTAAAATCCGGTTCAGGCCGTGTTTTCATTAAAAGACATCTGATTTATTCACGATTGGAAAATATACCAATTTAATGGCATAAATAATATGGCAGAAGAAAAATTAAGAAATAAGGAGGAGTCACCGGACTACGGGCAAATATTTTTTGCTTGGATATTTTCCGAATTGCCTCAGTATCAACGATCTAGGAGTTGGTATATTTGGGCGTTAATTGCGGTGGTTGCTTTATTATTCTTTTCCTTTCTGACCAGTAATTTTTTATTCGGGGTAATTGTTATTTTATCAGCTTTAATCATTGTCTTATTTCAAAGAAATATTAAACCAGTTGATTTCAAGATTGCCGAGGACGGAATTGTCGTTAATAGTCGTCTTTATGAGTATCGTGAGATTAAAGACTTTTTTATCATTTATCAGCCACCAACGGTAAAGACTTTGTATTTTGAGCCAAAGGGATTATTAAGCCCCCGTATTCCGATTTCGCTAGAAGATCAAAATCCGGTTCAGATTAGAGAAGTGTTGTTGCGGTATTTGACGGAGAATCTGGAGCGAGAGCATGAGCCGGTTTCTGACCAATTTTCCCGAATTTTTAAGTTGTAAGTGTTGTCGATTAATATTGTCCCCATAGCTCAGCTGGATAGAGCGCAAGCTTGCGGAGCTTGAGGCCGTAGGTTCAAATCCTACTGGGGACGCCATTTAGATAATAAAATCAGGTGATGAGATTAGAACTATCAACTCATGTTTCTGAAATTGGCACGGTTGGTAAAACCATAGCAACCAGGTTAAAGAAGCTTGGAATTGAGACCGCTCAGGATCTCATTTTTTATTATCCCTTTCGTTACGAAGATTTTAGCCAAGTTTCCGATATCGGTTCGCTCCAGGCAGCCACTTCGGCAACGGTCCGAGGCAAGATTGAAATAATTAATAACCGCCGCAGTTGGAAGAAAAAAATTTTTTTAACGGAAGCCCTGATTTCGGACCCGTCCGGTTCGGCTAAGGTTATTTGGTTCAATCAGCCGTTTTTAACCAAGATTTTAAAACCGGGAGAGGAGATATATGTTTCCGGTAAAGTGGACTCTGATCGTTATAATTTGCAGTTCCTTAACCCTATTTATGAAAAAGCCAAAGCTTATGGTTCAAACATCCATACGGCCCGCATTGTCCCAATCTATCCCACAACGGAAGGTTTAACTCAAAAACAGATTCGCTGGTTGATTAAACTGGCTTTGGCAGCGGCGGATCAGATCGTTGATTGGCTACCTGGTGAGGTCAGAGAAGAATTAAAGTTCCCAGTTTTAAAAGAGGCGATAGAACAGATTCATTTTCCCGATAGCGCTTTGGCGGCGGATCGGGCGGTAGCGCGGTTAAAATTTGATGAACTATTCTTATTTTTGTTACAGTCAAAATTAGTCAAGAGAGAGTTGAAGTCCTGTCAGGCGCCGCCGGTAATTTTTCAAACCGAAGAAACAAAAAGCTTTGTTGATTCTTTGCCATTTCAGCTGACCGATGATCAAAAAAAAGTCGCCTGGCAGATCGTGTCTGATCTGGAAAAAGATGAGCCAATGAATCGTTTGCTGGAGGGTGATGTCGGTTCAGGTAAGACCGTAGTGGCGACTATCGCCATGCTTAACGTGGCCTTAACCGGTTATCAAAGCGTTTTGATGGTGCCAACCGAAATTTTGGCGGAGCAGCATTTTAATAATATCAGTCGGTTATTAAAATCGACCAAGGTTGAGGTTGCCCTGTTAACCGGTTCGGCCAAAAAGATTGGTGATAAGAATTATTTAAAAGCCAGAATTTTGTCGGAGATTAGGGGCGGACAAGTGGATATTATCGTTGGCACTCACGCGCTGATCCAGCAGGACATTGAATTTAACAAGCTGGCTTTTGTGGCGGTTGATGAGCAGCACCGGTTTGGCGTTGAGCAAAGAAAAATTCTGCACCAAAAGGGCCTGGCCAAAAATATTGTTCCGCATTTTCTTTCCATGACCGCCACGCCAATCCCGCGATCTCTGGCATTAACGCTTTATGGTGATTTGGACTTGTCGGTTATTCGGGAGCTGCCTAAAGAGCGCAAAAAGACCATCACGGAAATAATTGACTCCAAAGACCGACCTCAATGTTATGACTTCATCAAACAGGAGATTTTGACCGGCCGGCAGGCTTTTGTTGTTTGCCCTCTGATTGACCCTTCGGATAAATTGGGCATGAGATCAGTAACGGAAGAATATCAAAGACTTAAGGAAGATGTTTTCTACGATTTTAAAATCGAAAAACTGCATGGCCGTTTGAAGGGCTCAGAAAAGCAAAAAATCATGGCTGATTTTTTGGCTAAGAAAAGCGATATTTTAGTCTCGACTTCAGTGGTTGAAGTAGGTGTTGACGTGCCTAACGCTACGGTAATGATCATTGAGGGTTCGGATCGGTTTGGCCTGGCTCAGCTTCATCAGTTCCGGGGTCGGGTTGGTCGCGGTGAGTATCAGTCTCATTGTTTTCTTTTTACCGAAAATAGCAATCAAAAAACCAACGCCAGATTGCAGGCCTTGGTCGAAGCCAAAGATGGTTTTGAGTTGGCGGAAAAAGATTTAGAGTTTCGCGGGCCAGGCGAGATTTTTGGTCTGAATCAGACTGGCTGGCCGCAGTTCCGGATTGCCAGTCTGGCCGACAAACCGATTATCGCTTTGGCTCATTCTCAGGTAGAAAAAATTATCGGCCGGGATCCGGAACTTAAAAATCATTCATCGCTAAAGGAAAGAATCAGTCAGCTTAATCAGTCGGTTCATTTGGAATAGGCGGACTGATGTTGATTAACTAAAAAATAGGGGAAAGCCCTATTTTTTAGTTCCAGTCGGTTTGTTATTTTAGGCTGATTTCATATAGCTTACCGTCATCTTTATCGACAAAGTATAGATATCGGGCATCATCGGAAACGGTCAGGCTTTGAATATTGTGTTCACCTTCAGGCGTGGCAACTTTAGATTTAAAGCCGGTTTGCAGGTCAATCTTATAAATATCAGTCGGGGCGTTATCCATCTGGCTTTTGTAAATACCGGCACCGTCAGCTAGGTATTGCGGCACGGCGCAGTAGACTGTGTTGTTGTCGAAGAAGCTGCATTTGTCTGCCCAGGTGTTGAGCTTTAAACTTCGGCGGTTTTGGCCGATACTTTCGCCTTGGGCTGAGACAATCGATAGACTTGGCTTATAGCCGTTAGCGCTGGAGTAGGTGCTGTAGAGCAGTTTATCGCCCTGAGGCGACCACTGGCTTTCAAACCCCCGACCCTCAATTATAGTCAGTTTGAAATCCTCCTGGTTTAAACCGACAAAAAATAAATTTTGTTGATCAAAGTCTTTATCCTCAGTGTACATGGCAACAGTTTGGTTGTTCGGTGACCAGGAAGGGTAAACGGTCGCGTCTTTATCGCCTAGCAGCTCTACCTTGGTGGCGCCTGAGCCATCGGCGTTACTCACCGCCAGCCAGCTGCTCTCTGCAGTCTGACCCATGCTTTTTAAGACCAATTGTTCGCCGTTAGGTGAGAAAGCGAATTCTTTCCAATGAGTGGGCAGAGTGACTTGCCGGTCATTTTTAAAATCATAAACGATATTAGCGCCGTCAGGGTATTCTAAGACCGCTTGATCTTTATTCGGTGACCAGGTAATGGTTTCAACGTCATAAAACACCTGATCGGTTAAGGGTGAGGTTTTGCCTTGAGAATCAACCCGACGGAACAACCCGGAATTTTTATCATAGTATAAGACGCTCTTACCGTCGGCCGATAAGGTAGCGCCGTAGGCTTTGACGTCACTAAGAGCGGTAGTTTGAGTCAGGCCGCCGGCGGCAACCGTTGAGACTACCGGCGTTGTTGGTGAAATTTCCGTCGGGGCGGTTGGTATTTGAACTTCAGCTCCCGGCGGCAGCAAGCCGGCATTAACCGCAACGGGGATATTGGCGTTAACGCCGGTTGTCGGCAGTCCGCCAGGCTGAGTGTTAACATTGGCGTTTGTGGTGGTGGGTAACGCCGGCCGGAAAAAGAAAAAATATAAAAGGTAGCCCAGTAGCAAAACTGCCAAAATAAAGCCGAGCAACATTATAATTTTTTTCCAGTTCAAATTCATATTTTAGACTTTAATAATTGATTACCTTATTCGCTGGTATTATCGGTTTTACCGGCGGCGGTGCCGGAATTGCCCGCGGTGCCGGAATTGCCCGCGGTAGCGCTGCCGGCTGAGCCAGGCACCTTAACGCTGGTAGAGCCACTTTCTTCCATGCCAGCATTATAAGATTCTTTAAGATTTTGATTGCCGCTGCCGCCAGAACAGCCAGGATCATTACCAAATAAACCCGCAATGTAACATTTGATCATTTCCCAGCCAACACCGGCGGTCATTTGCAGGGTTTCCAGCGGATTATCCCAAATGTAAGCAACGATCGCGATAGAAGTTACTAAAGACGCGATGATCAAAAATATTATCAGGCCGATGAAAAGAAAAAGGCAAATCTCTCCAAGCTCAATTTTTTTGGCCATTTGTTTAGCAGCCTCGCCGCCTTTACTTTGAATTGAACTTGGCACCCACTCCTCACCGAATTTACAGAACACTTTATCGCCAAACGGCATAAAGTAAGCGGCAATAAAATGAATGAAAAGATAAATATATGATAGGCCGAAAGTGTCAATTAAGTTAAGCCAGGCGAGTTTTAAGACATGACCGGTCCCGGCTTTGGTTGGGGCAGTGATAGCAGCCATTATTTTTTTTTGTTGGTTTTTACGGAGCTTCTCTTTGGTTGTTTCTTCCCCCAAGCTTCTTTTAAAAGACCGATAACGTTGTGCTACCGGCCGACGATCGGCCCCGGTCAATTGGTTATCCATAAACTGATCGTAGTTGTCTTGAATTTTATTTATTGACCGACCAGCCGGTTGACCTAAATTGAAATCATTGCCAACATTCCTGGCTTCGTGCTGAACCCGGTTAAAATCTCTTTTGTTTTGGAAATCTCCTGTTGCCGCTTGGGCCATATTAGGCAATTATTTTTTGTTCCACTGCCTTAATTATAATTTGTTTAGAGTTTTGTCTCAATAGCTTGGTGGCAATTTGGTTTTCCACCAAGTCCTGGATGCTTTTGCGAACCGCCCTCGCGCCCATCTCCGGTGAATAACTGATTTTGGCGATCTGCTTATGGAGTGTGGGGCTAAAATCAAGCTGCAAGCCAGTTACGGCCAGCCGTTGTTGGAGCTCTCGCAATTGATTCTGAGCAATTTTATTTATACTGTCTAATCCTAATGGTTTGAAGACAATAATTTTATCCAGGCGATTCAGGAATTCCGGCCGGAAGAAATCTTTTAATTTTTTGATCACTTGGTTTTGGATTGATCCAAAATTTTGTTCGGCGGTATATTTTTCTTTTTTTGTTTTAGCCTCAAAGCCCAAGGCGGCTTGTTGGTTGAATTCCGATGAGCCGAGGTTAGAAGTCATGATGATGATGGTATTTTTGAAGTCGATTTTTTTACCTCGAGCATCGGCGATATAGCCATCTTCCAAAATTGACAATAGCAGATTAAATATTTGAGGATGAGCTTTCTCCACTTCATCGAACAAAACTACCGAATAGGGACGGCGTTTGACGGTGTCAGTCAGTTTGGTCCCTTCTTTATAGCCAATGTAACCGGCCGGTGCGCCGATTAGTTTTGAGGCGTTAAAACTTTCACTGAATTCTGACATATCAATCCTGATTAAAGCTTCGGGCGAACCGAAAACTTCTTCGGCAATCACTTTGGCTGATTCGGTTTTGCCGACGCCGGAAGGACCCAAGAAAATAAATGAGCCGATCGGTCGTTGAACGGATCCGATGCCGGTGCGGGATCGGCGAATGAATTCGGCGACGGTTTTTAAAGCTTCCGGCTGGCCGATAATTTTTTCCGCCAGTAAATTTTCCAGATTCAAAAGCCGGTTTTTTTCTTCTTGCAGCAGCGCCGCCGGCGGGATGCCGGTAATTTTTGAGACAACATTGCTGATGTCGGTCTGAGTAATTGTCGGCATGACTGATTGCCGTCGGATCATCCTCTCTGCTTTAACTTTTTGCAGCTGCTGTAAAATTGTTTGCTCTTGCTTTTGGTATTCTAAGGCGGCATCAAAATTTTCCGCCGCTACTTTTTCTTGTTTTTTCTGTCTGGCCTTTGTCAGTTGGTTTTCCAATTCGAAAATTTTTCTTAAATCGGGGTCAGGCGCTTGTCTGATTTTGCCGGCGGCGGCGGCTTCATCGATTAAATCAATCGCTTTATCGGGCAAGAAGCGGTCGGGGATATAGCGTTCGGAGAGTTTTGCGGCGGCTTGCAGGGCGTCGTCATTAATCTTAACCTGGTGAAAGAATTCATAATTAGCTTTAACCCCTTTAAGAATTTCGATGGTTTTTTCAACGGTCGGCTGATTAATATTGATTGGCTGAAATCGGCGTTCCAGGGCCGGATCACTTTCGATATTCTTTTTATATTCTTCCAGGGTAGTGGCGCCGATACAGCGGATTTCGCCGCGGGCCAAGGCGGGTTTTAAGATATTGGCTGCATCCATTGAGCCGGTGGCCGAGCCGGCGCCGGTGATATTGTGAACCTCATCAATGAATAAAATGATGTTTGGGTTTTTCTTTACCTCGTTGATAATTTGTTTCAACCGGTTTTCAAATTCCCCGCGGAAACTGGTGCCGGCAACGACTAAAGTCAGATCCAGGGTATAAATTTTTTTATTCAATAAAACTTCCGGCACTTCGCCTTTGATGATTTTTTTTGCCAAGCCTTCGACGATAGCGGTTTTACCGACACCGGGGTCTCCCAGCAGGATCGGATTATTTTTATTGCGGCGCGACAAAATTTGGATTAGGCGGTCGATTTCTTCCTGCCGGCCGATTACCGGATCAATATTTTTCTGGTTTTGTTCATCCGTCAGATTAGTGGCAAATAAATCCAAAGCCGCTGGCGGCAGTCCGATACGCGGTTCCGCCAGCGGTAATTGATCGGCCGGATCATCCGCGGAAGATAAATAGTCGGTCAGCTCAGAAAATTTAGCGGCACTATTTAGGGCGGTATTAATTTGTCCCTGGATCAAAGTTAAATTGGCGCCGTTGGCGGTTAATATCTGATTAACTTTAGCGTCGTTGATTTGTAATATCGCGGCGAGCAGATGCTCGGTTCCGATGTAGGTGTGCCGATTTGAATTGGCAATCAAGAAACTCTTTTCCAATAATTTTTTGCCCCCAGCCGTCAAGCCGATCTGAGTGATTTTAGTGTTAACCAGTATTTCCGGGCCGATTGCTTGTTTGATTGTCAAACTGTTGATTCTTGCTTTGGCCAGGATACCCCCGCCGATGCTGCCTTTTTGTTGGCTGATACCGTATAAAACATGTTCCGGTCCGATATTTTTGTGACCGCAAATTAAAGCCAGTTCAAAGGCATTTTTCAGCGACTCCCGGCTATGGGTGGTAAATTTTTCAAAAATATTATTCATAAATCAGAAAAATAAGAGATCAAATCATTTTTCTTAGCTCCGTGATTCTTTCTTCAATTGGCGGGTGGGTGGAAAAGAATTTTGCCATGGAATGTTTTTTCCGGCCGAAGGGGCTGGCGATATAAAGGTGAGCCGTAGCGTTATTGGCTTTTTTAACCGGCATGTTCTCCTGGGCAATCTTTTCTAAGGCTTTAGCTAAACCTTCCGGGTAGCGGGTGATTAAGGCGCTGGACGCATCGGCCAAGAATTCTCGTTTGCGGCTGATCGCCATCTGGATCAGCTGACCGATTATTGGCGAGAGGATTAGCAAGACCACCCCGACAATAAGTAAGATTGCTTGGAGCTGGCCGCTGTTTTTATTGTCGTTATCACCACTTCTGCCGCCGCCCCAAAACAGAATCCGGATAAACCAGTCTGATAGTAAAGCGATTATGCCAATCAAAACGATTACCACCATCATCAATCGGATATCGTAATTTTTGATGTGAGAAAGTTCGTGAGCGAGCACGCCTTCCAATTCTTCGTTGGTCAATTTTTCTACGGCTCCGGTGGTAACGGCAATTGAAGAATGTTTTGGATCGCGACCGGTGGCAAAGGCGTTAATCGCCTGATCTTGGATAAGATAGATTTTTGGCTCTGGCAGGCCGGTTGCGATGGAAAGATTCTCGACTAAGCGATAGAGGTAGGGATTATCTTGCTTAACAATCGGTCCCTTGGCACCGGCGGTGGCCAAAGCCAGCTTATCACCTTGATAATAGCTGCTTAGGGCCATTATGATCGAAATAATTACGGCAATCACGATGCCGCTGTAACCCATCTCCGTGAATTCGGAAAATGCCCAGCCGATTAAAATAATCACCGCCATAAAAATCGCGATTAGCAAAACGGTTTTTCTTTTGTTCGAGTCAATTTGGTCGTACATGGATTAGTTGGTAAGCGGGTAAGTAAATTAAGCTGGTAAGTAAGCTTATCTAGCCACTTATTTCACTTATTTCACTAAAATTTAACTTGGACGTTCTCTTTTTCTCCGGCTTCGGCCTGAAAAAATTCAAATTTTTTGAAGCCGAGCACGTTGGCAACCAGGTTATTGGGGAAAACTTCGATTTTGATGTTAAAGTCACGAACGTTGCCGTTATAGAATCTCCTGGCAGCCTGGATTTTATTTTCCGTGTCGGAAAGTTCATCCTGAAGCTGTAAAAAATTTTGTGAGGCCTTCAGGTCAGGATAGTTCTCCGCTACCGCGAAAATCGATTTCAAAGTTTCGGACAGCATATTTTCCGCTTGACCTTTTGCCGCCACACCGGTCGCATTGACCGCCGCGGTTCGCGCTTGCGTGACTTTTTCAAAGAGTTCGCGTTCGTGCTGGGCATAGCCTTTGACGGTTTCAATCAGGTTGGGGATAAGATCGTGGCGTCTTTTTAGTTGGACCTCAATGTCGGAAAAGGCTTCCTGGGTGCGATTTTTTGATCGGATTAGGCCATTAAAGACTGTAATTAGCCATAAAGCTATGACGACAACTGCCGCCAAAACGATGATTAGAGTAGTATCCATAATTTTTTCTCCTTGGGTTAGGTCTGGGCATTTTTTGTTGCTCAGAATTAATTTTTATGGTAAAATATAATTTGTAAAACGACTTTTGTTAATGTTATTATATAACAAAAAAGGGGTATTGGTCAAAGAATCTGAATTTTGGCGTTGGACCCGGATTTTAACTATCAATTTTTATTAAAAAATCCTATCTTACCGATTTAATAAGCGGGAAAAATATGGAGAAACCAAGCAAAACTTTTCAAACTTTATTTAGTCATTTGCGATTGGCGGCAGTGGTTTTTGCCGCTTTTTTAGTTACCGCGGGAATCATTTTCGCCCAAGGCAATACCCAGTGGCTGGGGCCGATTTCCAACCCGCCGGAAGATAATCGGCCGGGTTATGTCTGGAATGTCGAAGGTTTACCAGACACCCAGACGGCATCAATTGATATTACCGGTACTGTGACAACCGGCCGGTTGGAAGTAACCAGCAACGAAGCGGCGATCGCCGGCTCAAAAATTTGCGTTGCCGCGGACTTTACCGGCAATGAATGCGGCGGCGGTGAATCTTATTGGGAATTGGATGGACCTGGCGACTACGTTTCACTAAAAAATACGGATGGCTTTGAGGTTATGTCTTTACGCTATAAAGATGCCAGCGGGCAAAATCCGAGAGTAGGAATTGGTACTAATAATCCTAACCCGTCCAGCCAGCTGCACATTCGTGGTTTAGAGAGCAATTTTAATAATAAGTATTTTACGGGCAACGCGGAAATTGATCTACAGGCCGCAACCGTTCCTGATGGGCAATGGTGGGGTATTTATCAGGTTGCGTCTACTAAAGAACTGCGTTTTTGGAATACTAACGACCGGGTTACTTTTACCCAGGCTGGTAATGTCGGTATCGGTACGATTTCTCCGAGCAGTGGTTTAAAACTTGATGTTGAGGGCAACGTCGGAGCAACTCAATATTGTGATAATAATGGTGCTAATTGCAAAAGCATAACGGCTATGGGTTCGGATAATGATTGGGCGGCGGTCGGCGGCGGTACCCCGACTTTAGCCGGTGATGTTTATCATAGCGGTAAAGTCGGTATCGGGTTAACCAATCCAGGGGCAAAATTAGAAGTCGCCGGTTTGGTATATCAAAGCGGGCTTGGCGACAGCACTTTTTTTGGCTACGAAGCAGGGTTAAATGACGATAAGAACAGCCGAAGTAACCTCGGTTTTGGTTATCAAGCTCTCCGTACCAATACTGCGGGAACATATAATATCGCCATTGGCTATCGCGCCCTTTATTCCAATATCACGGGAGGAAATGCTAATATCGCCATTGGCTATCGATCTCTCTACTCTAACACCACCGGAAAATTCAACACCGCTAATGGAGTTGACGCTATCTATTCCAACACCACCGGATTGTATAATACAGCAATGGGCTGGTCAGTTCTTCGCGCCAATACCACCGGAGAAAGCAATACTGCGGTTGGCAATGTAGCGCTTTACGCCAATACCACCGGGAATGCCAATACCGCGGTTGGTGAACGTGCCCTTTACGCCAATACCACTGGCGCCGCTAACACCGCAATAGGTTATGATGCCGGTCCTGGCACCGGTGCAATAACTAATTCTACGGCTATTGGTAATGGGGCCAGGACAACAGCAAATAATCAAGTGGTAATTGGAAACGCAAGCGTTACTCAAACGTTACTAAATGGTAAAGTCGGCATTGGTACCGCCAGTCCAATATATGATTTGCAGATTGATTCTGCGGCTAATGATAAAAATACCCATCTGGCTGTCCTGTGGCGGGCCGTAA
>Ga0265297_10000990_pt1 | contig 72567 bp, 82 predicted proteins | sample Munlanlwell13791_FD_192502 | JGI IMG/M metagenome (GOLD analysis project Ga0265297, IMG submission 192502) | Leachate microbial communities from a municipal landfill in Southern Ontario, Canada - Leachate well 137-91 | ecosystem: Engineered > Solid waste > Landfill > Unclassified | place...
GCTTCAAATGCTTGGTATGGTTCCAGGTCATTGTCTGGCAGTCAATCTGTTTCTCCGAGCAATGATTCAACCTATACTTTGGTTTGCTCAAATGGATACAATTCAACTACATGCTCAGCTACAATTGGTGTAACAACCGAAATTACAACACCTTCATGTTCAATTTCAGCAAATCCAAGTTCAATTACCAACGGTAATTATTCAACATTAACCTGGAGTTCAAACAATGCAACATCATGTTATGCTTCAAATGCTTGGTATGGTTCCAGGTCATTGTCTGGCAGTCAATCTGTTTCTCCGAGCAATGATTCAACCTATACTTTGGTTTGCTCAAATGGATACAATTCAACTACATGCTCAGCTACAATTGATGTGGGAACGGTGTATAATAATCCTAATTTAAGTATTGAGAAATCAGTTAGAAACACCACCAACAGCAACCCAAGTTTTTACGAAACTGTTAATGCTGATCTTGGTGACGAAGTAGAATTTTTAATCAAAATAAATTCTATCGGAACAGGAACAGTTTATAATGTGCGGATTAAAGATGTTTTGCCTTCTGACTTAATTTATGTTTCTAACAGTACGACAATTGATGGATCTTATGTTTCTGATGGCGTTATAGGCGGTTGGATTTCGGTTGGAAATATTGCACAGGGAAATTCCAAAGAAATTAAATTTAGAGCAAAAGTTTCTTCAACAATCGCCGGAGTTTCCAGCGGATCAACAACAATTAGTGTTGCAAATCAGAATATTCAAGCATCAAACAATGTTTCGATTACCAACTTAGGAAGAAATATTACTCGCAACAGCAATTGGTCCGGTTCGTTTCAGGCTTATTATGGTGATGAAGCAGAATTTTCTGTTGAAGTTAAAAATAACACCTCTAACAATTTAACCAATGTTATTGTTAAAGAAATGCTACCTTCAAATCTTTCCTTGATTGCAAACAGTACTACCGTTGACGGAATGAATTGGGGCGGAGACATTACTGGCGCAGGATTAAATTTAGGAACATTAACTCCGGGACAATCTAAGACAATTAAATTTAGAGTTACGGTGATTGAACAAACTTCAGGTAGCGGAAGCTCGGTTACTTTAACCAATACGGCATATACTGTTGCCGATAATGTTTCCCAACTTTTCGACAATGCATCGATTATAGTCGGCGCAGGAGAAGTTTTGGGTGCAAATGTTGTTGTTACTGGAATGAATACGTTTGCCTTAATGTTATTGGGACTCGTTAGTTGTTTAATTGCAATTATTATATATTGTCGAATGAGAGAAGATAAATTATCAGAATATCTTGCAAAAGAAAACGGAAATGAATTTGTAAAATGGCTGATAAATTTATACTTTAAAATTAAATTAAGAACCAAACTTGCAAGTTTAAGATTCAAACAAGTTTACTTCTAAAAAATAATTTCTATTCTCGAAATACAAAAAACCCCGCAATTGCGGGGTTTTTTGTATGTTATAAATACTAAAAATCAAGTCGAATAAACGTCAATTTTTTTATTTTTTTTCCCTTCGCGGCTGGTTTCTATTTTTCTTAAAAACATTTCTAATTGTTCGGTTTTATAGACTCTGTAATTATTTAAAGGATGTCGGTAAGCTTTTAATTTTCCGCTTTTATCCCAATTTCTTAAGGTGAGGGGGGTAACATGCAAAACCTTTGCTGCTTGTTTGATTGTGTAGTACTTTTGTTGCATATAAAAATTTATGTTATAATTATAACATATAATAAAAATTAATAATAAAACAAACATAAAATATATGGAAAACGAAGAAATAAAATCTCCAAAGCTATCTATTTTCGCTAGGTTTAATGTTTTTAAATTATCGGAAGGCAAAGATGTTTTGAATGAAGCGATAAAAAAGATTATTTATGTTTTGATTTTTCTAATTCCAATATGGTTTTTGCCAATAACCGTTAACGCTGTTGAGCTAAATAAACAATTATTAATGGTTTTATTAATTGTTATAGCATTAATTTTGTGGTTTGTGAAAATTCTTAATCGTGGTGAAATTAAGTGGCGAAGCGGAATTTTTAATATTACTCTCGGAATTTTTGCGTTGATTTATATCCTTGCTACGATATTTTCGATTAGATCATACGGGAGTTTAGTTGGGTGGCCTGATCATTTAAATAGCAGCTTGATTAATATTTTGTGTTTTATTGCGCTTTATCTTCTGGTGGTAAATAATTTTAGAGGGCTGAAAGAAACATTTAATTTGCTCTTTACTTTTATAATTTCTTCGGCAATAGTTTCTGTAGTTGGCTTGCTTCAAGTTTGGGGTAGGTTTATTCTTCCGTTCGAAATTACAAAAACAATATCTTTTAATACTATTGGTTCCGTAAATACTTTAGGAATATTTGTGGCCGTGACAACAATATTGATTGTAGCAATGTTATTTATGGTTAAAAGAAAAGGAATCAAATCATTTCTCTTATTGTTGGGATTATTAAATATAATTATTCTTGTTAGCATTAATTTTTGGGTATTGTGGTTGGTTTTGGGAGTCGGAATGGCAATTATTTTATTATTCGGCTTGATGCAAATGGTTAGGCTTGGCGAAAAGGTGAGCTGGGTTGCGCTTCCAATAGTTCTGTTAGCAATATCTTTAATTTTTTTGTTTTTCAAGCCCACGCTTTCATTCAAACCGAATCTACCAATAGAGGTTGGTTTGAGCTATAAATCGGGATTATCAATTGTAACCAATACGCTCAAAGAAAGCCCTATTTTAGGAACTGGTCCAGAGACATTTGTGTTTAATTATGTCAAATATAAACCAGAGGGCATAAATCAAACCGCTTTTTGGAATGTGAGATTTTTAAATGCTCCGGCTGAAATTTATTCTTTGACTTCCGACTTGGGGGTTTTGGGTTTATTAGGATTTTTAGCGATAATTATTATTTTCGGGGTTAAAGCAATATTAAATCTTATTAAAGAAAAAGAAGATAGTAACATCCTAAAAAGATTTTTAAGTATAGGATTTTTTGCCGCATGGTTCAGTATTGTTGTGTGTTGGTTCGTTTATTTTCAGAATTTTACATTAATGTTCTTTTTTTGGATGTTGTTAAGTTTATTTCTGGTTGTCGATGAATCAATATTGAAAGAAAAAATGTATGATTTGAAAAAATCGCCGAAAATATTATTAGCTTCTAGCATTTCTTTTATGGTGGTAATTGTCATGGTTATTGGACTTCTATATGTAATAGGAACAAAATATGTTGCCGAGGCAACATACAAACGAGGAATTAGTCTGATTCAAACAGAGGGAAATATTGATAAAGGATTGAATAAAATTATTAAAGCCACAGTAATAAATCCCTATGAGGATAATGTTTATAAAACATTATCACAATTGTTTGTCGTTAAATTACAACAGGATGTGGCCAACGACAAATTAACGCAGGAAGAAAAAACTAACGCAATACAGTTGGATGTAGCCAATGTTATTAGCGCAATAAAACAAACCACAATTCTTTCCCCAAAAGATGCATCTAATTGGTTGCTAATGGGCCAGATTTATAGGGGATTAATGGATATTACTGATGGTGCTTTTGAGTGGGCGCAATCTTCTTATAATGAAGCATTAAAATTTGAGCCTTCTAACCCCTTTACCTATTTAGAATTGGGACGTTTGTATGCCAATAAAGCTGATATGATTGTTGAACAAGCAAAAAAAGATCAGGAGGTTAAAAAAACCTGGGATGGATATATTGTTGAGGCAATGAATAATTTTGATAAAGCAATAGAGTTAAAGATAAACTATTCTGACGCTTATTACGAACAAGCCAAAATCTATGAAAGAAAAGGAGAAACGACAGAAGCAATTAAGAAACTCGAAATCAATAAGCAATTGTCGCCAAAAGATGCAAACATCGCCTTCCAATTAGCAGTTTTATATTATCGTTCGGAAAAATTTAAACAAGCCAAAGCAGAATTTATAAGAGCAATTGTTTTAAACGATAATTTTTCAAATGCTAGATATTTCTTGGGATTATTATATGACTGGGAAGGAGATAAAGAATCTGCGATAGATCAGTTTAACAGAATTGCCGAATTGAATCCGGACAATGAGCAGATTAAAACCATATTGGCAAATATAAATGCCGGAAAACCAGCGCTAGGAAAGCCAATTAGTGCAAAAACTCCGGCAGAATTGCTTGTGGAAGAGCAACCAGTTAATCAATAAATCAATGTGTTTAAGTGTTCCGGTTAAAGTATTAAAAATAAAAAATAATAAAGCCGTTGTTGAGATAAGTGGCAATAATCGAGAGGTGGGAATTGACTTGGTTCCAAAAATAAGAGAGAATGATTATTGTCTGATTAGCAACGGTTTTGTTGTTAAAAAGATGTCTGCCCAAGAAGCAGAAGAGATCTTTAATATAATTAAGGAGCAATAAAATGGAATACACTGAAGAGGCATTATTGTTGATGAAAAAATACGCGTCCGAATGTAATATCGACTGGAATAATTTAAACAGTACGGTATTTCAGGGTCACGTAGAAAACAAGACAAGGCAATTAGGGCTCAACAAAATCACAATTGATGTTGTAAGATGGTATTGGCTCGAGAAACACAACGAAGTGCTTGAAAATCTTTATGCGGCAGAAAAAATAGAAGAAGGGCCTAAAAATTACTGTAAAACCTCGATTAAAAACGGAGAAGTATTTCATAAAGGAAAATTCATCGAAAGATTAGGGGGCGTATAATTTTTATCGCCCCTTTTTATTTTTTGCTATAATATAACTATAATGGAAACAAACCAAAAACCAGTAATCGCAATTTTGTCTTTGACTTGTTGCGAAGGATGTCAGGTTGCAATTTTTGATTTGGGCGAAAGATTTTTAGAATTTTTAACGAAAGTTAATATCGGCGACATTGGATTAATTGAAGAAATGCCAGACGTAGATAAATATGACATAGCAATTGTTGAAGGAACGGCAATCACCAAGGAACAGATAAGAAAATTAAAATCAATCAGAAAAAAATCTAAAATTGTTATTGCTATTGGTGCCTGTGCTTTACTTGGCGGTCCGCAAGAAATGAAAGATTATCGGGGGGATAAAAAAACATTAATCAGACAGATTTATCCGAATGTTAGGGGGATTGATAATCCAAATGTAAAATCGGTTAAAGAAATGATTAATGTTGATTATGAAATTCCCGGATGTCCAATCAATAAGGAAGAATTTTTTAGAATTATAAACGAAATTTTAGAAAATAAAATTCCGAAAATTGAACAAAAATCGGTTTGTGAGGAATGTATCAGAAAAAATAAAATGTGTTTATTACTTTTAGGCAAGCCGTGTTTAGGCGCAATAACCCTGGCTGGTTGCGGAGCGCCGTGTCCGAAAAATAATTTTCTTTGCGATGGTTGTAGGGGACCGAGGCAAAAAATTAATTTGAATGCGATGAAAAAAGCATTAAAAATTAAGGTCAGATTAAACGACGAAGAAATTGAAATGATTTTGCAAAGATTTGGTAAATGTAACGAACTTAAAAAGGCAAACAAACCATGAAATTAAGAATAGATCATATTGCGAAAATTGAAGGACACGCAAGTTTTACCGCCGACATTGTTAACGGTGATGTTCGCGCCGCAAAAATTAAAATTGAAGAAGGTGCGAGGTTGTTTGAGGGGATTATACAAGACAGAAAAGACGTAGAAATTCCTGAAATTGGCTCAAGAATTTGTGGGGTGTGTCCAGTTGCACATAGTTTTGCTGGATTTAAGGCGATCGAAAAAGCCTACAGTATTGAAGTTAAAGAGCCTGCGTTATCTTTGCGAAAATTAATGGCACTGGGGCAACTAATAAATAGTCACGCTTTGCATTTATTTTTCTTTTCTTTGTCTGACTTTTTCGGATTTAAGAGTGATTTAGAATTAGTTAACGCTTATCCGGAAAAAACTCACGATGCTGTAAAGATCAGAGACATTGGCAATAAATTGGTTGAAACAATTGGTGGACGTTCGGTTCATCCTTTGACACCGTGCATTGGTGGTATCAGTAAGGCGCCGGACATGAATGAATTGAAACAACTATTAAATGATTGTCAAAATAATTTGGAATTGGCGGTTAAATTGGGAGAGTTGTTTGTTAACTTAAAATATCCAGATTTTTACAGACAAACAACTTTTGTTTCTTTGTATAATTCCGATGAATATGCGATTTATGACGGGCAAATTAAGATTGGCGAAAAAATAATAAAACCCGAAGAATTTATGGTATTAATAAAAGAAATTCAGAAAGGAAACGATGTTGCAAAAAGAACTTTATTTTCTGATGACAAAAGTTATATGGTAGGAGCATTGGCGAGATTGAATAACCATCGCGAACAATTAAATCCGCAGGCAAAAGAATTATTAGAAGAATCAAAAATAAAATTTCCTTGTCACAATCCATTTTATAATATTTTAGGGCAGGCGATTGAATTGGTGCATTGTTTTGAAGAAGCAATAAAAATTTTAAGCGAATTAGTTAAAAAAGAAAAAATTGAAGTATCGGAAACTGTTGTGCAAAACAGAACCGGAAATGGATTGGGTGTTTTTGAAGCGCCAAGAGGATTATTATTTTATGATGTAAAAATTAAAGACGGTACTGTGCAAAAAGTAAACATTATTTCTCCAACCTGCCAAAATTTGGCGAATTTGGAAGCTGATTTAGAAGAGTTTGAAAAAATAGGGGAGTTTGAAAATTTGAACACCGAAGAACGTAAAAATAAAATTAAAATGTTAATTCGCGCATATGATCCATGTGTGACGTGTGCGGTGCATTAATTTTATGCATGATATGCATTTGGCGGAACAGATACTAAAAATTGTTTTGGAACATGCCGAGAAAAACAATTTTAAAAACATCAAAAAAATCGAACTGGAATTAGGTTCGATTTTAGAGCATGGAGAATATATTGTTCCGGAAAATTTAATTTTCAATTTCAAATTACTTTCCAAAAACACTTCTGCTCAAAACGCAGAATTAAATATAAAAAAAATAGCAGGAGACGAATGGAAACTAATTTCTATCGAAGGAGGTAAATAAAAATGTTCTTTAAAAAATTGATTGTTTTTCTGCTGTTTTTTTTGGGCACGGTTTTTTTAGGGGCGCAAGACAATCAAACGATTTTTCCCGAAAAACTGGAAATAGAAAAAATACCAAAATTAATTCTTGTATCATTGAAAGAACAAGTCCTCGCCAATTATGAAAATGGGAATATAATTTCTCGTTATCCAATTTCTTCGGGGAAAAAGGGCAGGCCTACCCCTATTGGAAAATTTAAGATTATCAGCAAGGAAAAGAGGGGATTTTCTCAAAAGTACAAATCTCCTATGCCGTGGACAATGGCGTGGAGCGAGCTTTATGCTCTGCATGCTGGTGAACTGCCGGGGTATCCAGATTCTCATGGCTGTGTCAGATTGCTTAACAAAGACGCAGAAGAACTATATGGTTGGACGGAAATCGGTACACCGGTTTGGATTGTTCGCTCTTTAAATTTATTGGAAGAAACAAAAAAATGAGGCATTTTGCTTTTTGCAAAGTGCCTCTTACGTTAACTTCTGTTACGATCGTATTAGAAGTTGACGTAAATTATTTTAATATTGCTCCGATAATTTCTTTATGACCGTTTAAAAATTCTTTTGAGGATGTTGGATTTTTGCCCTCAAGTTGGAGGGTTTTTAAAATTAAAACGCCGTTTCCTGTTTGGACACAAAGATTTTTATTCTCGTCTAAAAATAATTCGCCAAGTTTTTTCTCGGTATTTTCGTTTTTATATTCTGCATTTAAAATTTTAATATTGTTTCGGATTTCGGATTTAGGATTTCTGATTTCCGCATAAGCGGTTGGCCATTCTTGAAATGCGCGGATTTGGCAATTAATTTCCTCTGCGCTTTTATTCCAATCGATTTTTCCGTCTTCTTTTTTAATCAATTTGCAAAATGTTGCTTGGAAATGGTCTTGTTCCTGCGGTTTAATTTTTCCATCAATATAATCAGGCAAAGTTTTAATTAAAAGTTCGGCGCCCAAATCAGACAATTGTTTTGATAATTCCGCATAAGTAATTTTAGGATTTAGAATTTGGAGTTTAGAGATTTCAAGAACTGGCCCGTGGTCCAATTCTTGATCCATAATCATTAAACAAACTCCGGTTTCTGTTTCGCCGTTTAAAATGACCGATTGAATGGGCGATGCTCCACGGTATTTCGGTAAAAGTGAAGGATGAATATTTAGGGCCCTGTATTTTGGCACATCCAAAATTTCCTGCGGTATAATTTGGCCAAAAGCAGTTAAAATTATTAGGTCCGGAGCCAGTTCCTTGATTTTAGCCACCCATTCGGGTTTACGTATTTTATCAGGCTGTATAAGCTTAAAATTGGCCTCTAGGGCCCATTTTTTGACTGGAGAGGGGGTAAGTACCTGCTTTCTGCCGATAGACTTATCTGGGGCTGTAACCACGGTAATAATCTCAAAGCCCCTCGCCAAAAGCTCGGGGTGGGCTTTGCGGAAAATGTTTTCTGCAAATTCTGGCGTTCCCATTAAAATTGTTCTAATTTTTTTGTTCATTGTCGCAGATTAATATTCCGTTAAGATGATCAAATTCGTGCTGGATTACTCGTGCCAGCATGTTTTTTGCTTTTAATCTAAATAATTTACCTTTTTCGTTAATTGCTTTTATTTTTAAAGATTTTGCTCGTTTGATTGGTATAAACATATTTGGCAAACTTAAACATCCCTCTTCAATAATTTCTGTTTTTTTGGATAATTTAATAATTTCGGGATTTATAAATACGCAATTTTTTGAATAATTGTCGTCAATAACAAACAATCGGACATCTTTTCCAATTTGACATGCGGACAACCCAATACCATTGTCTTTTTTCATCGTTTCTTGCATATCTTTGATTAAATTCAAAATTTCCTCATCAATTTTATTGATAGGTTTGGATTTTGTTCTTAAAATTTTATTGTCTTTTCCGGTTTGTAGTTTAAGCATCATATAACCTCAACTTCCCATATTGACGGAATAATAATTAATATTTTATTTCTTTGTCTAATCGTTAGTTTTGATTTAATAATAATGTTCCACTTATACAATCCTTTTTCTTTGGCAATAAATGCTGAAGTTGGACCGAGCATTTTAAAATCAATATTTGATATTTTATAATTTGCAACTTGAGTTTTGATTTTTTCAAATAAAATTTTCGCTTCATTTTTTGCCTTTAAAAAATTTTTATGAAAGTAAGATAATTTTATAATTTCGGAAAACGGAGGATAATCAAATTTTTCTCTATCCTTAATTTCCTCATTATAGAATGTATTAAAGTTGTTTTCAATGGCTAGGTTGAAAATTTTATTGTCTGGATTATAGGTTTGAATTAAAAATTCTTTATTACTCATATTCATGATTCGGCCAATAATTTCAAAAATTCTTTCGGAGGTTTTGAAGTCGGGTAAGTTTAAAACCGTATCAATGGAAACAACTGCCGTTAAATCCGCCTTTAGTCCCTTATTTAAAACCATTTGCGAACCGATAAGTATTGCGTCTTGAGAGTTATTAAATTCTTGAATAATTTTTTGTTGGTCTATTGGTTTTTCAGAAATATCGCTGTCCATTCTTAAAACTCTTTTGTTTGGCCAGTTATTCTTAATTTTTTCTTCTATTTTTTGCGTTCCCGAGCCCAGATATTTTATTTTAATACTTTTACAGTTTGGGCAAAGCACTGGCGCAATATCATCCTTTCCGCAATGATGACAAACCAATCTGCGCGAAGGTTTGTCTTTGTGAAAAACCATGGGAATATCGCAGGAAGGACACTTGGCAATATATCCGCATTCCCGGCACAAAACAATTGTGGATGTTCCCCTACGAGCAATAAATAAAATCGTTTTATTGGAATTTGTAATTTTTTCTTCAAGCTTTTTACTGATTGGAGAAAAATTTCCACCAACCATTTCCTTGCGCATATCTATGATATTTGTATTTTGTATCTTGTGTTTCGTGTCTTGAATTTCTAATTTATATTTTTTCTGTTTTGCCCAGTAATATGTTTCAATTGATGGTAGATTGGTTTTTAGAATTAGTTTTGCATTATGAATCTGCGTCAACTGAATTGCAATATTTTTTGCATTATAATATGGTTTTTTGCCCCAAGATTCGTAGAGGTCATTATCAGCATCTTCGACAATAATTGATTTAAGTTTTTTGAAAGGGGAAAAAACTAATCTTTTTGTTTTGGGGGTTAAAATTAACGAATTATTTTTATGAGTTGGTAGGTTTTTAGATAAGAATATTCTTGCAAATTGTCCGATAGGCGCAAAATAATATTCTGAAAGCCAGATTAATAATTCTATTTGTTTTTTGTTTAATATTTGTTTAGGGTTTTTAAGTTTTTCAATGGGCTTAATTTCAAAATCAGCATATTTTTTAAGCCGAAGACGTTCTTGCTCTACGGTGTTGCATTCCAGCACGATAGCATTGATTTTTTTGTTGCGCAGGGGAACTTTTATTAAAAATCCCGGTTTGATTTTAAAGTTGGAAAAATAGCTCAAAATTTGAGAGTTTGGTCTGGGAATTTTAATCAACGGTATGGCATTTAAAATATACATTAATTTTATTTTACCATTTTAAGAGGTATAATAAAACCATGACCAAGAAAAGAATATTTATTGCAATTAATCTTCCAGAACAGACAAAAAAGAGACTTTTTGACTGGGAGTTGAAATTAGAGCAGGAGTATAGGCTAGGAGAGTTCCGCGGAAGAAACATAAATTGGGTGATTAAAAATAATTTACACGTCACCCTTATTTTTATTGGTTATGCAACAGACGAAGAAACATATGAAATTGCTAAAACAATTAAAGCAGTTGCCAAAAAACATCAATCATTTTTTATTAACCTGGAAAGTATCGTTCTTGGTCCTCCGAATAAAAACGCAAGAATGTTTTGGGTCGAAGGAGAAAAAAGTCAGGAATTAGCTGAGTTGCAAAATGATTTAGAAAATGCATTGAGCACTGGCAATAATTGTCAAAAAGAAATTCGCGCCTTCAAGCCGCATATTACCTTGGCAAGATTCAAATCGTCGGAAATCGCCAGAAAAATTAAAGAGCAGGGGATTGTTGATAAAAAAATAAATTATCAAATTCCAGTAGACAGCATTGAGTTAATGCAATCAAATCTCGGTCGTTGTGGCCCAGAATATATAATTTTAGAGTCAATGGAATTAGGAAAATGAAAATTGAAATTTTCGGCATAAAATTTGATAACCTAACCATGAATGAAGCGGTGGAACGAATAAGATGCCTGTCTGCCGGTAGGCAAAGTTTTGTTGTTTTGCCATATTCAGAATTTGTAGTCAGGGCACAAAAAAACGAAGGATTTAAAAATATTTTAAATAAAGCAGATTTTTGTTTATGCGAGGGGAGGGGGTTATATTTAATGGCGAAATTATTGGGCAAGAAACTGAAACAAGAAATAAACGGCATAGAATTAATTTACAAGATTAGCGAGAAACAAGAAACAAGAAACAAAAAACAAACAATATTTTTATTTGGTGCAACCGAAGAGGTTGTTAAGAAAACAGCAGAGAAATTAGGAAATAATATTGTGGGCTTTGAACACGGATACCAGGATTATAATTTGGTAATTCAAAAAATAAACTTGATTAAGCCCGATATTTTGTTGGTGGGGCTGGGAAGCCCTCAACAGGAAGAATTTATTTATAATAATTTATCCAAAATGCCAAGCGTTAAACTGGCAATTGGCGTTGGCGGGGCATTTGATTTTATTTCTGAGTGCGTCAAACGCGCTCCACGTATCATGCAAAACATTGGGGTGGAATGGTTGTGGAGATTAATTCTGCAACCTAAAAGACTTAAAAGAATTTTTATAGGAGTTGGTGGATTAGTTTGCTTGACTTTTAAAAACATGCTATTCTTAAAAAGAAATAATAATTAACACAAAAAATATTATGTGGTGGATTATTGGAATAATCGTAGTTGTGATAATTGTTTTATTGGCTGTAACCAGAAAGAAATCACCAAGGGTTGAAGAATCTAAACCCGAAGAGCCGGAAGTCCCAGGGGAAGATAAGCCGACAGAATAAATTTATCTTTAAGATAAAAAACCAACCTCTTATGTAGAGCGTTGGTTTTTTGACCTCCGAGGTTAATTTTGATAAGATTAAATTATGAAAATTGGGATCGATTGTCATACTTTAGAAAAAACGAAAACGGGCGTAGCCCGTTATTTAACAAATTTATTGGATTATTGGCAACAAGAAACAGGCGCAGAATTTGTTTTATATTCAATGAAAAATGTCAAAAATCCATTTAATATCCGTAGCACTGCGCTATATTATAATTTTTCTTTGCCCAAACAAGCAAAAAAAGATAAAGTTGATATTTTATTTTTACCATTTTATATGCGTCCGTTTTTTTGCAACGTTCCAACGGCAGTGGCCATACACGATATTTCTTATATTGCGCACCCCGAATGGTTTGATTTATATCACAGATTGGCCTATGGGATATTAACCAAAAGGGCGATTAAAAAATCAAAAGTAATTTTTACCTGTTCGGAATATACAAAAAACGAAATTTTAAAATATGATCCTTCCTCTGCAAACATACACGTTGTCCCGCTTGCTGCAGATGAAAAATTTAATTCAATAAAAAACGAAAGCAAAATTTGTGAGGTTAAAAACAAATACGGATTGAAAAATAAATATTTGTTTTATGCTGGAACAATTTTCAATCGCAGACATGTATTAGAATTAATTAAGGCATTTAAATTGATTCTAGAAAAATTTTCTGACTACCAACTATTAATTAGTGGAAGAAATTTAACAAATCCACATCAGGACATTGATGGAGCGATTAAAAATATTTCTCAAATTATAAGGATTGATTATGTTGATGAAAGCGATTTACTTTATTTGTATCAAGGGGCGGAAATGTTTATTTATTTATCCGAATATGAAGGATTTGGTTTGCCGCCGCTAGAAGCCATGGCCTGCGGAACGCCGGTTTTGACCACGAAAATGACCTCACTTGGCGAGGTATTGGGAAATTATCCGATTGCGGTTAATAATCCAAGCGATATCAATGAGATTAAAGAAAAAATTATCAGAATATTAAGTGATGAAAATTTGAGGAAAGAAATGATTGAAATTGGTTTACAACGCGCTAAACAATTTTCTTGGGAAAAAACAGCGCAAAAAACATATAAAACACTAATTTCTAATCATCTCAATGCCTAATTATTCTAAAAACAAAGCTGTATTTTGGATTTTGCTGGGAATTGAAATTCTAGCATTAATTTTGGTTTGTTTTAATGTTTTGCCGAGAGAATTAGTTCTGGTATCCAGCGGCTTGATATTGTTTTATTTGATTGTTGGTCCGATAGAGAATGGATTGATTTTGTTTATTGCTTCAATTCCTGTTTTTGTTGCCCTGCCAATATCTGAAAACTTTGATTCGTTGAGCGCTGGGAGAATATTTATTCTAGTTCTATTTTTGAAATGGTTGTTTTCAAAAAAACAAATTAAATTTAAACGGATAGAAATTTTATCTATTTTATTGTTGTTGGTTATGATTCTTTCAATTATTCCTGCGGTGGACAAAATAACAGCAATCAAAAAAATTATCTATTTGGTCAATTTAGTGGCATTGGTTATTATCGTTAAAGATGTTGTTAAAAATAATGTTATTTTCAAAAAAATAAGCAAAGCGATTTTAATTTCTGGTGGGATAGTGTTTTCAATTGCATTGGGGCAATTAGTTTTTGCTTATTTGTCTACAATCGGCGGATTTTGGGATTGGTGGGCTGACCATATTTCGTATAATTTTTATGGTGGAAATCTCCAACAAATTGTTAAAACTAACAATGCTTGGTTTACAGCATCGCCAAGTAGTTCTTCGGTATTGAGAATTTTTGGTTCTTTTACTGACCCACACAGTTTCGCCTTGTATCTATTGTTGATTATTCCATTTGTTTTTGTTTTTGCCGTGCCATTTGTGCAAAATAAAATCCGTGAAGGAAAAATTTCAAAACAACAGATTTTTTGGTTGATTTGGTTATTGGCTAGTTTATTTTTTATTATCCTTTCTGGAACAAGAGGAATATGGCTTGGGGTTATTTTCGCAATTTTTGCCTGTATATATTTATTAATTAAAAAGATGAATTTTAATCGTGTTGTTTCTGCCATTTTTTTAATTTTAATAATTTTTATCGCACTAATGCCGATTGTGTCAGTGTTCACTGCAATTCCTCAATTTAAAGAGTCGGGGAGTGATGCAGGATTAATGCTTAAAAGATTAGCGTCAATTCTTAATTTGGATGAAACCTCTAATCATGGCAGGGTGTATATTTGGAAAAAATCCTTAGAGAATTTTAAAAAACATCCTTTGCTAGGGGTGGGGGCGGGAAATTTTCCGGTCGTATTAGAACAAGACATTGCGTTGGCTAAAGCGGGTTCCTCGGCTCATAATTTATATTTAAATTTTCTAGTGGAAAACGGAATTTTTGCGTTTATTTTGATTATTTTAATTATTATCGATATTTTATCAATGATTTTTTCTATTTTAAAAATGAACCTTTTGCCAGACAAAAGAAAACTGATTACCGCAATGTTTGTTTTTTTAATTTGGATTTTCGGCTATAGTTTTTTTGATATTGCGCTTACAGACGAAAGAGTGTTTTTATTATTTTTAACGATTCTGGGATTAATTTTTGCAGTCAAAAGAAACCCCCAAATTTTAGAGAATGAATAAATTAGTTTCAATTATTATTTTGACTTATAATTCTGAGAAATATATCAAAGATTGTTTGCAGTCAATTTTTAGACAAACGTATAATAATTTAGAGATTGTGATGGTGGATAATAATTCTAAAGATGGAAGCGTAGAGATTGCGAAGAAGATTTTAGGAGACTGCGAAGATAATCAAAAGGTGATTTTAAATAATAAAAATTTGGGGTATGCTGGGGGAAATAATATTGGTATTAAACAAGTTCAAGGAGATTATATTATAATTTTGAACCCCGATGTAGTTTTGGATGAAAATTTTATTCAAAAAATAGTTGATAAATTTGAAACAGATTCTAAAATCGGATCAATACAGTCGAAAGTTTATCAATTCATTAATCATCAAAAAACAAACATTATTGATACGGTTGGTTTTAAATTTTTTAAGTCCGGAAGAATTATTGACAGGGGGCAAGGGGAAGATGATAATGGGCAGTATGATAATTCAAGGGAAATATTTGGAGTAAACGGTGCGATTCCGGCTTATAGACGGATTGCCTTAAATGAGATAGAATTAAAAGAAGAATGTTTTGATGAGGATTTTTTCTGTTATGCAGAGGATTTTGATTTAGCTTGGAGATTAAATGCTAATGGGTGGCAGGCAGTTTTTGAACCACAGGCTATTGCCTGGCACGACAGGACAAGTTCTAAATCAATCGGTGGAGGATGGAAAGAATTCAGACAAACAAGAAAATCACAATCATTGTGGCTTAGAAAAATTAGCTGGAGAAATATTTGGTTGGCGTTTATCAAAAATCTGCCGTTAAAATATTTTTTCCATCCGCAATTCGTAAAACGTCAAATTAAATTTAACTTGTATTTATTATTTTTTGAGCCCAAAGTTTTATTGGCAAAATTCGAAATTATAAAATTGTTGCCGAAAATGTTAAAAAAAAGAAAATTAATAATGAAGAACAGAAAAATAAAATATGTTAGATTCGATTACTCCGCCTAGGGGATTCAAAAAAATATTCAGAAGACACAATAAAGAAAAGGATAATCAGTTTGAAGTAAAAACTCCAAAAAAATTCAACAAAAAAAAGTTGGTTATTTGGAGTATAATTATTATTATTTTGATTGTGCCGGCATTTTATCTTTTTAAAACTGGCTCTGCTTTTTCAAAAATTATTACGATTAAAAATATTGCTTGGGAGAAAATTTTTGGGAAGCTGCCGGGAGCGGAATATACTCCGCCCAAGGACGAAAATAGAATTAATTTTTTGCTTTTGGGCATGAGAGGGGACAATAATCCCGACGCGGGAGCGTGGCTTACTGATGCGATTATGGTTGTGAGCATAAAAAAAGATACGGGCAAGGTAGCATTAATTTCTGTTCCAAGGGATTTATACCTGCAAATGCCGGGTGAGTTGACTTATGAAAAAATAAATACGGTTTATGTTATCGGTAATAAAAAATATGATAGCGGATTAGATTATGCAAAAAAGACATTAGCATATGTAACCGGACTTCATATTGATTATGCGATAGAAATAAATTTTGACGCCTTTAGGGATGTTGTTGAAATTTTAGGCGGAGTAAATGTTCATTTAGATCAGCCCTTTGTAGAGGATAGACAATGGGGCTGTGATGCCATGGGGAAAAATTGCATACCGTTTCATCTTGTCGCAGGAGACCAGATTTTAAATGGTGATAGTGCTTTGTTGTATGTTCGTTCTAGGTTCTCTAGCAGTGATTTCGACCGCATTAAGCGCCAACAACAGGTAATGATAGCGCTGAAGGACAAAATTCTATCATTAGGAATATTAGCAGATCCATTAAAAGTAAGCGGGATAATTGATGTGCTATCAAAGAATATCCAGACCGATATTAGTCCTTGGCAGATTCCAGAACTAATCAAGCTGGCAAATAAAGCCCAAACCGACAATATTATTAGAAAGGTTTTTGAAAATTCGCCAGAGGGCATGCTTTATGAATCAAAAATAGATGGAATTTATGTGCTTTTGCCGACAGATGCTACTTTTGTTAAAATCAGAGAAGCGTGCCAGAATATTTTCAAATAAAAATAAAAATAGATGAAACTTTCTATAATTATCAGCCATCATCAAACTCCAAAGTTGCTTGATTTATGTATCAACTCAATTAAACAGACGATTAAAAATTTAGAATACGAAATAATTGTAATAAGTAGCGAATCAAAAGAAAAAGAAGAAGAGTTTATTAAAGACAAGTGGCCGGAAGTAAAATTAATTACCTTTAAAAAAAATATTGGTTATTCAAAGCTGGTTAACGCTGGCATTAAAGAGTCAACAGCGGACTTTATTTTAATTCTGAATGCGGATATAATAATTTTAGAAGGGGCGGTTTCTGAAATGATTGAATTTTTAGAAAAACATAGTGATGTTGGGATTGTTGCGCCTCGATTGGAAAGTTATATGGGTAATTTGCAGGTTTCATGCTTTAATGATCCGATTTTGCGCTTGATTCTTGCGCGTCGCACTTTTTGGGGCAAAACAAAACAAGGCAGAAAAATTTTAGAAAAGGCATCAATTATAAATGATGATAAAGTAAAAGAAGTTGATTGGGCGCAGGGTTCAGCGATGATGTTTAAAAGAAGCTTGGTTGATAAAATCGGATTTTGGGATGAAAGATTTTTTATGTATTTTGAAGACAGCGATTGGTGCAGACAAGCGAGAAAAAATGGATATAAGATCGTTTATCTTCCAACCGCAAAAATGGTTCATTATTATCATAGAAGCAGTAAAAAATTTGGAGTTTTAGGCGATTTAATCTTTAATAAATACGCGCGCATCCACATTATTAGCGCAATAAAGTATTTCAAAAAATATGGCTTTAAATAAAAGAAAAATTGTACGTATAATTATTATATTAGTTATAGCCGCAATATTATTCGGCGGAGGATTTGTAATTGGCAAAAAATCGGCCGATAATGTTCAGATTGCCAATAGAATGTTTTTTAATAAAGAACTAGGCAAACCAGAACCGGTCGATTTTAGTTTGTTTTGGCGGGTATTAGAAACAATAGAAGACAAATATGTTGATAGCTCTAAAATAAATTATACAGAAATGTTATACGGCGCAATATCAGGCATGGTTGATGCTCTGGGCGATGACTATACTGTTTTTATGAAGCCAGAAAAAACAGAAAGCTTTATAAAAAGTGTCAGCGGTGATGATAATTTTGAAGGTGTGGGCATGGAAATAGGGATTAAAAATAAAACATTAACAGTTATTTCCCCGATTGAAGGAACTCCGGCATACAAGGCAGGAATACAGGCAGGGGATTTGATTCTTAAAATAGACGATAAAGATACGGAAGGATTAACATCTGAAGAAGCGGTAAGTTTAATTAGAGGGAAAAAGGGAACGCAGGTCATATTGATGATTAGCAGAAAAAGTTTCAGCGAACCAAAAGAATTTATTTTAACTCGAGACATAATTCAGGTTCCGGTTATTAGATGGGAAATGCTCGCCTCGACAAGCGAAGCTGGCGGGAAAAATAACGATATTGCCTATATTAAAATTTATCAGTTTACGGCCAATCTTCCGTCAAGATTTAAAGACATTGTTTCCGAAATTTTAAAAAGCGATGCAAAAAAAATAATTGTCGACGTAAGAAATAATCCCGGTGGATATCTTGATTCTGCAACGGAAATTTCCAGTTGGTTTTTGCCCGAAGACTCAGTAGTCGTTAAAGAAGAATTTAGAGATGGCACGGGAGATGAATACACAAGTAAGGGCTATAAGGCTATTCAGAATTTTCCAGTTGTAATGCTTGTGAATAAAGGCTCTGCTTCTGCGTCAGAAATTATGGCTGGGGCGCTTCGGGACATTAAGGGAACAAAATTGGTCGGCGAAAAAACGTTTGGGAAGGGTTCTGTTCAGCAAGTTGAAACCTTCAAAGACGATTCATCATTAAAAGTTACGATTGCAAAATGGTTAACTCCGTTAGGAGTATCAATTAACGAAGAGGGTCTAACGCCGGATTATGAGATTGAATTAACCGAAGATGATTATAATAATAATCGCGATCCTCAATTAGATAAGGCAGTGGAATTATTAAAATAAATAAAATGAAAGTTATTTTATTAAAAGATATTGTCGGATTGGGTAAAAAGGGGGAGATTAAAAATGCAGCTGACGGACACGCAAGAAACTTTTTAATACCCCGAAAATTAGTAAAAATCGCTACTGATACGGCAATTAAAGAACTGGAGCAAGAAAAAGCATTGGAAGCGCAAAAAGCCGAACAGGACCTACAACAGATAGAAGAAACAGTATCGCAAATTGATGGATTGGAAATTGAAATTCCGACGAAAATGGATGAAACAGGTAAGCTTTATGGGTCAATTAATGATCAAAAGGTAAGTCAATTATTTAAGTCTAGGGGTTTTGATATAAAGAAAAATCAAATTAAAATTCTCCAACCAATTAAAGAGGTTGGAGAATATCCAATTACAGTTACTTTTGATCATGGATTGGAAGCGGAAATAAAGTTGATAATTATTGATGAATCTTTAATAAAAAATAAGTCCGAAGAAAATTAAACAACATCAACAGCCTTTAAAAGTTTTCTTTTGCCGTTAAATCCGGTCTTGGCAATTATTCTGAATTTGACTGTTCCAGGTTTGACAGCAAAAATTGTATCATCTTTGCCCCTTTTAGTATTTTTACCGGCAACAAACTTTGTTCCTCTTTGTCTAACGACAATGCTGCCAATTTGAGCTTTCTGCCCCTGATAAAGTTTTACGCCTAAATATTTTGGTTGCGAGTCTCGTCCCAACTTAGTTGAGCCCGCGGATTTAGTTGTTGACATAGAATTTTATGTTATCACATCTAAAAAATTATTTCAAGTTTTATGGCCATGATATTTTTATTGTCGTAGTTATTATTTTAATCGCGCTTATATTTTTTGGACTGGGTCGTTTGTCTGTATTTTCTTAGTGCTTGCTTTGATGATTGTATATGTTCTATTTTCTTTTTTAGCTTGATAAAGTTGTTCTTGAATTGGTTGGGGCAGGGCTTTAATGATTTGTTCTAATTTTTTAATGTCATAACCTCCGACACGAATTTGATTTAAGCGCGTTATAAATCCAGTATCTCCAAACACTCTTTCTATTTTTTCTTTGTCTAAATATTTTTCAATGATTTCCTTTAATTCATTGATTTTTTTATTGTTTTGCGTATTATTGTTTTTTAAATCTAAAAATTCATTAATAACTTTTTTAATCTGCTCGTCGTCAATAGTGGTTTCGGTTTTATAAAGATGTTTCCACATTGGGCAGATTTTTTTATATCCGCACCAATCACACAAAGCAGAAGGCAGTGGTTCGAATTTGCTGGTTTCTATTTCTTTTAATTTTTTCCAAACATGTTCTTGGATTTTATTTAATTGTTCTTGCGTTCTGTGTGTAGAAATTGTTTCTTGGTGTTTTAAATAATACAAAGTTAATTTAATGTTTTCAATTCCTTTTTCTGCGAATTGTGGCCAGCGATTCATTACCCCCAAACAATATAATGACATCTGCATGCTGTTATGAATATCTTCTTGCGAGGGAAGTTTTTTTGTTGTTTTATAGTCAATAATTTCAATTCCACTTGCAGTCTTATCAATTCTATCAATAATTCCGGTTAAAAGACATTTTTCCTCTTTATTCTCTGGGTTTTCAAGTAAAACTTCAAATCTGGTTTCGGTACCAAGAACAGAAAAATTGTTCTTGATTTTTAAATAATTTTCGTAATAATTTTTAAGAATTTTTATTGCTTCGGAAAAATAAATTATATCTTCGTCTTCTTGAAAAGGAGAATTTTCTTTAGGCCATACCTCCTTAAATTTATTAAGTAATTCGTCGAGGGTAGGGGATACTGGACTTTGTTTGTGAAACCATTCTAGGGCCTCGTGAAGTTTTCCGCCAAAAACTGCCTCCTTAGTTTTAGGGGCCTTGATTTTATCAATAACTTGAAATTTATATTTCAGGGGGCATTGTTCAAAAGTATCCAGCGTGGAGTATGAAATTCTCAGTGTTTTTTGTTCCATAGGCTAATCATACAATAAATTTAAATAACAAAAAACCCCGAAGCCAAAGTTGGATCGGGGTGGAAAGTGTCATTTTGCTATTATTTGGATACCATGCTTAAATAATAAAATAATCGCATAAATGCTGAGGCCGATTAGTGCCCATGAAATAAAGGTGAGAACACAATACCAAAATTTTTTCATTGATTTTCTCCTTTAATCTAAAGATCTAAAAACAGAATAGCATGCTATTGTTATTCTGTCAACGGTTTCTTTTCTGTCAAAACACAGAAAAAATCATTCCTTCAACTTTTTTCCACTATGAAATTGGCGGTGGATGTCGCGGAGGTGTTTGTTGGTAACGTGAGTGTAGATTTGGGTGGTGGCGACACTCTGATGACCGAGAATTTCTTGGACGGTTCTTAAATCGGCACCTTGATTTAATAAATCTGTCGCCAGCGTGTGTCTTAAAACGTGTGGAGTAACTTTAATTGGCAACCCTGCCATGCGTGAATATTTTTCTACCATGCGTTCAATTGAGCGTACAGTTAGACGGGCGGGGGATAGGTCGCCGTCTTTTTTTGCTCGATAGTTTATAAACAACGCCTTATCGTCATCGTTTCTTGTGTCTAAATAATGTTTTAACTGGCGCACAGCGCGGTCAGAAAAATAAATTGTTCTTACGTGTCCGCCTTTTCCGGTAATACTTAATTCAATATCTTTCGTATCGGATTTTATTTTTATTTGATTCCTGTTTAATGCAACCAATTCTGCAATACGTAATCCAGTAGAGAAGAGGATTTCCAAAATTGCCCGATCCCTTAATCCAATATTGTGCGACGTATCAGGTGTGAGCAATAATTTCTCAACTTGGTCCAAAGTTAGAAACTTTACGGTTTGTTCGCTTTTTTCCCGTTTTGCCAATTTTATCTTTTCAACCGGCAACGACTGAATATCTCTGTCAGTAAAAAAAGTTAATAAATTTCTTAATGCAATTAAATAAAAATTTTGTGTTTTTTTACACAAAGTCTTTGTGCCGTTTTCAGAGATAGGTGAGCGCGCTAAAAAGATGCGGTACTGCCAGATATGTTCAGGAGTTAGTTCGTGTGGCAGTAAACCTTCGTTTTTGGTCGATTTTAGCCAATTGGCGAACTTGTGGAGATAACGCGCGTAGTTTTCTTGGGTTTTAGTGGCAGCGCCACGCTCGATTTCTAGATATTCAAGAAAATCGGTAATGTGTTTTAATAATGGTAGATTAGATGTCTTCATAAGATTTAAAATAAATAGCCAGGGGAGTGCCACCAGAGAGAATCCCAGAGACCATCCCCATAAGACGTCGCTTAACTATGATTGTACGACGTTATCTATATTAATTATATTTGGTCAAAATGACCAAGTCAATACTCTTCCCTATTAACATTGATAGATAAAAAATATTTTCTAAAAATAATTAATCTAAATATTTCTGTGGATCCAAGTGCGCGCCGATTGGCACTGTGCCATACCATACTTTTTGCACCTGAATTGATTCTGAGGTATAAACCCCAAAATGTAAATGCGCTCCGGTTGAATAGCCTGTGCTCCCCTCATATCCAATAACGTCCCCTCTTTCTACTAAATCCCCGGTTTTAAATGCTCCGTAACTTGATAAGTGGCCGTATAAAGTGGTTAACTTGTTATCGTGTTCTACTAAAACCCATTTTCCATAAGCATATTTTCCACAGTTCCCTATTGCTAAAATTTTTCCTCCCCTCGCCGCCTTTATTGGCGCTCCATATTTTGTGGAAATATCTATGCCGTTGTGGAACCCGCTTTTATACATTTTTTTGCTAAAGGCGGTATAACCATACCCTTGGGTTAAAACCCCCTCTAGGGGCCAGCTAAGCGTCCCAGGGCGCGCTTCTATTGAACTTGGGTCAATAGAAGCCTTGATTTTGTCCTCTAAATCAAATATCTGTTGTTGTATTTCTTCTTGTTTTCGCAAAGTATCATTAAGGAGATTTTGATATTGTTTTTCTTGTCCTTTGGTTTGGGTCAATAAATAACTTTTTTCTTGTTTTTCACTGTCGACAATTGATTTTTGACCCGAAAGTTGATTTCGCAATGATGCTAGTTGACTTTTTTGTACTTCGGCATTTGTTTTTTGTGTCTGCATATCTTTTTTCATGTTTTGCAGGTCGGTGATAATTTTTTGGATATTTTCGTGTAGCGTTTCCAGGTAATGAATCTGATTTATAAAATCAGAAAGATTATTTTGCGTCAGAATAATCTCAATTAATGATTCGCGGTCATATTCCGCCAGTACTTGCAGTAAATCGGAAATTTCTTTTTTCTTTTTATCTATTTCGTCTTGTTTGAGCTGGATATCTAATGATAAGGAGTCGATTTTTAATGATGTAGCAGAAATTTTGCCGGTAGTTACGGATATTTCTGCTTGTAATGCCCTAATTCTACTGGCAATTACATTAAGTTGGTTGTTTAAGGTGTTTTTTTGTGATTGAGCGCTGTTTAATTCTTTTTGATAAGCCGCTGCCTGTGCTTCCAGTTGTTTTATTTCTGCTTCTTTTTGGTTTATTTGACTTTGTAAATCATCAACCAAACTAGCCGAACAAACTTTCGGCAAAACACAAGACACAAGAAACAATAACCAAATTATAAGAATTAGTTTTTTCATTTAATTAAATCAATTGCTTTTTGAATTCTTTTTAATGTTTCGGTCTTCCCCAATATTTCTGCAATTTCAAATGGGCCTGGTGATTTTTCTTTTCCGCTTAATGCAACACGTAACGGCCATAATAATTGTCCGCGGTCTATTTTCCCTTCTGAGTTTGTAAATTTCTCGGCTTCTGGTAAAAGAATTTGTTTTAGTTTTTCAGTTTCAAAGTCGCGGTCTTTAACGTCGCACAATATAGAGTATGTTTTATCCAACGATTCAAGAGTTTTTTCTTTTGAGGTGTCTTTCCATGCCAGCATATTAACATTATACTCTAGTTCCTTAAAAAAGAAATCACTTGTCTCCCCTATGTCAGAAAGCTTGTTCATTCTTTCTTGTCCCAATTTAATTATTTTTTCAATTGTTTTTTTATCAAAATTGGAATCTTTCGGTAAAAATGGCAAACATAATTTTGTTAATTCTTTAATCGGCATTGTTTTAATATATTGGCTGTTAATCCAATCAAGTTTTTCCATGTCCAAAATTGCCGGATTTCTATGTACTTTATTCCAATCAAACATTTTTATTAATTCGTCTAAACTCAAAATTTCTTTTTCCCCATCTTTAACGCTTAAAATCGTTAAACCGATAAAATTAATCAACGCTTCGGGTAAATATCCTTTTTCAATAAAATCTTCTACCGCCACATCCCCTTTTCGCTTACTTAACTTTCCGCCGTCCTTGCTTAACATCAACGAAGGATGGACAAATATCGGCAATTCCCAGTTAAAATATTTATAAAGCAGAATATGTTTTGGCGTGGAAGAAAGCCACTCCTCTCCCCTGATTACATGGGAAATCTCCATTAAATGGTCATCAATTGTGCTGGCAAAATGATAAGTCGGGAATCCGTCTGATTTAATTAAAACCTGGTCATCAACCAAGTCGGATTTGAATTCAATCTCGCCGTGGAGCAAATCATTGAATTTTATGGTCTCCCCTTCTGGAACTATCATTCTGATCGTATACGGTATTTTATTTTTCAGATTTTCTGCAATTGTTTTTTCGTCTAAATTTCTACAATATTTGTCATACATTGGCGCTTGTTTTTTGGCAATCTGCTCTTCGCGCATTTTTTCCAAACGTTCTTCAGTGCAGAAACAATAATATGCTTTTTCATCTTTCAATAATTGTTCGGCGTATTTTTTATAAAGATCTAATCTTTCGGATTGATAATATGGGCCTTCGTCAATTTTAAAATTAAAAAGTTTTAAGGTTTTAAGCAATGATTCGGTTGCTCCTTCAACAAATCTTTCCTGGTCAGTATCCTCGATGCGTAAAATAAAATCGCCTTTTTCTTTTCGAGCAAAAAGGTAATTCAAAAGTATCATCCGTAAACTGCCAATATGCAAAAACCCCGTCGGCGACGGCGCAAACCTCACCCTAATTTTAGGGTTTTTTAACATATATCCATTATAGCAAAAAAATCATAAATCAAGAAATAAAAAGACCCCCATATCTCGCCTGGGGGTCAGGGGCTTCATTGCTCTCAACGCGGGGTCCTAGGGACCCATTCCGCCATTTTTCATGGCGTTTCCTCCTTTATAGATCAAATTTTCCAATACTGTAATTATAGCATATCCATAAAATTTGTCAAGTTTTTTGTGCTATTTTTAATATTTCGTCTCTAATTAGTTCAGCGGTTTGGGGATTGTAGAAAGATTTGGCTTTTTGCGACATTTCAGACATTTTTTGCGGATTGGATAATAAATTAGATATTTGTTCCAGTAATATGTTTGGCGTTAGATTTTCCTGTTCTAAAATAATCGCATCACTCACTTTTTTAAATTCGTATGCGTTTTCTCTTTGATGATTTTGTGCTGCGCCTGGTAACGGAATTAAAATTGACGGCTTCCCCAATGCGGAAATTTCGAATATTCCTCCTGCCCCAGCGCGATTAATAATTAAATCGGCTAAAGCATAAGCATGTTTCTCTTGTTCCGTATTTAAAAACGGATATAAATGATATTCCGGGGATTTAATCGCGTCTTTTTCCAAATTTTTAAAATTATTTTCTCCGCAAGCGTGGATTATTTCTGTAATCTCCAATAATTTCGGCAGATTTGTTGTAACTGTTTCATTTATTTTTTGTGCGCCTTGCGATCCGCCGAGGATTAAAGTGATTGGTTTGTTTGAAGAAATGTTAAACATTTTCTTTCCCTCTTCCCTGTCCCCTTGCAATAACTCTTTTCTAATTGGGTTTCCAAGTACAATAATTTTTCCTTGCTGTTTTGGTTTAAAATATTTTTTAGCGCTTTCGAACGAGAGAATGATTTTTTTAGCGAATTTAGCTGATTTTTTTGTAACCCTGCCGGGCACTGCATCGGAATCATGGATTATAACTGGAATTCTGTATAAGCGCGCAGCCATTAAAACAGGAAAAGCTCCGTATCCGCCTTTAGAAAAAATTACATCCGGAATCCAAATAAAAAGATAAAAAAGTGATTGAAAAAAACCGATGACAGTTCTAATAATTTCGATTAATATTAATGGATTAAAAAATGTGTGCAGTTTTCCCGCTTGAATAAATTTTGCCTTAATATTGGTTAAATTTTGTTTAACAAAACCATTGGGGCCAAGATATTGGCATTCAATACTATTTTCAAAGGTGTCCTTTATTGCAATCATGGGGAAAATATGACCGCCAGTTCCCCCACCTGTAAATAAAATTCTCATAGATTTAATTTGTGTGTTTGGATATATTTACTAATACCCCGGCTGCCACAAGATTAATCATTAGCGCTGAACTGCCGTAGCTTACAAACGGCAACGGAATTCCGGTTAATGGAATTAATCCTGTGATTGCGGCAATGTTGATTAATGTTTGGGATCCGAACCAAATCGTAATCCCGCATGCTAATAATTTTCCAAAATCATTATTGCTTTTTTGGGCAGTACGGAAACCAAAAAAAATAAGCGTGGCCATTAAAATTATAAAAATAGCACAACCCAAAAATCCAATCTCCTCGGCCATAATTGCAAATATGGAATCACTCATTGCCTCGGGCAGATAACTGTATTTTTGAATACTGTGTCCCAATCCTCTGCCGGTTAATCCGCCTGAACCAATTGCTAGAAGCGCTTGATTAATTTGATAACCAATGCCCTGGGGGTCAAAAGAAGGATTTAGAAAGGTCATTATTCTCTGCATGCGGTGAGGGAAAAATTTTACCAAAGCAATAAATCCCGAAACATAAAATAAAAACACAGCAATAACATTAAGTAATTTTGTTCCGCTTACAAAGTACATTACTAGGCCAATGATTGCAACTAAACTTAATGTCCCGGCATCGTTTTGTAGGGCAATTATTCCTCCGGAAATAGCAATGATTACCAAAAACGGAAGAAGAGTTGCGGGCTTGGCAGTAGACGCAGAAGATTTATTATTTTTTCCGAGAAAAGCAGCCAAATAAATTATCAGCCCGAGCTTTAAAAATTCAGACGGTTGAAAGTTAATTGGCCCCATGCTCAGCCATCTTTGCGCTCCCCCGTGCTTCATTCCCAGGGAGGGCACAAAAACCAACACACAAAGGATTAATGAACCAAAGAAAATCAGCAAAGAAAATTTTTTAAATATTTTATAATTTATCTTGGAAAAAACAAAGAAGAGAATTGTTCCTATTGCGCCACCGTATAATAATTGATGCAGAAAATAATAATAAGGTTTTCCTGTTTGTTCCTGAGAAATTACAGTAGAAGCATTAAAAAGTATCGCTAGGCCAAAAACCAACAAAAGAAAAATCAATATTGTTAGTCTTTTGTGCAGTTTTTTTTGTTTCATGCTCTTTTTAAAATTTGTCCTGCTTTTTCGCCGGTAATTTGTTCGTTATCAACCGCAAGTTTGCCGTTAACAATAACGTATTTTATTCCCCTTGGAAATTGATAAGGATTTTCAAATGTTCCCTTATCCGCTATTTCATTGGGATTTATTAATACCAGGTCTGCTCGATACCCTTTTTTTATTAATCCCCTGTTTTTTAAGCCGATTTTTTGTGCTGGCCCATAGGTTATTTTATAGATTGCCTCTTCCCAACCGAGCAGATGTTCTTTCTCCACATATTTATTTAAAAACCTTGGAAAAGCGCCGAAACATCTTGGATGAACCAAATCACTTTTTTTCTGATAATATTTTATATTATATCCGGCACTATCAGAAGCAATAAAACTTAATTTATGCGCGAGTCCAGCCTTAACATTCTCTTCGCTTAAAGTATCTAAAAAAATGCTGATTCTTCCCTCAGAAATTAAAAGCAGGTTGATTATTGCCTCTTCAACGCTTATTTCTTGGGCTTTGGCGATTTCGGTGATTTTTTTACCGATAAAAGCACGATTAATCGGTGATGTTGCGACAATAATTTTGTCATATTCGTAAGATTTTTTCTCTTGCATTTCTCTTATAACTTTTTCTTTGATTGAGGGATCTTTTAGCCGTTTTAATAGTTGTGTTTTTCCTCCTTCGGCAACCCAGTCGGGTAAAAGAATATATAAAACCGAGCCAGTTACAGTATAGGGATATATGTCAAAATTAATATTGGTTTTGTTTTTTTCAATTATTTCTATTGCCTTTTTCATATTCGGCCAATGATTTTCTCCCATTGCTTTTAAGTGTAGAATTTCCGTATTAACTCCGGTTTTTTTTACAATATCAACGGTTTCTTCTATCGCTGGAATCAATTCTTCGGCCTCTCCCCTGATATGGGTTGTATAAAGTCCGTTGAAACCTTTAACTATTTTTGCTAATTCAACTATTTCTTTAGTCGTTGCCATTTTCGCATGGCTGTATGCTAATCCTGTTGAAAGTCCAAATGCGCCTTGTTTCATTGCGGTTTTTAGCATATTGGCCATTATTTTTAATTCTTTCGGCTTGAGTTCTCTAAATTCATCTTTTATTAATCCCCTTCTTAGCGTTGAGTGTCCAACCAAACTTGCAAAATTAATTCCGATTTTTATTTTTTTCAGCGAATCTAAAAATTCTTGGAACGTTAGCCAATTTAAATTGATTTGTCCGGGATCAGTCCATTTTTGTATTGCCTTTAATCCGTCTTCCGAAACCAAAGGAGCCAGAGACGAGCCACAATTTCCTCCTAAAATTGTGGTTATTCCCTGGCGTAATAAACTGTCTTGGTTGGGTATTGTAAAAAGAGTAAGAAATGTATCTGAGTGGCTGTTTAAATCAATAAATCCAGGGGTTAGATACATATCTTTGGCAAAAATGACCCTCTTCCCATTTTTAGCGTCAATATTTTTACTGATTTTGTTTATTTTGCCGTTATGTATTCCAATATCAGCTTGATATTTCGCATTATTACCCCCATCAATTATAATTGCGTCTTTTATTAAAATATCATACATAATTTTAAAATTAAAAATTAAAAGTTAAAAATTCAAAATAAGTTTGAGTCAATGAAAAACAAAATTAAGCCGATAACAGTCATTACGCCGGAAATAATCCAAAAACGCATTGTAACCTTTGTTTCCGGCCAGCCCTTTGCCTCAAAATGATGGTGAATGGGCGTGGATAAAAATATTTTTTTATGGCGAATTTTTTTAGAAACAACCTGAACAATGACAGATAGTGACTCAATTAATAAAATAAATCCGATTAATGGCAGAAAAAATAAAGTATTGGTAAGCATGGCAATAACTCCCAACGTAATTCCTAGGGCCATGACGCCGGTATCTCCCATAAAGAATCTTGCGGGATGGATATTAAACCAAAGAAATGCTAACAGTGCCCCGATAATTGCCCCACACAACGCAGCCAATTCTATTTTTCCCTGGCTGAAACAAATTACCCCGTAAGCAACAAACGCAGATAAAAGCGTTCCGCCTGATAAACCGTCCAAACCATCAGTTTCATTTGCCGAAAACGCCGTTGCAACAATTGCAAAAATAAAAACAGGAATATACCACAAACCGATATTAAAATCTCCGACAAATGGGATATGCAGTAAATCCCAATCAAGCTTAAAATAGAACCAATAGGCAGCGACGCAGGCAATTGCCGTATAGACAATAATTCTTTCGCGCATTAATAATCCTTTTCCTGTTTTGCCCATTCTGCTTATGCCCATAAAATCATCAATTAACCCAATTAATGCGGCAAAAAACATAACTCCCAGCGGAAGTAGGGTTTGTTTGCGAGTTAAAAAATTATAATCAGAAAAAATAGTATCTGGTCCGAAAACTTTGGTAAGAATTAAAATGATAATCGCTAGCGCAATAACCGTAACCCAAATTAAAATCCCTCCCATTGTTGGTGTTCCTTCTTTCTTTTTATGTAAAGCGGTAAAAACTGGGGTTGTTCCTTCATCTCTGATTCCTTTGCCTAGTTTATATTTATATAAAAAATGAGTAAGAATTGGGGTTGAAAAAAGCGCGATTACAAAAGAAACCGCGGCAATGGTTAAAATTTTTATTATTGGGAAAATATTTACTGCCATATCCATGCGGTTTGTGTCCAATCAATAAGATTCTCGGTATCAGCTTCTCGTTGAGTTGAACCCAAAACTACTGTTATTAAATAATTATCATTTGAAATATTTGAAATCGTCATTAAGCATCCGCCAGCTTCCTCGGTATACCCTGTTTTACCACCGATTAATTGAGGAATTTTGCCTAGCAATTTATTGGTACTGGTGATTTTGTGAATTATGTTTTTGTCTACAGAATAAATTGTGGTTTCCAATGTTTTTAAAATTTCTGCGAGCAAGGGATTTTTAAAAGCATATTCTGCGATAATTGCTATTTCTGAAACGGTTGATTGGTTGTATGAATCAAGTCCTACTGGTTCTTTAAAGTTCGTATTTTTTAATCCAAGCTCCTGCGTTTTTTCATTCATTTTTTGAATGAATTGTTCGTAAGACATGCTTGGGTTATCCTGCGCTAACGACATTGCTGCATCATTAGATGATTCAACCAGCATGATATATAACAAATCTTTAATCTTTAATTCTTCTCCGATAATCAATCCCCCGCTGGTTCCATCTATCAGTATAGAATTTTCAGAAATTTTAATAACTTGTTCTGGGTCGTAATTTTCGATTGCCACGATTGCAGTCATTAATTTAGTTAAACTGGCTATGGGCAATGTTTTTCCGGTATTTTTTTGATATAAAACGCCGTCTTTTTTATCGTTTTTAAAATTTAGGACTATTGCTGATTTGGCTAAAATTTCCGGCTCATTTATTGCCCAATTTCTAATTGGCAAAAAATTGTTTTCAATATCACTAGCAACGGGAAGTTGAGAAATAATTTTATCTTCTTGCGTTTGACTGAGGTTTGCCTGCATTGGCTGATTGTTTTTTTCGATTAACAATAGAACCCACGCAATTGCGATTAACAACAAAATTACCAATATTTGCAGATAATATTTCTTCAGCATTATTTAAATTTAATTCCTAATTCCTTTAATTGTTCTTTGTCGATTTTGCTTGGTGAATTCATCATTAAATCACGGCCATCCCCTGCTTTGGGAAACGCAATTACTTCGCGGATGCTCGGTTCATTATTTAAAATCATAATTAATCTATCAATGCCCATGGCGATTCCGCCGTGTGGCGGAACTCCGTAACCGAACGCTTCGAGCATGTGTCCAAATTTTTCCAAGACATCTGCGGTTTTATTCCCCATTAATTCAAAAACCGTTTGCAAGATTCTTGGATTATGTTCTCTAATTGAGCCACCGCCAATTTCGTAACCATTACAGACAAAATCATATTGATGAGCTAATACGGTTGCCTGATTCTTGTTTAAATATTTAATAAATTCTTTTTCCGGCAAATTATCAAGATTTTGCGCTTTGGTGAACGGATGATGAGTTGCATCCCAACGTTTTTCGGTTTCTTTCCATTCAAATGCCGGGAAATCAACTACAAAAGCAAATGCTAATTCATTTTTATCATCTTTATTCTTGCGCAAATCTGGTTTGTCGGAATTATATTTTTCCATTGCTTCTTTGTAGGTTAAACGCGGAAATGGAATTTGTGTAATGTGTTTTTCAGGACAAATTTTGGCCACCATTTCAATGGCCATTTTTTCCATTAATTCTAAAATTTCATCCTGGGTCGGAAAACTCATTTCTACATCAAGCTGTGTAAATTCCGGTTGTCTATCCCCTCTTGCGTTTTCATCTCTAAAACAGCGTGCAATTTGAAAATATTTTTCTATACCTCCCACCATTAATAATTGTTTATACTGTTGCGGTGATTGCGGAAGCGCATAAAATGTCCCTTGCCATAATCTGGAGGGCACAACATAGTCGCGCGCGCCTTCAGGAGTTGATTTAGTTAAAATCGGTGTTTCAACTTCCAAAAATTGTTTGTCTGATAAAAAGTTTCTAATAAATTGAATAACATTGTGTCTTAAAATCAAATTATTTTTAATTCTTTCTCTGCGCATATCAAGATATCTATATTTCAATCTAATTTCTTCATTAATCTCGTAACCATCGGAATCGATGGCAAATGGAGTTGTTTCTGCCGGATTAATGATTTCCAATTTTTCTGCTTGCATTTCGACTGTGCCCGTAGGAATATTCTTATTGATCATTTTTTCCGGTCTCGCATTAATTGTCCCCTCAATCGAAATTACCCATTCGCTCCTTAAATCTTTAGCAATTTCTGCATCAGAAAAAACAACCTGCAGTAATCCAGATCTATCTCTTAAATCAATAAAAATAATTTTGCCGTGGTCTCGACGATTGTGTACCCAGCCGGATACCTTCACATTTTCTCCGACTTTATTTATTGTTTCAGCAATATTAGTTCGTTCCATATAAATTTATTTTATCACAAATTAATAAAAAACAAAACGTAGGTTTTACGTTCGCGAGGTAAATAAAAAAAGAGGGGGCTTCTCCGCCTCCCCTTTTATTATTCGATGCATAGTATTTTATAATGAATTTTGCCATTAGGGGTTTGGACGACTGCCTCATCCCCTTTCTTTTTGCCTAAAAACGCCCTGCCCAACGGAGATTCATTGGAAATCATGCCCTGCGATGGATTTGCCTCTTCTGAGCCGACTAATACAAATTCTTTTTTTGCTTCACTGTTTTTTACAATAATTTTGCATCCCACCTCTACTCTATCGGATTTGCGTTTTTTATCAATAATCATCGCTTCGTTTAAGAATTGTTCGATTTCCTTTATTCTTCCCTCATTAAACGCTTGTGCCTCTTTTGCTTCTGTATATTCGGCGCTTTCGGAAATATCCCCTCTTTCTTGGGCTTCTTTGATTTGTCGAGAAATTTCTTTTTTGTTTTCTTTTAACCCCTTCAATGTTTCATGAAGTTCTTTGAATTTTTCCTGGCTGATGTATTTCATTTTTTTTAAAAAATCATAATGCCGTGTGAACGGCATATGAATTAATTAAATAAATTTTTATTAATATTTAATTATTAACGCAAATAAAACGATTGTCAAGTCTGCTTGCTCTAAACAGTGGTTATTTAAAATATTCTCTTAACGCTTCTTTGGCAACTCTTGCAGAAACTCCTCCGATTTCTGCGCCGTTTTCAATTAAAACAGTGATTACAATTTCTGGATTTTCGTATGGAGCAAACGCTGTAAACCAGGCATGGGCATACTCTTTTCCCTTATAGGTTTCGGCAGTGCCGGTTTTCCCCGCAACATGAACTGGCAAATCATTTAGCGATTTTGCTGAGCCGGAGATAATTGTTTCACGCATTCCCTTTCTTACAATATCAAAATATTCTTGTTTTATTGATATATTTCTTATTAATTCAGGTTCGGAATTTAAAAGTAGTTGAGGTTTATATAATTTTCCGTTGTTAGCAATAGCGGAAATGGCCATTGTTAATTGTAAAGGATTCATTACAATATCTCCTTGTCCGATTGATGTGTTGTATGTATCTCCGATATACCATTTTTCGTTTTTTGTCTCTTGCTTCCATTTTTCGTCAGGAACAAGTCCTGCTTTTTCGCCAGGCAGGTCAATTCCGGTTTTTTCTCCCCAGCTGAACATTTGGAGATATTTTTTAATATTATCGATTCCCAGCCCTTGCTGGTTTCCGTATCCTCCGCCGATAGTATAAAAATAGACATCGCAGGATTCGGCAATTGCTTTAATCATGTTTACTGTGCCGTGTATGTCCCAATCTTTGAATGTCCAGTAAACATTACCGGATTCATTATAAAGATTAATATAACCGGGGCAATTTAAGGTTTTATCGGGAGTAATAATCTTCTCTTGAAGCGCTGCTAACGCAAGCATTGGTTTAATCGTTGAGCCAGAAGGATATCCACCAGAAATAACTCGATTGAACAGGGGTTGATTTTTGTCTGAAAAAAGTTTTTGGATATATGTTGAATTTCCGGAAATAAAATTATTGTTATCAAAACTAGGAAAACTAACTAAGGCCAGAATTTTTCCGTTGCGCGGATCCATTGCCACTGCAGCTGCGCGTGAGGTTGATAATTCAGAAAGTACCGCTTTTAATGATTGATATAAGATTTTTTGTAGTTTTGCGTCAATTGATAAAATTAAATCTTGTCCCGAGACAGATTCTTTGGTTGCCAATACTTTTTGCGTCTGCCCCAAGTTATTTATTTCGGTTAATTCTTCTCCGTAAACTCCTCTGAGTTGTTGGTCGTAGGTTTGTTCAATGCCGGTTCGTCCGATATAGTCATCGAGAAAATATCCTCCCTTTTTAACTTCTTCTGGGGCAACCTTTCCCAGATAACCCAAAATATGCGCAAAAATGGACCCGTCTTGATATTCTCGTTTGCTGTTTTTTTGGATTTTAATTTCCGGCAGAGAAGAAAATTCTGATTCTAGCAGAATTGCTTTGTTATTATCAATATCCTCGGCGATTATAATCGGATAAGTAAATTTAATATTTTCTTCTATTTTCTTGTTGATAATATCTTCGGAAATTTCTAATATTACGGATATTTTTTCAATTATATTTTTATAATCAGAATTTTTTTTAAAATCAGTCGGTATAACCATTAAATCAAGTTTTGGGACACTAATTGCTAAGGCGGTTTTGTTGCGGTCATAAATTATTCCCCTGAGTGGTTCTATTTGGTAGGAGCGAATTCTATTATTTTCGGCTAAATTTTTCCAGTAATTTCCTTTTATAATTTGTAAATCAAAACCTTTTGTAACAAGAACAATTAAAAGAAAAATTGTGAAAATCAAAAAAAGCCTTAAAATATTTTCTTTGATTGGCTTTTCAATTTTTTCGCGTTCGCTTTCTGGAAATTCTTTTAATCTTTTGGAATCCATTAAAACCTCTTCTGTTTCAATATCTTCGCCGAACTTACGTTTTACTTTATATCTATTTGATTTTATCCACATACCATTTTTCAATATAAAATATTGGCAATGCCAAAATTAAACTGTAAATAATTTTAGTTACAAACCCTAATAAGTAAAAATTATATCCTATATTAAATACTTTAAAAAGAATCAAAACAATTAATTCGTAAAAAATTATCGTAATTGTAAAAATCAATATAATTGATAGCTTATTTTCTTTTTTAAAATATCTTTGATTTAAAAATTGAGCCGTAATACAAGCCAAAAGCATGCTAATTACAGAAATTCCTAATACATTATGTAATGAGTAAAAATCCAAAAACAATCCGAACAAAATTATCCATCCCAGTATTTTTTTCCAGCCGATTAATATTGTTAAACCAACCAAAGTTAATAAAAAAATACTGGGAAAAGTATTGGCGATTTTTAAATTAGGCAAAACCCCGATTTGTAGAAAAAAAATAACAATAATAAGTAAAATTGTACAAAAATATTTCATAAATTTCTAATTATTCTAATTTCTAATTAAATCCCAATTTAGACTAATTAGACTAATTAGGTCAATTGGTCATTTTATAACAAGAACGTATTCTAGTTTAAAAAAATTTATTGCCGGAGCAATGGTGATTTGTTGAAAAATTTGATTATCTGAAGAATCGATTGTTTTTACCGTGCCAATAAGGATTCCTTTGGGATAAAGATTGTCTGTGCCAGAAGTAATAATTCGTTCTTCTATTTGTAATTGTTCTGTTTTGGGAATAAAGTCCATAAAAATTCCACCTTTTTCGCTTTTTTTAATCAATCCTTCTGTTCTACTGTTTTCCAATATTGCCGCAACATTAGAATCTTTACTATCAACAAGCATTACTTTGGAAAACTCTCCAAAAACCTCATTAATTCGACCCACAAGCGCCTTTTCCGGTGAAATTACTGTCATGCCAATTTTAATTCCTTGATTCGCCCCTTTATTGATTAAAATCCAGTCTTGCAGTCCCTGGATATCTTTTCCAACGATAGAAGCAATTTCAAGATTTAAATTGTTAGATTTTGAAATATTAAGTGCTCGTCTTAATATTTCGTTTTCCTGTTGGATGTTTTTTAAGAAAGTAATTTCTGCTTCCATGGTAATATTTTTTTCTTTGAGAACAAGATTGTCTTTATTGAGTTCGCCGATAGAAATTAAAACCTGAAAAAAATTAACAATCTCCTTTCCGACATTAGAAAATAATCTTTCAACCGGAGAAAATATTGTATAAACAAAATTCCCGAGTCCCTTATTGAGACCGGGGATCAAATTTATGATTACCAAAATAATCATTAGAATTAAAATAGTCAAAAACGCTTTTTTCATTTTATTTTGGCACTTCGCCGTAATCCATTTGCACTAAAACACTTCTTAGCTTATCTAAATCTTCTAAGATAACGCCTGCTCCACGGGCAACCGTGGTAAGCGGATCGTCAATAATTTTTACTGGCATTTTAGTTTCTTCTTTAATCAATTTGTCTAGTCCACGCAACATGCTTCCTCCACCGACCAGAACCAATCCCCTGTTCATTAAGTCAGAAATTAATTCTGGCGGAGTTTGTTCAATGGTTTCTTTAATCGCCGTGATAATTGCCTCATTGGAAGCATATAATGCCTCTCTGACTTGGTCACTATTAACTGTAATTTCTTTAGGAAGTCCGGTTGTTAAATCTCTCCCACGTACGGTGGTTTCTAAAATTTCATCTAATTCGTATGCCGAACCAATTGTAATTTTTAAGTCTTCTGCCGTTCTTTCTCCAAGTACAATTTTTAATTCATCGTGAGCATAATTTATAATATCTTGATTTAGTTTGTCGCCGGCGATTTTTAATGTTTGACTGGCAACTATTCCGCCTAACGATATAACTGCAATGTCAGTTGTGCCTCCGCCAATATCAACAATCATATTCCCTATTGCTTCTTGTACTGGCAATCTTGCGCCAATTGCGGCCGCCATTGCTTCTTCAACCAAATAAACCTCTCTTGCTCCGGCGCTCAATGCCGCATCTTTAACCGCCTTTTTTTCAACCTCTGTTATTTCTGATGGAATACCGATAATTATTCTTGGTCTGGGAAACAAACTAAAACTGTCTTTATGAATTTTGTGAATAAAATAGCGGAGCATTTGCTCGGTTACTTCAAAATCAGAAATAACGCCTTCTTTTAGCGGTCTGGTTGCGGTAATGTGTGCCGGTGTTCTGCCAATCATTCTTTTTGCTTCAACGCCAATTGCCAAAACTTGTCCGGTTTTTTGGTTTACAGCAACAACCGAAGGCTCATTAATAATGATCCCCTTTCCTTTTACATAAACAAGGGTTGTGGCAGTCCCCAAATCAATCCCAACATCTTTAGAAAATTTTCCGAATAATTTGTTAAACATTTTAGTATGACTTGGCAAATAATACTTCGTATTTCCCTTCCTTTGCACATTTTATACACCCGCCTCGACTCGCTGTCGCTTGTCGATGCGAGGCGGGCTTACCCACATCAAACGGAATGCATCTGATTGTGGCCTTTGTTTCGTTTTGAATTTCTTTTTCGCATTTTGTATCCCCGCACCAGTGAGCTTTGATAAATCCGCCTTTTTCTTCCAATGTTTTTTTGAATTCGTCGTAAGTCTTAACTGCGTGTGTATTTTCAATTGTAAATTTTTTGGATGTTTCGTATAATCGTTTTTGCATTGCATCCAGTAATTTTTCCGGGCTAAATTGTTTTAAACTGATATTTTCTTTTTTTAATACATCTCTTAAAACGTAAGTAATTTTATTTTCTTTAACTTCTTTGGGGCCTATTTCAATTCTTAATGGCGCGCCTTTTAACTCCCATTCATGAAATTTCCATCCAGGGCTTTGTTGTTCATTTTTATCAACAAAATAATTAATTTGCTTGTCTTCAAGTATTTTTTCTATTTTTTCAATATATTTAAGTGTTTTAACGTCATAAGAGATTGGAATTATTACAACCGGATATTGAGCTAATTTTGGGGGCAATACCAATCCCTTGTCGTCTCCGTGAGCCATAACCATTCCGCCAATCATTCTTGTGCTTACGCCCCAAGATGTCTGCCAAACATAATTTTTATTTCCTTTTTCATCAGAAAATTGAATGTTAAATGATTTGGCGAATCCTTGTCCTAACTGGTGGGAAGTGCCCATTTGCAATGCCTTATGGTCTTTCATTAATGCCTCAACACAAAGTGTGTAATTTGCTCCGGCAAATTTTTCTGCATCAGTTTTTTTGCCCAGAACGCAGTAAATTCCTAAATATTCTTTAGCAAAATTATTGTACATGTTTAGCGCTTCTCTGGTCATTTCATCGGCTTCTTTTTCGGTTGCGTGGGCTGTGTGCCCTTCCTGCCAAAGAAATTCCATTGTACGTAAAAATAATCTCGGTCTCATTTCCCATCTTACAATATTCGCCCACTGATTTACTTTAAGTGGTAAATCGCGGTGAGAATGAATCCAGTTTGAAAATGAGTCATACATCACCGTTTCAGAAGTCGGTCTGATTGCGAGTTTTTCTTCCAGTTTTTTGCCTCCGCCAATAGTAACCCAAGCAACTTGCGGATTAAATCCTTCAACGTGCTCCGCTTCTTTTTTAAAAAATCTTTCGGGAATAAATAAAGGAAAATAAACATTATTTACGCCCAATTTTTTTATTTTTACGTCCATTATTTTTTGGATGTTCTCCCAAATTGCATATCCATAGGGTTTAATAATCATGCATCCTTTTATCGGCGCATAATCAGCCAAGCCGGCTTGTAACACCAGCTCGTTATACCATTTTGAAAAATCTTCTGATTGTTGGGTTATCATATTATTTAAAACAATTTAATTACATCTCTTAGGGTTATGACAACCATCAAACCGATTAATATCATAAAACCGATTGCGTGTGTCAATCTTTCGGTTTTGAATTTAATTGGTTTGCCTTTTATCTTTTCAATTAATAAAAACAATAATCTTCCTCCGTCTAAAGCCGGAAATGGTAAAATGTTTATAATTGCCAAATTAATTGACAAGATTGCCGCAAACTGTAAGACATAAACCCAGCCGAGATGGACGACTTGCGATGTTAATACAGCGATACCCACTGGTCCAGCAATTTCTCCAATTATTTTTCCTTGAAAAAGTAGGGTTTTGATTAATAACCAAAACATTTTAATCATGGTTACGGCTAATTTTCCGGTTGTTTCAAGCCCTTTTAGAATTGCTTGATACCAGGGATATGATACTAGTCCGGTTTTGGACATGGCAATACCCAATGCCCCTTCCTCTTCGGGTGGATTAACTCGCGGAGTTAAATTCTTTTCTAATATTTCATTTCCTCTTTTAATTGTTATGGTGATTTCTTCTCCGACATGAAAGGCAACAAACTTTTGAACATCTTCTATTTCGTTAATTTTTAATTTTTGATTTTTGATTTTTAATTCCAATATTGCATCTCCCACTTTAATTCCCGCATTTTCGGCTGGAGAATCTTTGGCTGTTTCGATTATTTGTATTCGAATATTTCTATAATTTGCTTCTTGTCCCTGTTCGACAAAAGTTGGTACCCCAATCATGTGTACAAAAGAAAGCAGAATTACTGCCAAAATTAAATTCATTACAACTCCCATTACCAAAATAATTGCTCTTTGCCAGATTGGTCTATTGTAAAACGCTCTTTTGCTTTGGCTTCTGTTTTCCTCGCTTTCCTCGCCGAATATTTTAACAAATCCGCCGAGAGGAATTGCGTTCAAAGAATAAGTTGTTTCTCCTTTCTGAAAACTAAAAATTTTCGGCGGGAAACCAAAGCCGAATTCTTCCACTTTTATCCCTGCCCTTTTAGCACTAATAAAATGCCCCAACTCATGGGCAAATATCAGCAATCCTAATATTAGTAAAAAAACGATAATAGTAAGTAGCATAAATTATTCTAATTTCTAATTAACTTAATTATTCTAAACGGTCATGATATCGGTTTCTTTGGCCTTTTTAAGGTCGTCGATTTTTTTATTGTAATCGTCAACTAGTTTTTGTAAGTCATCCTTAGCACGGAATTTATCATCTTCGCGCAATTCCCCCTTTTTCTCCATTTCTTGAATTTCTTTCCAAATTTTTTCACGGTGCAAACGCATGGAGATTTTTGATTCCTCTGTTTTGTCAGAAACGATTTTTACATATTCTTTTCGTTGTTCTTCGTCTAAAGAAGGGATATTAATTCTGATTAAATCACCGTCAACAATTGGGCTATATGGAGATTTGTTTCGCAAACCCCTTTCAATTTCTTGCATTACCGCTTTGTCCCACGGTTGAATTGTAATTAATTTAGCGCCGACAATGTTAATTGCCGCCAGTTGTTTTAATGGGAATTTTTGGTTATAACATTCAATTTCAATATCTTCAACCATTGTCGGTGTTGCTCTGCTTGTTTTAATTTTTCCTAATTCTGTCTTCAAAAAGGCTAACGTTTTTTCGAACTCTTGTTTTAAATTGTCTAATAGTTGTTTATACATAAAACTAAATTTTCCAATGCCAATCTCTGGTTTACGTTAGTATTTGAGATTAGGTCTTTGGTTTTTTGTATTTCTTTAATTATATTTAAATTAATTTTTATTTTATCTTCTTCGTTTATCAATTTGTCTCTAAACCAGAATAGCCATGAGTTTAAAATAGCAAAAATCTCGTTTATATCTTTATTCTCTGACTTGGTAATTTTTTCTATATATTTGAAAATATCGTTTAATGGTTTTTTTAGAATATTGATATGATTTTCGTCAATAAAATTTTTAGCAATATTGTTTAAAGAGGTCGACTTAAATTTGATTTCCTGTACACGAGAAATAATGGTTTTGAATAATAAGTCTGGGCTTGGTGAAATTAAAATTAAAATTGCATTTCCGAGAGGTTCTTCCAGTGTTTTTAACAGGGAATTTGACGCTTCGCTGTTCATTGTTTCTGCTTTGTCAATAATAACAAATTTATAAAAACTATTGTAGGGCGAAAGTGATAAATGTTTTTTGATTTCTTTAATTTGATCAATTCCTATTTCCATTTTTCCTTCGATTGGCGCAACATAAAAAATATCAAACTTGTCGGTTTTTAAGAAGTTGGCAAATTCAAACGCAGTATTTTTCATTTCTTGGCTCGTTCCATTATAAAATAAATATCCGTGCGCCAATTTTCCATTTTTGACCGCATTTTTTAAAAACTCCAACATAAACTTAGATTATCACATCTATTGTTCTTTCGCAAATCTGTTTATGAATTTTAAAATTTCTTTTTTAAATTTTTCTTCAGAAAATTGTTGGGCATGTGCGGAAATGAATTGCGGATCATAATTTTTTAAATTGAGTCGTAATCTACGTACGCCATCTGCTAAAACAGCGGAATTTTGATAGTTGAAAAATTCTCCTGTCTTCCCTTCAATTACTGTTTCGGTCGCACCTCCTTTGCGATATGCCAATACTGGTTTGCCACATAACATTGCTTCAACCGGAGCAATACCAAAATCGTCTTCTGTTGGAAAAATAAATGCCGTACAATTTTGATAGCATTCTTTTACCACCTCATTAGACTGAAATCCGAGGAATTTAATGTTTTTGTTCGCCAATCTCTGTAAATTCAGTTTTTCCGGTCCATCACCGACGATTACGAGCGGCAAACCTAGTTTGTTGAATGCTTTAATTGCAATATCAATTTTTTTGTATTTACGTAATTGAGAGACAATTAGATAAAATTCTTTTTGAAATTGGTTATTTGAAAATTGTGATTTGTTTAGAAATTCGGATTTAGAAATTGGGATTTGAACAGGTGGATAAATTACCATCGAGTCTCGTTTATAATACTTATATATTCTTTGTTTAACTGTTTCTGAACAGGCTATAAAATGATCCACCCGTTCCGATGCTTGTCTGTCCCAAACCCTGAAATAATGGAGTAGAATATTTTTTCTTGATTTATCCCATAAATATCTTGTAGGGCTGAAACAATAGCAAACATGAATTGTTTTTGGTCGCGTGATAACTCCTTTAATAAAGGAGTGGCTGGCGGAGATGACAATATCAAAATCCCGTAAATCAATTGTTTCTGTAGCAATCGGTAAAAGTGGCAATAGTAATTGGTATCGTTTTTTTAGGAATTTGGGAAATTTTTGTAAAAACGAAGTATTTATTCGTCTAATTGGAAATAATTGTTTTTTAATTTTAGGATCATAAAATAATGTAAAAAGTTCGGCATCCTCAAAAATATCTGCCAATGCCTTAAATGTTTTTTCTCCGCCTCCATACGAAGTTAAATATTCATATAGTATTGCAATTTTCATTTTAAAATTATTGCTAATGTTTCCCTGGTGCACTTTGGCCAGGAAAAACGTTGGACATTTTCATAACCACGTTTGATTAACTCATCGCTAAGATTCGGATTTTTGATAATTTTATAAATTCCCTCTGCAATATCTCTGGGTTTATATGGATTAACCAAAATTGCGCTTGGTTCTTTGTATTTTGGATTCCAAACAACTTCTGGCATACTTGAAGTGCTTGAACAAACAACCGGAGTACCAATTTTTTGCGCTTCTAGTGGCGGAATTCCAAAACCCTCATAGAAAGACGGAAAAATAAAAATATCGGCATTTTTTAATAATTCCCATTTTTTATCATCTGTTACATATCCCGTACAAACAATATCTTTTTGTAAACTTTTATCTATTTTATATCCAATATTCGGACCCACTAAAATTAATTTATGTGGAATTTGATAATTTTTTTTTAAAAATTTAAATGCTCTAATTAATCCTCTGATATTTTTTCTTTTATCCCCCCTGCCCAAATATAATAAATATTTATTATAAGGCGATTTATTGTTTGTAAGTTGTAATTTTGAAGAAGGATTGCCGACACCATGATAAACAACAAATATTTTGTTGGGATCAACGTGATAATATTTTACAAGATCATTTTTGGTAGATTTTGAAGGAACTATAATTTTGTTTGCCCTTTTTATGTTCCTTTTTGTTGCCCACCTCAAGATTTTTCTTTTTAAAAACGGATACATTCGTGGGAGTTTTTCAAACTCCAAGCCCTGAATTGTAACAACCAATTTTATTTTTCTGTTAATTATTGGTCTCGCGTGGGCAGGAATAAATAAAATATCGTATTTGTTTTTTTTAATTTCCCAGCTCAACCTTATTTGTGTCCAAAATTTTTTAAATGGCCAATTTAAAATTTTAATTGGCAATTCGGGGGGTAATTTTTCAATCATATTTGGAGTAAGTAAAAAAAATTGATGATTTTTAAAATCATCAACTGCTGGTAAATTTCGAAGCAAATGATAAATATATTCTTCTACGCCAGTTCTTTTTACAAGAGAAATGTTGACGGAAATTGCAATACGCATATGTTTATTCGCTTTGGCGGTGATTATTTTTTACTCATTATACTTCTTTTGTAGACCTCTAGGTTTTCTAGCACTATTCCCGCACCCTTGGCGACACAAAGCAAGGGATCATTAGCGACATAACATGGTACTCCTGTGGTTTTAGTAATCAAATCGTCTAAATTGGACAACAATGCCCCTCCTCCAGATATAAACATTCCCCTATCCATAACATCAGATGCTAATTCCGGCGGTGTTACTTGTAGGACATTTTTTATTGCGCGGATAATTTCTTTTAATTCTCCGGAAATTGCTTCTACCACTTCTTTATTGGTAATTTCAATAATTTTAGGGAGGCCTTCAACTAAATCTCTCCCCTTTATTTTAATGCTTCCTCTTTCAGAATTTTGAATTGCGCTTCCGATTTGGATTTTAATTTCTTCTGCCGTTCTTTCGCCAATTGTAAGATTGTGTCGTTTTTTAATGTGGTCAGTAATTGCCTTATCAATCTTGTCTCCTGCAACCTTTACCGATGACCACGCAACTATTCCGCCCAATGAAATAATCGCTACGTCAGTTGTGCCTCCGCCAATATCAACAATCATGTTTCCAACCGGAGAATTAATTGGAATTCCAGCGCCAATAGCAGCTAAAACCGGCTGTTTTGCAATATAGGCAGATTTTGCGCCAGATTGGATTGCGGCCTCGATTACTGCTCTTCTTTCTGTTGAAGTTATGCCAGCAGGAACTGAAATTAAAACTTCTGGTCTAAATATTCGGAACTTTCCACTTGCTTTGTTAATAAAATAAGAAAGCATTGCTTGAGTCACTCTATAATCAGCAATTACGCCTTCCCGAAGCGGTCTGGACGCAACAATTGAATCAGGGGTTCTACCAATCATTTCTTTGGCTTCGTTACCCACTGCCAAAACCTTGTTGTCTTCAACAGATATGGCAACAACTGATGGTTCATTGATAACCACTCCTTTTTCCGGAATGTAAACCAATGTATTTGCAGTACCCAAATCAATGCCTATTTTTTTTACAAACATAATTCAATACTACTCTATTTTTTATGTCTTGGCAACTGTTTTTAAAAGTGCTAAATTAAATTTATGACAAAAAAGACGCGTAGAATTATTTTTTATATTTTTGTCGGAATTTTTATTATCGCCGTTCCGATGATTATTTTTTATGCCCTGGGATATAGTTTTGATTTCGGAAAAAGAATGATTGTCGCAACCGGCGGAATTTATTTAAAATCAGAACCAGTGAAAGCACAAATTTATGTTAACGACAAATTTAAGGAAACAACAACCAGGCTGATCAAGAGATTAACTCCAAAAATCTATAATGTTAAATTAATTAAAGAGGGCTTTCATTCTTGGGAAAAAGATTTAACTGTTCAGCCGAACCTAGTGGCAAAGGCAAGCAATATAATTCTTCTTCCAATTAATCCTAAAATTTCTTTAGTCGCTACTTCCAGTCAGGAATATATTGATTTTAACGTTGAGCCATCTTCAGAACAGTATTATCTTTCTAAAAACAATTTATATCGCTTCAAAGATAAAAAATTATTGGTACAGAATGTATTAAATTATGTAATTTATAAAAATGGAATTATTTATTTGGACAATGTCAGCGGGAAGATTTTTGAATTAGACTTGACTTCGTTGAAAACAGCGGAGTTTTTTAATAATGTTTATCCTAATTTAAATAAAGGAAAATGGATTATCTCGGAAGATAATAAAAAACTGCTTTGTCAAAAAGACAAATCAGTGGAAATTGTATGGCTGGACGATATAACCAATAATTCAATTTTAAGAAAAAAGGGAGACTTGGATAAAATTGATTTTGATGAAAAAATTAGTGATGTTATTTGGTATAATGAAACCGACGAACATTTAATTGTTGCAACCGATAACTCAATCCTTTTCACCGAACTCGATAATCGCCCACCGCGCAATACAGTTAATTTTATCACCACCGAATCGCCAAAAATAAAATACAACTCATCAGATAAAATTTTATACTTTTTAACTCAAGGTAAGTTGTATCAGACGGAGTTATAATCTTTATCGTTCACTTCTATCACGATCGTAGCAGAAGTTGACGATGGGATTTTAAACAAAAGAAAAGCGGGCGAAGCACGAAAGTACTTCTCTCGCTATTTTTTATAGTTTAAATTAAGTGAATAAATTTTTATTTCACCTTCCCTTCTCGATACAACTCATTAAACTCTTTCAATTTTGCGCCGACGATGGTGTCGCAAGTTTTTGTACACATTCCGCATAAAACACATTTTCTAATTTGTTCCTCAATTTCAGGAATTTCTGGGTCTCCCTCTTTAACGTCAAGAGTTTTGTAGCGAATCAGATTTTTAAATTGTTTTGGTCCGGTCTCGCCTTTTTTCGCAGTTATCCATGCAGGACATTTGTTCTGGCAATAAGCGCATTCCATACACGGCCATTCCTCAATTCCTAATTGTTTCATCGGAAGTTTAATGTTATCGTAAATTTTCGCCTTACTAAACATTGTGTTGGGATTTAAAACATCGTCTTTATCAAAAATCTGTTTGATTTCTTTCAAATATTTTGTAATTTTTCTACCCCACTGCTTTTTAATATACATGCTCCTACATCTTCCTCCGCCATGTTCTGTTGCGGTAGTCCCGTCATATTTAAAAACTGCTTTATATACCTTGTCAGCAATTTTTTTAATTGTTTTGATGTGTTTGGTTGTTGATGCCTCAATAACTGGGTCAATATGAATTGTTCCTGTTCCTGCATGACCATATAAGGCAACCTGAACATTTAAGTCTTTAAATATTTTTCTCAAATCTTTTAATAAATCAGGAATATCTTTTATTCTTACGCCAACATCATCAATAGAAACCAATGGTTTTGTTGTTGGAGAAAATTTTGCAGTTAATGGAAGTAAACATTTTCTTAGTTCCCAAATTTTTGCCATTTTATCTGCGTTTTTAATTACTTCTCCGACTAATTTAAAATTCTTTAATGAGTTTTCAAATTCTTTTAATGTCGCCTCAATGTTTTCATCAAATTGTACAATAAACATTCCCTCCGCTTCTTTTGAAAGTCCCAGCATCGGAAAACAACTTGAGGCAAGTTCTAACGAAACCTTATCAACCAATTCAACTCCAGAACAACCAAGTCGTTTAACTTCTTTAATAAAATTATCAATTTGATATAAGTCAGACAAAAACACCGCCCAAGAAACGGGCTTTTCAATTGGTTTTGGTGCAACCTTTAATTTAATTTCCGTAAAAATTCCCAAAGTTCCCACACTCCCCATCATCAAATGAGCAATAAGTTCGTTTGTGTCAGCATATTTGTCAAAAGCAGAAATATTATAAATTGAAGCATCTTGAATATCAGCTTTTCGATTGATGATTGCCATTGATTTTTTATCGTTCAAAATTCTTTGGCGCAATACTTCAAGTTTTGTTTTAAATTTTTCGACACCAATACCAGTTTCAGTATTGATGATATCTCCATCAGCATCAACAAACTCAATTGCCAATATAAAATCATCAAGTGTTCCGTATTTTACCGCGCCTCCTCCGCATGCTTTTGTGGCAACATTTCCGCCAATCATGCAAGCCCTTGAAGAGGCTGGCACTGGAGGCAAAAATAGGCCCTTTTCAGCGAGTTTTGCCTGTAAGTCATCATAAATTACCCCGGGTTGAGTTTTGACCCAGTTGTCACCTATTTCCAACACCTGATCAAAATATCTAGTGATATCTAAAATAATTCCTGGGCCAACGGCGGTTCCGGCAACAGATGTTCCCGCGGCGCGACAAGTTATGCCGATTTTGTTTTCTTTGGCGAATTTAACTGTTTTTTGAATATCTTGTTTTGTTTTTGGTAAAACAATTAATTCGGGAACAAATTTATATAAACTGGCGTCAGTAGAATAAACTTCTCTTTGGAATCTTTTGTCCAACACATCACCTTCAATTTGTCTTTTAAATTCATCAATTTTTTGTTGTGTAATCATATTTTAATTATATCACAAAAGCAAAAAAGAGCGAATATCGACAGAATATTATCACAGAGCGATAGTGGTAATAATCTTTTTGGCAATTATTTGCTCTTTTTATCTCTCACCTATTTTGTCCTAAAAAAGCAGGATCGAGTCGGACAAAAAGCAATTGCTGTTACGATATTCACTCTTTTTTGCCCTTCACCTTTATGGTGCAGGGTTTAACTTTATTAATAAGTGTACAACAATTCCCGATAAAATACCAACTAAAGCGCCGGCAAGAATGTCTATTGGATAATGCACTCCAATCCAAATTCTGCTAAATCCAACCAAAATTGCGACAATAAAAGCGACAATTCCCCATTTTTTATTGAAATAAAAGATAGCCATGGCGATTGCAAAAACTATTGCGGCGTGTCCTGATGGGAATGAAAGCGGTTCGCCATTTGGTCTGGTTGCGTTTATAATTCTTTTTAATGGTTCCGTAATTATTATACGCGAAAGAAACACAGAAACAACAGTCGAAATTACCATTAATCGGTTTTTTTTAATAAAAAACAGAATAAGAAGAACAATTCCTATAATGTAAATCAAATAATCAGCAAAAAATATTTCAATATTTTTCATAAAGACAATTCCCGCCAAAGGCAGACAAGCTAAAACATTATATCTTCTTCCGCGCGTTTATAGTCGTGAATTTCTTCTGGCGAAAACCAAAAAGTAATTTCATTTTTAGCTTCTTCTATTGTTCCAGACGCATGCACAATATTGTGTACTGCTCTTTTCCCATTGTTTGCTTGCACCGAAGAATCTACTGAAAAATCTCCTCTAATCGTACCCATTTCTGCTAATGCCGGCATAGTGTTCCCTGCTAATTTTCTCATCATGTCAACCGCATGAACACCCTTAACTATTATTTTTATTAATGGTCCGTCAGTCATATAATCAATAAGCCATTCTTTTACCATTTTACCGATTTTTATATTGTCTTCAGTCCCTAATTCTTTTTTAATGTCGTGACCGTATTTTTCATAGGTAACTTTTGTTTTTTCACCGATAGAATTAAACCACCTTTCATCACTTGGATAATTTCCACTTACCTGATCCTTGGTTGCCCATACCATTTCCAGTGCGATAATTTTAAGTCCGCGTTTTTCAATGCGCGAAATAACCTCGCCGATTAGTCCCCTTTTTACGCCGTCTGGTTTTATTAAAACCAATGTTTTCTCTTCTTTTGGTTCTGTCATATTTTATAATTTTAATTTATTTTAATTTTTAATGCAAACATAACGCCATTTTTTAAATTGATCCTTATAAATTTTATAATTTGTATAATTTAATTTCTTTAATAATTTTTCTAAATCCGTTTTTTGAAGATAGTCAAATTCCATATAAATTTTACCATTTGACTTTAGATATTTGCGCGCATCTTTAAGAAATTTTCTGATATACAACAATCCATCTTCTCCGCCAAATAGCGCTAAATGTGGTTCGTAATTATAGACCGAATCTTGCACTAAATGTTTGTTTTTTAATGAAATATACGGCGGATTTGCTAAAATATAATCAAATTTTTGGTCTTTTAGAGACAAAAATATATCGGACCGAATCACGCTATACCTTTTAGAATTAATTTTATTTAGTTTTAAATTTAATTTAATTTGTTTAGTTAAATTCTTATTGATTTCGGCAAAAGTCACATGAGAGTTTTTTATGTATTTTAAAATTGCAATTCCAATACATCCAGACCCCGCGAACATATCCAGAACACTAATTTCTAATTTCCAATTTTCAATTTTCAATGAATTTACAATTTTACGTACCCAAAATTCAGTCTCTTTTCTTGGAATTAACGGCTTTATAAACAAATCAATTTTGCATCCAGCAAAATTAGTATAACCTTTTTTATATTCAATAGGTTGGATCATATTCTAAAATTTTTACCGATAATATATATTTCTCTGCTTTCTTTGCGACTGGCTAAAGGTTTATAGCGCTTGGCGAAAGAAAAACTTTGTTCTATTTTTTTAAAAAATTCCTGCACCCCCTCTCCTTCAAAGATTTTACAAAGGAAGTTACCGCCTCTTTTAAGGTTGGTTTTCGCAATTTCTAATGTTTTCTCGCACAATTCAATTGAATTTTCAACATCTATGTCGTGCTCTCCCGAAGTATTTGGTGCCATGTCGGAAATAATTATATCAAATTTTTCGTTTGTTTTAAATTCATTTATATCCATTTTGATAAATTTTACATTTTGGGGCAATTTAATATTAACGTCCCTCAAATCAATTCCTAACACATTGCCCTTTTTTGCAGAATATAATAACCACGAACCAGGAGCGCATCCTAAATCTAAAATTTTAAAATTTTTTCTAAACAAGTTAAATTTTTCGTCAATTTGCTGGAGCTTATAAACTGAACGAGCAGGATATTTATCCTGCCTTGCTTTTAATGTATAATGCTCTTCTTTCAAATTTTTACGATACATATGTCAAAAATTACCACCCCCCTCCTCCACCGCCACCACCGCCTCCCCCTGAAGACCCACCACCACTCGAGCCAGAAGAGGTTCCCATACTAGAGGATATTTTATCGCTAATGCTTTCAATATTTGAAGTAAAACTATCAATATTAAAAGAGGCAAGGCTCGAACCTATAAACCATGCCGGATGATAATTATTAATATAATCTTTTCCGTAGATTTTCTCTATTTTTTGGGTCCATAATTTAGTAATTCCAAAAATCATCGCATAGGGCAGAAATTTTTCAAAGATATTTTCTTTTTCATTAAACTGTTGACGATATTTTTCTGCTGTTTGCATGTATAATTTAAACCCCTTAATGCGCCAATTTAATTCCGTTCCTTTAACAGTTCTTTTGGGCATTATAAAAGAAAAAAATAAAACAATTATTCCGCTTATTCCAAATATGAAAAAAAGTGGACTAAAAATCATAACCAAACCAATGATTAAAAATGTAATTTTTAAAGAAGATCCTCGTTTGCCGATTAAATCTTTTTCAATCAAATCGTTTTTAACGGTTTTTGCAATTTCCGGAATAGATTTATAAAAACTACTTCTTAATGAAGAAAGTAGAATTTCATTTTTGTCTCCAAGTGTTTCTTTCAAAATTAATGATTCAATTTTATTCAGTTTATTAATTTCTTCGTCTGATTTTATTTTTTTAATTTTAAAATCTTTTGTAGACATAAAAAGAATTTTGTTTGTTGCTTCTTCAATAGAAATAAATCCCTTAACTGCCAAATTAATTATCGTTGCGGAAATAAAATTATTTTTTAGCCTTCCAAAATTTATTAACGCTCCCATTTGAATTGGAGAAATATTTTCCGGTATTTCAAATTCGGGAATTACTGTTTTTTTGCTTTTTGGGTCTTTCCCGTGCCTTTTCCAAATTAAAAAGCAAATTATAAATGTTATAATCGGAAGAATAAAATATAGTAATGTCAAAAAATTAAAAGGCGGGTTATAGGGAGCAAAAATATTTTTTGGAAATGTAACCGAAACCGTAATCCCCTGACCCGGTTTTAATATTTGTGCGTTAAAAACCTCTAAAATATTACTTGTGTTCCATCGATGAAATGTAAAATCGTCCGTTTTTCCGCCAAATTCTCCGGAATATGCACTGATAGAGGTGTTTTCACTATTTATCTCGCTGGGAAAATTTATTTTTGCCCTGAAATTATCTATATCGATTTCCCAAAAATTTCCCAATACATTCCAATAAAACTCATCAAATTCAGTATTATCAAAACGAATAGCATTTTCAATCTTATAAGTTATTTTATAATTATTCACCCCGCTAACTATTTTATTGGCGTCTCCGATTTTCCAAGTAATTGTATTCGAATCTTTGATTGTAGAATATTTATAAGGAATTCCGTTAAAATCAGTAATACTGATTAATTCTACTGGAGTAGAAATTGTTTTATCCGGAGTCGTTGCTTTTATTGGGACAATTCTGAAAATGCCGTGTTTATCCGGCAGATTCCCGCAGTCAGCAATAATATTTTCCGTAATCAACAAAGAAGAATCTTTGTTAACGGTAATTTCTACATAAAAATCCTTGATATACCAGTCCGAAATTATGTCTCTGGCAAAAGAGGTTGGAGCAAATAAAAACACACCAATGAAAAGCGAAACGAGAAATTTTTTATTTTTTATATTTATAATCATATGTCCCGTAATCTATGGTTACTTCTTCGCCTTTTTTAATTCTTCTTAGGGTTATAGCATTGTGTCCGCCATTAATTCTTTTAACATTCGGATTATTAGAGGTATTAAGCAAATAAGAAATATTCATACCATTAAGTCCGGTTTCGTTTACTTCAACCGTTCCGTCTTTTTCAACAACATAAAAATCGTTTATCATTTTTAGTATATTTTTATCTGCATCTTTTAGTTCATTGATATTAATCTCTGCCCATTTTTGTCTTTTAATTCCTTTGAACGGATTAGTGTTTTTAGGAATGTCACGGATGGCAAAAACACCTATACCGTGTATTGCGGATGGCTGAATTCTGCAATAAGTATTTTTTAAATTGTGTAAAATTCTATTTTGAATATTCATTTATTTAAGATATCCCCAGATCTGTAATTTGTCAGAATCTTGATACCACCTTAATCCAATATCGGTTCTATAATACATATTTTGAAGCATAATATTCTTAATTCTATTATATGCTTGTTTTCGTGTTTCTTCTACCGTATTGCCCGAGCCGGTGACAATTAAAACATATCCCGTCTCTCCGGCAACACACCAAACATTGTTTATCATTTTAACATCTCCCAAATGTATTCCATCTAAATTGGGCTTTTTAAATAAAATTGATAGGTCTCGGTAGATAAAAGTTTCGTTTCTATCCTCAAAAGGATACGGTGGAACAGCGATTACGATACCTATTTGAAAACCTTTTTTTGTTTTTAATTCAAAACTTTCTTTTTTGGCAAGCGCATAAAGAAAATTTCCCATTTCTGATGTAATACCCTCCATTTGAATGCTGATAGTTGGGTAGCCAAAACGGCACGTAAATTCAAGCGGAAAAATTCCTTTTGAATTAGCAATACAATTTAAATCAACATACCCAACATATCCGGACTTTTTTAATTCTTCCTTCATTCTAAACAAGGTTGCATTAAACATAACATTGGATTCTGACCAATACATCAATGTTCCCATTTCACCAGTATACGGTCCGATATCGCCGGGAAATAATTTCTTATGTTCAAAATTAACATTTATGGGATAGATAAAGTCTTCTCCATTAAAGAATGTTCCGACTGCCACTTCTACTCCTACTGCCATTTTTTGAAGCTGAAATGTTTTTATTTTTTTTGCCCACGCTTTTTGGTTTTGTTCCAAAATTTCAATTAAATCCTTGCCATCGTCTTCCTGTCCCAAAAAGAGAACTCCTTTTAAGTCAGAAGTAATAAACCCCGATGGTTTAAAAACATATCTTCCTGGATTATTTTTAATAAACTCTATTGCTGAATCAAAATTGGCAAAATCCCAATGCGGAAGAATCACCAATCCCGCTTTTTTCATTTCTTCTTGTCCGAATTCTCGGTTTTCTTCAAGTTTATCCGTATATCTGCTTCCGCCGATAACAAGTTTTCCTTCTTTTCTTAAATTATCCGCAATGTGTCCAAAACCTACATCATCAAAAATAATTACGTCGGCCCAATCTTTGTGATCTTCCCAATTATCTACCCTTTCTAAAAATCCCTCATAAACATCTTTATCCCCTTCTGCCTTTACAGACACCTTAACTTCATGACCTTCGTTTTTTATTTTCCACGCCAAATCGCCACTTAAACTTTCAAAAGAAACGAATAAAAACTTTTTAGGAACAAAATCTTTTTTATTGTTATTATTTTTATCGCCGTTTATGTTATTCATTTTATTTTACCTTTTTACTTTATTTCTTCTTTAATCCCCTTATTGCCCAATTTTGACAATAAATGCATTATTGCGAAAAATACTATGATTCCGATTAATAAACCAACTTCTCCATATTTTACGTATTTTTTAAATAAATCTATTGATGCCGAAGAAAAATAAGCGAATCCTCCAATTACCGCAGTCCATATTGTTGCTGCCCCAAACATTGTCCAAAAATATTTTTTAAATGGTATATGTAACGCTCCAGATCTCAATAATATTGCATGATGAATTCCATATGTAAATTTAGTGATACAAAGCGTGCTTACTGGATAATTTTGTAATCTTTGATCTAGCGTTTTTGTTATTTTTGCGGCAATTTTTCTAAAAATAGCCGATCTTTTTTCTAAACGCTCACCTATTTTATACCAAATTATGTCACCAAAAGTAACCCCGATAATACCAATCAAAATTAGAATCAACGCATTAAGATGTCCGAGATTTGCCAGATAAAAAGCAGAAAAAAGAACCACGTCGCCCTCTAAAAACATGGCAATAAAAATAATTATATAAACTATCCATCCAAATTGAGTTATATATTGAAGAAAAATAGTTTCCATTTATTCTAATGCTTTTAATATTTTTTTCTTTAGATTTTGTGCATCGAATTCTGCAAATTGATAAACTTCTGCAGTTGTGCCAGATTTCAGATAACGATTAATTCCGATTGTTTTTTTCTGATAATCTTTTTGCGCCATGAAAGAACTCAAAAATCCCGACCAACCATTATGAAGCGTTACCACTCGCATTCTGTCTTCATCAGAAAATACCGCGTTGGCCTTTTCCGGATTATTTTGTCTAAATTCTTCGAATAGTTCTGGCGAAGTAACTGCCACAATTTTAATATCATGGTTTTGTTCTAATTCCGGTAAAATTTCTAAAACATTTGCTAAAACCTGTCCTCCGGAAATTGCTAAACATTTTTTAGTTTTTCCGTTTTCCAAATAATTTTTGAATACATATGCGCCATTTATCGCTTCTTTTGCTTCCGGAACCCCATTTCCCCTTTTGAATACAGGTGTGTTCGGCCTCATTACCGACAAAGCAATTGGTTCACCTTTTTCCATCGCATAAAACAACATTTCAATTGTTTCATTGGCGTCTAATGGTTTGTAAACTTTAATCCCTGGATAGGCCATAAATAAAGACATCCAAAATAAACCATGATGCGTTGGACCATCTTCTCCTGTTTCTGGGCCATCATGAGCGGCCAACATAATGAAAAAACCTTTGAATGCAGGATTGGCATAGTTATTAATCAACGCCATTCTTACCGGATTTGCCATAATTGATGTAAATACTCCGTAAGTTGCGAAAACACTAATTGCTTTGAAATTTCCCGGCAGAATGTCTTGGGTTAATGCCGTAGACATCATTGCCATATTTTGCTCGGCAATACCAAATCTGATTCCGCGTCCAAATGGGTTGTCTTTATTAATAATTCCATAAATATTTTCCGCAGCCCCAGTTAAAATTGATTTTGCTAAATCGCCAGAACCCAAATAAAAGAAAGCTGTTTGTCCCATTAACCACTTAAAAAATGCTTCGGTTGCTTTTCTGGTTGCCACCTTAGGTGGCTCTCCGCCAGAGGCGGATCCGCCTTGGGCGGAGAAAATTAATTCTGTGGGCAATATTTCCGGTCTCTTTATTGTTCTATAGTCAGTCATTGGGCGATTGCCAAGGGCTTTTTGCATTTGTTCTAATAATTCCTGTTCTGTTTTTTGTTTTTTTGCTCCGATTTCTAAACGTTCAATCAAATAATCAACATATTCATTTGTCATTTTTGACAACACAACATCAATATCTTTTATTTGCTCTCCTTCCACTCCAGGAATTTCAAATCCCAATTTTTTCATTACTTGTACATATTCTTCGTGCGGAAGCGGAGTACCGTGCGAATCAGCCAATCCTTCTAATTTACCGTAATCTTTTCCCTTGATTGTGTGAGCGATAATAACTGTCGATCTTTTGTTATCGAAACCCTGAAACGCTTTTTTATAAGCATAAATTAATTCCGTTATATTGTGTCCGTCAACTTCGATAATATTCCATCCCGAACCAAACCAATGATTCAAATAAGGAGAATCGATAACATCAGTAATCGGTCCATCAATTCCGAATTTATTTAAATCTAAACTTACAATCATATTATCCATGCCCATGGATTGAATTAAATTTCTTGCTTCATAAGTCATTCCCTCTTCGGTTTCAGCGTCCCCTGCCAAAACAAAAACTTTTGTATCGAGCCCGTTTGATTTTTGCAGTGTTGCCAAGCCCAGTGCCGCAGACAAACCATGTCCAGAAGCGCCTGTAGACATGTCTGATAATGGATAATTTGATTCTACGTGTCCGCTTGGCCCATTGCAATGCCTAAATTTGACCAAACATTCTGGATAAAATGCTTCTAATTTTTCAACATCAAATTTTTCTCCTTTTCTTTTTAAGGATTCGTAAATCAACGATAAAATTGAATGGAATAACGGCGTACAATGTCCTGCCGCCCAAACAATTCTATCTCTACCCGGATGATTTGGTTGTAACGGATCAAAAACAAAATCACCGGATAATAGTAAAGATAAAATTTGTTCTACTTTTGATGATGACCCGCCAGGATGACCCGATTTAATGCTATCAATTGCGCAAAACGCCATTGCGCGTAGAGTTTTTGCCAAATGTTCTGTCTTTTTCAAATCAATTCCATCAATTGGTTTCAGGTTTAGTCCTTGTAAATTAAAATAATATCCGCCTTCGGCAAGATATTTAAACCTTTTCGGTTCTTTTTTTATTAAAGAATTTAATTCCTTTTTGTCTAAAATGCTATAATCGCTTTTTTTTGATTTTTTCGAACCCTTGATGTTAATTTTCTTTATCATCATAAATTTATAAAATTTAAATTTTATAAATCTATTATAGCAAAAATAAAATAAAAAATAAATTGGCGAGATTTTTCTCGCCAATTTTTTGTCCCGAAGATAGTCAAAACTTATTTTCTTTCTCCCAGACAAACTTTTTGTAATTAAAATACCTTCTGCAGGAAGGACAAATAACAGTGTGTTTTTCGATGTGCTTTAATCTTCTCGCAAATTCTTTAAGTCCGATTCTTGGTTTTTCGTGAAAAAATACATAAATTTTAAACTGGATTTCTCTGCACACACACGGTGTAACTTTTTTTACGTTCAAAGAACTTCTCCTTTTTAAATTTATTGTTAATAATAGCAAATTATTTGTTAGTCGTCAATTGTCCGCAGGCGCCAGAAATTTCTGAGCCTAGGCTTTTTCTAATTGTTGTGCTAATTTTTTTACTGATTAAAAAATTTTTAATACCTTGAATCTTGTTATAGTCCGATGCTTTTAATTCAGAATCGTTAAAATTGTACCTAATCAAATTTATGTGTAATAAATAATTGTTTTTTATCGATTTTAAATATTTTATTAAATTATTAATATCTTGCTGGGAGTCATTAATATCTTTTAATAATAAATATTCAATAAATATTTTTCTTTTTGTAATTTGAAAATAATTTTCAATCCCTTGTTTTATTTTTTCTAAATTATACTGCTTATTAATTGGCATATACCTGCTTCTTTTTTCGTCATCGGCAAAATGAAGCGAAATAGCTAAATTAATTTGTGGAAATTTTTTTGCAAAATTATCAATTTTATCCATGATTCCGGAAGTTGAAACTGAAATACTGCGTGAACTGAAACCAAATAAATTTTTGTTAATTAAGTCCAATAACGCCTGTTCAACGTTTTCCCAATTTAAAAACGGTTCGCCCATACCCATTAGAACAATATTGGAAATATTGTTCTGAATTTTCAATTTTAAATTTTCAATTTTCAAAAACTGTTTCCAAAATAAAATTTGATCAGTAATTTCCTCTGTTTCCAAGTTTCTTTTAAGCCCCATTTTGCCAGTTGCGCAAAATTCGCAAGCCAACGCACAGCCAGCTTGTGACGAAACACAAATTGACCACAGTCCGGGTTTTGGCGAGATTAATACCGTTTCAATAAAATTATTATCTTTCAATCGTAATAACGCTTTAAATGATTTTTTATCCTTAGAAATTAAAATGTTTTCTTGTTTAAACGATAAAATTTGAATTTCTTTGTCCAGTAATTCCCGCAAATCTTTAGGAATATTTTTTATTCCTAAAAATGAAGAAACACCATCTTTATAGATGGCTTTTTTAATTTGTTCTAATCGATATTTGGGCTGGCATTCTTTATCTAAAATTGTTTTTAGTTTTTTGATATCCATTTGTAGTTAGCATAACATAGTTTACAAAAAAACAAAATCCGATTTGCATCGGATTCTGCTTATAAACACAATTATGTTTTAATTATTCTGTTTCTTCGGGAAAAGCCGTTCTTAACTTATCTTTTGCTGCTTGCATTGCCGTTTTAAAGTCATCTAATGCTTTTCTGAATGCTGTTTGTCTTGCCTCAACTAACGCTTTTGTGCTAATTTTTTCAATCACCTGTCTATCGTTATTATATTTGTCTCTGCCCACTCTTAATGTCGCCATAAAAGTTGTTCTGATTTGATTGGCATCAACTCCCGCTACGCAATCATCTTTTGCTTTTTGTACGGCAACCTGATAGGCGTTACGATAGGCATTTTGAGTGTTTTCTATTGCTGTCTTGCGATTATTTATTAATTGGTCTAATCCTGTTCTAAAAGCAGAAATTGCTGTGTCTATGGCGCTTTTACGTGCAATTAAAGCAGCCTCAACTGCTTGTTTGAATTCAAGCACTGCCTGCTTTTGTGCATCTGTTTGTGCCATTTCTGCAAGTTTTTCATATTGTTTTTCTCTGTTTATTTCCCATTTTTCGCGAAAATCCGTTAAACGATTTTCCCTTTGTAACCTTTTTTCTTCCATGTTTTGCAATCTTTCTTCTTGTCTATTAGTTATTCTCTCTTGGTTTTTCGCGATATTTTGGTTTATCCTTTCGATCCAATTTTCTATTCTCGAACAAAACGCTTGTTTAATCCCGGCATTCTTAATTCCAATATTTTTGTTGGAATTATTTGATCCAGGATTATCGTTTTTCGCGATAGATAATGTTGGGACTAAAAAAGAAAATACCAATAAAACCCCCAATATGCCAACAGAAACTTTTTTAAAATTCATTTTCATTGTAGGATTGACCAAAATTAATAATCTCTTGACTGTCCGCTGTGATTAAGTTAGCATCGGCAATTTCTTCACTCATTAAAATTCCTTCATTTTCAGAAAAAGTCAAAATTGTATCAACAATACCATCAACATCTCCGGTTGTTTCTGAAATTGGAAGCAATTCTTTTGACATGTCCTGTAATTTTCCTAAATCTCCGTTATTGTTAAAAACGTCAAATTTAGTAGCACCGAAAAAAATCACCAATAAAATCACAATTGTGACGGGAACCGCTGTTTTCCATTTCATAAGATTATAAATTTGGTTAAAGATTAATTTACCAAACGAAGCCCGACCTTTGACTTTTTGATTATGATCTAAAACAATTTTATCAATCAATTGTTCTGATGGCCTGATATTTTTCAGTTGCGCTAATTTTTTTTCTAAATCTTGTTCATTCATATTTTTCTAAAATATCTTTTAATGATTTTAACGCTCTGGTTTGTAATTGACGTATTGCGTCCTCTTTCTTGTTTGTAATTTTTGATATTTCTTGGTTTGATAGCCCTTCAATAAATTTTAAAATTATTATTTCTTCTTGCTCTTCACTAAGTTCATTAATTGAATTTATGATTTGTTTAAAATCGCTTTCGTTTTCAATTTCCTCTAAAATATTTTTGTTGTCGGGGATTAAATTTAAAATTTCCTCTTCAATATTTAATGCTTTATTCTTTTTCCAATAATCAATTACTGTGTTGCGAGCAATGGCATATAACCATGAAGAGAATCGATAACCTTCATCTTTATATTTGTCAATATTTTTCCATGCTTTCAAAAAAACTGTTTGCGTTAAATCTTCCGCTTCTTGATAATTTTTGATTTTGAAATAAATAAACCTAAATATCGGCGCAATGTATTTTTCATAATTAATCATTTTTTCTTCTGACATAGATTATAACGATTAAGAATCGTTTTTGTGACAATATTTAAGCGTTACTTTTTATTTCAATTACATCGCCATCTTTGATGATAGCTTCTTTGCCTTCGGTGCGGATTAAACCTTTTTCACGGGCATTGCCAAAGCCGTGCGCATCTAATAGGTCCTTCCAATTCACAACTTCCGCTTTAATAAAACATCTTTCAAAATCAGTATGTATAACCCCCCCGGCTTGTGGCGCAGTACTGCCTCTGGTTAATGTCCAAGCACGAGTTTCATCTGCTCCTGTGGTTAAGAACGTAATTAAATCAAGCAATCTGTATGCCTCTTTAATTAATTCGTCTAATTTTGATAATTCCGATAAGCCCAACTCTTTTCTTTCTTCCGCGCCCAAATCATTTGCTCCAAACTCACTTAAAATATCAATAATAATATATGGCCAATTTTTATCTTTAAAGACGTTTGTAATTTCGTCAGGAATTTCTTCTTCTGCGCCATTCAATAAATATAAACGCTTTTTCATGGTCAGAAGCTGATAATTACGCAAAATAACCAATTCTTCTTCGTCCCACTCCATTTCACTTAAAATCTTTCCGGTTTTTAAAAATTCTTGCGCCTTCTTTAAAACTTCGTTTTCTTTAATCGCCTCTTTCTTGTTGGCCCTCACTTCGACCGCCAAGCCCTGTAAACGCTTCTCTACGGTCTCCAAATCCTTCAGAGCCATTTCTGTATCCAAAATCTCTTTATCTTCTACGGGGTCGATTTTTTCACGAGTATTAATAATTTTAGCATTTTTAAAACAACGCAAAACATAAACAATCGCATCAACTTCTCTGATGTTTGCCAAAAATTTATTACCCAGTCCTTCGCCTTGGCTTGCGCCTTTAACTAACCCGGCAATATCTACAAATTTTACGGTTGCGTAAATTTTCTTGGCAGAATGCGTTAATTCTGCAAGTTTATCAACGCGTTCGTCAGGAACAGCAACAACACCAATGTTTGGGTCAATGGTGCAAAATGGATAATTTGCGCAATCTACTTGTTTTTTAGTGATCGCCTGAAATAGTGTTGATTTTCCCACATTCGGCAACCCCACAATTCCAATTGATAGAGACATATGTTATCTTAAAAAAATTAATCCCGCGCCAAAACTGAAAGCATTCATTAATAAACTTATTAATAACGCTCTTGCCCAGTTTAAATCTTTTTTAGTAATTAATTTAATTATTAATGCTTCAAAAATAAAAACAATAATTTCTAAGGGATAGTCCGTGATCAAACCTATAAATACTGGCGTCGGCCAAGAAATTAAATTTCCGATTAATATGGCAAGAAATATTTTTTTAGGCGCTTTTTTACATAAAACAAAAATTAAAGCTATTAACGATTCCAATATACATGTAAGAGCAAAAACAATTAATAATAGGAACGATACCATAGAATATGGAAGGTTTGGGCACTGGTGCTGGATGCGGAGCAATACTTATTGCATATACATATTGGAAAAATCCCAAAGACATTATTGTGACGACGAATAAAATAGTTTTTATTTTTTTAAACATAATTTATTTTTACTTTTATTTCAAATACTTTCTCCCTTTTAATTTTTCGGGTAGATATTCTTGTTTTTCTTGATAATTAAATTCGGGAGAATATTTATACCCTTTACCATAATTTAAATCTTTCATTAATTTTGTCGGCGCGTTGCGAATATGCATTGGCACAGGTAAATTGCCGAATTCGCGGACATCCTGCATCGCTTTTTCGTAAGCCGTGTATAATTCATTAGATTTCTTGCATTTCGCCATATAAACCACTGCTTGCGCTAAAATTACCCCACATTCAGGCATTCCAATATAATGACAGGCATTATACGCGTCTATGGCCTGATTTAAGGCCAAGGAATTGGCTAAACCAATATCTTCTGAGGCAAATCTAATTATTCTGCGTGCAACATACAATGGATCTTCTCCGCCCTCTAACATTCTGCAAAGCCAATAAAGCGCTGCATTTGCATCTGACCCGCGCATTGATTTGTGCAGAGCAGAAATAATATTATAATGTTCTTCGCCATTTTTATCATAAAGCAAATGCGATTTCTGAAATGCTTCTTTAATAAGGTCCGAAGTAATATTTTTTGATAAAGATGATGCATATTCTAAAACATTTAACGCAGTGCGTGCGTCACCATTAGACATGTGCGCCAATAAATCAATTACTTTTTTATCTATTTTTAATTTAAAAAGACCCAGTCCCCTTTTTTTGTCTTTGATTGCGCCATTAATAATTTTAATCAAATGTTCTTTGGTTAATTGCTTTAAAACAAAAACCCTGCATCTTGAAAGCAGAGCCCCAACAACTTCAAAACTCGGATTTTCGGTTGTTGCGCCGATTAAAATAATTAATCCTCTTTCAACGTCGGGAAGCAAAGCATCTTGCTGTTTTTTGTTCCAACGATGAATTTCATCAATAAATAAAATCGTTTTTTTCCCCAAACGTTCATTTTGCTTGGCAATTTCCACAATTTCGCGTAATTCTTTCAATCCCGTATCAACAGCGCTAATTTTTCTGAAATCAGATTTTGTGGTTTTGGCAATAATATACGCCAATGTTGTTTTACCGCTTCCCGGAGGCCCCCAAAAAATCATAGAAGGCAATTGGTCCAACTCAATCGCCTTTTTTAATAATTTATCATTACCGATAATTTCTTCTTGCCCAAGAAATTCTTTCAATGTTTCTGGCCTCATTCTATCAGCCAAAGGATTAGAAAATTTTGTCATAAATTTATAAACTATCAATTTCTGCTTGATATTTATTTGCCATAGAAACTACGTTATCTCCATAAAATCTAAATCTCGTATTTGTTGAGCCAGAAAAATAAATCATTGCTGCCGCCCATTCTCCGCTCACTTTTCCTGCCCCGCCAGCCTTAAGTTTAATTGCGGCGGCCAAAAAAGCATCACGAATATCCCATGGATTTGCGGTTTTGCCGGTAATTGCTGTAACTTTTGCTCGGTAACCCATCCAAGTTGAGGGTATAAATTGCGCAGGACCCATTGCTCCACCCCATCCAATTTGATTTCCTGAACTATCGCGCATCGGACAAGAAACTGGAGTGGTATCAATATCTAATCCTAATTCGCTGGTTATAGTTTTGAATGGTTCGTGATCACGCGACGGTTTCATAATCACTCTCCAGCTTTTTGATGGTGGGTCGCCTGCACGATTACAGGTTCCAACGTTTTTACCCAAATTAGATTCTTGGGTTAAAATTGCCAACAAAAATGCCGCTCTTACGCCAGTTTGTTGCGAAGCCCACTTGGCAATTTCCAGTGCTTCTCCAAAAGTAACCTGATTAGTTACGCCAAGTAAAACATATAAACGACCACGGATTTGCGCTACCGCTTTTTGTTTATCAGCAATTACTGTCTGATAATTGCTTTCTTTGCCTTTTGTTTCTTTCAGCAAACTGTTTTGTTCGCTTACACTGCCCGATAATTGCTGTTGCTGAAGTACTTTTATTGACAATAAAGATTTTGCCTCTTCTTGTTGGTCTGCAAAAATTTCCTTCTGCGTATCAAGCTGTTTTTTAACTTCCAATACCTGATTAAGCAAATTTTTAATGCTTAAAAACACTTGATTTTGTCTTTCAATTTCGGTGATGCTTTCAAATAAACTATTTTCGCTGATTAAGGCATATAATATCGGAAAATCATCATAGTTGTTAATTACGCGAATAAGTTCAGCTATTTCTGACTCCAATTGCTGAGCTTTGTTTGTGCGATCGTTAATGGCTGATTGTGTTTCCGATATTTTCCCGCTTAATTGCTGAACTTTTAGGTTTGTAGATTTTATTTGAAGCGTTAAAGTTGCCTGTTGTTTTTTAAGCTGATTAATTTTATTCTGTAATGTGTTTTTTTCTCCCTGAATAGCATTAAGCTCGTTTTGATATTGATTAATTTGGGCTTCAATTTCTTGAAGTTGTTTTTCAAGCTCTGCTTTTTCGTCGGCAAAAACCGGCGGGATAAATATAATCGCCATCAAAACAAAAATTAAACTTATTAAAATAAATTTATAATTTTTCAATTTCTTTTAAATCTTTATCGGGCAAATACAAAATAACTAATCCCAAAGCAATTCCTCCTATTGCCGTCCAAAGATGACTTCCGTTAAAAATTATTATATCTAATTGATCTAATACATACCAAATTCCGCGCCAAATTAAAACCAAACCAATAACAGTTATGATATTTTTAATAATATAAAATGGCGTCAATTTATTTTTAAACATAAAATTTACCTTTTTAATTTTTATACCTATATTCTAGCATATATTGACTCACTATTGCAAAGCGCTTTACATGCCTGTATAATAAGGGTATAATTAAAATAATTAATAATTAATAATTAATTTAACTCTGCCTTGGCGGAGTAAAGTAAAAAACAATATGGCAAGAAAAGCAAACGCAGCGTTTATGAAACCATTAAAGGTTAGCGCTGAATTAGCAGAAGTCGTTGGCAAGGGTCCTATGCCAAGATCCGAAGTCGTTAAAAAGCTTTGGGCGTATATTAAGAAAAACAAGCTTCAGGATACGAAAAATAAGAGAAACATCAATGCTGATGACAATTTGAAAGCAGTTTTCAACGGAAAAAAAGTTGTCAATATGTTTGAAATGACAAAACTTGTTTCAAAACATTTATCATAGTTTGTTTTGAGTTTTTTAAAGAAATCAAAAGAAAATGGGTGGCCTTTGGCCACCCGTTTTTTGTTTATTTCTACTGCCCTATACCTTTAAAGAATCTTCAAAAATCGTTTCTTCCATTCTGCCAATAATTTTTTCTTCGTAAAACGGATAATATTCTGGCAAATGTTTTTTAATCGCCCCCTCAAGACCATCGAAAAACTCTTTCTCGCTTTTTAAAAAGGAAATCCGGTGAAATTTTGAATTATAATTGTGTTGAAAGCAAAAACCTTTAACTTTGTTGTAAATCGGCCTCACCATTTCTTTAATTTTTTGTTCTAATTGTACTTTAGCAATTTCAATAACTCTTGATGTTTCTTGAGAAATTTCGTTTTCGGTCTTACGATGCAAAATATACACCGCATCTGTAAATTCCAAATATTCCCTTGATTTTTTAATTTTCAAAAGAGCCGAGCTTATAGTTCCCATTTTGTCCTCCTTTAAATTTGATTTTTATTTAATCGCAAAAATTAGGTCTTAACAATTCATCAGAAAATTTATATTGCTCTCGCATCAAATTACAGTCAATTGAACCATTGCCGTCATAAACAATCTTCCACGCATTCCCGTCTTTTACTGCCAAAACCAATCCTCCTTCGCCTGACTGACCATTCATTAAAAAGAAAACATTACCCGCAATATGAGTTTCGTCTGATTTCGTAATTTTTACCACGACATCGGAAATATCTTTTTCGTATTTCAATGCCAACTGGTATTGAATTTCTTGTTCTATGCTTTCATAACACGCCTCTTCCCAAATTCTCAAACATTTTTCTTTTGCTCCACACCAAGAATAACCCGCTGACGGAATGCATCCATGCTCATCACGATCTCCGCCAACAATTTGATTATTATTTTCATTTGATTGTGGACTTGTTTTCTTCGTCAAACTAAAATAAATTGCTCCGCCGATTAAAATTAAGCAAACTATAACTATAAATATGTTTATCTTTTTCATGTTTAAAATATAACATAAAAAAAACAGATAGGCAATTTTTGCCTACCTGTGTTTGTTTTAAAGTTCTTCGGATACAATTTTTTGTATCCATTTTTCTGCCATGCTTTGGACTTCTTGATCAAAAAAGATTAAATCAATCCAAAGCGCAGTCTTGGTCTCGTTAAAGATTGGGTGGCCCGCAAGGCTAACGCCGATACAGGGATCTTCTTGAAATTTTTTAAGAATTCGTAAAAGTTTTTCCGTTGAATCATCTTTAATGGCCAACAATGTTCTAAAGGTTCTACTAAAATCTAATAGCATTTTTCCTCCTTGTGTTTGAATTTTCTTTATTAGAATATCAAATTTTTTATTATATGTCTATATCAATAATTTTCTTTTTTGATTTTAAGCCCAGTTTGATATTTATGCTTGATTTTGAAATATCAAAATAATCTGCCAATAATTTAATAATTGCTTTGTTTGCCCTCCCTTCTTTTGCTGGTTCTTTTACAAAAATTTTGAAATTACTTGCTCCGCCTGGCAAAATTTTGTTTTCTTTTGCGTTTGTTTTAACATTTACAATAATTTTCATTTGTTTGTATTTTATCACCTTTGTGCTGAATTAAAAAGGCCACGCGACGCGTCGCGTGGCCGAAAGATCAATCTAAAAAAAATTTGAATGCCTCTTCCCTTCTAAGACGTTCCGGAAGGCAAAATGCCTGCCGGAATAATCTGACAACTCTTGGTCTGTCAGATTTTTCGAATCTGAGAAGATTAGAGAATTTAAATGGCATAAATTCTGGAATTTTTTCCATTGCCTTGCCCTGCAAGGTATTTATACACTCATTGTTTTCACAACAAGTGTATTCGGTGCCAATGGAAAAGTCATAACGTTCATAACAGTATCGAACGGAAAAGAATTTTACCGTTCTTAGTCCGCATTGCGGACAAAGCATCTTGGTCTGACGCGTTTCTCCTTGCCTCAAGAGCCATTCTAGATGTTTGTGGAGAAAATTTTTTTCTCTCTTGCCAGACCACTCTTCTCTGAGTCTATACAACATATAGACCAGAAAGGAGTATTTGTCGAACATATAAAGTTCGGCAACTTTGCCCTTGTTTTTCCCAGAGACAAAGACGTAAAACCTTTCTGGAACTTCTATCAATTTTCTCCTCCTTTATTTTAAAATTTTTAAAAAGCAACCTACTATGTTAAGTATAACACAGCAGGTTATTTGTGTCAATATTTTAATCGACACTCATTAATTTTATCTTTATTTAATTAATTTTTGACGCTATTTGCAATGCCAATTCTATCATCTGACTTCCTCTTAACATTTGCAAAGAATACAATGTAATACGGTAATATTCATTTTTTCCCTTAATCAAATAAATATCATTAAGTTGTTGAACCTCGTTATAAGTAATAAAATGCTCCATTGAAATTCGGCTATCGGTAAGCACTCTCCATCCTGGATAATATTTTTCGTCAGCATATTTTTGTTTTTCGGTTGAAACATTATTTTCATATTTTCCGATAGTTAAGACTGGGGCATATTTTTTGCCCTCAATATAGTAATAACAAACAGAATCTTTTGCTCCCTCGCCAGATTTAACCTCAGTTGAAACAATATTTAATCCAGTATTTGTTGCGACATATTCTTTTGAAAATGCTTTGCAAATACTATCGGACAAAACTTCGTTATTTTCTTCTGTTAATAAATTTTCGTCTCCCGGAACCACTCCTCCAGTAGTAGAATTTCCGTGGCTCGGATCATCGCTGGAACCCTTAAAAAGAAGAATTCCCCCAACCACAACCACTACGATGACTATAGCTAAAATAATTTTATTTTTCATATTATTAAATAAATAATCGCGCTAAGACCCAAAATTATCAAACAACAAATTGAGGTAAATAAAAGAATCAATAATGGTTCTTTGACTTTTTGTTGTTTAAAAAATAAATAAGCCGAATAACCAAAAACAATTGAGCCGGTTACGCCAGCAGAAAAAACCAAAACAACTAAAATCGCGGCAAACCCTAAAATTCCAGGTGGTTGGGCATTTGTTTTGCCTAAAGAATTAAACATCCAAGCAATTAGAATGCAATACGCAATCACGCCAATCGCCTGCAATAGCCCCACAAAAAATGGTTTTTTAAACATAAAATTAATAATAATTAATTATTATTTTTATCGTTTTTTTGTTTTTAGTTTGCCAAAACCACGATGTCTTCTTTTCGCTTTTCTATCTTTTCTTTTTTGATTTGCCCATCCCATGCTCATGATGTTGTTATTTTTTTACTTTTTAATTAAATTTTATATACCTTTATATTACCACCTTTTATCAAAAATAAAAATCATTAATTATTTTCTGCCGCATTTCTTAATATCGACATTATTTCGGAATTTATAACTTTTGGGTTTAAAAATTTTTTAAGGTTATTCATTTGCTTTGGCATTATTTGCTGTCCGCAAAGTTTTTTAACCCTTTCAACAACTTCTTTAATGTTTTTGAATGAAATTACCATGTTTTCCAGGCCGGCCATTTTTAAGACCTCTGCACATCCCATATTTTCATTAACAAGCACGGGTATACCAATACATGCTGCCTCAACTGCAACATTACCAAATGTTTCGAACAAAGACGGACAGATAATTAATCCTTGAGAAGAATAAAAATCAAATAATTCTTTGTGCGTCATTGGTGCAAATATTTTAATTGTTTTAGGCGCGTTTTTTATTTTAACTTCGTTTGTGACAAACGATGCCTCGTGACGCCAATGAGTTTTTAATAATTCTTTATGAATCTTAAAAAATATTTGGAAATTTTTTATTTTATCCCATCTTCCTATAGCCGCTATCCTTCTTTCAACGCTTTTTATTGGAATTTGTTCAGAGGTAATTATATTTACCGAATTCGGAATAATAAATGTTGGTTTTTTAATTGCTTTGCCAATAATTTCATTTTCAACAATATTTTTACAAAGTTGCGAAGGAAAAATAAAATAATTTACGCTTTTTTGAAATGATTTTTCAATAGCATTAAATATTTTTCTAAATTTTGGTTTCATGTGTTCGGTTTCTTTAGAATAAATCCCAGCATATCTTAACACAATCGGAATTTTTAGTTCATGTGCGGCAATAGATATAATCCACGGAATATAATAAGTCCCGTTTAAAAAAATTACATCAGGTTTTTCTTTTATAAAAATTTCTTTAATTATATTAATAATTGGCCTATATTGTTTTTCGACATCTTTTAGCGTTTTGGATTTTCTCGCTACGTCAAAAATTGATATATCGTGAACATTAACAATATGATGATTAAACCAAGCAGAAGAAAGATGTTGAAATATGGTAGGGGCATTCACATGTCTTCTGGCGTTAATTTCTATACCGATTATTCCTTCTTCTTTTCCGTGAAAAAAATCCAAAAAATTAACATTCGCCCTAGTCAAACCACCAATATATTCTCTGGTTACATTTGTTGCAATTCTCATAAATTTGTTTTAGAAACATTCGCAGGGTTTTTGTTTTAAAATTTGTTTTTGCTCTTTAATTGTATTGATAAAAACTTTCTGCCCGCCCAATCCAGTGGCGTATTTTTTATTAAGTGGAGAATAATGCGAATATCCCCTGCGCAAAAATTCTTTAACCAATTGTTCGTGTCTTTGATAAAGCGCTTTTTGCTTGCCAACCCAACGCAATGTTTCGGGATGATGTGAATATCCGCCCCTTCCCTTGTGTTTGGTTAAAATATTCCAAAGTCCATGGAGTTCTCTGTGTTCGGCAAGTAAATGCTTACTGCAAAGATGTTTTGGATGTATGTCCCAAACGCGCATAAATTAATTTAAAATTTTTAAAATATACATTCCAGCCACACTAACAATTGTGCTTGCAAAAATACCCCAAAACAAATCAATAATTGATAATTTCCATGTCCAACCCCTTAAAGTCGCCATATTGGTCATGTCATAAACGCCATAAACTGCCAAGCCATAAATCACACCATATAAAATTGCCGTGCCCAAAGAACTTGTATTGGGGAAAACAATTATTGCCATGCCAATTGCCAAAATTAGATATGACAAAATTGACGCTAATATATTCGGTTTTAAAGAGGTTTCATTTTTTCTTGCCATATCGCCGAATGCTCTAAAATAGAATTTTTTTGCAAAAATTCCCAACCAAACCGCGTCTAAAATTAAATATACTATAATTGCAACAATAAAATTTTTAACCATATATTTTATTATTCTTTATTAAATTATTCGACGGATTTCTCCATGTCTGCCAATCGCGTATAATAATCAGGAATTTCTTTAAGATGGGCTAAGGCGATTTTGCCAGTTGTAATTTCGTCGTCGTTGGTAACATTGGTTTCTGAATCACGAAGTCCGTGTTCCAACTCCACTCCCAAACCCATTCTAAATTGTTCCAAATCGTATTTGGTCCAATCAATATTAATCATCTCCCCTATTCTTTTTGCTTCTTCAATTGTAAATTCTTTTTTCATATTTTAGTTTACTTGTGCAAAAAGCACTACATAATTCTTACCATAGACTTTAGCACATTTGGGACAGGTGGTATAGGAAAAATAAAGTTTTTTGATTTCTTTTTCTTTAATCCCGCGGCGGGACGATTATAACCCTTTTAATCCGCGAAAGTTCTGTTGCGACTTTGGAATTATTTTTGGTTATAACGTGCAAATAACCATTTTCTATTCTTTCGGGGGTTACTATGGCGGTGCTTGATGTGCTTTTTGAATACCTGGGCGGATTAAAAACAAGCAATTCTACTTTTGCTCCCGATTCAATGGCATAATTTAAAGCTTCTAAAATTTTTTTAGCTTGCTTTTCTTCATCTTCAAGTTCTTTTGTTAACATTGCCACGCCTTCTGGCGTTTTTTCATTTTTCATGGTTCGATTTTATTCACCATAAATATCTTTATTCCTCCACTTTTATTGGACGTTTGGCGGCTTCTAATTCTAATTCTACTGCCTTATATTCCTCGCAAACTTGTTTGTATGTAACTGGGTCTGTTTCATGATCCATTTTTACTTCCAATTCTTCCATTCTTTTTTCCAATTGTTCGATGTATCGTTTTTGTGTGTTACTAAGTTCTCTATCTATTGCTTTTTCTCTATTTTCTCCCATAAAATTACCCGCCTAGACTCGACTTTCTCGTCTGGTCGAGGCTGGTTTACTAAAAATTAATTATTAATAATGTGTTAGCAAGTTGTATGTATTAACGCATTTATCCGCTTTTTTCCTTTTGCTTTTTCATTATAAGTTTCAATCGCTTCGGGGGTTTTTGCAATAATTACCTCAATCCCCTTTTTATTCATTTCATTAGAAAAATTCTCATCAACTTCCATTGCGCCGTTCTGGCCAGTTCCGACAATAACAATTTGCGGATTTTCTTTTAATAATTCTTGAATTTCCCAATCCCCGATTATGTGCGTAGTGTCATATAATTCTTTCAATTTTTCTGTATCCCTTTCCTTAACTGTATCGCCAATAACCAAAACCTGGTGGTATTTTGTACCGTCAACAATCACTTCGCCGAACTTTGTAGATTCGATGTGCGACATTCTATTTATTGTATTTTTTCTACTGGTTTTTCGTCACAACAAGAACAACGCTTCTTCTTGCTGAAACCAAAAATGTAGATGATTTCTAATATTGCAAGCGTGTTGACGACAAGCAATACTATAAACCAAACGGTATGACTGTTTCTTGCCGATTTCCATAGAGCAACTACCTTCCAAGGCAATGTCCACAGAACAAGCAAGGCAACAAGCCACATATTTGTGTTTAAAAATTGTTCCATATGCTTTTATTTTACTCCTTTTTTTGCAATTTACAATGTTTTGTGATAGGATTTAAACAAAGGAGGAAAAAATGAAAACAAATCCATTCGTGACTGTATTCAACTGGAGCGTGTTTCTATTCGTCAGCATCGTTTTGCTTATAGGAGTTACCATCTGGAACTTTTTCGAAAAAATCTTTTCGCCAACGCGAAAAAAATAGCCCCATAGGGCTATTTTTATTTTGATAAATAAAGAAAGGGCCATGCTACCTCCCCTTTTTGTCCGTCGTATATTGTCCCTCCAAAAATTGTTTGCTTCTTATTATTTTTAAAATATTCTGCAATGTTTCTTCTTTTTGTAAAAATTTTTTGACTTCCTGTTGTCGATCCGGAGTCATTTTGTCTAGTTCTGTTTTTTCAATTATGTTAATTGTTTCAAAAACCTTATTGTATTTATTTAATATTTCCCTTTGAATCTCTGTATTTAAACTAAAAAACCTTTTTGCTAATGTTTCGAAAACTGGAATTTGCTCTAATATTTCGTGGGTAAATAATATTTTGGAAACGTGTTTCTTCAATCTATTTTCGTTATCTTTGCTGCTCCAAATATTAAGTATTGCCATTAATGTAACATTATCAAATCCTATAATAAACCTAGGCATACCTTTAACTGATAAAAATATGTTTTCATTTTCAAATTTTTTCTGGGCGCTTCTTTGTTTAAAGGCATCTTTTCGCAATCTGTCCTGATAATCACTTTTTTCTTCTCTTGTAGTTTTAAAATAGATTACTTTTTCCAGCACCTCCTTTTTAATGCCATCTCTAATAATGGATAATTTTTTTCCCAATTCTTCATCTCCGAAAAAGGTAACATCAATAACCATAGAGAAAGTTTCTTTCTTTTCCGGATCAAAAAATTCAACAATTAAATCTATGTTTCTATTTAATTCTTCGTGCTTAGTGGGTATTAACGCTTTTACATTTTCTCCAAACCAGCCATTATTAATTTGTTCAAATAAAATAAATCTTATTAGTTCATTTTTCTCGTATTTAATCTTATCGGCTATTGGCATGTTTTGAATTTTTATGTCTTTGTGTTTGACTTTGTCGGCTTTTAAATCGTTGTTAATATTTTTTTCACCATATAATTTTAAAAATTCAGGATCTTTTTCGTTGATTCTTTGTTTTGCTGTTTTTTCCTCGATTTGATGTTCCGTAAACGCCTTATCGAGTACTTCTTTATATTCTCTCTCTGCGATTTTTTGAAATGTCGGATCATTCTTTTCTGCAATAGGATTACCGCTCGATGGAATATCTTCTTGATCTTGTAATTTAGTCATAAGATTAAATTTATCAATTACACTATAGTTTGTCAACGCATAAATCTCTAAAGTGTTATCAGTCACTTTCAGTCAAATAAAAAAGAGGGCTGGTTCCGCGGAACCAGCCCGAATATTACTTCTTTATAAAAATAGCCTCCTGTTTACGAAAGGTGTCAAATTTGCTCATTTCCAGGGCATCTTTGATCGCCTTTCTCATACTCTTTCCCTGTCCCACAACAAAAGGATCGTTTTTTTCGTTTTCTCTTTTTTTCACCCGTATTTCAATAACATACGGGGTTCCAATCCTTTTTTGAATTATGTAGGGTATCTCCTTTTTGCCCAGCCATCTTAATGTGTGCATTTATTATTCTCCTTTCAACGTCATTATACTACCCTGTGATGTTTTTGTCAATGCTTAATGGGTATTGTGTACAATCATATCTGACAGCTGTGTATTTATTGTATGATATCAGATATGACTCATAATCCAGAAATATTAATAGTTTCAACTAAAGAAAAGTGGTTAAAATTACATTTAATTGATAAAC